>ERZ1066117.1568-NODE-1568-length-10955-cov-6.479633_pt1 | contig 10955 bp, 7 predicted proteins | sample MGYA00382764_ERZ1066117 | MGnify/ENA primary metagenome ERZ1066117 (study PRJEB33369, sample SAMEA5778347) | biofilm metagenome | biome: Industrial cooling water; feature: Water cooling tower basin; material: Biofilm | place: United Arab Emirates | collected...
CATCAGACCGTCGGCTACGACCTGGAGTCGCTCGGCGGCTGGGACGTGAAGACCGGCAAACGTCTGTGGGAACTCAAGCTTGGCAAGCGCAGCGATTTCAATGTTCCCACGCCGATCGTCGATGGGGACGAACTGCTCGTCGCCTGGGAGAACAACGGCACCTTTCGCTATCGCTTCGGCAAGGAGGGCGTGATCGACCCCAAGGCGATCGCCAGCTACGAGCGCCTCGCGCCGGACACGCATACGCCCGTGTTGTGCGGCAAGCGATTGTTCGGAGCCTGGAACGGTCTGCACGCGCTGGATGCTCGCACCCTCAAGCCTGTCTACACCGATCGCGGCACGACCTTCTCTCGCTATGTCACCCTGGTGGCCGACGACGAGCGAGTGCTGGCGATCACGGTGGCGGGGGAGTTGATCCTGTGGCGGGCCGACGCGGAGAAATTTGCCCCCGTGAGCCGATTGAAGCTGTTCGCTGACGAGGCGGGCTGCTATTCTCACCCTGCGTTCGTTGGCTCGCGCATTTACCTGCGCGGCGAACGGGAAATCATCGCGGTGGATCTGGAGTAACGGCCGATGCGTACGATTCTGACCGGGTTGCTCACGCTGGGAGTGATCGCGGCGGTGGTGGCCTGGCAACCTTCGCCTTCGAGCAAACCCGAGCCCCATCCCGAGGAGCCGACTCCCGCGCTGCGCTGGTACAAGGGCAACCTGCACACCCACACGCTCTGGAGCGACGGCGACGAATTCCCCGAGATGGTGGCCGACTGGTATCGTGCCCGGGATTACCATTTCGTGGCGCTGACGGAGCACAACGTGCTGGCCGAGGGGCAGCGCTGGGTGCCGGTGCCCGAGAAGAGCGTTCGGGCGGGCGCGATGGAGCGCTATATCAAGCGATTCGGCCCCACCTGGGTGGAACGCCGCAAGACCGCCAAGGGCGATAAGGAGGTGCGTCTGAAGCCGCTGGCCGAGTTCCGCAGTCTGCTGGAACAGCCGAGCAAGTTTCTGCTCATCCCGGCCGAAGAGATCACGCATAGTTATGCGAAGCGTCCCGTCCACATGAATGCGCTCAATGTGCGCGATGTGATCAAACCTGTCAATGGGGCCAGCGTCGCCGAGACGATCCGCGTGAATCATCGTCTGGTGATGGAGCAGGCCAAGAAGACCGGCCGACGCATGCTTACGTTTCTCAATCATCCCAACTTTCAGTGGGGCGTGAATGTCGAGGACATGCTGGCCGTCGAGGAACTGCGGTTCTTTGAGGTCTACAACGGCCATCCCGGCGTGCGCAACGATGGCGATGCTCAGCGACCGACCACCGAGCGGATGTGGGACATCCTGCTGACGCTTCGGTTGGCCAAGCTACGTCTGGGGCCGATCTATGGCCTGGCGACCGACGATGGCCATAGCTACCACAAGATGGCGGTGGGCCAATCGAATCCGGGGCGCGGCTGGGTGCAGGTGCGAGCGGCGCATCTAACCACAGAAAGCCTGCTGGAGGCCATGGAGCGAGGCGATTTCTATGGCTCGACGGGGGTCGAGTTCACCGAGTTGGTCAACACCCCCGAAGAGATCCGCCTGAAGCTCAAGCCCCGCCCGGGCGTGACGTACCGCACCCAGTTTGTCGGCACGCTCAAAGGCGTGGATACCGACTCCAAACCGGCCCCCGTGGAAGGTGGCTCGCGCCTCTATGGCGAGGCCATCGGCAAGGTGCTCGCCGAGGTGGAAGGCACCACGGCCAGCTACAAACCCACGGGCAAGGAGCTTTACATCCGGGCGCGGGTCCTGTCCAGTCAGCCGCACCCCAATCCGTTCAAGAAGGGCGACACGGAATCGGCCTGGACGCAACCGGTGGTGCCCGCCCCGTGAGTGACGCGATTCACGGCGAAACACACCGACGCCTTCGGGTTACTCCGCGAGGCGGTGCCGGCCACGGAAGGCGTCGAGAATGTTGTCCGATAGCGGATTATCGCTGAGGTCGATCTCCACGCCTGCCGGCAGCGCTTCCAGCAAGGCCTGGGCTCCCTCGTCGTCAACCGCGCAGCCGTGCAGCACCAGTCGGCGGATCGCTGCCAACCCGTGCCAGCGCGCCAGCACGCGCGTCCCAAGATTGCCCAGCGGATTGCCCAGCAGGTCCAGCGAGCGCACCGGCCCCAGTTGCGGCGAAAAGAGCAGCGCTCGCAAAGCGTGCGCATCGAGCCGATTGCTCGACAGCGAGAGATCGCGCACGCCGCTCAGGCCCGGCCACGGGGCCAGGGCGCGGGCCGTCTCGGTGTTCAGGCCGATGTTGTCGAGCACCAGTTTGGAAAGCGGCGGGGAGACAGACGCCTGCGCGATTGTCTGCAGGTCGCGCTCGTGGAGTTCGTTGTGGCTCAGATCCAGAAATGTCAGGTTCGGCCAGAACATGCCACGCGTCATCTGTTGCAGATCGTCGTAGTTGATGCGTGTCTGGGCGACGCGTAAGGCCGTGAGGGCGGTCAACGAGGCCGAGGCGAGCAAGGAGCCGAGATGGCCGCCCAGGGCGTTCTGGCTGAGATCCAGAGCGGACAACTGCGACAGAAAGCCACTGCGTCCCAGGCTGCGCAGTCCATCCCCGGTCAGGCGACCGCCGCGCAGGCCGAGCGATTGCAACTCCGACCAGTAGCGGGCCGAGGCGAGGAACCCCATCTCCAGGTTGCCGAGCGTGTTTTCCGAAAGGATCAGCGAACGCAGCCGACCCAGCGTGGGGGCCTGCGCGAGGTTTTCAAAGTCGGTGCCCCGTAGTTCGCCCTGCGTCAGGTTCAGCCACTCCAGACGCAAGGCGGCCGGGTGACGGAGCAGTTCCTGAAGCGGGGCGCCCGAGAACCGCAAATGGGACAGATCCAGTTCGCGCAGCCCGGTCAACGACCGCTGTTGCAGCAGGCGGATGGCATTCCAGCCGGACAGGCCACTGTGGGCCAGATCGAGCGTGCGAACGCCATCGAGCGACGGCAGGTTGGCCAGCGCCTGGGCGTGCGGGGCGGAATCCAGATTCTCCAGGCGAAGGTCCACGATCGGCGTGCGAGCGGCAATCGCGGCCGCGTGCACCAGGAACTCGCTTGCGGGTAGATACCAGCGCTGGGGCAAGCCACCCTCGAACGTCACTCCCTCACTGGGGATGCCCTCCAGCCACGCCGCCCGATGCGCCGTGAGCAACTCGGCCTCGCGTCGCTCCAGGGTCGGGCGGGCGTCGTCCCATTCACCCAGGGCGGCCAGGTCCAGTTGCACGCGGATGAACTCGGCACGGGCAGCGTCGCCGTGGTCGTCGAGCCAGTCGGCGTAGATGCGGCGCAGCGAGGCATCGTCAGGATGCTCGCGGATGTCTGCCAGGATGGCGTCGCCAGTGTTCATGATTTTGCCTCATCAATGTACAGAGTGCCGATGTGCCCCGATGCCTCCAGATCGCGGAAGGCGGCGACGGTATCGGCCGACAGGCGGTTGCCCTCCAGGTTCAGTTCGACCAGGGGCGGCAAGGCGTTGAGCAGGGCGCGTGCCCCAATGTCAGTCAGGCCCGAACTGGACACATTGAGTCGCCATAGATGCGACAAGCCTGGCCATTTTGCGATGCGATCGCCGACCTCCTCCGGGAAGGTCCGGCCGACTCTCAAATCACGGAGATTATCCAGCGGTGCCCCATCCAGGAAGAGACGGAGTTGGTCGCCCGTGCAGACGCCCAGGATGCCCAGGGAACGAACCGACGGCCACGTGCCCCATGCGGCCAAAGTACGAATGGCCGGTTCGTCCGGAGGCAGGGACAGGACGCACCGGATCAGGCGTGGCGCGGGCAACCCCTTGTGCACGAACCGGTCGAGCTCGAACTGGGGCGTGCTCCACAACTCGAGCGTCTCCAGGCGCTCAAACCACGGCGTGCGACACAACCGACCCAGTGTTTCCCCATCGGCCACGTTGGCGTCAAGATGCAGATGACGCAGGGAATCCAGGGGGAGGTCCGCCAAGAGTTGACCGACGAGGTCGTCGTTCGTGAGGGTGATGATGGTAAGGCGTTGAAGGTGGGGGACGGATGGGGCCGAGCGCAGGGCATCGAGCACGGAGTTGGTGGGGAGGTCGAGCCAGAGATTCAACTCCCGCAGCCGTGCGAGAAGCGGCAGTTTCCCCAGAGACTCAAGCATCGATTCAGGCGTCGAGTTCGTCGCGTGCAGGTGGAACGATCGCAACGGATTGGCCTCCGGCCAGGCCTGTAGCGGGGCCAGCGTCCAGAACTCGTCGGACCCAACATGAAGCGAGAGACAGGCCAACCGGCTGGCGATAGGATGCTGCGCCAGCCGACCCAGGATGGAGATGGGATCTCGCTCCAGTATGAGTTCGAGGTTGCGCAGTCGTGAGAAGGCACAATCCTCCAGCAGGGCGGACCAGTCGGATGCCGAAGGCCCGGTGTTCGAGAAAGCCAGACTCTCGATGCGGTCGAGCACGGCCAACGCCTCGACCGGGCGATGATCCCGTGCGGGCAAATCGCGTCGAAGCGTCATGCGGCGCACGGGCACCTGCCTGCCGATTGTGGCCAGATTGCCCAGCACCCGAAAGGCCGACCCCGACACCTCCTCGGCGAAGCCACCCGCGAAGCGGTACTCCAGCCCCTTGCGCGGCAACCCCGTGAGCCACTGTTGCTCATGCTCGCGCAGAAGCTGCGCCTGCCGCTTCTCCAACGCCGGGCGGGCGTCGTCCCATTCACCCAGGGCGGCGAGGTCCAGTTGCACGCGGATGAACTCGGCGCGGGCAGCGTCGCCGTGGTCATCGAGCCAGTCGGCGTAGATGCGGCGCAGCGCCGCATCGTCGGGATGCTCGCGGATGTCGGCCAGGATGGCGTCGCCAGTGTTCATCATTTGAGATCGTGTATGTTAAGTATGCTAAATTGTTCCGATGCCTCCAGAGCACGCAAGGCGGCCAGGGTATCAGCCGAGAGTTTGCTTCGGCAATTCAGCACGATAAACTCGATGAACGGCGGCAGGGCGTCCAACAGGACGCGGGCCGCGGCGTCGCTGAGACTTCCGAAATCAACGTTGAAGCGCCACAGTCGAGCGAATCCAGGCCAGCGGACCAGAAAGTCGACGAATTCCGTCAGGTTGCAGGTACTCAATCTCAGATCGCGCAGGTTCTCCAGCGGAGCCTCCTGAAGAAAACAAATCAGCGCCGGGATGCGGACGCCATGGAGCGTGAGCGAGCGGACCGAAGGCCAGGCACCCCAACGGGCCAGCACCCGGGCCGCGTCGGGATCTTCAGGCAACCCCAGTTCGCAACGGGTCAATCGCGGTGCGGTAGTGGTGAGAAAGGCATCGTAGCGCACCGAGGAACTGATTCCAAACAGTTCGAGCGATTCCAGGGCCGCGAAGCACGGCAATCGAGGTAGCCAGCCAACCTGTACGGATTCAATCACGACACTCTCGAATGAGAGGTGCCGAAGATCCCGAAAAGGGAGGTTTCTCAACAGGGCTTCCTCCTCCATTAAGTTCATCGCGTGAAGATGGAGTCGGCGAAGCCGCGGCAAAAAGGGAGCGGAGCGAAGGGCCTGCAGGATCAGGATCCCCGGCGTGTAACCGACTTCGAGGTCCAACTCCTCCAGACAGCGAAGCGCGGGAAACTGAATCAGGCACTGAAACGTCTCCGCGGGCGTCTCTTGAAAACCCGTGAGTCGAAACGACCGCAGCGGATTGGCCTCGGGCCAGGCACGCAACGGCTCCAGACTCGTAAATCCCGGGTCAATAGGTTCGAGCGTCAACCGCTCCAAACGACGAGCAAGTGGATGCTCCGTCAGGGGAGCATAGAGCGACTCGGGGAAATCATCGACCAGCAGCCAGAACTCGCGAAGTGCCCGGAAAGAGCAATCCTCCAGGAGCGAGGCCAACTCGCTCCCCGAAAGCCGGAGCCGAAGCGAGCAACTGTTGAGCCGATCCAGCAGCGCCAGCCCCGAGGGGGAACGGTGGACGCGATCGGGCATCGGTCTTTCAAGCCACACCTCGCGAAGGGGATACGCCGAGAGGGGCGCCGCTTCTTCAAAGAACCGATCCGCCGGCCCACTCACCGATTCGACCATCCCGCCCCGGAAGTCAAAGGAGAGCCCCGGCGGCAAGCCCGTGAGCCACCGTTGCTCATGCTCACGCAGAAGCTGCGCCTGACGCTTCTCCAACGCCGGGCGGGCGTCGTCCCACTCACCCAGGGCGGCGAGGTCCAGTTGCACGCGGATGAACTCGGCGCGGGCAGCGTCGCCGTGGTCGTCGAGCCAGTCGGCGTAGATGCGGCGCAGCGAGGCATCGTCGGGATGCTCGCGGATGTCGGCCAGAAGTCCCTGTTCTTCCATGGGCGTCTCCCGTTTGCTCGCTTCATCTCCTAGACTAGCAGATAGTGGTCGGAACTCGGAGCGGATGCGGACATGACACAGCTTTTGACGGAAGTGGTCGAGGATCTCCGGCGGCAGGAAGTTACCCTCCGTGAGGGCGGTGGGGCCAAGGCCGCCCAGCGCCAGCACGAAAAAGGCCGGCTGACGGCCCGCGAACGGATTGATCGGCTCCTCGATCCCGGGGCCGCCTTCCACGAACTGGGCCTGTGGGCGGCGTGGAACATGTATCGCGAATGGGGCGGTGCGCCGGCGGCCGGTGTGCTCACCGGTATTGGCACCGTCAGCGATCGGCGCGTCATGATCATCGCCAACGACGCCACGGTTAAGGCCGGCGCGTTCTTTCCCATGACGTGCAAGAAGGTGCTCCGCGCCCAGCGCATCGCGCTGGAGAACCGCCTGCCGTTGCTCTACCTGGTCGATTCGGCCGGGGTATTCTTGCCCTTGCAGGACGAGGTCTTCCCCGATGAGGACGATTTTGGCCGCATCTTCCGCAACAATGCCGTCCTGAGCGCCGCGGGCGTGCCGCAGCTGGCGGCCATCCTGGGCAATTGCGTGGCCGGGGGAGGCTACCTGCCGGTGCTGTGCGACAAGCTGCTCATGACCGAGGGCAGCGCGCTTTACCTCGCTGGCCCGGCGCTCGTCAAGGCGGCCATTGGCCAGACCGTCAGCCACGAAGAACTCGGCGGCGCGAAGATGCACGCGGCCATCAGCGGCACCATCGACTTCCGCGAGAAGGACGAGTCGGCCTGCCTGGAACGGCTGCGTCGGCTGGTGGCAGCGTTGCCGGCCGACTACCGAACGGTGAAGCGCGACATCTCGCCGGGTCGGCCCGCGGTGGACCTGAATGTGCTGTTCGTACCCAGTCCGCGGCAGGAGTACGACATCCGCGATCTGTTGCCGTGCATCCTCGACGAGGGACCGTTTGACGAGTACAAGGCCGACTATGGCCAGACGCTGGTGTGCGGCATCGGTCGGCTGGGGGGCGTCGCGGTCGGAGTGGTAGCCAACCAGAAGAAGCGCTGCAAACCGGCCGAGGGGCCGATGCAGTACGGCGGCGTGATCTACACCGATAGTGCCGACAAGGCGGCGCGATTCGTGATGGATTGCAACCAGTCGCGGATGCCGCTCTTGTTTTTACAGGATGTGAACGGATTCATGGTGGGGCGCGACAGCGAGCAGGCGGGGATCATCCGCAGCGGGGCCAAGCTGGTCAACGCGATCGCCAACAGCGTGGTGCCCAAACTGACGGTGATCCTGGGTGGGTCGTTCGGCGCGGGCAACTACGCCCTGTGCGGCAAGGCGTTCGACCCCCGCTTCATCTTCGCCTGGCCCACTGCTCGCTACGCCGTCATGGGCGGCGATCAGGCAGCCAGCACACTCCTGGAAGTTCAGGTGACCGCCCTCAAGCGGACAGGCCGGGAGCCCGATGCGGCCGAGATGGAAGAGCTACGGCAACGCGTCGAGGCGGGCTACCAGGAGCAAATGGATATCCGCTATGCGGCCGCTCGGCTGTGGGTCGATCGCATCCTGGACCCGGTCGAAACCCGCGAGGCGCTGCTGATGGCCCTGGAGGTCGCCACGCGTTACGACGACGGCCGTGAATTCCGCACAGGTGTATTGCAGGTGTAGAGAAGCGAGTTTCTACCACGAAACACACGAAAGGCACGAAAAGGGATCAGAAGAAGAGGAAGAAGTTTAACCACGGAGCACACGAATCGACACTGTCATCCGTTATCCGTGGTCCGTTATCCGATTTTCGATCGAATTTTCCGATCCTGTCTTGATCCGTGTTTTCCGTGTGCTCCGTGGTTAAGACTCTTCTTTCTCCCTTTCGTGCCTTTCGTGTGTTTCGTGGTAGAAACTCGCTCTCCAGCGGGTACACTGGGAGGAAACTCCATCCGAGGATGATATGAAAGCACCGTCGTTGACGCTGGGGATCGAGGAAGAGTATCAGATCATCGATCCCCAGACGCGCGAGTTGAAGTCCTACATCACGCAGATTCTCGAAGATTCCAAGCTCATTCTCCGCGAGCAGGTCAAGGCGGAGTTGCACCAATCCATGGTCGAAGTCGGTACCGACGTGTGCCGAACCCCCGCAGAGGCCCGCGCCGAACTCGCGCGCCTGCGCGGCGAGATCATGCACCTGGCCGCTCGTAGCGGGCTGAAGATCGCGGCGGCGGGGACCCATCCGTTTTCGTCGTGGGTGGAGCAGGAGATCACGCCCTTCGATCGCTACCTGGGCGTCAAGCAGGACATGCAGGATCTGGCGCAGCAGTTGCTCATCTTTGGCACCCATGTGCATATCGGGATCGAAGATCGCGACTTCATCATCGATGCCATGAACGTGGCACGCTATTTCGTGCCCCATGTGCTGTGCCTGTCGGCCTCGTCGCCCTTCTGGATGGGACGCAACACGGGGTTGCAGAGCTACCGGAGCATCATCTTCCGCAACTTCCCGCGCAGTGGCATTCCGCCGCTTTTTGGCTCGTGGGGCGAGTTGGACAACCTCGTTGAGACGCTCGTCAAGACCCGCTGCATCCCCGATGGCACCAAGCTGTGGTGGGATGTGCGGCCCAGCTGGAAGTTCCCGACGCTGGAGTTTCGTGTCTGCGATGTCTGCACCCGCGTCGATGAGGCCGTCTGCATCGCGGCGATCTTCCAGGCGCTGATCGCCAAGCTGTGGAAGTTGCGACGAGACAACATGACCTTTCGTGTCTATCCGCTGTCGCTTATCGAGGAGAACAAGTGGCGGGCGGTCCGCTACGGGTTGGATGGGCGACTGCTCGACCTGGGCAAGCAAACCGAGGTGGAGACACGCTCGCTAATCGAGGAAATGATCCGCTGGTTCCTGGATGATGTGCTCGATGAACTGGGCACACGCAAGGAAGTCGAGTATGCCTTTGAAATCCTTAAGAATGGTAACTCGGCCGCGCGTCAGATTCAGACGTTCCAGCAAACGGGCAGTCTAAAGGCCGTGGTCGATCGGTTGATCGCCGAGACCGAGGAAGGAATTCTTATCCCCGGTGCGGCGTAGGCGCGGTACAATCCTACCCAACCTCTGGAGGTCTCTCCCATGCTCCTGGTTGGTCAGCATCGTACGCGTACCTGTGCCGGCGTCACCCGGCGTGAAGTTTTGCAGGTCGGGGCCGCCACCGCGCTGGGGCTATCGCTCAGCGGGCAGCTGCGCGCGGGAGCGGCACCGCCGGCCAAACAGGTGCTGCTCGTCTGGCTGTGGGGCGGCCCGAGCCAGCTGGACACCTTCGACCCCAAGCCCGATGCTCCACTGGAGTATCGCGGCCCGTTCGGGACCATCGCCACCCGGACGACCGGCATCCGCTTCAGCGAGCTTTTCCCCAAGTTGGCCGCGCTGCAAAATCGTTTCAGTCTCATCCGCACGATGAAGACGCAATCCAACGACCACGGCGTCGCTGGCACCATCGGCCTTACGGGCAGCAACGCGGGCGGCGTGGGGCTCAACGGTCTGCCAATCGCCGGGACGCCCCGTCCGACGATCGGCAGCACGGTGGCGCGCGTGAAGGGGTTTGCAGGCAAACTGCCGCCGTTCCTGGTGGTGGGGGGCAAACTGCACCAGGGCAAGAAGGCGATCGTGGGCGAGGGCGGCGGGGCGCTGGGCGGGTTGTACGATCCGTTTCGCCTGATCCACGACCCCGACGAGGGCACCCGTGTGCCTGCGCTACAATTGCCGCGTGAGTTGCCGCCCGAACGGCTCGCCGACCGCGCCAAACTGCTCGCCGCCGTCGATCGCCTGAAGCGGGCCACGGCGACGGCCGCCCTGGATGACTATCGTCAGCAGGCGTTCGCGATGCTCACCAGCCCGACGGCGGCTCAGGCGTTCGACCTGAGCAAGGAGAAGGACGAGACGCGTCGTCGTTACGGTCTCACGCGGTTTGGTCAATCGTGCCTGCTGGGGCGGCGGTTGATCGAGGGGGGCGTGCCGTTTGTGCAGGTCAACTGGAGCGACCACGTCGAGGCTGAGGAAGACTCGGGCGACGGCGGCTGGGACCACCATTACCGCAATTTCACCCTTATGCAGGACCGGCACGGCCCCTGGCTCGATCGCACGCTTTCCACTCTGCTGGACGACCTGCACGAACGCGGCCTGCTCGAAAAGACGCTCGTGGTGGCTGTGGGTGAGTTTGGACGCAGTCCCAAGATCAACGACAAGGCGGGCCGCGAACACTGGGAGCACTGCTATTGTGCGCTCCTGGCAGGGGGCGGCGTGAAGGGGGGCCGGGTGATCGGTACGAGCGACGCGCGAGCGGAACACCCGCGCGACGCCCTCACCACCCCGGCCGATCTGATCACGACGGTGCATCACTACATCGGCGTAAGCAGCGAACAGAGCCAGGGACTGAACATCGCCCTCGATGGCGCGAAGGTCATCGAGGGGCTGTGAGACAGCACTCCTGTTGGCTTAGAGACTTCCGCTCACCAGGACGCGCTCATACTCGTAGCCGATCCCCAGAACGCTGAAGTCAGCAAACAGGCTCGCAGAATAACTCAGCGTCGAGGAGCGGTCCATCGTGCGATCCACGGCATCGTAGCGGTAGGAGATGGTCCCGTAAAT
>ERZ1066117.1570-NODE-1570-length-10934-cov-5.922419_pt1 | contig 10934 bp, 7 predicted proteins | sample MGYA00382764_ERZ1066117 | MGnify/ENA primary metagenome ERZ1066117 (study PRJEB33369, sample SAMEA5778347) | biofilm metagenome | biome: Industrial cooling water; feature: Water cooling tower basin; material: Biofilm | place: United Arab Emirates | collected...
GTTGGAGACCGACCAACTACAGACCCCTTCGCGACCGCCCATGTCCGTTTGTGATTGGGTTCGACTGCTGTTTTGGGTGGTCCTGCTCCTGATAGCACTCTACCTGGCCTGGCGGAACGGGGGTGTCGCCTTGGCAGTGCTTATTTCTCTTTATGTTGTAGCGATAGCAGCAGCACTGGCTATGGACCATGGCCTGTTTTTGGGATATTGGTGCTTCCGGAAGCCCGATACTGAGCGGCAATTCGCCCCCTTGCTGGGACTGCTGGACATGACCTACCCCTTCAGCCGGGGGTTTTATCTGGCGGTGGAGGCCTGGCTTCGTCAGTCCGGCGATGATGTGACAGCCAACGAGGCTTTTCACAAGCGACGGCGTCGAGAATCCGGGAAGCCCCAAAAGGAGCGACCGACGGTGATGTCGCTGGACACCTTCCCGGTAGAAAACTGGCAAAGGCCCAGCGCGGGGTTGTGTCTTTGGTATAAGTTTGTGGATTTCGTGGCAGGCTACGGGGTACGCACCGGACGGCTTCTTCACCTCTATGTGCTCCTGTACCTCATCAACATTGGGGTGTTCCTGGGGTATGAGTCAGTAGAGCGCCCTCTATCATTCACCCAACCGTCGACCAGCCGCAAGGCCAAGCCGGGCGAAGCCAAACCGGCGGAAGCCGAACCAGGGGAAGCCGAACCGGGCGAGGTCGAGAAGTATTGGGAGGCGGATGGAGGCCAACCCCTTCCGGGCGAGTGGGGTACGCTTAACGCTTTCTTCATGGCCAGCCGAGTCCAGGTGCCATTCCTGGGAATGGTAGCCGAGAACGACTGGGAGCCCTCCAGCCGGCCAATGCTCGGCCAGATGACTTACGAGGAGTACGCCAGCCTGATGATGTTTATCAACCTGATCCTGCTCCCGTTGATCATTGCTGGTCTGACAGGCTTCCTGAAAAAATAACCCAGCCCGAAGGGCAAAGGAGCCCTGGGAAGGGTCAGATACCGATCCCCTCGTCTACCGTTGATCTGCACGGATTGAGGCTGTTATTGACGTAGTTGCCGGTGGTGATGGATGTGAACGGGATGGACACCACACGCCAGGCTTACCCCAGCGACGTATCGGAGAACGCATGGGAGTTTCTGCTGCCTTATTTGACCCTGATGCGCCAGGATGCCCCGCAGCGGGAGTACCCCTTGCGCGAGTTGTTCAACGCCCTGCGCTATGTGGTCAAGACAGGCTGCCCCTGGCGTTTCCTGCCCCATGATCTGCCGCCCTGGACTGCGGTTTACCAGCAGGCCCGACGCTGGTTACAGGGCGGTGTCTTCGAGTAGGTCGCTCACGACCTACGCTTGATCACGTGCCTAGCACAGGAACGCGACGCTGGGTAGTCGAGCGGACATCCGGCTGGCTGGGCCGCTTCGGACGCCTGGGCTGGGACTACGAACGCTTGGCCGAAACGCTGGCCGGCTGGCATTGGCTCGCCATCCTTACACTCCTACTCGCCCAGACGGGCTTCTCAAGTGCATCACACGCTCTACTCAAGCCTCGACATAGTGTGAAGCGATACCAGCGCAACAGGAAAATTCTGTACATTTGACACCAGCGGAGTCTCTTCATCGGTCCAGGCACTGGGAGCAGCGTGGGGCGGTTGGGGGCGTGGGGTTTGTTGTGCCGGCAGCTGTGGGGGAGCAGCTACTTGAGCTACCCAGTCGACTGACGCACTGCAGGCATCACACGAAAGTGAGAGCGTTCAGCCCAACTTTTTGCGGCGTCCACTCCTCTTGAGATTGATGTTGAGAGGTTGCCCGAAGAGGTCCAGCGGCATAGTAACGTCGCTAACTGGTGGAATTTGGCCTCCAGGGATCGGGGTGGGTTCGTATACTTCGACATCGATGTCGACACCGGAAAGGTATCGCTCAATGAGTAAGCGCACTTCAGTCCAGTCCAGGCCGCCGTTGCCACAACCCAGTGCCGGCATGGCAAGGGATTGGAGTCCCCACTCGCCGGAAACCTTAACCAGTGTAGCAAGCCCCGCCTCGATATCTTTGATCTGGGAGTTACCTCGCCAGTGTCTCTTTGTTGGGAAGTTGATTACCCAAGGGGAAGCATCCTTGTAAATTGTCAGAATACCCGGCTGTAGCTCCTCGTTTTCGCAGCGACGGCGATAGTCTGCAAACATCGCGGGAAACCGCTCCTTGAAGGCTAACGCTATCCCCTTGCCCATCACCCCAACACAATTGACCGTGTTCACTAAAGTTTGCGCCTTACTATTGAACAGGTTGCCGGAAAGAAAACGGAGCATCTTGATCTACCTCAATCTGTGACATGTAACGGCCTACCTAGTGGTATCGCTTTGCTCTCTTCCAACACGCAGTAGCTCGGGCGACTGAAGACGCGAGGGGTAGTAGACCTCAGGCTGGACGACTACCGGGATTCTGAATTTCAAATTGCTCAGCACGTCTAAAACTTTTTGACAACATGCATCTGTCATTACCCAAATTTTATCTATACGTACTGGAGCCAACCTGCCAGGGACCAAAACTTCGGCGGATCTTCGCCGTTTGTTTTCTCGGTGCTGAGTTGGATCGTCATGATTCCAGTATCGCGCTCGCAATAAATTCCAATCTAGTCCGACCAATTCGCGAATTTGTTGATGGAATTGGGTATTGTTACTCCTTGCGTTTCCGTTCGTGAACACCACCTGAGGCTGCAACAGCACGTCGGGAGAGATCAGCAGATAGATGATCTCCTCCTGCATCTCCCGAAGTGCACTCAGCATAGGCGGCCTAGGAGCAAGGAATAGGGGCACGAAATCGTGAAGCGTCAAGCCCTCAAGTCCGGGCACAAGTTTGTCGGATCGATGATACTGAATATCGGCGTTCGAGATATCTCGAAGCGGATTAGCCCGGCGATGGCATAATAGGCCGTCTCGGAGTATGCCCGGGAGATTCTCGATATGCGTAATGTGATAAAGAGAACTAATGCCTAATGAATCACACAGATCAAAAAACCACTTCCCTTTGGCAAAAGAGATGTAATCCGCGTGCAGGGGCCGGACCGCTTCCAATCTGGAGTGGACCGGGTAGAAAAACTCTTGAAGCGCCCGAACCCTTTCAAGCAATTCGGTTTGGTTCAGATCGGGGTGAGCGGCGATCCAATCTTGAGCCGATAGGTATGTCGGCGAAATCCAGTCTGAACAGCGAATCGACACCTCGGACCAGTCTCGGCAGCGGATGAGATAAAGTCGCCGAGGAGACTCGACACCCGGACGATTTCTCGGGTCATTCCAGTCGAGGACCATCCAGCCGTCATGTTGGCTGAACCCCCACCACTCGCTCTCGCTCTCGCTTTCTTGGATCATTGGGCGTCTCCTTCAGGTTACCTCGACCCACCCGATTAAGCGGGCGTCGTAGCCCCCGTCAGCCCCGGCGATGCCACGGTGTTGCAACTCCCTCCGAACCATCGGCTCGATAACCTCATGGACCAGCCCGCTCCAGTCTCGCCCTGCTGGCAGGGCCGGCGGCTGCTCGAACAGGCGGTCGGCCTGCCGCTCCCATGCCGGAAGTCGCTGCCCGGACTCGTCTATGGCCAGTGGTAAGACGGTTGTCCTCGTCTCGCCCCGATCGCCCTGGGAGACTATATGCCAGATTGACAACACCCCACGGCGGCCGTCGGCCGAGGCAACCCTTACGCCGATCTCCTGCAGCGGCAGGTTGCGGTAGCGGTCCAACATCGTCACCACCAGCGAGTGGTCGAGGCCGAGAAGCTCCACGTCCTGCCGCACTAGGGACTGCCCTCGGTCGGTGGACAACACCGCTCGAGCCTGGCTAGCGCCGTCCCCCTCGACGGAGAACAAGCCCTCGCCGGCCGGCTGCAGTTTACAGCCTTCCTCCTCCAGGGCGACTTGAAGGAAACGCACAATCCGGCCCATACCCTCGGTCACGTCCGACAGCGGTTGGTAGTCCTCAAGGGAGAACCGCTCCAGATCCTGGAACAACTCGAACACGACCTGACGGGCCTCTATCGCGTTGGCTAGGGCGGCTTCTAGTTCCAGCCGGGTCCGCTGAAGCTCTGGGTCGCCCAGCGCTTGGGAGTACAGGCTTTCGTAGTTCAACCGCTCCGATAGTTGCCCGAGGATCTGCGTCCGCAAGTCTTCGGCCATTTCCCCCGCTTCGTCGACCTTGCCGAGGGTGCGGGCGATTTCCTTGAGTTTGTCGTCGAGCAGCAGAAAGATTTTGCCCTCGATAGTGTCGGACAGCACCAAGTTGTAGACCTGGGCGGTGTGCCGTTGACCGTATCGATGGATACGCCCGATGCGCTGCTCAAGGTCCATCGGGTTCCAGGGCAGGTCGAAGTTGAACAACACCCGCGAGTGCTGGAGGTTGATTCCCTCACGACCGGCGGCGGTGCAGATTATCACCTTGGGGCCGTCGGCCTGCTTGAAACGCCGCTCGGCCGCCAGTTTGCTACCATGGTCGCCGCCTTTGAGGATAACGACCCCCTGGCCTGGGTAGGCCCGGTCGATCTGCTCGCCCAACATCTCCACGCTACCGAGGTAGGTGGCGAAGACGACCACCCGCTCGTTCGGGTCTTGCCGCCACAGAGCGCCCAAGGCGCCGATCAGCTTCTCGGCCTTCGTTTCGGCCCGGGTCGGGAACTTGCTCAGAAGTTCCTTGATCCGCTGCCGCTCCTCGGGCAGGGCCATCTCGACAGCGGCGACGGCAGCTTCCTCGGCCCCAGCCGTCGCCGTCTCGGATGAGTACTCGCTGGCGGCCAGGTCGAGTTCCTCCTCTTCCATCTTCTGGAGCATGCGACGCTTGAGGTCGGCCAGGATGCGCTCGCCCTCGACAACGCCCATCTGATCGTCGGGTAGGTTGAACTCCCGCCGGATCAGTTCCTTGGCCTCGGCGTTGGCGGCGTCTCTCCCATCAATGTCCAGCCGGGCGTCTAGCACTAGCCCCTCCTGCACCGTCAGGGCGATGAGCCGGCGCCGCAAGGTACGATGGACGGCGGCGAAGCTGCTGGCGGCGATCTTCTGAAATATCGTCATCACGAAGCCCAGCGCCCGCCCCTTGTTCCCCTGCCGCCGGGCCAGGGCGAAGCCGTCCATCAGGTAGACCTGGAGCGCCTGGTAGAACTCCCGCTCCGGGTCCGACATTACGAACGACTCGGTGTGAACCAGCCTGCGGGCGAAGAGGGTGGAGCCGTCGGGCCGGCATGCATCGGCCTTGGTGCGGCGGAACACGACCGTGTTGAGCCGGTGGCGGTTCTCCAGCATGTCCTCCGGACTCTTGAAGAGCGTCGGGTCCAGAAGCTGAACGAGCATCCAGAACCGGAAGTGGTCGCCTTGGTGGGGCGTGGCACTTAAAAGGATGAGATCACGAGTATGGCCCTTAAGCACCTCGGCCAGGCGGTAGTTCTCCGTCTTCGTCACCCTACGTCCGTTCCGGTAGGCGGTCAGGTGATGACCTTCGTCGAACACGCACAGATCCCAGGGGGGCGCCTCCTGGAGCTTCTTGATGCGAGTGCGGATCTTCAGCGTGTCGATGCTGGCGATGAGCCGGTCATGCCTGGCGAAGGCGTTCGTCTTCCGGTCGAACACGTCCCCCTCGCTGCCGAAGACCTCGAAGTTCAGGTTGAAGACCTCGTTCAACTCCCGATGCCAGTTGTTCACGAGTCCAGCCGGGACGACCATCAACGCCCGGTTCAACTCGCCCCGGCTGGCTAGTTCCCGCAGGATGAGCGCCGTCTCGATGGTCTTGCCCAACCCCACCTCGTCGGCGACGAGGAACCGCCGAGGAGCGGACGTTGCGACCCGGTGGGTGAGCACCACCTGATGAGGGAGGAGGTCGATCTTGGCCGAGGTCAGGGCCGAGGCGCTCTCCAGCAGCGGAAGGGCGTGCGCCTGATACGCCAGCCACGCACGCACGGCCCGGCGTTCGCCCGCCGCCGTGTTGCGGACGATCTGCTCGGTGCGGCCCAGCGCCAACGAAAGCGACGTAACCGGCACCTGCCGCTCGCCGCTGGAGAAGAACACCCGGACGAAGCCACTCAACGGCCCGGCGACGAGGACGCCATCGCCGTGCTCGGCATGTCGAACCCGCTGGCCCGGAATCAACGCTGCGATGTCGAGAGTCATGGACGGATCGGCCCTCACGAAATCCTCGGGTGGTACAGGCCGATCCAGTGCTCGGTCTTCTTGGCATCGACGACGTGGATGCGCCGCAGGTCGTGCTCGGCCCCGTTGAACAGGCAACGACTCAGGGGAATATTTTGACCTCGGTACTCGGTTCCGCAATGCCAGTAGTAGCTGTCGTCGCTGGTCTGGTAGTCGAGCCGCCGATTCTCGGTGATCCAGAGGACGAGGGCCGCTTGGTTGCCGCCGTCCGCCACCTCCCGCTGGTAGGCGATGACGGCCTTGTAAACGACCTGCTCCAGCCAGTGGCACGCCTGCTCGGGGGGCAGGGCGTCGATGACGCTCTCCAACCCGGCGACGACGAGCACCTGTTCGTTCACGAGGGGGAGCGAGTCTTCCGGCCAGCCGAGGGCGTGAAGCTCCAAGAACCGCCGCAGGCTGACCACCTGCTGGGGCGTGCAAATTTTGGACAACGCCTCGGCGTCCCACAGGAGCGAGATGCCACGCCGGGTCCAGATGTCGTCTTGGAGGTGCTGGCCTGCCATCGGTTACGCCCCCTCGTCCAGATCGTCGAAGAGCGTCCGCTGGACGGCTTCGACCTTGGGCTTGTTGCTTGCGACCCACTTGGCGTAAAGCTGCTTGGCGAGCCGGGCGGCGTCCTTCATCGGGGCATCGCCGCCGTGCCGGGTGAACCAGTCGAGGATGTCGCCCGTTGCCGGGTGGGGCACGAAGTTCGGGTTGTTGAGCGTGTCGCCCACGTTGATGCCGCTGTCCGGGTAGCACGCACCGATCAGGAACATGGCCTGATCGAGATCCCGGCCCAGCCCCTTGCGGGGGACGCCCTTCCACTTTCGGGCTTGCTCCAGCGGCGGCACGAGGTGGAAGACCTTGCTTTTCTCGCTGCACCACTCCCGCTGCTGGAACTCGTTGGGGGAGATCCCGGTGCCTCGCAGGAACTTCTGCATCTGGTCCCGTGCGAGGCTGGTGGTGTCGGCGAACAGCCGCAAGAACTGCCGGGTGTACGGCTCGGCATCGACGGGCGGGATCTCGGCGCTGCTGTCCCGCTGGTCGTCGAGAAGCTGGTTGATCCCAGCGAGCGCTTCCTTGACGGTGAACTCCCGCCCCCTCTCGACGTATACCTTGCCGTAGTGCTTCGAGTAGTATTCGAGCGCCTTGCCACGGCGGATCACTTGCAGGTCGGCCTCGGCGAGTCCGGCCTCTTGGTGGTGTTCGAGTAGGTCTTGAAGCTGCTGCACGTCTTGGAGGATCTGTCGCCGCAGGCGTGCCCAGCTAATCTCCTTCGGCTCGTCGATGCGCTTGCGGCACACGTGGATGATGTCGAACTCGATCTGTTTGGAACCGAACTCGCCTTCGCCTTTCGTTTCATCACTGCGAATCGGATAGGCTGCTTCGAGATACCAACCGGCGTCGAACAAGCTCTCTAGCACCGCCACCCACGGCTCGTCTTCGCTGTGGTGGAAGGTGAATGCGAGAATGCCCGCAGATTTCGTGATGCGTGCAGCTTCACGCCAACACTCGGTCAATATCTTCTGATAGAAGCCATCGGGGTCGTCCGGCTGTCGGGCACGGTTGGCGACGGCTTCGAGCGCCTTCGGGGTGTAGTCGGCGGTGAAGTAGTTCGGGTACTTGTCCTTCAACACCAGCCGCAGCCAGACGTAGAAGAAATCGGCCAGTTCGGAGTATTGAACGAGTTCTGAAAATGGGGGATCGGTGATAACAAGGTCAAAGTCGCTGCTGCCGCATTCTGCAAGATCGCTTGATGAACGAGAGTCGAGACGACTAGAATTCGGGATTGGATCACAACATAACACTTTTACAGATTTGCCACTCACTTCGCTGGCAAGCGAACTTTTCATCAATTCGAGTTCAGAAACGGGCAGTGTTTCCCAAGGCGTGGATGACCAACTGATGCCCTCTCGCATTACTTCGATGCAAGACTCCCAATTCCCTCTGCCCAATCGGGGAAATACGGAATTCTCGACCACTGTTGCTTTAGGATGGAAGGTGTTGCTACTCAAGTGAGGAACAAGTTTGTCATATCCTTTGTCCCAGATACAGAACAAATTCTGACTTCTTAGATACTGTTGAAATGCTCCTAGAACCGTCTCGCACGCCGACCAATCAAAGCGATGCGAAGAAGTGATCGAGCGAAGGATTTGAGCGAGTAGAAGTAACTGGCGACTATTGAACAAGGTATACCAATGCGTGTATTGGTGGCCGTTTACATCGTGTTCACCGATCTCTGCTCCAACAGGTATTGCGCTTCGAGGCCAGAAAGCAGCCAAGTCGGAATCTCGCTGCCTCTCCCATTCCAGACCGGCGATGTCAGCCGCCTTCGGCTGGGGGATGTCAAAGAATCTCCCCGAGTACGGCAGACCTTGCTTGTCGCAGGCGGGGCAGTAGCCTTGCACAGCATAGGCGGCGAGCGGGCCAGTCTTCTTCGTCGCCTTGATCGCTTCGAGCACGTCCCATTGCTTGCCGCAGGTGGCTTCCATGCAGGTGAACGTGGACTTCTTCGGCACCGTGCCTGTGTCGGTATCGAACACCTGATTCGTATCTGGGCAGGTGATCTCCTTGGGTAGTTTGCCCCGGACCTCGATCAACTTGAGATTCTTCTGCCGCTCAGCATTCCACCGGGCAGTGCTTTCCGCATCGTCGGTAGCGCTGCCGCCGAACGTCGTACCGCCGCTCCCCTTACCGGGAGATCCTTTGAGCCAATCCGGGTGAATGAGCAGCGTGAGTTCGACGCTCTTGTTCTTCGGCTTTGTCGCTACTGGCGGCTTTCGTTTCACGCCGCAATGCGGGCAAGGTGCATCTCGCTTGTCATCAAGAATCGAGAATGGCCCTTCCTCGGGTGACACGACGAAGAGCGCAGCCGGGGCCATGCGTGCGTCCTGTTCTTCGATGTCGAACGACTTCTTGCACGAGCCGCACTCCACGTCCTTCCACGCCTTCACCGTGAGCGTCTTCACGGCGATGACGGGTGACGACATGATCGGCGTGCGATGGCCGCAGCCGGTCGCCGAGCACGGCCCGTGCTTGGCCCAGAAGGTGTAGATCACCTCCGGGCCAGCGTACTCATACTCGGCCCGCTCCTCGGGCTTGAGGGCCAACGGGTCGAACCCCGTGCTCATCACCGTCTGCGTCTTCTTGTGCGTCCACTTGCCCTTGTGCCCCCGTGGGCAGTCGCAGGCGTAGAACGGCATGATCTGGGGTTTGACCTCGGCCTCGATGTGGTCGAGGAGCTTCTGCACCTCGGCGGGATCGACCTGCGCCAGTTCGTTCTTCACGACGAACCACGCCACCGGGTTCAGGTCGTTGCCGTACATCTGCATCCCGAGCCGGGCACCCTCGACGACGGTGGTGCCTCCACCCATGAAGATGTCGGCGACCTTCAGCTTCTTGAACGCCTCGTTCTTCTGGTGGTTGCCGTAGTACGAGTCCCAGACCAGCTTGGCGGCTTCGGCGGGGTCGTCGGGTGCCTTAGTCGCAGCGGCGATGAGCATGGCCCGGAAGACGCTGGAGCGGCGGCGTGCCCACCACTTCGACATCTGGTAGATCGGCTTGCCTGCATTCCCCTCGATGGCGGCGACGTGGTTGATCGGCAGGATCGGGAAATCGACCTCCAGACACGTCTTGGGTCGGCTCGGGTCGCCGAAATCCACCGACTCAAGGTGCAGTTCCTTTCCGGCCCCCACCGCCTCGGCGATGGCTTCTTCGAGAAGCTGCTTCTTCGTCTTGCCCACTTTCTTCGCCACGGTGCGTGCCTCGTTATTTCGCCAGTTCGATGTAGGGGACGAAGACTTCCAGCAGCGACAGTCCGCCGTGCTGGAGCGTGGGGTAGCCGGACGCACTCTTCCACTTCCGCCGACCCAAGACGTACTGATGCGTGCCGCTCGCCGTCGTGAGCCGCAGGTCGATGGGCGGCACCCACGGGGCGTCCGAGCCGCTGGGTGGGGCCGAACGCCCGCTCTTGTAGACGGTCTTCAAGTAGGCGGATTGGTCCTTGTCCACGATGTCGTGGAAGTGGCCGCAGGCGGCGTAGCCGTGGTCGCTGGTGATGACGAGTCGCCGCCCCGTCGTGAGCCGTTCGACCAAGGCCCAGAACTCGTCCGAAATGAGCTTCTGATGGGCTTCCTTGGCGAGTTTGTGCAGGCTGGCCCCCGGCCCGGACAGGTCGTGCATCCGGTCATCCGGCCAGTGGTGCCACAGTACGAACCCGGTCTGTGCCCCGATGAGGCTCACGCAGTCGAGCCAGTTCAGATCGCAGGTTGCGGTCGTCGCCCCCTTGAGCCTGTGGGCCGATCCCGCCCCGTTGTTGTCGAGCGCCGACCGCTGGCTGAACCCGAGTGCCTTGGCGAACGGAGTCGTCTCGGCGGGGAGTTCGCAGCCACGGCACCCGGCATCACGAATTTTGTAACCACGTCGTTCCGCCTCGCTCAACAACCACGGAGCCTCTCGCAGCGACAGGCCGTCTAGGATCAAGATCGCCCGCCCCTCCGGATTGGCGTTCCAGAATTCCACGAGGCTGTCCGTGGCCTTGGGCACGCACGACTCGAAGTGCGACCACAGTTCCCACGACGAGCCGGACACCACGTTGTCGAGTTCGTTGAGATCCTTGTCCCGGCGCACGACTTCGGCATCCGCCGCTGCTGCCGTGATCGGTGCGGCGAACTGCGCCCAAAGCGACGAGGACACAGCCTGCCACGCCTCTTTCGGCGGGGCGGTAGTCACTTGCGTCAGCAGGTCGGCGGCGATGGGCATGTCAGGTCGTCTCCCTCTCCAGTTCTAGCC
>ERZ1066117.1571-NODE-1571-length-10934-cov-5.177590_pt1 | contig 10934 bp, 8 predicted proteins | sample MGYA00382764_ERZ1066117 | MGnify/ENA primary metagenome ERZ1066117 (study PRJEB33369, sample SAMEA5778347) | biofilm metagenome | biome: Industrial cooling water; feature: Water cooling tower basin; material: Biofilm | place: United Arab Emirates | collected...
GCCACGACCGTGGCGCCATCGCCCTGGACGATCTCACCGAGCACGCCGGCGGCGGGCGACGGCACCTCGAGCACGACCTTGTCGGTCTCGACCTCGATGAGGATTTCATCCATGGCCACGGCGTCGCCGGGCTTCTTCTTCCATTGCAGCAGCGTGGCTTCGGCCACCGATTCCGACAGTTGCGGGACCTTGACTTCGACGATCGACATCTTGTTTCTCAGCAGGTTCTGGGTGTTGGGGCGCGTGCGGGCACGCGGGCCGGCAGACACCGGCCCGCGGCGGCAGGCATCACTTGGTCAGGACGAAGCCCTTGAGCTTGCCGAAGGCCTGCTCCAGCAGCGCCTTCTGCTGCTCCTGGTGCAGGTGGCTGTAGCCCACGGCCGGCGAGGCGCTGGCCGGGCGGCCGGCGTAGCCGAGCTTCTGGCCCTCGGCCATGTTCTCGTGCACGTAGTGCTGCACGAAGAACCAGGCGCCCTGGTTCTGCGGCTCGTCCTGGCACCACACCACCTCGGTGGCGTTGGGGAAGCGCTTCATCTCGGCCGCGAAGGCCTTGTGCGGGAACGGGTAGAGCTGCTCCACGCGCACGATGGCCACGTCCCAGGCCTTCTTCTCGTCGCGCTTCTTGATCAGGTCGTAGGCGACCTTGCCCGAGCAGCAGATGACGCGCTTGACCTTCTCGCCCTCGACCTCGGTGCGCTGCGGCCCGATGACGGTGCGGAACTCGCCCTTGGTGAACTCCACCAGCGGGCTGGTGGCGTCCTTGGCGCGCAGCAGACTCTTGGGCGTGAAGATGATCAGCGGCTTGCGGAACTGCCGCACCATCTGCCGCCGCAGCAGGTGGAAGATCTGGCTGGCCGTGGTGGGCTGCACGATCTGCATGTTGTTGTCGGCGGCCAGCTGCATGAAGCGCTCCAGGCGCGCGCTGCTGTGCTCGGGGCCCTGGCCCTCGTAGCCGTGCGGCAGCATCAGCGTCAGGCCGTTGACGCGGCCCCACTTCACCTCGCCGCTGGCGATGAACTGGTCGATGACGACCTGCGCGCCGTTGGCGAAGTCGCCGAACTGCGCCTCCCAGATCGTCAGCGTGTTGGGCTCGGCGCTGGCGTAGCCGTACTCGAAGCCCAGCACCGCCTCTTCGGACAGGATGGAGTCGATCACGGTGAACGGCGCCTGGCCCTCGGCCACGTTCTGCAGCGGGATGTAGGTGCCGGTGTCCCACTTCTCGCGGTTCTGGTCGTGCAGCACGGCGTGGCGGTGCACGAAGGTGCCGCGCCCGCAGTCCTCGCCGCTCAGGCGCACGGCGTAGCCGCTGGCCACCAGCGAGGCATAGGCCAGGGTCTCGCCCATGCCCCAGTCGACGTTGATCTCGCCACGGCCCATGGCGGCGCGGTCGGCGATGACCTTCTCCACCAGCGGGTGCACCTTGAAGGTGGCCGGGATGGTGGTGATCTTCTCGGCCAGGCGCTTGATCTCGGCCAGCGGCAGCGCGGTGTCGGCGGCGTCCGTCCACTTCTTGCCGAGGAAGGGCGCCCAGTCGACGGCGTACTTGCTCTTGAAGTTGGTGAGCACCGGGTCCACCGTGTGGCGGCCCTCGTCCATGGCGGCGCGGTAGGCCTTGACCATGGCCTCGGGGCCGTCGGCCGGCAGCACGCCCTGGGTCACGAGCTTGTCGCCGTAGAGCTTGCGCGTGCCCGGGTGCTGGGCGATCTTCTTGTACATCAGCGGCTGGGTGAGCGAGGGCGTGTCCTGCTCGTTGTGGCCCAGCTTGCGGAAGCAGACGATGTCGACCACCACGTCCTTGTTGAACTGCTGGCGGTAGTCCATGGCCAGGCGCGTGCACCAGACCACGGCCTCGGGGTCGTCGCCGTTCACGTGCAGCACCGGGGCCTCGATCATCTTGACGACGTCGGAGCAGTACAGCGTGCTGCGGCTGTCGCGCGGGTCACTCGTGGTGAAGCCGATCTGGTTGTTCACCACCAGGTGCACGGTGCCGCCGGTGTAGTACCCGCGCGTCTGCGCCAACGCCAGCGTCTCCATGACCACGCCCTGGCCGGCGAAGGCCGCGTCGCCGTGCACCAGCACGGGCAGCACCTGGTCGCCTTCCTTGTCGCCGCGGCGGTCCATGCGCGCCTTGACCGAACCCTCGACCACCGGGTTCACGATCTCCAGGTGGCTGGGGTTGAAGGCCAGGCTCAGGTGCACCGGGCCGCCGGGGGTGGTGACGTCGGAGCTGAAGCCCTGGTGGTACTTGACGTCACCGGCGGGCAGGTCTTCCTTGGCGGTGTGGTCGAACTCGGCGAACAGGTCCTTGGGCATCTTGCCCAGGGTGTTGACGAGCACGTTCAGGCGGCCGCGGTGGGCCATGCCGATGACGATCTCCTGCACGCCGTTGGTGCCGGCGCGCTGGACCAGCTCGTCCATGCTGGCGATGAAGCTCTCGCCGCCCTCGAGGCTGAAGCGCTTCTGGCCGACGTACTTGGTGTGGAGGTAGCGCTCCAGGCCCTCGGCGGCCGTCAGGCGGTCGAGGATGTGCTTCTTCTCGTCGGGCGTGAAGCTGGGCGTGCTGCGCGCGCTCTCCAGGCGCTCCTGCCACCAGCGCTTCTCGGCCGGGTCGGTGCAGTGCATGAACTCGGCGCCGATGGTGCCGCAGTAGGTTTGCCGCAGGGCCTGCACGATCTCGCGCAGGGTCATGTGCTCGGCCTTGGTGAAGTAGGTGTTCGTGGCCGAGAACGTGATGTCCATGTCCGACTCGGTGAGGTCGTAGAACGACGGCTCGAGTTCGGGGATGCGCGGGCGCTCGGTGCGCTTGAGGGGATCGAGGTCCGCCCAGCGGCTGCCCAGGAAGCGGTAGGCCGCGATCAGGCTCTGCACGTGCACCTGCTTGCGGGCCACGGCCAGGTCGGCCTCGGAGGCCTTCAGCGCGAAGGCGTTGGCCTTGGCGCGCTGCGCGAAGCTCTCGATGACGGGCGCGTGGGCGACGTCGCGGCTGTTGCTGCCGTCGACCGCGGGCACGTGCTGGAGGTTGTCGAAGTAGGCGCGCCAGTTGTCGGGCACGCTGCCGGGGTTGTCGAGGTAGGCCTCGTACAGCTCCTCCACGTAGGGCGCGTTGCCGCCGAACAGGTAGGAGTTGAGCCGGTACTGCTGCATCATCGTTCGCTCACCTTTCGCCCCGGTTTCCGTGGCTGCTGATGGGTTGATCAACCTTCCGCGTCCCGGCTTCACCGGTTGGCGGATTAGCGACCCGTCTTGCCGGCTGTCTCGAGGCCGGCAAGGGGACGGGAAGGACCTTCGTTGTCTGGGCCGGCACTCTAACACCGCGCGTCGGGCCCCAGCTTCTTCTTCTGCGGGCGGATTAGGCACCCGCGCACCCCTCAATTTCCTGACAAACCGGCGCTTCGGGCCGCCAGACTTCGCGCGCCATGACCCGGCGCGTGATCCACCTGCACCCCGCCGCCCCGGCCAAGCCGGCCGCCGGCACGCCCTGCAACGGCTGCGGCGTCTGCTGCGCGGCCGAGCCCTGCCCGCTGGGCGTGCTGCTGTCGCGGCGCCGGCACGGCGCCTGCGCCGCGCTGGAATGGCACGAGGCCGAGGCGCGCTACCGCTGTGGCGCCCTCGCCTCGCCCACGCGCTGGCTGCCGGCGCTGCCCGCGGCCTGGGCGCGCGCCCTGGCCCGGCGCTGGATCGCGGCCGGCGTGGGCTGCGACGCCGAGCTGGAGCCGGTGGCCCCGGCCCCGGGCCAGACCTGAGGCCCCCCGCCGCGGCGGCGGCCTAGCATGCGGGCCTCCCGACACGACCCGGGCGGCGCGGCCGCCCTGCCCGACATGACCCCCAGCCTGCCCAAGACGCCGCGCGCGCTGCTCGCCGCGGCCCTGCTCGCCACCACGCTGATCGCCGCGCCGCTGCAGGCGCAGACCCTGCGCTGGGCCGCCCAGAACGACATCCTCACGCTGGACCCGCACTCGCAGAACCACGCCACCACCAGCACCATCCTGCTGCACGCCTACGAGGGCCTGGTGCGCTACGGCGCCAACTACCAGGTGGAGCCGGCGCTGGCCACGCAGTGGAGCTACACCAGCCCCACCACGCTGCGCTTCCAGCTGCGCAAGGGCGTGAAGTTCCACGACGGCACGCCCTTCACGGCCGACGACGTGGTGTTCAGCTTCAACCGCATCCGCCAGCCGCAGGGCACGATGCAGATCTTCGTGACCGGCGTGAACGAGGTGAGGAAGGTCGACGAGCACACCGTCGACATGATCCTGGCCGCGCCCAACCCCACCCTGCTGCGCAACCTGATCGACTTCCGCATCATGAGCAAGGCCTGGGCGGAGAAGAACAACACCACGCGCGTGCAGGACTACAAGGCCAAGGAGGAGAACTTCGCCTCGCGCAACGTGATGGGCACGGGGCCCTTCCGCATCCTGAGCTGGCAGCCCGAGCAGCGCATCATGATGGCGCGCCACGAGGGCTGGTGGGACAAGCCCACGAGCAACGTGCAGCAGGTGGTCTACACGCCCATCAAGGCCGAGGCCACGCGCGTGGCCGCGCTGCTGGCCGGCGACGTGGACCTGCTCACCGACGTGCCCGTGCAGGACCTCGAGCGCCTGGGCCGCGACAAGCGCCTCAAGGTCGTCAACGGCCCGGAGGTGCGCACCATCTTCCTCGCGCCCGACATGGGCAGCCCCGAGCTCAAGCACAGCAGCGTGAAGGGCAAGAACCCGTTTGCCGACAAGCGCGTGCGCCAGGCGCTGAGCCTGGCCATCGACCGCACGGCCATCCAGCGCAGCATCATGCGCGGGCAGAGCATCCCGGCAGGGCTGATCGTGGCCCCGGGCGTCAACGGCTGGTCGCAGCAGCTCGACACGCCGGTCAAGGCCGACACCAACCGCGCCAAGGCCCTGCTCAAGGAGGCCGGCTACCCCGACGGCTTCGAGGTGCGGCTGAACTGCCCCAACAACCGCTACGTCAACGACGAGAAGATCTGCCAGGCCGTGGTGGCCATGTGGGCGCGCATCGGCGTGAAGGCGCAGCTGGCCAGCGAGAACATGGCCACCTTCATCCAGAAGGTGCAGAACTTCGACAGCAGCATCTACCTGCTGGGCTGGGGCGTGGCCAACTACGACGCCCAGTACAGCCTGCAGAGCCTGGTGCGCACGCGCACCAGCGGCGCCGACGGCAACTTCAACTTCAGCAAGGTCTCCGACGCCACGCTCGACAGGCTCATCGACGGCATGAAGAGCGAGACCAACGAGGCCAAGCGCAACGGCATGCTGCGCGACGCGCTGGTGCGCGTGCGCGACGAGGCGCTGCTGATCCCGCTGCACCACCAGATCCGCCCCTGGGTGATGAAGGCCGGCGTGACCACCGTGCACCGCTCGGACGACCGGCCCGAGGCGCGGTTCACCAGCATCCGCTGAAGACCGGCGCGGCCCGCGCCGGGGGCGCCGCCGCGCTCAGTGGCGGCGCACGATGCGGCCGCCCTGCATGAGCAGCCGGATGCCCTGCGCCGGCTGCGCCAGCGGCGCGAGGTCGGCGGTGGGGTCGCCTTCCACCACCAGCAGGTCGGCATAGGCGCCGGGCACGAGCTGGCCGATCTCGCGCTCGCGGCCCATCAGCCGCGCGGCCACGAGGGTGGCCGACTGCAGCACCTCCACGGCCGGCTGCACGGCGGCGCGGATGGTGAACTCGCCGCTCTGCCGGTCGTGCATGCGGCCCAGCAGGTCGGTGCCGAAGACCACCGGCACGCCCTCGGCCCGCGCCATCGCCAGCGCCTGCAGGCCCTGGCTCTTCACCACCTCGAGCTTGTCGAGCATGGCGCGGCTCCAGCCCAGCTTCTCGCCTTCCTCGGCCAGCGCCACGTAGGTGGACAGCGTGGGCACGAGGTAGGTGCCGTGGCGCCGCATCTCGCGCAGGGTCGCCTCGTCCACCAGGTTGCCGTGCTCGATGCTGCGCACGCCGGCCTGCACGGCGCGGGTCACCGCGCGCGGCGAGTAGGCGTGGGCCAGGGCGTAGAGGTTGGCGGCCTCGGCCTCCTCGACCGCGGCGCGCAGCTCGTCCAGGCTGAACTGCGTGCCGTCGATGGGGTCGGTGGGGCTGGAGATGCCGCCGCCGGCCATGATCTTGATGTGGTTGGCGCCGTTGCGCACCTGCTCGCGCACGGCGCGGCGCACCTCGCCCACGCCGTCGGCGATGGCGCCCATCAGGCCCAGGCCCGCGCAGCTGCAGAACATCGAGGCCTGCACCCCCTTGGGCCGCATGTCGGCGTGGCCGCCGGTCTGGCTGATGGGCCGGCCGGCGATGGCCAGGCGCGGGCCCTCGTACAGGCCGCGGGCCTGCGCCTCCTGCAGGCCGAAGTCGGCGCCGGCGGCGTCGCGCACGCTGGTGAAGCCGCGGTGCAGCATGCCGCGCATGATCTGCGCCGATTCGGCGCTCAGCAGCGAGGGCGGGGTCAGGGCGAGGCCGGTGAGGTCGTGCGAGGCGGCGGTGACGTGCACGTGGGCGTCGATCAGGCCCGGCAGCACCACGCGGTCTTCGCAGTCGATGCGCTGCGCGTCATCGACGCGGATCGGCTCCTGGGTGACGTGGGCGACCCGATCGCCCTCGATCACGATGGTCGTGCCGGGCCGCAGCGTGCCCGTGGCGCTGTCGAACAGCGTGGCCCGGGTCAGCGCCTGCCGCGTCACGGGCGGGCTCAGCGGCCGGCGGGCGCCGAGGCGGCCGAGGCCGCGGGCGCCGGTGACGGCAGGCGCCCGCTGGCGCCCACGTCCACCCGCGCCCCGCCCGTGCCCACCGACACGCCGCCGCTGACGCGGCCGTCGGAGGTGCCGCCGATGCCGATGCTGCCCACGCCCGGGATGGGCACGCGGATGCCGACACCGACGTTGGCGCAGGCGGCCAGCAGGCCGGCCAGGGCCAGGAGGGCGGCGATGAGGTGGAGGCGCTTCATGCGCCCGAGGCTACTGCGCGGCGCCGGTCGGCACAAGCCGGGGCGTGGCCCTTACGAGCCGGCCCGCCGTCAGGCGCGCAGGCCCAGTCGCGCGCGCGCCGCCTCGTACTCGCGCTTCAGGCGCGCCACGAGCTCGGCCGCCGGCACCACGGCCTTCACGGCGCCGATGCCCTGGCCGCAGCCCCAGATGTCCTTCCAGGCCTTCTTGGCGCCGTCGCCGAAGTTCATGGCGCTGGGGTCGCTCTCGGGCAGGTGGTCGGGGTCCATGCCCGCGGCGCGGATGCTGGGCTTGAGGTAGTTGCCGTGCACGCCCGTGAACAGGTTGGAGTAGACGATGTCGTCGGAGTTGCTCTCGACGATGCACTGCTTGTAGGCCTCGGCCGCGCGCGCCTCATCGGTGGCGATGAAGGCGCTGCCGATGTAGGCGAAGTCCGCACCCATGGCCTGCGCCGCCAGCACGGCGTCGCCTGTGGCGATGGAGCCCGACAGCGCCAGCGGGCCGTCGAACCACTCGCGGATCTCCTGCACCAGCGCAAACGGGCTCTTGGTGCCGGCGTGGCCCCCGGCACCGGCGGCCACGGCCACCAGGCCATCGGCGCCCTTCTCGATGGCCTTGCGCGCGAAGAAGTTGTTGATGATGTCGTGCAGCACCACGCCGCCCCAGGCGTGCACGGCGTCGTTGACGTCGGTGCGCGCGCCGAGCGAGGTGATGACGATGGGCACCTTGTAGCGCGCGCAGACGGCCATGTCGTGCTCGAGCCGGTCGTTGCTCTTGTGCACGATCTGGTTGATGGCGAAGGGCGCCGCGGGCTGCTCGGGGTGCGCGCGGTTCCAGGCCGCGAGGCCCTCGGTGATCTCGTGCAGCCACTCGTCCAGCTGCGAGGCCGGCCGCGCGTTGAGCGCCGGCATGCTGCCGACCACGCCCGCGCAGCACTGCGCGATCACCAGCTTGGGGTTGCTGATGATGAACAGCGGCGAACCGATGATGGGCAGCGGCAGGTGCGCCAGCGCGCCGGGCAGTTTCGACATCAGAAGGACTCCAGGGCCATCGCGGTGACGGCGTCGGCGCCCTCGACGATGCGGTCGCGCAGCGACGGGGCCTGGGTGAGGAGGTGGTCGCCGAAGAAGCGCGCGGTGGCGATCTTGGCCTGCATGAATTCAGGGTCGTCGCCCACGGCCAGCGCGTCTTCGGCGGCCATGAGCGCACGGCCCATCTGCCAGCCGGCCACGGCCAGGCCCGCGAGCTGGAGGTAGGGCACGCTGCCGGCGTACACCGCGTTGGGCTGCGCCTTGGTGTGGCCCGCGACATAGCCCACGACCTCCACGAAGGCCTTGCGCGCCGCGGCCAGCCGCCGCGCCATGGCCTTGCAGGCCGCGCTGTCGCGCGCGGCCAGCTCGCCCTCGGTGGCCTCGATGCGGCCGGCGATGGCCAGCGCCACGCGGCCGCCGTCGCGCGCCGTCTTGCGGCCCACGAGGTCGTTGGCCTGGATGGCGGTGGTGCCTTCATAGATGGCCAGGATCTTGGCGTCGCGCAGGTACTGCGCCGCGCCGGTCTCCTCGATGAAGCCCATGCCGCCGTGCACCTGCACGCCCAGGCTCGCGACCTCCAGCGCCATCTCGGTGGACAGGCCCTTGATCAGCGGCACCAGGAACTCGTAGAAGGCCTGGTTCTGCGCCCGCGTGTCGTCATCGGGGTGGGCGTGCGCGGCGTCGAAGGCGCTCGCGCCCACCAGCGCCATCGCGCGGCAGCCTTCCGTCCAGGCGCGCATGGTCATCAGCATGCGGCGCACGTCGGGGTGGTGGATGATGGCCGCGGCCTGCGGCAGGCTGCCGTCCACGGGGCGGCTCTGCACGCGGTCGCGCGCGTACTGCACGGCCTTCTGGTAGGCGCGCTCGGCCAGCGCGATGCCCTGCACGCCCACGCCGTAGCGCGCGGCGTTCATCATGATGAACATGTACTCGAGGCCGCGGTTCTCGGCGCCCACGAGCTCGGCCACGGCGCCGCCGTGGTCACCGTACTGCAGCACGGCGGTGGGGCTGGCCTTGATGCCCAGCTTGTGCTCGATGCTCACGCAGTGCACGTCGTTGCGCGTGCCGTCGGGCAGCACCTTGGGGCAAATGAACAGGCTGATGCCCTTCACGCCTTCGGGCGCGCCCGTCACCCGCGCCAGCACGAGGTGGACGATGTTGTCCGCCATGTCGTGCTCGCCCCAGGTGATGTAGATCTTGGTGCCGAAAAGCTTGTACGTGCCGTCGGGCTGCGGCTCGGCGCGCGTGCGCACCAGGCTCAGGTCGGAACCCGCCTGCGGCTCGGTGAGGTTCATCGTGCCGGTCCAGGTGCCGTCGATGAGCTTGGGCAGGTAGCGCTGCTGCTGCTCGGGCGTGCCGGCGGTGATGAGCGCCTCGACCGCGCCGTCGGTGAGCAGCGGGCACAGCGCGAAGCTCATGTTCGCGCTGTTGACCATCTCGCTGCAGGCCGCGTGGATGAGCTTGGGAAGGCCCTGGCCGCCAAAGGCCTCGGGGTGCTGCAGGCCCTGCCAGCCGCCTTCGGCGTACTGGTGGAAGGCCTCCTTGAAGCCGGGCGTGGCGTGCACCACGCCGTCCTTCAGGTACGAGGGGTTGCGGTCGCCTTCCCAGTTGAGCGGCGCGATCACGCCCTCGGCGAACTTGGCGCTTTCCTCCAGCACCGCCGCGGCCGTGTCGAGGCCGTGGTCCTCGTGGCCGGGCAGCGTGGCGACGGCCTCGATGCCGGCCAGCGCCTTCATGACGAACAGCATGTCCTTGACGGGGGCGCGGTAGCTCATCGCGGTCTCCTGGGGCGGTGCGTGGGGCGGGTCAGAGGCTGGACACCAGCTCGGGCACGGCGGTGAACAGGTCGGCCTCCAGGCCGTAGTCGGCGACGCTGAAGATCGGCGCCTCCGGGTCCTTGTTGATGGCCACGATGACCTTGCTGTCCTTCATGCCGGCCAGGTGCTGGATGGCGCCGCTGATGCCGGCCGCGATGTACAGCTGCGGCGCGACTATCTTGCCGGTCTGGCCCACCTGCCAGTCGTTGGGCGCGTAGCCGGCGTCGACCGCGGCGCGGCTGGCGCCGAGCGCGGCGCCCAGCTTGTCGGCCAGCGGCGTGAGCACGGCGTTGAACTGGTCGCTGCTGCCCAGGGCACGGCCGCCGCTGACGATGATCTTGGCCGCCGTGAGCTCGGGGCGGTCGCTCTTGGCGATCTCGCTGCCCAGGAAGGCGCTCTTGCCGGCGTCGGCCACCGCGGCCACCACTTCCACCGCCGCGCTGCCACCGGCGGCGGCCGCGGGGTCGAAGCCCGTGGTGCGCACGGTGATCACCTTTACGGCGTCGGTGCTCTGCACCGTGGCGATGGCGTTGCCGGCGTAGATGGGGCGCTCGAAGGTGTCGGGCGCGATCACCTTGGTGGCGTCGGAGACCTGCGCCACGTCGAGCAGCGCGGCCACGCGCGGCGCCACGTTCTTGCCCGCGGCCGTGGCCGGGAACAGGATGTGGCTGTAGCCCGACGCGAGGGCCAGCACCTGCGCGGCCACGTTCTCGGCCAGGCCGTGGTCCAGGTGCGCGGCGTCGGCGTGCAGCACCTTGGCCACGCCCGCGATCTGCGCGGCCGCGGCGGCCGCGGCACCGGCGTTCGTGCCGGCCACCAGCACGTGCACGTCGCCACCGCAGGCCAGCGCGGCGCTCACGGTGTTGAGGGTGGCGCCCTTGATGGACGCGTTGTCGTGTTCGGCAATGACGAGGGCTGCCATGGTCAGATCACCTTCGCTTCGTTCTTGAGCTTGGCCACGAGCGCGGCCACGTCGGGCACCTTCACGCCGGCGCCGCGCTTGGGCGGCTCCGACACCTTGAGCGTCTTGATGCGCGGCGCCACGTCCACGCCCAGGTCGGCCGGCTTGAGCGTCTCCAGCGGCTTCTTCTTGGCCTTCATGATGTTGGGCAGCGTCACGTAGCGCGGCTCGTTCAGGCGCAGGTCGG
>ERZ1066117.1573-NODE-1573-length-10927-cov-8.654341_pt1 | contig 10927 bp, 10 predicted proteins | sample MGYA00382764_ERZ1066117 | MGnify/ENA primary metagenome ERZ1066117 (study PRJEB33369, sample SAMEA5778347) | biofilm metagenome | biome: Industrial cooling water; feature: Water cooling tower basin; material: Biofilm | place: United Arab Emirates | collected...
GTCTTGTTCAGCGTTTCCTTGATCGCCTTCGGCGCAGCCGGGGCGGCCTTCTTCGCGGCGGCCTTCTTGACCGGGGCTTTCTTCGCAGCTTTCTTCGTTGCCATGTGCAGTTTCTCGTTCCGTGGCGCTGAATGGAGGGTGGTGTGGCCCGGGGATCGAGGCGATGCCCCGGACGCGTGCCAATCCTCGCCTGAAACGAGGGAAAAGTGAGCCCCCCGGCGAAAAAAAGCTGCGGCGGCCGCAGGGTCGGGCGGCGGCGGTCGCCACGGGCGCCTCGCGGCCAGGTCCGGCGGGTCTTGAACGGCCGCCTCGGGGGGCGCTAGGTTCGGGACATCGCGGAGGATGGGCAGGGCGAGCGATGACGGACATCCGGATCACGCAGGGGACCCCGCTGGCGCTGTGGCAGGCGCTGGTGCGCGAGGGCGAAGACCGCGCGGCGGTGCGACTCAGCGAAACCACGGAGAGCTACCTCGTCTTCCTGCTGATGCAGCACCTGCGCGATGGCGCGCTGGCCGGCCGGACGATGGCCCTGGAGTGGCTGGCCGCGCTGGAGCGCGTCGGCAGCGCGCGCGCCGACCAGCTTCGCGAGGTGGGCGACCGCAGCCTGCTGATCGCCGGCCTCTACCCGCGACTGGCCGAACGCCGACAGCTGACCCCCGAGTACTACGTGCGCCTGGGCCGATTGGCCTACGACGGCGCGGCCGACAGCGCCCGTCGCAGCGAGCGCCCGCTGTTCGCCGAGCTGGCCGACGCGGTTCGGCCGCTGGTCCGCGTCCTCGCGGCCTTCCGCGCGCGCTAGGCGCCGTGCGCCGGCGCGCGGGTTGACGCGCCACGCCGCGGCTGCTGGCATAAGGCCATGCGAATCTGTGTTTACGCCGCGTCGAGCGGCAAGGTCGATCCGGTCTACCTCAGCGCCGCCCGCGAGCTGGGCGCCACCTTGGCCCGCGCCGGCTGCACCACGGTGTACGGGGGGGGTGGGCAGGGCCTGATGGGCGCCTTGGCCGACGGCGCCATCGCCGAAGGCGGCGAGGTGATCGGCATCATCCCGAAGTTCATGGTGGACCTCGAATGGGGGCATCCCGGCGTCACCACGCTGGAGCTCGTCGAGGACATGCGCGAGCGGAAGCATCGCCTGTTGGCCGGCAGCGACGCGGTGATCGCCCTGCCGGGCGGCTGCGGCACGCTCGAGGAGCTCTTCGAGGCCATCACGCTGAAGCGGCTCGGCCTGTACTTCAGCCCGATCGTGCTGCTCAGCGTCAATGGGTTCTACGACGGGCTGCAGGCCTTCATGCAGAAGGTCATCGACGAGCGCTTCATGAACCAGGAGCACGCCGCCATGTGGTCGCTGGTCGAGCGGGTCGAGGACGCGCTGCCGCGGATCCGCGGCACGCCGCGCTGGAGCGAGAACGCGCGCGACTACGCCGTGGTGCGCTGAGGCGGCGGACGCTCAGTCGCCGCCACCGCCGTCCCCGCCGTCGGGGCTTCCGTCGCCTGAGTCGCTGCCGGCGTCATCGTCGTCCCGGGCGCCCGCGGCGTCGTCCCCGTCACGGGACGTCGTGGCCCCTGCCGACGCATTCCCGCCCGAGAACCAGCGCGGTTGGGCTTTCGGCAGGGCGGCGCTGGCGGCATCCGCGGCCAAGATCAGTTCGCTGCGGCGCGCCTCCGGCACCTGCTGCCAGTGGCAGTCGAGCAGTGCGCCCTCCAGCGAATAGAGCAGGTTGAGCGAGGGCCTGAACCCCGCGCGCTTGAGCTTGACGAAGGCCTCGAGGCTGCCCAGCGCGCGCAGGTCGTCGATCGACCGTACGCCGACCTGGCGCAGCTGTGCGGCCGACTTCGGCCCGATGTTGCGCAGCTTCGCGGGCGCGGCCACGACGCTCAGGCCAGCGTGTCGAGGAAGGCCTGCGCCAGCGCTTCCAGCCCGCGCTGGTCGTCGGCGTCGAAGCGGTCGAGCAGCGGGCTGTCGATGTCGAACACGCCGACGAGGGTGTCGCCCTGGAACAGCGGCACGACGACCTCCGAGCGCGAGGCGGAATCGCAGGCGATGTGGCCGGGGAAGGCCTCGACGTCCGGAACCACCTGCGTCCGTCGCGTCGCGGCGGCCGTGCCGCAGACGCCCTTGCCGATGGCGATGCGCACGCAGGCCGGGAGGCCTTGGAACGGCCCGACCACGAGCTCCTTGCCGTCGAAGAAATAGAAGCCGACCCAGTTGAGGTCCGGCACGGCGTGGTAGACGAGGGCCGAGAGGTTGGCGGCGTTGGCGGTGCGGTCGCGCTCGCCGTGCATCAGGCCGCGCGCCTGGTCGACGAGCTGCGCGTATTGGTCGGCCTTGCTGCCCTCGAGGGCGGTGGCGGTGAAGGACATGCTTAGAATCCCGAGGAGCGGGCCGCACAGCGCGGCCGGGAGGGCAACGATGGGGATCGGCGGGGAGGAAGGCAAGGCGGCAGCCGTCGGGGAGGCGGCGGCGGGCCGTGCGGCGCGCGATGTGCTCGGCTTCCGGCACCGCGGCGAGCGCACCACCCGGCTCGAGGCCTTTGTCGACGCGGCCTTCGCCTTCGCGCTGACGCTGGTGGTGGTGATGGTCGGCAGCGTGCCGCGCACGCCGGAGGAGCTCATGGATGCCGCCAAGTCCGTGCCCGCCTTCGCGGCCTGCTTCTGGCTCTTGGCGAACTTCTGGCGAGGGCACGTCGACTGGAGCGAGCGCTTCGGCCTTGACGATCCGCGCAGCCGCCACCTGTCGCTGCTGCTGATCTTCCTCGTGCTGCTGTTCGTCTACCCGCTCCGCATCGTGTTCTCGTCCTTCTTCAGCTGGATCACCGGCGGCTGGCTGCCGCTCGGCTTCGATTTCGAGGGGGCGGCGGACGTGCAGCTGATGTTCCAGATGTTCGCGATCGCCTTCGGTTCGATGGGTACCGTGATGTGGGCCCTGCATCGGCACGCGTGGAACCAGCGCGAGGCCCTCGGCCTCGACGGCATCGAGCGCGACTCGCTGGACCTCGTGATGCGCCTGTGGGGGCTGGTGCCGCTGTTCGCGGTGCTGTCGATCGCCCTGAGTTTCTGGAAAGCGTCCTTCGTCGTCGGCGCCCCGGGCACGGTCTTCTTCCTGATGCACGCCGCCATGGCCGTGCTGCGTGCGCGCCATCGACGTCGCCTTGCGGCGGCTTTGGCATCCTCCGCCCCATGAGCCTCGCCTTCTTCGTCACCGGCACCGACACGGGTGCCGGAAAAACCTTCACCAGCACCGTCCTGCTCCACGCCCTTCGCCAGCGCGGCCTGCGCGCGGTCGGCATGAAGCCCGTGGCCAGCGGCAGCGAGCCGACGGCCGACGGGCTGCGCAACGAGGACGCCCTGGCCCTGCAGGCCGCCAGCGATCCGGCCCCCGCGTATGCGCTGGTCAACCCCTGGGCGCTGCGGGAGCCGACCGCCCCGGAGATCGCGGCGCGCCTCGATGGGGTGACGGTGACGATGCCCCCGATCGTCGAGGCTTTCGTGCAGCTCCGGGCGCAGGCCGACGTGGTGCTGGTGGAAGGCGTCGGCGGCTTCCTCGCGCCGGTCAACGCCGCGCTCGACCAGTGCGAACTGCCGCGCGCGCTCCAGCTCCCGGTGCTGGTCGTCGTGGGCCTGAAGCTGGGCTGCATCAACCACGCGCGGATGACGGTGGAGGCGGTGCGCTCGCGCGGTTTCGACGTGCTGGGCTGGATCGCCTCGGACGTCGAGCCAACGATGCTGTTCCCGGACGATTACTTCGAGGCGTTGACCGCGGCCCTGCCGATTCCCTGCCTGGGCCGTCTGCCGCATTCGCCTGGCGTCGATCCTGCGGCGCTGACGCGCCACCTGGCGCTGCCGGCGGGTTTTCCTCAGTCGAGCTGAAGCGTCGCGCGGTCGCCTGAGGCCGGCCGGAACACCGCGACGCGCACGAGCAGCGGCAGCGACGGCCGCAGTTCCCGGGCGATGAACGCGCACAGGTTCTCGAGCGTGGCGGGGCCGATGCCTTCGACCTCGTCGAGGAAGCGGTGGTCGAGGCGTTCGCGCAGCGATGCCAACTCGCGGCGAACGACGCCGAGGTCCATCACCATGCCGGTCTCGCGGTCGGGCTCGCCGCGCAGCGTGACCTCGGCGTGGTACGTGTGGCCATGCACGCGCTTGCTCGACTCCACCTCGCCTTCGACATAGCGGCGCAGGGTGTGCGCGGCTTCGAAGTAGAACGATTGGCTGAGTTCGGTGGGCATGGGCGGCGCGGCGGCGCGGACGACGCGTCCGCAAGCGGCGCATTGTGCCACGGCGCCCCGGCCGGGCCCTCGGGGCGCCGGCCGTTGCCTCCAGTCGCCTCAGAAGCGGCCGGTCAGCTCCACGCCCCAGGTCCGCGGCGCGCCGACGATGAAGGTGGGCAGGCCGAAGTTGAGGCCGGTGTTGCCGGCGTCGATCAGGTACTCGCGGTCGCCGGCGTTCTTGACGAAGGCGCCGAGGTCCCAGCGCCCGTCGCCGAACACCACGCCGGCCCGGAGGTCGAACAGCGCGTAGCCGGCCTGTTCGATGCCGCGCTGGTTCTGGTCTTCGAAGAACACCTGCGAACGCCAGTTCCAGCTCGGGCGGACGTAGGCCTCGAGGCCGTCGCCCACGCCGAAGCGCCAGTCGAGGCCGGCCGAGGCCGAGTGCTCCGGCGTGAGACGGAAGCGGTTGCCGGCCAGCGTCTGGCGGCGGCCGGCGTCGTCGCGCTCGTCGAAGCTGGCGTCCACGTAGCCGTAGTTGAAGAAGGCCTGCAGGCCCTCGCTGGCACGCAGGATCAGCGAGAGTTCGCCGCCGGTGGCGCTGGCGTTGCCGCCGTTCGCGGTGATCGTGCCGATGCCGTTCGGATTGAGCACGCTGGCCTGGAAGTCGCTGTAGTCGTAGTCGAACACCGCGACGTCGTAGGTCAGCGCCTCGCCGAAGGCCGTGCCCTTGAGGCCGAGCTCATAGCTCAGCACCACCTCGGCCGGGATGAAGTTCGGCGTGCCGTTGCTGCCCGCCGGAAACTCGATGACGTCCGGACGGCGGCCGCGCGAGACGCTGGCATAGCCGTTGAGCGTGTCGCTGAAGCGGTAGGCGGCCACGACGCGGCCCACGGCCGAGCTGTAGCTGTCCTCGACGAAGCGGCGCGACACCGGCCGGAACAGGATGTTCGGGACGCCGACGTTGCCGGGCGCGGCCGGCAGCACCTGGCCCAGCGGCGACAGCCCGCCGAAGCTCAGCGCCTCGTAGCCGGAGCGCACGTCCTCGCGGGTGCCGCGAAGGCCGAGCGTCAGGTCGAAGCGGTCGGTGACCGACCACGTGCCGTCGGCGAACACGTCCATGGCATCGACCTCGCCGAAGTTCGTGTACTCCTCGCGATGGCTGGCGCGCAGCGGCAGCGGCGTGCCGAGCGGGATGCCCGGGATGCCGAGCGCCGGGAAGCTGGTGTAGCCGAGGAAGGGCGTGAGGTTCGGATTGAGCGGGCTCACCACCGGCAGCCGGACGAGGCCGCCCGTCGCGCCTGCCACGGCGGCGCTCAAGGCCGGTGACAGCAGGGCGCCGAGCTGCCGCTCGTCGGTGCTGAACGGCACGCGCTGGAAGCCCTCTTCCTTGAACCAGCTGATGCCGCCGAAGCCGCGGAAGCTGCCGCCGTTGTCGTAGTTGAAGCGGAACTCGTGGCTCCACTGCTCGCCCTCGGCGTCCTCGGCGAACTCCAGCGCGTTCAGCTGCGAGCCGTCGGCGTCGAACTCCTCCACGGACGCAAACTCGCGCCAGCCGCTGATCGTCGACAGGCTCCATGCCTCGTTGATGGCGAACTGGCCGAGCACGGTGAACCCGGTGACATGGCGGTCCAAACCGAGTTGCTCACCGCGGTTGAGGTCCGCCGTGTAATCGAAGACATTGCGGCTGCCGCCGCGCGTCGGCAGCACGTTGGTGCGGAATGCGGTGCCCGGCGGGGTGTCAACCTGGTGGTTGAAGATCACGTCGACGCGATTCGTGTCACCCAGATCGAGGCCGAGGGACAGTCGCAGCGCGCTGGTGTCCTTGCCGTTCAAGCGGCCGCCGGAAAGGTTCTCGACGAAGCCCTCGTTCTTCTCGTGGTAGACGGCGAGGCGCATCGCCAGTGAATCGGACAGCGGCGCATTCGCTACGCCGCTGAAGCGGCGCCACTCGTCGCTGCCGAGGCCAAGCGTGAAGCTGCTTTCGTAGCCCTGGAAGGCCTTCTTCTGCACGAGGTGCACAGCGCCCACCTGCGCACCGCGGCCGAACAGGGTGCCCTGGGGCCCGCGCAGCACTTCCACGCGCTCGAGGTCGAAGGGCTGCACCACGGCGCCGCGGGCGCGGGAGATGGCGATGCCGTCCTGGAAGACCGAGACGCGCGGCGGCGAGAACGACGCGCCGCTGTCCGAGGTGATGCCGCGGATCACGAAGCCGGGGTTGTTCGGGCTCTGTTCCTGCACTTCCAGGCCGGGGACCAGGTTGCCGATGTCGGCGACGTTGTTGATGCCGAAGCCTTCGAGGAACTCGCCGGAGTAGGCGCTGATCGCGATCGGCACCTCCTGCACCTGCTGCTCGCGCTTCTGCGCGGTAACGACAATGGTGTCGATCATCGTTGCGTCGACGCTGGCCGCGCCGGCGACGGGGGCGTCCTGCGCCAGGGCGGGCAGCGCGACGAGCGCGAGGGCGGCGTGGATCGAGGCGGCAAGCAGGGTGGGGCGACGCATCGGCGGCGAACTCCGGGTGGCAGGGAATCGCGCCAGCGTGGGGAGCAGGCGTTGCATTCCGGTTAAATCATCATGGCGGTCACGCCAATGAAAGATGGTCGCGCTGTAGTGGCGGGCTTCCTCCCGGATCCGCCCGATGACGCCGATCTCCCGCCGCGCCGTGCTTCGCCTGCTGTCGGTGGCCGCCGCCGCCGCCGTCCTTCCGCTGCATGCGCGCCGCGTCCATGGCGCGCTGCGCATCGACGCCGCGCTGTTTCCGCAGGCGGTGGCTTCGGGCGATCCCGGCACGCACAGCGTCGTGCTGTGGACGCGGCTCGCGCCGCAGGCGTGGGGTCGGGAGCTGGTGTTGCAGGTGGCGGAGGACGCGGGCTTCGACGCGCTGCGCGTCGAGCGCACCTTCGCGGTCGGCGCAGCGACCGACGGCTGCCTGAAAGTCCGCGTTGACGACCTCGAGCCGGGTCGGACGTGGCACTACCGCTTCGTCGCCATCGACGCCAACGGCGATGCCGCCGGGTCACCGGCCGGCCGCACCCTCACCGCGCCGGCCGACGGCGACGAACGCGATCTGAACCTCGCGGTGCTGAGCTGCCAGGACTTCAACGGCCGCTGGTACAACAGCCTGCTGCCACTGCTGGACGAACCGCTCGATGCGATCGTGCACCTTGGCGACTTCATCTACGAGACCACGGGCGATCCGTCTTTCCAGAGCGGGGAGGGCCGGCGGGTGGCGTTCGATGATGCGGTGGGTGCGATCACCCTCGGCGATGGCGGGTTCCAGTCGGCCCGCAGCCTGGACAACTACCGCCAGCTGCACCGCGAGTACCGCACCGATCCGGCGCTGCAGGCCCTGTTGGCGAAGGCGCCGCTGATCGCGATCTGGGACGACCACGAATTCGCCGACGACTGCTGGGCCGACGTCGCGACCTTCCACGATGGGCGCCGCGACGAGCGCGACCGCGCACGCCGGCGCGCCGCGGAACAGGCCTGGTTCGAGTACATGCCGGTGGGTCTTGGCGGTGGGTTCGACGGCGCCGCGGTGGAGGAGACCGCCCTGCATCCGCACACGCGGATCTGGCGCGAGTTCCGCTTCGGCCGTCGCGCCGCGCTGTGCATGACCGACTACCGCTGCGCGCGTCCCGACCACCTCGTGCCCGAGGACGCCTTCCCCGGTACGGTGGTGTTCGACGAGGCCGCCCTGCGCGAAGCGCTGCCGCGCATTGGCGAAAGCTTCGACGCGTGGCGGCCGAAACTGCAGCCGTACGTGGACCTCGCGGCGCCGGAGCATCGGCGCTGGCGCCGTCCGTTGGCGCGCGCGCTGAAGCAGGCCTATGCCGCCGAGGGGCTCCCCGCGGGCGACGTGCGCGCTCGCGTCGACGCCATCCTCGCCGCGCCCGTCGCCCTGCCCGTCGCGAACGCGATCCTCGCGCGCCATGACGCCTCGGCGCCGTTCTTCCTCGACGCGGGCCCCATCCCCGATGCGGCGGACCTGCCGCGCGGCTTGAGCTGGGCCGGCGTCGGCAAGTCGCGACTCTTCGACGCCGTCGGCAGCCGCTACTTCGTGCTTGCGGACGGCTATGGCCTGCTGGCGCGCCTTCGCGCGGCCGGGGTCGGCGGCGCGCTGGGCAGTGCGCTCGGCGACGCCCAGGCGGCGTGGCTCGAGGCCGCGCCCGAGCGCCACGCGGACGTCCGTTGGCGGCTCATCGGCAGCTCGGTGTCGTTTACGCCGCTGCGGCTCGACCTGCGCCGCCCCGAAGTGCAGGCGCCGCCGGCCTGGGCGCACGAGGTGCTGCTCAACGTCGACCATTGGGACGGCTTCCCCGCCGAGCGCGAGGCCTGGCTCGACCGCTTCGATCGCGACGGCGCGGTGCTCCTCAGCGGGGACATCCACGCCAGCTTCGTCAGCCAGCATCGTCCGCGCGTCGTCGAGTTCACCACGCCCTCGGTGTCGTCGAAGAGCCTCGGCGCGATCCTCGAGCGCAACGCCTCGGGAGACGCCGCCACGCGGGAGGCCGGCCAGCGCCTCGCGGCGGCGCTCGATCCGCTGCTGCGCCACGGCTATGTGGGCTTGCGCTATGCGCAGACCCGGCGCAACGGCGCGCTGCTGCTGCAGATCGGTGCCGATGCGCTGTTGGCGCGCTATTTCGAGTTCGACGGTGCGCTGGTCAGCGAGTGCCTGTACGACCAGCCCTCGCGATGGCGCGCGGCCGTGCAGGAGCGCCGCTTCGTCGTGCAGCGCGACGACGGCGCCCTGCGTCTCGGCGACGCCGCGACGTGATCGCGGACGGCGCCCCCGGCCTCACCAGACGAGGTCGTCCGGCACCGTGAACTGCGCGTAATAGGCGTCGTCGTCCGGGTGGCCGCTGCCCGACGACGCGGTGCCGTCCGCGGGGTCGCCGGCGCTGCGGTTGTCGAGCACGATCCACTCCGGCGCACGCTCGCGCACTTTCTCCGCCGCCAGCCTCGGCAGCAGCGCCACGCCGTCGTCGGCGCGCACGATCACCAGCTGGCCGTTCGCCAGCTGGCGGCGCAGCGCCTCGTCGACCGGAAGGCTTCGGATCGCGCCGTCGATCGGGAAGCGGTAGTCGATCCCGCCCTTCGCCGGTACGCGCTTGTCGGCGATGATCTGCCGCGCTTGCGCGCGCAGCGCCTTCGACTGCGCGTCGGCCTTCTGCGCCGCGGCCAGCGCGCGGTCACGCTCGATTTTTTCTTCGCGCGCCCGCTCGGCCTCGCGCTGGATCTCGGCGGCCGCGGATGGCGCCTCCCCGCGTCGCGCCTTCTCCTGCTCGCGAGCGGCCTCCGCCGCCTTCGACTTCTTCGCGAGGCCGGCCTTGAGCAGCTGTTCCTGCAGGGCGTTGAGCTTGGCCATGGGGCAGGGGGATCGTGGGTGGGACGCGAGGATACCGCTCCGCGACCGCGGTTTCGCGCGCCCGCCGCCGGCTCAGGCCGGAACGGCGGCGTAACGATCGAAGCAGCCGGCCACGACGCGCACCAGCAGCCGTCCGCGCGGCGTGACGCGCAGGCGCAGTCCGTCGCGCTCGACGAGGCCGTCGGCCGCGAGCGGCCCAAGGCGCGGCAGCGCTTCGTCGAGCAGCGGGCGCGCGTCGACGCCGTGCCGGTCGCCCAGTTCGCGGAAGTCGATCTCGCCCTGGCACATGAGCGACTGGATCAGGTCGCCGCGCAGCAGATCATCGTCCGCGAGCGCGAGGCCGCGCATCACCGGCAGGCGCCCCGCATCGATGGCCGCCGACCATGCCGCCACGTCGCGATGGTTCTGCGCATACGCGGCGCCGATCCGGCTGATCGCGCTGGCCCCGAAGCCCACCAGGTCGGTGTCGGCGTGCGTCGTGTACCCCATGAAGTTGCGGTGCAGGCCGCCTTCGCGCTGCGCGACGGCGAGCTCGTCCAGCGGCAGCGCGAAGTGGTCCATGCCGATGTAGACGTAGCCGGCGCCGACCAGCCGTTCCACCGCGAGGCCGAGCAGCGCGATCTTCTCCGCCGGCGACGGCAGGTCGGCCGGCGCGATGCGGCGCTGCGCCGGGAACATCGACGGGAAATGCGCGTACGCATAGACCGCGATCCGGTCGGGGCGCATCGCCACCACCGCGTCGAGCGTCGCCGCGAACCCGTCGAGGCCCTGCCGCGGCAGGCCGTAGATCAGGTCGACGTTCACCGAGCGCAGCCCGACGCGCCTCGCGGCGTCGACGATGCCGCGCGTCTGCGCTTCGGTCTGGTGGCGGTTCACGGCGGCTTGGACCGCCGGGTTGAAATCCTGCACGCCGAGGCTGATGCGGTTGAAGCCGATCGTCGCGAGCAGGCCCATCGTGTCCGGCGTGACGGTGCGCGGATCGACTTCGATCGACAGATCGGCCTGCGCGCTGCTCGAGAAGCGGAAGCGCGAGCGCAGATGCGCCACCACGGCGGCAAGGCTCTGCGGCGACAGAAAGTTCGGCGTGCCGCCGCCGAAGTGCAGCTGCACCACGTCGCGGTCGGCGCAGAAGCGCGGCGCCATCCGGTCGATTTCGCGGAGCAGATGCTCGACGTAGGCCTCGCCGCGGGCCGCGTCGCGGGTGATCACGCGGTTGCAGCCGCAGTAGAAGCACGGGCTCTCGCAGAACGGCACGTGCACATACAGCGACAGCGGCCGGGGGATCGGCATCTCGTTGCTGGCGTCGACCGCCGCGAACAGTGCGTGCTCGTCGAACGCCGCCGAGAACGCG
>ERZ1066117.1576-NODE-1576-length-10886-cov-5.829748_pt1 | contig 10886 bp, 11 predicted proteins | sample MGYA00382764_ERZ1066117 | MGnify/ENA primary metagenome ERZ1066117 (study PRJEB33369, sample SAMEA5778347) | biofilm metagenome | biome: Industrial cooling water; feature: Water cooling tower basin; material: Biofilm | place: United Arab Emirates | collected...
GTGTGGATGTGTGCATGAACCGTTATAATGCCGACTCGAAAGAGACGGATCCAAAGTGAGGCAGGAAGGTATGCCGGCAAACGTCTACGAGTGCATGTTCTTGCTCGACACCAACAAAATGGCGGGTGACGAGGAAGGGGCCATCAGGCAGATTCAGGGGTTGCTCGAGCGCAACCACGCCGAGTTGCTGGCCACCCGTCGTTGGCTGGAGAGCAGCAAGCTGGCCTACCCGGTGCAAGGGCAGAAGCGCGGCCTGTACCTCATCATGTTCTTCCGTGCGGAAGGCCAATACATGAGCGAGTTGGAGCAGGACCTTCGCATCAATGAAAACATCCTGCGTTACATGATCACCCGAATCGATCCCAAGCATGTGAGCAAGATGCTGGAGATCGGCAACGAGGGTGGCCCGCTGTTCATGGTCACCGTCAACGAACCGCCGCTGGAAGAGACGCTGCTGGGTGGGGGCGATGACGACCGCCGCAACCGCCGTCCGCGGCGCGAATACGCGGACAAGGAAGGCTGAGCAAAGTCGTCCGACTGGTGCATGGTTACCCCCTGGCGCAAAGGAGACCAGAAGCCCAAGGAGAGAAAGCGAAAAAATCCCCCTACCATGCTTGCCTTCCCCATGCGGACAGGTGTATAGTGCGGAGGTACGGAACGATTTCTTTCCTTGGCCTGGGCCAGGAGTGTGGATCATGGCGAATCTCAACAAGGTATTGCTGATCGGCCGACTCACCCGTGATCCCGAAGCGATCACCACCGGCGGCCAGACCTCTGGGGCCAAGTTCGGCTTCGTGGTCAACAATCGCAAGCAAAACCGCCAGACCGGGCAATGGGAAGACGTGCCCGTCTGGATCGATTGCGAAATCTGGAACCGCGGCGAAAACAAGCAGGCCGACCGCGTCCTCAATACGCTCCGCAAAGGCGCTCAGATCCACATCGAAGGGCACCTCAAGCTCGACGAGTGGGAAGACAAGAATGGCGGCGGTAAACGCTCCAAACTGGGCGTGGTTGTCGAGACCTTCCAGTATCTCGATGCCCGACAGGAAGGCGAACAGCGCCCCATGAGCGCCCCACGCCAGCAACAACCGGCCATGGCTCGCTCGGGGGGCAACTCCGGCGGTGGTGGGGGCTACAACCGCAACGGGGGCGGCGGTGGCTACAACGGTGGCGGCAGCCACTACGATGATGAGGGTGATTACTCTCCCCCGTCAGGTAAATCCAGTAATCAACATTCCGGCGGGAACGACGACGATATCCCGTTCTAACTTTGCAAGGGGCCGACCGTGGCTAAGTTAAAGAAACGCCAGCAAGTTCCGCACGCCAAGAACGGCAACCTCAAGCTCGTTCTCACCGAGGATGTGACGTACCTGGGCAAGCAGGGCGACCTCGTTGAAGTCCGCCCTGGCTATGGCCGCAACTACCTGTTGCCCCGTGGCCTGGCGACCATCCCGACGCCGCACAACCTGCAACTGCTGGAGCGTTTCAAGATCCGTGTGCGTCAGGCTCGCGAGGCTCGCATCGCCGACCTCAAGGCCCTGGCCGAGCAGATCACCAAGATGGACGGTATCACCGTCGAAGCTCAGGCCAACGATGAAGGCCACCTCTACGGCTCGGTCGGCCCTGCCGAAATCTCCAAGGCCATGCGTGGCAAGAATCTCCCTGTGGATATCGACATGGTCCGCATGGATAGCCACATCAAGGAAGTGGGCCTGTACGCCGTGAAGCTCAACCTGGGCTACGACATCGAGACCGAAGTGCGCGTGGGCGTGCTCAAGTCGCAGCGCTAAGCGTTTTCCGCTCTTTCCTGTTCTGGGCCGATACGGTATGCCGTCGGCCCAGAACCTCCTGGAGGCGGAAAGCCATCCCGGAGGAGCAAAGCAGGAGGGAGTGGAATGTCCTCGGGCGACGAGATTTTTCGCGACCGTTTGCCACCACAAAACCAGGACGCCGAACGGAGCGTCCTGGGCAGTATGCTGCGCGTCAATAGCGTCATCGGCGACATCATCCCGCTGCTGAAAAAAGAAGACTTCTACGCCGACGCACATCAAAAAATCTATCAGACCATCGTCGAACACCACAGTGTCAACGGTCAGGCCGTCGACCTGGTCATTCTCGCCGAACAACTGCGCCTGCGTGGCTGGTTCGAGGATTCTGGCGGCTACTCCTACCTCGCCAGTCTCTGGGATGCTGCACCCACCGCAGCCAACGCCGAATACTACGCTCGCATTGTCCGCGACAAGTCCCTGGTGCGGGGACTGATCGAGGCGGGCACCACCATCCTCTCCGCTGCCTACAACCAGAGTTCCCCGGCCGAGCAACTCATCGAAGAGGCAGCCGGCACGGTGTTCGAGATGGCCTCCAAGGGGCTGGGCGGCTCGCTCACCACCCTGGAAGAAGCGATCACTGAGACCTATGACCGCATCGACAAACGCACCACGGGCGGCGAAACCAGCCAGGCGGGCCTCAACACCGGCTTCTCCGACCTCACGGAACTGACGGCTGGTCTGCACAAGGGCGAATTGATCATCATCGCCGCACGTCCGTCGGTGGGTAAAACGGCGTTCAGTCTGGCACTGACGCGAAACGTGCTGATCACTGAACAGGTGCCGGTGTTTTATGTGAGTCTGGAGCAATCACGCATCGAGTTGGCCGAGCGTATGCTCTGTGCTCATGCTCGCGTCGATAGCCATCGGTTGCGCAAAGGAACACTGACGGCCGATGACATGTCGAAGCTGGTCGATGCAGGAAATGATCTGCGTTCGACCCAGTTATACATTGATGATTCCCCGCAGCAGGGCATGTTGCGCATCGCGGCCAATGCCAGGCGGCTGAAGCATCAAAAAGATATTCGCATGATGGTAATCGACTATTTGCAGCTAATCGAACCCGAAAGCCGCCGCGACCCTCGCCACGAGCAGGTGGCCCAGATCAGCCGCCGGCTAAAGTTTCTGGCCCGCGAATTGAACATCCCGGTGATCGCCTTGGCGCAGGTGAACCGCTCGTCAGAAGACCGGCAGGACCACCGCCCCCGTCTGAGCGACCTACGCGAATCGGGCAGCATTGAGCAAGATGCCGACACCGTGTTCATGTTGCACCGGCCAGATCGCTACGAACCGGGCCAGCATGAGGGGATCATCGAGGTGATTGTGGCCAAGCAGCGTAACGGCCCCACGGGCGAAGTCACGCTCGCTTACCTGAAACAATACCTGGCCTACGAAGACTTCAAGGTAGCAACTCCCTTCCAGGATTGAGGCATGCTGATCCTCAAGACTCGCGCTGTGGCACTCAAAAGCGTGGCGTTCTCCCCCTCAGGACGCCACCTCGCCACGGGTGACTCTCGGGGCTACCTGTCGTGCTGGGATCTGGAAACCCGCGAATTATCCTGGGAGCACAGGTTCGGCACCTCCGCTCTTTCGTTGGTCTTTTTCGGCCCGGCAGGGAAGGTCCTAGGGTTCAACAACGGCATCCTCCTCTGTATCGATTTGGCCACGGGAACGACCGAACCTACGCCACAACTCAGCACACGCTACAATCATTGGCCTTTGTGGCTGGCCGTCTCCCCTGCCCCGACGGCTCGCTTGGCCGTCGTCTATGCCCGCTCGACGGCGGTCACGGGTTATCGTTTCCCGGATTTAGAACACACCTGGACACGCAAGCTGCCTGAAGCGTCGTTGCTTCGCTCGGCCCAGATTGGCTCGTTGCACCGCGAGGTAACGGCGCCCAGCACGCTAGCCTACGATGTCACAGGCACTCGTTTACTTGTCGGCACGCTTACCGGCAACGCCTACCTGCTCGATGCGCTCACGGGTAAACTTCTCCAACGGCTCACCGATCGTCCCGACTCCGCCATCAAGGAGGTGGCCCTGTCGCGTGATGCCCGGTATGGGGCCATCAGCGCCGGTTCGACGCTGTGGTTGTATGAACTTCAACCGACAGTGCGCGAAGTGGCCGTGCATCGCCTGGGACGCAAGCATTTCTCCGCCCTGGCGTTTCACCCGGTCACGGGACGATTGGCCAGCGCCAGCGGCGAGGGAATCGTCGACTGGTGGGATCCGACCGGCGGCGAACGTCGCGAGTCCTACGACTGGGGTAGGGGTAAGATCACGGCCCTGTGCTTCGACGCCCGGGGCGACCGCGCCGCGGCCTGCACAACTAACGGCGAGGTGATCGTCTGGGATGTCGATTCTTGAGGCAACCGATGCTGATCCTTGAAACTCCGCGATATAACTTCCGAAGCGTCGCTTTCTCTCCAGATGGCCGGCATCTTGCTGTGGGTGCCGACAAACAGCGTGCACAGGTCTGGGACCTGGAGCATCGACGCGTGGTTTTTGAGCAGACTGTCGTCGCAGCTACCGATGCCAGTGCCTCCGTGGCGTTCCTGGATAACCATCGGCTGCTGATCGGGAATCGACTTTTTATCGACGAATGCCGGTGGGCAGATAACACAACCCGGAATCTCTTTACGACAGAGAGCACGAGGGTCGAATACGGCGCCTTCACGGTCGCCCCCAACGGTAGCTCCCTCGTGCTTTGCGACTTCCACTCCCGACTGCAACGATACTCGCTCGATCAGAGGGCGCCAGCGTTAGAGTGGACCGCCTCGCTCGATCGCTACGTTGGGTTTGCCCTGACCTGCTCGGCCGACGGTTCTCGCATCGCTTGTGGCCTCTACAACGGTCAGGTTTCGATTTTCGATGCGGCCACCGGTAGGCATCTGAATACTCTAGGCGAGGAGAAGGCGGCTCAGATCGGAGCGGTCGGCATCTCACCGGATGGCAAGACGATCGTCTGGGCGGGCGGGCCGCGTCTACACTTCTGGCGCGAGGGAGAGACGCGCTACCACAGCTTGGGCCGCACTCACTTCCTGGGCATCGCCTTCCATCGCAGCGGCGACTTCTTTGCCACGGCAAAGGGTGACGGCACCGTCGACACCTGGGACACCCGCACCGGCGAACGCCGGGACTCCTACGATTGGAAGGTGGGGAAACTCAACGGGGTCGCCTTCGACGCCACCGGCGACCGTGCGGCGGCGTGCAGCGCGACCGGCAAAATCGTGATCTGGGATGTGGATCATTGATGTCCCTTTTTGTGATCCGTGTCGCGACGTTTCCGGAATGTGTGGTTCGACTCGCTTCACTTGCTCGTCGTCGGGGGCAGGTCGCTCTCGTGAAACCGCAGGCGTTCGATGTGCGTGGCTCGGCCTGTCGTCTCGTCGATTTCCACGATCGCTCCGCACAATCGCACATCGCCCTCGGCCACATCGAACGCGGTGGGCTCGAAGGTGATGGAGGTGTGCAAAACGCGATCGACCCGTCGCCCCAGGACACTATCGTAAGGCCCCGTCATGCCCACGTCGCAAATGAACGCCGTCCCTGGGGGCATGATGTGTTCGTCGGCCGTGGGAATGTGGGTGTGGGTGCCCAGGGCGGCGCTGACCCGGCCGCGCAGGTGGTGACCCAGCAGGTACTTGTCGGCGGTGGCCTCGGCGTGGAGATCGCAGACAATGACCGTAAACTGGCCCTGGAGTTCGGCCAACACCCGATCGCAGGCAGCAAAGGGGCAATCGACCGCACGCATGAAGGTCCGACCCAGCACGGTGAACACAGCCACCTCGACGCCATTGCGTGCTCGGGCACGCGCGAACAGTCGGCCAGGCGCCTGTGGAGGGAAGTTGGCCGGCTTGCAGGTGCGTTCCTCGTTGCGAAGAGTCTCGATGATTTCCGATTTTTTGTAGATGTGATCGCCAAGGGTGAAGAGATCGACACCTGCCTCGCGCAATCGTCTGTAGAGTCGTTGGGTGAGACCTGAGCCGCCTGCCGCGTTCTCGGCGTTCGCGATCACCAGATCAAGGCGCTCACGCGGGATGAGAATGGGTAAGGCCCGGCGCACGACATTGACGCCGGGATTGCCGACGATGTCGCCAATAAACAAGATGCGCATCGCAAGGGGCCTATCTTTCTAGCGGTGGGGCTAGTTCACTCTACCGGACCGCTGCGGGGGCAGGCAAGACGCGAATCACGATGCACGTTACATCATCGCCGCACCCCTCCGGTTCGGCCGGACTGGGATCGCGGTGCAAGGCACAGGAGGCATCGATCAGTCGTTCGACCACCTCGGCAACGGGACCCGATTCGACCAGCGGCGGCAGATCGTCCGGCGAGAGGAAAACCCCCTCCTCCACCAGTCCGTCGGTGCACAGAACCAGCGTATCCCCCGGAAGCAATGGCCAGACGGAGAGATCGGGCTGACATCGCTCGGCGTCAAAGGCGAGGCGCGAGGGTTCTTCCTCGCGGGCCACGCCCAGGCAACGGTACAGGCACGCCCCCATCGCCCCGAGTGCGGCCACTTCCTCGGGAGAAGTGCCGTGACTGAGATACAGCGTCCGCAAATCGCCATCAACCGTGAGTTGCTCGGCCACGCCCTGCCGGATCAGGTACGCTCGGGAATCGCCGGCGTTGCCCAGCAGGAGTTGTCTCCCCTGCAGCAGACCAACCAACGCGGTGCTGCTCATCAGGTCGCTTGGATCGGTGGCAAGGCGGCCCAGCGGTTCCTGGAGCGATCGCTCAAAAATGGCGCGGCTGGCCCGATCAAATGCTCGCATGAGCAGATCGGTCTGTCCCGAGAGTCCCGCTTCGGAAGGTTCGCTTGCGGGCGACGATTCCCGAAACGTCTGTTCCAGCGAGGTGATGGCCGTCTCGCTGGCCAGATGGCCGGTGCCGATCAGGGCGTGTGTGACGCCATCGGCCACGGCAACAACGAGGCGTTCGGGCGAGGGCAGGATGGCGAAACGATCCTGATTGGGCGCCTGAGTGACGACATGATAACGACCGATCCGACTCCCCCCCGCGACGTCATAAGCGACCGCAGGAGTCGACTCGTAGCGTGTGTGGGCGTGGGCGACGGCATCCTGCAGAGCGCGAAAGAGCGTGGTGGGGGTGGCGGGGCGAACCAGCGGATCGGGATGCAACGCACGACGGAGCACCGGCTCGATGCCCAGTGGCAACCAGGGACGATAGATCCGCAGGGGCGGAAATTCGTAATCGAAGGCCGCCGGCCCATGTCCGGGAAACCCCTGGGGCCGACCAGCCAGGTGGTAGTAGAGGAAGGCCGCGAGCGAGAAGACATCGGTGGCGGGACTGAGGCGATCGTGATCAAAGGCGACCCGCTCCGGAGCGGCATAGGCAGGCAGGGCGTCGAGATGGTGGAGCGGCCGACCGGGGCGTGGGACCAGCAGATCGAGGTTACGCAACCGCGGGCCACGACGAGTGAGTTCGATGGCCTGGGGGTCGAAACAGGTCCACAACCAGCCGCCCCGATGCAAACAACTCAGGACACCGACCAGGCTCTCACACGCCGCGAGCAACTGCCGAAGCAGGAGCCATTCATCGGGCCCCTCCAGGGGGGCTTCCCAGCGAGATTCCGGCTCGGCCGATTCGGCCAGGACCAGCGCGCCCTGGTAGTGCTCGACGACCCGAATCGGGGGCAAGACGGGCAAGGCCAACGCCTGGCGTTCCTGGAGCGATTCACGCAGGTCGGCATAGAGTTCCGGAGCCAGCGCGTAGACACGCACCCAGCCCGTCAAGCGACGAAGCCAGTGCGGCTGAAGGTCCTCGGGCCAGCGACCATGAAAGGAGCGCAGGTCGAGCGGCCCATCAGGCAGCGCGAGCACATCGGGAAGCAATCCCACGCCGTATTTCTCCACCGCTAAACGACGACGCCCTGAAGGCATCATAGCACGCAAACCAGGGCTGCCGTCCGCAGAAAGCCGGGCGTTACGTTCGCCGTCGCGCCAGGAAGTGGATTTGCCCTTTCGTCGGGGGGTTGGTTCACGGTAGAATTACTTAGCGCCTCGCGCTTCCCGCGATCCTGCGGCCTGGCATCTTCTTTTGCCCGTTCAGGGCAAGGTTCATGAATACCGCGACTGTTACCGTCGAGGGAGTCCTGGAACGGACTCCGCAGGGGCATGGCTTCTTGCGCGATCCCAAACGCGGCTACCTGCCCTCGCCCGGAGATACCTATGTTCCGGCCGGTCTGCTCCACAAATGGCGGCTGCGCGAAGGCTGGACCCTCTCTGGTCCCATTGAACCGCCCTCACGCGGTAGCGGCCCACGACTCACCGAGGTGGAACGCATTCAGGGAGAGCCGGCCGAGGCGTTTCGCAGCCCGCGATTTGACGATCTGACGCCCATCGACCCGCACGAGCCGTTGCGATTGGAAACGGCTCGCGAACCGCTCACCACTCGCGTCATGGACCTGCTCGCCCCCATCGGCATGGGCCAGCGCGCGCTGATCGTCGCCCCGCCGCGCACCGGCAAGACCGTGCTCCTTCAGCACATTGCCCAGGCTATTCGCACCAATTATCCCGACATGGTGCTGTTGATGCTGCTGATCGACGAGCGGCCCGAGGAGGTCACTGACATGCGCCGCAGCATTCGCGGTGAGGTGATCGCCAGCAGCAGCGATCGGGATTCGACCAGCCACATCCGCACTGCAGAGTTGGTGATGGAGCGTGCTCGCCGACTGGCCGAGCAGGGCCAGGCGGTGTTTGTGCTGCTCGATAGCCTGACACGACTCGCCCGGGCCTACAACAAGAATCAGCGTGACACGGGCCGGACACTTTCGGGTGGCATGGACTTAAAGGCACTGGAAGTGTCGAAGAAACTGTTCGGAGCCGCCCGAGCCTTTGAAGAGGGCGGATCGCTGACGGTGCTGGGCACCGCCCTGGTCGAGACAGGCAGCCGAATGGATGACGTGATCTTTCAGGAGTTTAAGGGCACCGGCAACATGGAACTGGTGCTGGACCGCAAACTCGCCGACCGCCGCATCTACCCGGCGATGGACATCGCGGCCAGCGGCACACGAAAGGAAGAGCGACTGCTGACGCCCGAGGTGCTGGAACGTGTGCGACTGCTGCGTCGCACCCTGGTGGACCTACCGCCCCAACAGGCGATGGAACTGCTGGTGAAAAAACTGGCCGCGTCCGAATCGAACGCAGCCTTTCTGGAGCGAATGAAAGTCGCCTAGCGCGAAGTGGCATCCACGGTGATGGGGCCGCCGCCTTCCTTGACCTCGACGCGGAGGGTGGTGGCGGGAATCGTGTACTTGGAGGCCACGCGGGGCGGTTTGGCGGCGCGGGTGCCCTGAGCCGGGCGGTCTTCCAGTTCGTCCACCAGAATCACCAGATGCGTGCCCACCACGGCTCCTTCCTTGCCGTCGTACGTTTTGAGTCGAAACTTCCCTTCCTTGTCCGACGAGGCAAACGAGGTTGGCCCCTGGCCCCCCTTCATCACGTCGGGCTGAAACTGGATCGCGATGCTGGCCGCGGGCTTGCCATCAATCCGAACCACCCCTTCCACGGGAACCAGTTTCGGCCCACCTCCGCCACATCCCACGGCAAACAATCCCAGAAGCAACAGTCCAAGCTGGAGGCTACGGGTCGCGTTCATCGATTGTCCCCTTTCCATCGACGCCGGTTCTTCCGGCGTCGATGACCCAGTTGGCCGGATTAGTTCCCCGGAATCACCTGACCATCGGCTCGCGTGCAGTACAAGCCCAGAATCGACTGGCTGGTCGAGTCCGGCAGGAAGCGCACGCTACCATCGGCAAAGACGAAATTGGCGCCGCCGGTGTGCTGGCTGCCAAAGGCATTGAGTCGCTGGTCCTGGAAGATGAACCACGCACTCTGAGCGGTGGGGGCGCCCGCCTGACCGTGAGCGAACGGCGTGCGATAGTTGATGGGAGCAAACGCGCCGCCCATGATGTTGCCCAGACCCGCGTCGCCACCGGCTGGATACCAGCGCGACCAGCCCTGGATGGTGCTCCCGCTATTCCAACCGGCGACGGTAAAGGTGTCGAAGTTGGGATCGCGATGGTTTTGCTCGCCGAAGAGCAGCGTGTTGCTGGTGCCGTCGACAATATCGAGCAGGCGGACCTGCTGGCCAATCTGTGCGCCCGAAGCGCGACGAGCCTGGGTTCCCGTGGCCATGAACACGCCATCATTGGTGGCCGAGGTGGCGAAGATAGGACGTGAGCCACCGTTTGCGCGGTAGCTGGTTGCACCGTAGTATTCGCTGGGGGTGCCCGTCGAGGGGAACGGCAGCACGCCATCCTGCGGGAAGTTGTCCGAGGGACACAGGAATGTCTTGACGCCCACCCCGGCTCGCAGGCCCGGCGTGTTCGAGCGATTGTTCAATGGCACGGCGGCGTCCATGCTCCGGAACAGGTTTTCCTGCTCGATGTACGGCAACAAGAAGTAGAACACCGAGTGGCCCTGGAAACTGAAGCCCGAGGTCGAGCCACCCGTCCACACCTGGCCGGCGGCATTGATGCGGTCCTGGGTGTAACCCGAGGGGAACGTGCCGAAGTTGCCTTCAAAGTTGTGGCAGCCCAGACCCAGTTGCTTGAGGTTATTCTGGCACTGCATGCGAGCGGCCGCGTCGCGAACCTTTTGCACCGCAGGCAGCAGCAGGCCGATAAGGATAGCAATGATGGCGATGACCACCAGCAACTCGATGAGCGTAAACCCTCGACGATTCATACAGTCTCCTCGCGATCCGTTGGAAGATAAGTCGACAACCTGCGGTTGAACAGCCACCATCCACTATCTTTGTGGGGAAGGATGATGCAATTCCAGTGAATGCAGCATGAAGAATTGGTGAAGGCGAGGTTTTTCTCGCCTTTTTCCTACAATGCCGACGGAGTTCGGCCCCTTCGGGCCAACGCTTGACTATCGGAGTTGATCCTATGGAACGGACACTGATTTTGCTCAAACCCGACGCCGTGCAACGCCGGCTGGTCGGCGATCTGCTCGCCAAATTCGAGCGCAAGGGCCTTCGCCTCGTCGCCCTCAAGCTCGTCCAGTGCGACAAGGCTCTCGCCGAAAA
>ERZ1066117.1577-NODE-1577-length-10877-cov-9.303364_pt1 | contig 10877 bp, 9 predicted proteins | sample MGYA00382764_ERZ1066117 | MGnify/ENA primary metagenome ERZ1066117 (study PRJEB33369, sample SAMEA5778347) | biofilm metagenome | biome: Industrial cooling water; feature: Water cooling tower basin; material: Biofilm | place: United Arab Emirates | collected...
ACGTCAACCGCAACCAGATCGGCGCGGTGGTCGGCGTGCAGCCCTTCGGCGGCGAAGGCCTTTCCGGCACCGGCCCGAAGGCCGGCGGCCCGCACTACCTCGCCAAGTTCGCCACCGAGCGCACGCTCACGGTGAACACGACGGCCGCCGGCGGCAACGCCTCGCTGCTGACCCTGGCCGAGTAAGCGCGATGGCGAACGCGAAGCACGGCGGCGGCAGGCGCGCGGCACCGGGCGGTACCGCAACGCGCGCCGGCGCGGCGGCGCAGCCGCCGTCCGGCGGCTCGTGGCGAACGCGGTTGCGCCGCGTGGTCGATGGCGGTGGCTTCGTCGGCTTCACGCAGGGGCTCATCGCCCTGAATGCGTTCGCCCTCGGGGTCGAGGCCACGCCGTCGCTCGGCGAGCCGATGGCGGGGCTGCTCGACGGCTTCTTCGCCGCCTCGACGCTGTGGTTCGTCGCCGAAATCGCCCTGCGCATGGCGGCGCACGGAGCGCCGCTGTCGGCGTTCTTCCGCAACGGCTGGAACGTCTTCGACACCACCATCGTCGTGCTCTCGCTGCTGCCGCTGGCCGGCGGCGTCGCCATCGTGGCGCGGCTGGCGCGCCTGCTGCGTCTGCTGCGCCTCGTCTCGGGCAGCGCCGCGTTGCGCGGCTTCATCGAGGGCCGGTTGCGGGCGACCGACCACCTGCTCGCCGGCACGCTGCTGCTCTCGCTATCGATCTACACGTTGGCGTTGGCCGGCTTCCACGTCGCAGGCGGCACGCTCGCCGAGGCTGCCGCGTGGGCGGACCTGCCCAGCGCGCTGCGGAGCACGCTGGCCTGGAGCGCGCCGTTGGCGCCCCCTGCCCTGCCCGCGCCGGGCCCGGGCGGCATCGCCTGGGGCGTCGCGCTCGGGCTCGCCCACCTGGCCTGGCTGGGCCTGATGCTGCGCGGCCTGCTGGCCGGAAAGGGGCGCGCATGAAGGTCCTGCTGATGCTCGTGGCCCTCGTGCTGCTGGCTCTGGCTGCGCTGATCGGTGCACAGCGCCTCGCCTTCGTCAACGCCGCGGTGCCGGCCAGCGGCATCGTGGTCGACATCGAAGCCCGCAATGACCGCTGCGGTCGCAGGCCACGACGGGCCTGCACGAAGTTCACCGCGGTCGTCGAATACACCGTCGCCAACGACACCCGGCGGCTGCGCACCGGCGCCGGCTCGTCGCGGGGCCGCGACGAGCCCGTCACCGAGGCCGACTACAGCGTCGGCGAGGCCTTCGCGGTGCGCGTGCACCCGGCCACGCGCGAGGCGTTGCCGGACAGCACCTCCGGGATCTGGGGCCTGCCGATCGTGCTGGGCCTGGGCGGCGCGCTGTTCGCCCTCTTCGGCCTGTGGGGCGCGCGCCGGCGCTGAGGCGCCGCAGCCGGGCGCGTCCATGTCACGCTAGGGCCCCTTTCGCCCCGCGCCGCCATGCTCCTCGAGTTCTACGGCTTCGCCGAAGCGCCGTTCTCGATCACGCCGGACCCGCGCTTCGTGTACTTGAGCGAGCGCCACCGCGACGCGCTCGCGCACCTGCATTACGGCATCACGCAGGGCGGCGGTGGCGGTTTCGTGCAGCTCACGGGCGAGGTGGGCACCGGCAAGACCACGCTGTGCCGCCTGCTGCTCGAGCAGCTGCCGGACCACGTACGCGTGGCGCTGGTGCTGAATCCGCTGCTGTCGCCCGTCGAGCTGCTCGAGGCGATCGCCGAGGAGCTGTGCCTCGACATCGACGGCGCACGGGGCAGCCTGAAGGCCCTCTACGACCGGCTGAACGCCTACCTGATCGACGCCTATGCGCAGGGACTGCGCGTGGTCGTCATCATCGACGAGGCGCAGAACCTGTCGAAGGATGCGCTGGAGCAGGTGCGCCTGCTGACCAACCTCGAAACCCCCACGCAAAAGCTGCTGCAAATGGTGCTGCTCGGCCAGCCCGAGCTGCGCGACCTGCTGGATCGTCCGGAGCTGCGCCAGCTCGCGCAGCGCATCACGGCGCGCTTCCACCTGATGCCCCTCGATGCCGACGACGTCGACGCCTACGTGCGCCATCGCGTGGCCGTGGCCGGCGCGACGCGCTTCCCCTTCACGCGCCTCGCGGTGAAGCGACTGCACCACCACTCGGGCGGCGTGCCGCGGCTCATCAACGTGATCGCCGAGCGGGCGCTGCTCGCCGGCTATGCGCGCGATGAACATCCGGTCGGCGAGCGGCTCGTGGACCTCGCCGCGAGGGAGGTCCTCGTGCGGCCGCTGAAGCGCCTCCCGAAGCCGTCGATGCCGGTCGTCATCGGCGCGGTGCTGCTGCTGGCCGTCGGGCTGTTCGCGCTGTCGCCGCGTCGCGCGCTGGTGCCGCCGGTCGCGGCGCTGACCGAGGACGTGGTGGCGCCGCTGCCGCCGCCGCGCCTCGACGCGGGCCGCTTGGCGGCGCGGCTGGCCCAGCTTGACGCCGCACCGGACGACGCGGCGGCTGAACTGATGCGGCTGTGGGCAGTGCGCGCCAGCGAGGCTACGCCGCGCACGCTCACCGAGTGCCCGCCGGTGCTCGCACCGGGGCTGCTGTGCCAATCCTCGCCGATCAGCCTCGACGCGCTGGTCGCGCTGCGTCGACCCGCCCTCGTGTTCCTGGAGGCCGCGCCCGCGAACGCGGCGAGCGGCGCCCCGGCGAGGAGCGGCGCGGGCGCCGGCGCAGGCGCGTGGGCCGTCGTGCTCGGGGCCGATGCGCTGCGCGTCCGGCTGTGGCTGGGCGACATCGTGGTGGACGTCGAGCGCGTCGACTTCAGCCGCCACTTCCGCGGTCGGCACCTCGCGATCTGGCGCGCGCCGGTGGCGCTGGCGCGCCTGCCTTCGCCCGGCGACAGCGGCCCCGAGGTCGACTGGCTTGCCGCGCGCCTCGCGGCCCAGGAGCAGTCGTCGGCGCCGCACGGGCCCGCCGAACTCGACGAGGCGATGCGGACCGCCCTGCGCGACGTCCAGCGCGTGCACGGGCTGTCGCCCGACGGCCGGCCGACGCCGGCGACGCTCCGCGCCCTCGGGGCCGAGCTCGACGGCGGGCCGAGGCTGCGCCGGGCCTTGGACTGAGGACACGGCCGCATGTCCCTGATCCTCGAAGCCCTTCGACGTTCGGAAGCCGAGCGCCGGCGCGCGGCACCGCCGCGACTGCTGGATCCCGCCGAGCCGCGGCGGCGGCGCGAATCGCGGTGGCCCGTTGCACTCGCCGGCCTGTTCGGCGGCCTGCTGATCGCGGGTGCCGGCCTCTGGGCCTGGCGCGGCACGATCGACGCCCCGCCGGCGGGCACCACCGGCGTCCCGACCCCGCGGCCCGAGCCCGCGACGCCGCCCCCGCCGTCGCCCTCCACCGCATCCGCGCCAGTGGACGTCGCACGCGACACGATCCCCGCCGCCGCGTACGCGCCTGCGGTCGACCCCACGCCGGCGGCGCCACCGCCGTCCGTCGTGCCGCCCCCCGCTCCCGCGCCGCTGGCGCCCCCGGCCGACCGCGCGATCGCTCCGATCGTCGAGCCTCTGGCCACCGGAGCCGCCACCGGGACCGCGACCGAGACCGCGCCGGCGACGTTGGACCCGGCGGCGCCAGGCAACGAAGCGGGCCGCGGCCCGCGCCCCGGCGACCTGGCCCTCGGCGCGCTGCCCGGCGGCGCGCGCGGTGCCCTGCCGCCGCTGCGTGTGTCGATGCACGTCTACGCCGACGATCCGGCGCGGCGCTTCGCGATCATCGACGGCCAACGCCTGCGCGAAGGCGACCCGATCGGTGGCGCCGCGCAGCTGCTTGAAATCCGCCGCGACGGCCTGCGCGTCGCCTGGCAGGGCGGCACGCTGTGGGTGCCGCGCTGATGGTGTTCATCGATGCGCCGGGACGCCGCCACGCGCAGCGGCGCTGGGCCACGCCGCTGATCCTGCTGCTGTGCACCGGCGCATTCGCCGTGCTCGCGCTCGCCGACACCGCCACGCACGATGCGCTGCTGCTGCGCTGGGGCGCGCTGTCCGCCGCGGCCGCCGACTGGCGCAGCCTGCTGCAGCCGGACCGGGCCGCCGGCCTCGTCACCACCTTGGGGCTGCACGCCAGCGGCACGCACCTCGTCGGCAACATGCTGTTCCTGCTGGTCTTCGGCCTGCCGGCCGAACGCGCGCTGGGCCCGTGGCGCCTGCTGCTGCTGTTCATCCTCGGCGGGGCGCTGTCGAACTTCGTGGCCGCGCTGTCGATGGATCGGCCCGACCGCGTGATCATCGGCGCGTCCGGCGCGGTCTCGACGCTGATCGGCGCCTACCTCGCGCTGTTCCCGACCGCCCGCCTGGGCGTGGTGCTGCCGCTGGGGCTCTGGCTGCAGTTCGTGCGCATGCCGGCCGTCGCGCTGATCAGCCTGTGGGTGGTGCTGCAGCTGCTGTTCACCTGGGCCGGGCCCAGCTTCGGCGCGGTGGCGTGGTGGGCGCACCTGTCCGGCTTCGCGTTCGGCTTCGTGGTGGCGCTGGCGATCCGCGGCGGGCTCGAGCGGCGGTCGAGGCTGCGCCCATGACGGACCGCGGGCGCGCACGCGCACTCTCCGGGCGGATCAGCCCGAGGTGACCGCGCGCGTCGCGGTGGCCTGCCGCGCCGCGGCCGCCTGCTTGACGCGACGCAGCGCCTCCGCGACGGCCGCTTCGCCCTCGACGATGACGCCGGTGGCATAGCCGTCGGGCGTTTCCGCGTCACCTGCGAGGTGCAGGGGCAGGTCCTGCTCGCGCAGGCCGCGGATCGCGGTGCCCGGCAGCGTGACGTCGGGGAGGATGCCCATGGCCTGGATGCTGCGGCCGGCGGGCGTGTAGTAGCGCGCGGTGGTGAGCTTCAGCGCGTCGCCGTTGCCAAGGTCGACCACCGTCTGGACCGAGCCCTTGCCGAAGCTGCGGGCGCCGAGCAGCAGCGCGCGGCGCTGGTCGCGCAGCGCACCGGCGACGACTTCCGCCGAGCTGGCGGTGCCGACGTCGAGCAGCACCGCGATGGGGGCGCCCTGCAGGCGATCGCCCGGCGAGGCGCGGTACAGCGCGTTCGCGGCGGCCGTGCGGCCGCGCGTGCTGACGATCGGCCCGCCGTCGAGGAACTGGTCGGCGACTTGGACCGCGGTGGTCAGCAGCCCGCCGGGGTTGTTGCGCAGGTCGAGCACGAGGCCGGACAGCGCGCCGCCGGAGGATCGTTCGAGGGCCGCCAGCGCGCGCCGCAGCTCGTCGGCCGTGTCGCCTTCGAAGTAGCTGATGCGCACGTAGCCGTAGCCGCGCTCGAGCAGGCGGCTGCTGACGCTGGCGAGCGCGATGCTCTGCCGCACGAGGGTGAGATCGCGCGGCAGGGCCTCGCCGGGGCGCAGCAGCGACAGCCGCACCGTCGTGCCGGCGGCGCCGCGCAGCGCGCGCGACGGGTCGACGCTGCGCTGGGCGCCCACCGGACGACCGTCGATGGCGACGATGACGTCGCCGGTGCGCAGGCCGGCCTTGTGCGCGGGGCCGCCGTCGATGGCGCCGATGACCTTCAGGCTGCGGTCGGGCCGCACTTCGACCTCGACGCCGATGCCGTCGTACATGCCCTGCACCTCCTCGCTGAGGGCGGCGGCGCTGGTGGCGGGGAGGTAGGCGCTGTGGGGGTCGAGCTCGGCGAGCAACGCACGCACCGCGGCGCGCATCAAGGTGCGGTCGTCGATCGGGTCGACGTAGCCCTCCTGCACGGTGCGGAACACCTCGGCGAAGCGGCGGATGTCGTCGAGCGGCACCGCGGCCGACGGCGGCGGCGCGAGCGGATCGGGGGCGGGCAGCGCGGTGACCGGCGGCGTGCCCGGCGGCACGACCGGGGGCAGGGTCGTGGACTGCGCCCGCGCCAGTGCGGGCGCGACGACGAGCGCGACCAGAAGGGTCGTGGTGCGTGCGGGGCTCAGGGAGGTTCGGGGGGAAAGGCGCATGGCGTCCACCAGAGAAGCGGCCATTATGCGGGTTTCAGCGCCACCAGCCGCGCGGATCGATAGGCTGGCCGCGGCGCCGGAGCTCGAAGTACAGGGCCGTCTGCGCGGCGCCGCCCGAATCACCGGCGCGCGCGATGGTCTCGCCCTCGCCCACCCAGTCGCCGACGTCGCGGCGCAGCGCGTCGTTGTGGGCATAGAGGCTCATCCAGCCATCGCCGTGCTCGAGGATCAGCAGCAGGCCATAGCCCTTCAGCCAGTCCGCATACACCACGCGGCCGGGCGCCACCGCGCGGACGGCCGCGCCGCGCGCCACGGCGAAGCGCACGCCCTCGCTCTGCAGTCCTCCGGGCAGCGGGGCGCCGAAGCGCTCGAGCACGCGGCCGCCGTCGACCGGCAGCGGCAGCTGCCCGCGGCGGCTGGCGAACGGACGGTCGTCGTCCAGGCGCTTGGGCACGTCGGCGATGGCATCGCGCAGCTCCGCAAGCAGGGCCTCCAACGCGCGCTGGTCGCGGCCCAGCGCGGCGAGGCGCGCCTCGCGGGTCTTGAACTCGGCCTCGATGGCGGCGAGCGCCTGCCGCCGCGTCTCGCGCTCGGCCTCGAGCCGGCCGACGGCGTCCACGGCCGCCGCGGCCGAGGCGGCCACGTCGGCCTGCTGACGCTGGACGTCGGCGGTCAGCACCGCCAGCGCATCGAGTTCGGACAGCACGCCCTGGACGCGGCGCGCGCGATCGGCCTGCACGTGGCGATGGTAGGCCAGCGCCCGGCCCATCGCGCCGACCTGGTCCTGCGCGAGCAGCAGCTTCAGCTGCTCGTGGCGGCCGGCCGCGTAGGCGGCACGCACCAAGCGCGCCAGCGCCTCGCGCTGCGCGCCCAGGGCCTCGGCCAGCGCGGCGCGCTCGGCTTCCTTCGCGGCCAAGGCGTCGGCGAGACGGGCCTGCTCGGCCTCGGCGGTGTCGACGGCCTGCTGCGCCTCGGCGACGCTCGCGTCCGCCTCGCGCAGCGCCGCGAGAGTGTCGGATTTCTCGGCCTCCGCGCGCTTCTGTTCGTCGGCCAGCGCCGCCACGCGCTGCTTCAGCGCGTCGAGCTGCGCCTGCGCCGCGGCCTCGCGCGCGGCCCGCTGCGGGTCGGCGACCTGGGCCACGGACAGGATCGGCGCAGCGAGGACCGACGCCAGCAGCAGCGCCCGCACGCCGGCAGAACACGGCACACGGGCGATGTCCGCCCAGGCCCTCACGCGCGAGGCCGCGGCGACATGCCGCGCTTCAAGCCCACCGCACCAGCGATTCGCCGGTCATCGCCGCCGGCTTCGGCAGGCCCATCAGCTGCAGCACGGTCGGCGCGATGTCGCGCAGCGCGCCGCCGGCGCGCAGCGTGGCCTTGCGCCCGACGTAGACGAAGGGCACCGGCCCGACGGTGTGCGCCGTGTGCGGCTGCCCCGTCTCCGGGTCGCGCATCATCTCGAGGTTGCCGTGGTCGGCGGTGACGAGCATCTCGCCGCCGACGGCCTCGATGGCCTCGCGCAGGCGGCCGAGCGCGGTGTCGACGGCCTCCGCCGCCTGGATCGCGGCGGCCAGGTCACCGGTGTGGCCGACCATGTCCGGGTTCGCGATGTTGCAGGCGATGAAGTCGACCGCGCCGCCGCGGATCGCCGCGACCAGCTTGTCGGTGAGTTCGGGGCAGCTCATTTCCGGCTGCAGGTCGTAGGTGGCGACCTTCGGCGAGGGCACGAGCTCGCGCGTCTCGCCCGGCAGCAAGGCTTCGCGGCCGCCGCTGAAGAAGAACGTGACGTGCGCGTACTTCTCGGTCTCGGCGATGCGCAGCTGCTTCAAGCCGGCGGCGGCGATGACCTCGCCCAGCGTGTCGCGCAGGTCTTCCGGCGCGTACGCCACCTTGGCCGGCAGGTCCGACGCGTATTCGGCCATGCCGACGAAGCGCGATAGCGCGATCGCGCGCGGCCGCGCGAAACCATCGAAGCCCGGCACGGTGAACGCCGCCGTGATCTGGCGGGCGCGGTCGGCGCGGAAGTTGAAGAACACCACGGCGTCACCGTCGCGCATCGGGGCGGCGCCGTCGATCACCGTGGGCTTCACGAACTCGTCGTTCTCGCCGCGGGCGTAGGCGGCCTCGAGCGCCGCCAGGCCGTCCGCCGCGCGGAACTCGGCCGCGGCCTCGGTCATCGCGCGATACGCCGCTTCGACGCGCTCCCAGCGCTGGTCTCGGTCCATCGCGTAGTAGCGGCCCGACACCGACGCGAGATGCGCGTTGCCGGCCTTGGCCATCGCGTCGGCCAATGCACGCAGCGAGGCTTCCGCCGAACGCGGCGGCATGTCGCGGCCATCGAGGAACGCATGCACGGCGACGCGCGCGACGCCCTCGCGCTTCGCCAGCTCGATCAGTGCGAACAGGTGGGCCTCGTGCGAGTGCACGCCGCCCGGCGAGAGCAGGCCCATCAGGTGCAGCGTGCCACCCGCGTCGCGGGCCGCACGGCAGGCGGCGAGCAGCTCGGGGTTGCGGAAGAAGTCGCCGCTCTCGATCTCGGCATCCACCCGGGTGAGGTCCTGGTAGACGATGCGGCCGGCGCCGATGTTCATGTGGCCGACCTCGGAATTGCCCATCTGCCCCTCCGGCAGGCCGACGAACTTGCCCTCGGTGTGGACGAGGGTGTGCGGGTAGTCCGCCAGAAGCCCGCGCCAGTGCGGCACCTGGGCCAGGGCGATGGCGTTGTCGGCCGTCTCGTCGCGATGGCCCCAGCCATCGAGGATCAGCAGCAGGACGGGTTTCGGACGCGACGCCATGACCAATGCACCAGTGACCAACGGGAGGCGACAAGTCTAGCGGGCAGGGGCAGCATGGCCACTGGACCCACCCTCCCCGACCCCGATGGAGACCGCCATGACCCCCAACGAGTGCCCGAAGCGCCGCCCGTCCGGACTGATCGCCCTGCTGGTCGGCGTGGCCGCAGGCGTGGCTTTCCTCGCCGGCGCCGGCGTCGCCTTGGCCGACAGCCCGCGAAGCGAATCGAAAGTGCTCGGCAGCATCACGGCGCGGGCCGGCGAAACCTACGACAGCCTCGATTCGGTGAACGGCGGCATCAGCATCCGCCGCGGCGCCACGGTGCGCAGCGCGGAGACCGTGAACGGCGGCATCAGCATCGACGAGGGCGCCACCGTCGGCAGCGCCGAGACCGTCAACGGCGGCATCAGCATCGCCGGCAAGGTGAAGCTCGGCAGCGCCGAGACGGTGAATGGCGGCATCAGCCTCGACGACGACAGCGAAGTGTCCGGCGGGCTGGAGACCGTGAACGGCGCGATCCGCATCGGCGCGCGCAGCGTCGTGGCCGGTGACGCCGAGACGGTCAACGGCGGCCTCCGGCTCGACGGCGGCGCCGTGCGCGGCGTGCTGCGCACGGTCAATGGCGACATCACCCTCGGACGCGGCTCGGAAGCCGGCGGCATCGAGATCGAAGAGCCGAACCGCGGCTGGTGGAACTGGGGCAGCGAGAAGCTGCCGCGCATCGTCATCGGCCCGAGCGCGAAAGTGCATGGCCCCATGGTGTTCAAGCGCGAGGTCAAGCTCTTCGTCCACGCCACCGCCACCATCGGCGAGGTGCGCGGCGCCACGGCCGTCCGCTTCGACGGCGAGGACGCCCCGGAGTAACGAGGCCCTGGCAACCGGCCTAGAATCGGGGACCCACGACGCTGGAGTGCCCGAAGTGATGCGATCCACCCTGATGGCGGGCCTCGCCATTCTCAGCAGCGCGGCCGCTTCGGCCGCGCCGGTCCCGCCCACCGCGGCCACCGCCACCGCGCGCCACAGCTTTGGCCCGGAGATTTCCGCCGAAGACTTCAACGCCCACGTGCGCACCCTGGCCAGCGATGAGTTCGCCGGCCGCTCGCCGGGCGGCATCGGCGAGACCAAGACCGTCGAGTACCTGATCGCCCAGCTGCAGCGCCTTGGGCTCAAGCCCGGCAACCACGGCGCGTGGACGCAGGACGTCCCGATGACCGAGACCAAGGCCGACGACAAGACCAGCACGTTCACGCTGACCACGGCGAAGCAGACCCTGACCCCGTCCATCGGCCCCGAGGTGGTGGTGGGCACGCGCACCGGCCAGCCGGAGGTGACCCTCGACGCCAGCGAGCTGGTGTTCGTCGGGTACGGTGTGAACGCGCCCGAGGCCGGCTGGAACGACTACGACGGCCTGGACGTGAAGGGCAAGACGGTCGTGATGCTGATCAACGACCCGGGCTTCCACGTCGGCAGCACCGAGCTGTTCGGCGGCAAGCGCATGACCTACTACGGGCGTTGGACCTACAAGTTCGAGGAAGCGGCCCGCCAGGGCGCCGCCGCGGCCTTGATCATCCACGACGACGCCGGCGCGGCCTACCCGTGGGAAGTGGTGCAGAACAGCTGGGGCGGCCCGCAGTTCGACCTGCCGCCGAGCGAGGACCCGGAACCGCGCCTGCCGGCGCAGGGCTGGATCAACGCCGCCACCGCGACCACGCTGTTCGCCGATGCGGGCCTCGATTTCGAGGCGATGCGCACCGCCGCCAACCAGCGCGGCTTCAAGGCGGTGCCGCTGAAGGCCACGTTCTCGCTGTCGTTGAAGAGCAGCTCGCGCACCGCCACGTCGCAGAACGTCATCGCGATGCTGCCGGGCACCACGCATCCGGACGAAGCCATCGTCTACACCGCGCACTGGGACCACCTCGGCCGCAACTTCTCGGGCGTGGGCGACCGCATCTTCAACGGCGCCGTCGACAACGCCACCGGCGTGGCCGGCGTGCTGGAGATCGCCGAAGCCTTCACCGTGCAGCGCCCGGCGCCGGAACGCAGCCTGGTGTTCCTGTTCGTGACCCTCGAGGAATCGGGCCTGCTCGGCTCGAAGTACTACGCCGCGCACCCGGCCATCCCGCTCGAGAAGACCGTCGC
>ERZ1066117.1579-NODE-1579-length-10865-cov-6.641628_pt1 | contig 10865 bp, 7 predicted proteins | sample MGYA00382764_ERZ1066117 | MGnify/ENA primary metagenome ERZ1066117 (study PRJEB33369, sample SAMEA5778347) | biofilm metagenome | biome: Industrial cooling water; feature: Water cooling tower basin; material: Biofilm | place: United Arab Emirates | collected...
CCGCGGGTGAGCTTTACCAATGTGTGGGTGCCGGAGAGTGCGCTGCTGGGGCCGCGTTTTTCCACGGCGGCGGCGATCCGGCAGGCGCATGGCGGCGGCGAGGGGCTGCGCGATGCGGTGCTGCCCGATGCGGTGGCGTTTGCGCACGCCACGGAAGAGGTGGCGGCGATCATGCGCGTGTGCGCTGGCGCTGGCGTGCCGGTGATCCCGTTTGGCACCGGCACCAGCCTGGAGGGGCATCTGCAGGCGCTGCGGGGCGGCCTGAGCCTCGATCTTTCGGGGATGGACCGCATCCTGGCCGTGAACGCGGCCGACATGGATTGCCGGGTGGAAGCCGGGGTGACGCGGGAGGCGCTGAACGCGCATCTGCGCGACATGGGCCTGTTTTTCCCGCCCGATCCTGGCGCCAATGCCAGCATCGGCGGCATGGCGGCAACGCGGGCCAGCGGCACCAATGCGGTGCGCTATGGCACGATGCGCGAGCTGGTGCTGGGGCTGGAGGTGGTGCTGGCCGATGGGCGGATCATCCGCACCGGCGGGCGCGCGCGCAAATCATCGGCGGGCTATGACCTGACGCGGCTGTTCGTAGGCAGCGAGGGCACTTTGGGCATCATCACGCAGGTGCAGCTGCGGCTGGCGGCAATCCCGGAGGCGGTGCGGGCGGCCACGGTGCAGTTCCCCACGCTGGACGGCGCGGTGGCCTGCGTGATGGACGTGATGCAGGCGGGCATTGCCATGGCGCGGATCGAACTGCTGGATGCGCTGCAGATGGAGGCGTGCATCCGCTGGTCCAGGCTGGAGGCGCTGGCACCGCTGCCGAGCCTGTTCCTGGAATTTCATGGCAGCGATGCCGGCGTGGCGGAGCAGGTGGCGGCGGTGGCGGCGATTGCCGCGGCGCATGGCGGGCAGGGCTGGGCCTTTGCAGAGAGCGCCGAAGCGCGCAGCCGGCTGTGGAAGGCGCGGCACGATGCCTATCACGCCGCGCGCGCCCTGGCGCCGGGGAAGGACAGCCTGACCACCGATGCCTGCGTGCCGATCAGCCGGCTGGCCGATTGCATCAATGCCTGCCGCGCCGATGCCGAGGCGTTGCAGCTGGTGGCGCCGATCGTGGGGCATGTGGGCGACGGCAATTTCCACATGCTGGTGCTGTGCGATCCGGCCGATCCGGATGAGCGGGCGCGCGCCGAGGCGCTGTGCGCGCGGGTGGCGGTGCATGCGCTGGCCTGCGGCGGCACCATCACCGGCGAGCATGGCATCGGTGTGCACAAGCTGGCGGCGATGCGCGCCGAGCATGATGAGGGCGCGCTGGCCGTGATGCGGGCGATCAAGGCGGCGCTCGATCCAGCCGGCCTGCTCAATCCGGGGAAGACGGTGCCTGCGGCCTGATGCTTGCGCTCAGGGCGTGAATGTGGCGATGTGCGCGGCAAAGGGGCAACAAGGGGCCGCACAGATGGTGATGATCACCGCGCTCACGGTGGCGCTGGATGATATCGGTGAGATTGCGGCGGCCAGCGGCACGCGCGATGTGCTGGATGGCGAGGCGATCTGCACGGTGGAGCGCTTTGCGCTGACCGCCAACAATGTGACCTATGCCGCGCACGGGGCGGACATGGGCTATTGGCGGTTTTTCCCGGCGCCGGCGGGGCGGGGCATCGTGCCGGTGTGGGGCTTTGCCGAAGTGCTGGAAAGCCGCGCCGATGGGCTGAAGCCGGGCACCAGGCTGTTTGGCTATTGGCCGATGGCCAGCCATGCCGTGTTGATGCCCGGCGTGGTGAATGTGCGCGGCTTTGACGACATGGCCCCGCACCGGCAGGGCCTGGCGCCGGTGTACAACCGCTATGTGCCGGCCAGCGCCGATTGGGGGGAGGAAGCGCTGCAATGCCTGTTCCGCCCGCTGTATGCGACCAGCTTCGTGCTGGATGCGATGCTGCAGAAGAGCCCGGCCGATGTGCTGCTGCTGTCGTCTGCATCATCGAAGACCGCGATGGGCCTGGCGCAGCTGGCGCGCGGGCGCCAGCGGGTGGTGGGGCTGACCAGCCATGCCAATCGCGCCTTTTGTGCGGCCACCGGCTATTATGATGATGTGCTGGATTACGACAGCATCGATGAAGTGGCCGGCAATCGCGTGGCCTTCATCGATTTTGCCGGCAATGGCGATGTGCGCCTGGCCGTGCACCAGCATCTGGGCGAGCGGCTGATCGAAAGCCACATCGTGGGCGATACGCACTGGCAGGTGCCGGGGCTGAACCGCCTGCCGGGGGTGCAGCCGCAATTGTTCTTTGCGCCGAGCATCATTGCCGAGCGCGTCGCCGAATGGGGCGCATCGGGCTATGATGCGCGCCTGCTGGCCGCATGGCGGCGCTTTGCCGGCAGCCTTTCCTGGCTGGAGCTGGCCGAAGCCGAAGGGCCGCGCATGGTGGCGCGGCAGTGGCGGGCGCTGGCTGCCGGGCAGATCGATCCGCGGCTGGGGATGACATTTCGGCTGTAAGGGCGGCCGCTCGTGGCATTCAGCGTGGCGAAAGCTGCTGCCGTTCATGTGTGTTGCCAGGGCCTGATGGTGGCAATTCGCCCCACCGCCGGGTCTTGAGTATTGGCAGCGGCTGCGGCTATGGGGGCCGCCTGCCGAAAGGCCAGATATCCGGCATGCCGGCACCCCCGCCGCGACAGCCGCTGAGGAGGACGATGATGAAGTTTCTGGGTTTTGCCCTTGTTGCTGCTGCGCTGGCCACCCCGGCTGCCGCCAAGGAAATCACCGTGAAGATGCTGAACGTGGGTTCGGACAAGACGCCGATGGTGTTTGAACCGGGCTTCGTGAAGGCGATGCCGGGCGACACCGTGAAGTTCGTGGCCACCAATCCGGGCCACAACGCGCAGACCATCCCGGGCTTCCTGCCGGCCGGTGAAGCCGAGCAGAAGGGCGCCATGGGCAAGGATTTCGTGCTGAAGGTCGGCAAGCCGGGCCTTTATGGCATCAAGTGCCTGCCGCACTTCTCGATGGGCATGGTCGCCCTGGTGCAGGCCGGCAACGGCCCGTCGGCCAACCTGGCTGCCGCCAAGGCCGTGAAGCTGTCGCCGCTGGCCACCAAGCGCATGACCGCCTACCTGGCCCAGGCCAAGTAAGCGGCACGTCTTCGCTGAACGAAGCGGCCGGGGCGGCAACGCCCCGGCCGTTTTCGTTTGGGCGTTACAATCCCGCAGCCTTCAGCATTGCGCTCGCCCCGGCTTCGGCATCATCGCTGCCGTGGCGGAAGAAGGCGAACAATTCCCGTGCCGTGCCATCGCCCGATGGCGCAATTGCGGCGGGCGCGCGGGCGGCGAAGTCGGCTGAGTCCACCAGCACCTCCAACGCACCGCGGTGGGCGCACAGCCGGATCACATCGCCATCGCGCAGCCGGGCGATCGGCCCGCCGCACGCAGCTTCCGGGGACAGGTGGATGGCGGCCGGCACCTTGCCGGACGCGCCCGACATGCGGCCATCGGTGACCAGCGCGACCCGGTGCCCGCGATCCTGCAGCACGCCCAGCGCCGGCGTGAGCTTGTGCAGCTCGGGCATGCCGTTGGCCTGCGGGCCCTGGCCCCGCAACACCACCACCACGTCGCGATCAAGCTCGCCGGCCTTGAAGGCCGCCTGCACCGCGTCCTGGCTGCTGAACACGCGGGCCGGAGCCTCGATGGTCCAGCGCTTCTCGTCGACGGCGCTGGTCTTGAAGATGGCGCGGCCCAGATTGCCGGTGACCAGCCGCATCCCGCCATCGGCGCGGAACGGGCGGGCGGCGGGGCGCAGGATCGTCTCGTCCGTGCTTGCGGGCACATCCTGCCAGGCCAGCGCTTCGCCCGCCAGCAGCGGCGCGCGGGCATAATCGGCGAGGCTCTCCCCGGCCACCGTCGGTATGTCGGCGTGCAGCAGCCCGGCATCAAGCAGTGTGCGGATGGTGAAGGCCATGCCGCCGGCGGCGTGGAACTGGTTCACGTCGGCCGCGCCGCCGGGATAGACGCGGGCGATCAGCGGCACGGCGGACGAGAGCTCATCGAAATCCTGCCAGTCGATGCGGATGCCGGCGGCCCGCGCAATCGCCGGCAGGTGGATGGCATGGTTGGTGGAGCCGCCGGTGGCCAGCAGCCCCACGATGGCGTTGACGATGGCGCGTTCATCGACACAGGCGCCTATCGGCCGTTCGCCGCTTTGCCCCAGCGCCGCCAGCCGGTGCATGGCGGCGCGGTTCAAGGCCGTGCGCAACGGCGTGCCGGGATTGACGAAGGCGGCGCCGGGGATGTGCAGGCCCATCACCTCCATCAGCATCTGGTTGGAATTGGCCGTGCCATAGAAGGTGCAGGTGCCGGGGCTGTGATAGGAGGCGCTTTCCGCCTCCAGCAGCTCCTCGCGGCTGGCCTTGCCTTCGGCGGCCAGCTGGCGGACGCGCTGCTTTTCCTTGTTGGGCAGGCCCGACGGCATCGGCCCGCCAGGCACGAACAGCGTGGGCAGATGGCCGAAGCGCAGCGCGCCGATCAGCAGGCCGGGTACGATCTTGTCGCAGATGCCGAGCATGGCCACCGCCTCGAACATCCCGTGCGAGAGCGCGACGGCGGTGCCCAGCGCGATGGCATCGCGGCTGAACAGTGAAAGTTCCATCCCCACCTGGCCTTGCGTGACGCCATCGCACATCGCCGGCACGCCGCCGGCCACCTGCGCCGTGGCCCCCGCCTCGCGCGCGAACAGCTTCAACTGCGGCGGATACTGGCCATAAGGCTGGTGGGCCGACAGCATGTCGTTGAAGGCGGTGACGATGCCGATATTGACCGCGCGGCCGGCCTTGATCGCCGCCTTGTCGTCCATCGCGGCGGCAAAGCCGTGGGCGAGGTTTCCGCAGCTGAGCTTGCCGCGGTTGATGCCGGCGTCGCGCTGGCCTGCGATCAGGTCGAGATAGCGGCCGCGGCTGTCGCGGCTTCTCTCGATGATGCGGTCGGTGACGCGGGAGATTGTGGGATGCAGAGTCGCCATGGCTCCACCCTACAAGCCGCGCCGTGATTTGGGCAGGCGTAAAGACCCTGGCGGATTGACGCTCACCGGGCAGACGGGCAGCAAGGGCAGGCGAGGGGGGACAGGCATGTCGCAACAAAAGGGCCAGCAACACAGGGGCCAATTGGGGCTGATCGCGGTGCTGGCGCTGGTGTTGGGCAACATGGTGGGTTCGGGCGTGTTCCTGCTGCCCGCCACGCTGGCGCCCTATGGCTGGTCGGCGCTGGGCGGCTGGGTGATCGCCATTGCCGGCACGCTGGCGCTGGCTGGCTGCTATGCCGCGCTCAGCCGGCGGATGCCCGGCCTGTGCGGGCCCTATGCCTTCGTCGGTGAAGCCTTCGGTGCGCAGGCCAGCTATTTCTCGGCCTGGAGCTACTGGATCGGCGTGTGGGTGGGCAATGCCGCGCTGGCGGTGGCGGTGGTTTCCAATCTCACCGTGCTGTGGCCGGGGCTGGCCAGCGTGCCGGGGCTGGGTGCGGGCGCGGCGGTGGCGGTGCTGCTGCTGGTGACGCTGATCAACCTCGCAGGCGTGCGCGCCGTGAGCCTGGTGCAGCAGGCAACCACCGCCATCAAGCTGGTGCCGCTGATCGCTGTCCTGGCCATCGCGGCCTGGGTGCTGGGCACGCGCGGCAGCGCGGCGGTGGTCACCCCGCCCACCGCGCTCGATTGGGCCAGTGTCACCACCTGCGTCACGCTCACCATGTGGGCCTTCCTCGGCTTTGAATCGGCCACACTGCCGGCCGACAAGATCCGGCGCCCCGAATTCACCGTGCCCTTCGCCACCATCGCCGCGCCGGCACTCGCAGGCCTGCTCTACATGGCGATTTCGGCGGCGATGATCGCACTGGTGCCGGCCGATGCGCTGGCCAGGAGCAACGCGCCCTTTGCTGATTTCGCCGCGCCGTTCCTCGGCAGCGAGGTCGCGGCGCTGATCGGGCTGTTCGCCGCCATCTCGGCCCTGGGCTCGATCAACGGCCTCACGCTGGCGGCGGCCGAACTGCCGCGCGCGCTGGCCCATGCCGGGCAGTTCCCGCCCGGCTTCGCGCGCCTCAACCGGGCGGGCGCCCCGGCAGCCTCGCTGTGGCTGGCCGGCGGGCTGGCGGCGGTTCTGGTGGTGATGAATTACAGCCGCAGCCTCGCCAGCCTGTTCGAATTCACCATCCTCGTTGCCACCTCGGCGATGCTGATCGGCTATCTGGCGGTGGCGCTGGCGGCGCTGAAGCGGCTCGCTGGCCTGCTGCGGCTGGTGGGGGTGCTGGGCACCGGTTATGCCCTGTTCGCGCTCTATGCTGCCGGGCTGGAGCCGAACCTGTGGTGCATCGGCCTCGTGGCGCTGGGCTGGCCGGTGCTGCTCTATGCGCGAAAGCGGGTGTAGCCATTTGATCGTTTACAGCCGCAAACGTCTGTAAACACGCTTATCTGCAAGAATCTCCCGCGCCGCGTTGTGCCCCGGTGCGCCGGTGACCCCGCCGCCGGGATGGGCGCCGCTGCCGCACAGATAGAGGCCCCGGATCGGCAGGCGGTGATCGCCGTGGCCCAGCACCGGGCGGGCGGCCCACAACTGGTCAAGGCTCATGCGGCCATGGAAGATGTCGCCGCCAATCAGGCCGAACTTGCGTTCGAGATCGAGCGGCGAGTGGATCTGGCGGGCGATGATGCTGGCCCTGAAGTTGGGGGCGTACGCCATCACCGTGTCGATGATCAGATCAGCCACATCCTCGCGCACATCGTCCCAGTTGCGACCCTCTGGCAGGGTGGGCGCAAACTGCTGGCAGAACAGGCTGGCGACATGGCAGCCCGGCGGCGCCAGCGTGTCGTCAAGGGTGGAGGGGATCAGCATCTCCACGATCGGCTGGCGTGACCAGCCGTGCGTTTTCGCATCGCGGTAGGCCCGGTCCATGTAATCAAGGCTGGGCGCCATGATGATGCCGGCGCCAAGGTGCACGCCCGGCCCCGGCAGCACGGAAAAGCTGGGCAGTTCCGACAGCGCGACATTCATCCGGAACGTGCCGGACCCGGTGGCATAGCCGTCCATGGCCCGGGCGAAATCGGCCGGCAGGTCGGCGCGGTCCACCAGTTGCCGCAGCAGCAGCGCCGGGCCGGCATTGCTGGCGACGATGGGGGCCTCGAGCGTGCGGCCATCGTCCAGCGTCACGCCGCAGGCCTTTCCGCCCACGACATTCACCCGCGCCACCCGCTCCTCCAGCCCGATGGAGACGCCCACGCCGGCGCAGGCCTTTGCCATCGCCTGGGTAATGCTGCCCATGCCGCCGATGGCATGGCCCCAGGCGCCTTTGATGCCGTTCACTTCGCCGAACACATGGTGCAGCAGCACATAGGCGCTGCCCGGCGTGTCGGGGCTGGCGAAATGGCCGACGATGGAATCGAAGCCCAGCACCGCCTTGATGGGATCGCTCTCGAACCAGCCATCGAGGAACTCGCGCGCCGACCGGGTGAACAGGGCGAGCAGTTCACGCTGTTCCGAGGGTTCGAGGCCCAGCAGGGGCCACCCCTGTGTGGCAAGCGCCGCCAGGCCCTTGAGGCCGCGCCCTGGCGGCGTTTGCAGCGCGAGGCGTCGCATCTGATCGGCCAGCCGCTCCAGCCGCGCGTCATAAGCGGGCAGGGTGGCAGCGTCTTTCGCGGAAAACCGCGCCACTTCGGCCTGTGTCTGGCCGGCGCCGACCTTCAGATAATCGCCGTCCAGCGGCAGGAAGTTGTTCAGCGGCCGCAACACGATCTTGAGGCCATGATCGGCAAGGCGCATGTCTGCTGCCACTTGTCGCTGGAGCAGCGAGACGGTGTAGCTGGCTGTGCTATTGCGGAAGCCGGGCGCGAACGCCTCGGTCACGCAGGCGCCGCCCACGATATCGCGCGCTTCGCAGATGTGCACTTTCAGCCCGGCCCGCGCCAGATAGAAGGCCGTCACCAACCCGTTGTGGCCGCCGCCGATGATGATCGCATCAAACCGCATCGCTGCTGGCTTGCCCGCCGGCGGCAACAGGGTCAATGACCCGATCAGGCCATCACCCGATCAGGCCGGCACACATGGCAAGGCCGATGGCCGCCATCAGCGCGGCAACCAGCGTGCGAAGGCCGGCGATCGTCACCTTGTCGAGGAAGCGGGTGGCCGTCCAGGCACCGCCGAAGCCCGCCAGCGTGCCCGCCAGCACCAGTTGCTCCTGCCGGCCGGCGGGATCGAAGGCCGCCGTGCTGTACGCCGCGCCATAGGTGGCCAGCCGGGCCAGATCGACGAGGATGGCGATCATCACGCCCGTTGCGATGAAGGCCTTGGGCTCCAGCCCGGCGCGCAGCAGGAAGATGGAGCGCAGGGCCCCCTGCTGCCCGGTGAGGCCGCCGAAGAAGCCGGTCAAGAGGCCGCCCAGCGGCATCAGGCGCGGCGGCGCGGCCAGTTTCTGGAACCAGGCCTGCGATTCCAGGCCGGCAAACAGCAGCAGCAACAGGCCGACCATGAGGCCGGCGCCGGTGGGGCCGAAATCCCGCCCGAAGGCCTGCCACTGGAACAGCTGCGGCGTGTCGCCCAGCCGGGCCAGCAGCCAGGCCCCGGCCAGTGCCGCCGGCACAGCTGCCAGCCCGAACCGCCGCACCACCCGCCAATCCGCCTGCCGCCACAGCAGCCCGGCCTTGAAGAGGTTGTTCAGCAGATGCACCACGCCGGTGGCCGCCACCGCCACTGCCACAGGGAAGAACAGCGCGAAGGCCGGCAGCAGGATCGTGCCCAGCCCGAACCCCGAATAGAGGGTGAGCGCCGAGGCCAGGGCGGCGACAATCATGATGACAGCCATGTCCATGACCGGCAGGCTATGTGGGCTCACCGCCCGGCCCGCAACCGGTCTCGGGCGCGCACCCCGTTGCAAGTCCGTGCGCATCCGCTATGCCGGAAAGCCAAGGGGACAGGCGGGGAGGCCGGTTTTGAACACGGATGCAAGCGTGGTCGAGGATGTGATCGATCCCAAGCGGGATCGGCTGGTGATCGTGGCGAGCAGCCTGGGCACCGTGTTCGAATGGTATGATTTCTTCCTCTACGGCATCCTGGCCAGCCTGCTCGGCAAGCTGTTCTTCGCCACCGGCAACCCCACCACCGAACTGCTGTTCAGCCTGTTCGCCTTTGCCATCGGCTTCTTCTTCCGGCCGCTGGGCGCGCTGCTGTTCGGCTGGTTCGGCGACAAGGTGGGAAGGAAATACACCTTCCTGATCACCATCAGCGTGATGGGCGGGGCGACCGCCTGCATCGGCCTGTTGCCCACCTTCGAACAGGCCGGGATCATGGCGCCGATCCTGCTGCTGCTGTTGCGCACCCTGCAGGGCCTCGCGCTGGGCGGCGAATATGGCGGGGCGGCCATCTATGTCGCGGAACACGCCCCCCCCGGCCGGCGCGGCGCCTATACCAGCTGGATCCAGGCGGCGGCGGCCGGCGGCTTCATGCTGACGCTGGCCGTGGTGCTTTCGGCCAAGGCGATCATCCCGGAAGCCGAATTCAACGCCTGGGGCTGGCGGGTGCCGTTCCTTGTCTCCATCCTGCTGCTCGCCATCTCGATCTGGGTGCGGCTGATGCTGGCTGAAAGCCCGGTGTTCCAGAAGATGAAGGCCGCCGGCACCACCTCCAAGAACCCCTTCAAGGATGCGCTGTCGGCGCCCGGCAACAAGGGTCGCCTCCTCATTGCGCTGGCCGTCTCGGCCGGCTTCACGGTGATCTTCTACACCAGCCAGTTCGGCACGCTCTATTTCCTGCAGAACACCGCGCGCCTGCCGGAAACCCAGGCGCTGCTCTATCTGGCGGTGGGCGTGCTGGTGTCGGCGCCGGCCTATGTGATCTTCGGCGGATTGTCTGACCGCTTTGGCCGCAAGCAGGTGTTGGTCGCCGGCTTCGTGCTGACGCTGATCTTCCTGTTCCCGATCTTCCGCCTGATGGCCAGCGGCGCCAACCCGGCGCTGGCTCAGGCCGTGGCCAACGCGCCGGTGACGGTGGAACTGCCGAAGTGCGATTACAACGTGTTCCTGAAACAGGAGACAGAATGCGGCAAGGCGCTGGAATGGCTGACCAAGCGCGGTGTCTCCTATGGCAAGCAGGATGCGGACGCGCTGGCCATCAACATCGCCGGCACGCGGCTGGAGGGCTTTGACAAGGACGCCTGGAACGCCGCGCTCAACACCGCCGGCTGGCCGGAAAAGGCCGATCCGGATCGCATCGTCGCCTGGCAGCTGCTGCTCGCGGTGATGGCGATCGGGCTGCTCAGCGGCTGGACCTATGCGCCGATCGCCGCGCTGCTGGTGGAGATGTTCCCGGCCCGCGTGCGCTACACCTCGATGTCGGTGCCCTATCATATCGGCACGGGCTATTTCGGCGGTTTCCTGCCGGTGGTCTCGCAATATATCGTGGTCAGCACTGGCGATGTGTTCGCCGGCCTCTGGTACACGATCGCGGTGGTGACTGTGGGCCTGATCGTGACGCTGCTGTTCCTGAAGGACACGCGGCACATCGACATCCACGATTGAGGTGCGGGCATGAGCGGACCCCTGGCAGGCTATCGCATCATCGATTGCTCGCAGATCGTCAGCGGGCCCATGGCGGCCACCATGCTGGCCGATCAGGGCGCCGAGGTGATCAAGGTGGAAAGCCCCGGCGGCGATCCGGTGCGCGCGCTGGGGCCGCGGAAGGGCGATCTCTCCTCGATGTTCATCGCCGTCAACCGCGGCAAGCAGGGCCTGTGCCTCGATCTGAAGCACCCCGATGGCCTCGCCATCCTGGAAAAGCTCATCGCCACCGCCGATGTGCTGATCGAGAATTTCCGTCCCGGCGTGCTGGAACGGCTGGGGCTGGGCTGGGAGC
>ERZ1066117.1581-NODE-1581-length-10861-cov-7.831668_pt1 | contig 10861 bp, 9 predicted proteins | sample MGYA00382764_ERZ1066117 | MGnify/ENA primary metagenome ERZ1066117 (study PRJEB33369, sample SAMEA5778347) | biofilm metagenome | biome: Industrial cooling water; feature: Water cooling tower basin; material: Biofilm | place: United Arab Emirates | collected...
GTAGTCCTCCGGCGTGCCCTGCCGTTCACCGGCGCCGATCAGGTTGTCGACGCGGTCCATTTCGAGGTCGCCGAGCCGGCGCAGCGCCTCCTGCCGGTGCGGATCGCGCGGCGCAGTGGCGAGGAACTCCTGGTACGCACGGGCCGCGGTCTCCTCATCGACGCGCGCCACCGGCGCCGCACTGTCGGGCTTGACCGGCACCTCGCGCGACAGCAGGCTCGCCAGCGTCGGCGGCTCGGGGCGCACCGGCTTCTTCGGCGCGCTCGAGCAGGCGGCGAGCACTGCCAGCGCCACGGCCGACAGCGCCAGTCGGGCGCTGCGGCGCGCGGTCGATCGACGGTCAGCGGGCCGGCGCACGGGGGCCCTCCGCACCGGTCGTGTTGGCGGGTGACGCCGCACCCTCGGTCGGCACCGCCTGGGCGGGTCGCTCGGCAGCGGGCGCAGCCTGGCTGCCGGCGGCGCGATCGAAGATCTGCGCCACCGCGAAGCGTGCCTGCGTGCCGTAGCCGGCCAGCCGCTCCTTCTGCTTGACGAGCTCGGCCACCACCTGCTCCTGCAACGCCGCCTGCTGCTGCTGCGTGAGCTGCGCCACGCGCGGGATCATTGCCGCGACGCGCTCGGCCAGCGCATCGATGCGGCGGCGGAAGGCGTCCACCCGCGCCGGCTCCTCGCGCTGCGCACGCAGCAGCGCGCCGTCGCGCTGCTGCGCTTCGCGCAGCGTGGCCTCGGTGTCGCGCATCGCGCGGCTGGCCTTCCACAGCCGCTCGGGGAACTGCTGCGTCTGCTGCCATTGCAGCGCACCGCGTGCGCGGCGCGCGCGCTCACGCACCGCGGTGGCATCGACGTCCGGCAGGTTGCGCGACAACAGCGCCTCGATGCCGTCGAGGCGCGCGGCCAGGTCGCGCTCGCGGGCGTCGGCCAGTGCCGCCACGTCGGCCTCCTGCTCGACCCGCTGCAACTCCGCGCGCAGCGCATCGCTGCGGCTTTCCAGCTGCGCGAGGTTGAGCTGCCGCTCGCGCGCCTGCACCTCGGGCAGCTTCTGCGCGAACGCCTGCCGGCGGTTGGCCAGCATGTCGCGCAGCACGCCGAGCTTCTCGTCCCACTGGCGCAGGTTGTTGCCGAGGAACACGAGGTCGCGGTAGTTCTTGAAGCCTTCCTGGAACGCGTGCTCGGCCATGATCGGCGCCAGCGGCGCCAGATGCGGCACCTCGGGCAGCTCGCTGATGTTCCAGAACCAGCCCATTTCCTCGCCGGGATTGCGCGCCATCAGGCCGTCGAGCAGCTTGCCGTCGCGGATCGCGGCGATCGAGGCGTCGATCGCGGCCGCCTCGCGGTCGAAGCTGCCGATCGCCTGCTGGTACAGCGCCAGCGCCTGCTGATGCGCGCCGAGTTCAGCATAGGCATAGGGCACCGCGAGCCGCGCTTCGAGCACGGCGGCATCGCTCGCATCACGCTGCGCCAGTTCGGTCCACGGCGCCAGCGCGTTGGTGAAGCGCTTCTGCTCGGCCGCCGCCCAGCCGAAGCCGAGCAGCGCCTTGTTCGACAGCGGGCCGGTCAGCCGCACGCGCTGCAGGTAGTCGCGCGCGAGGATCGTGTTCCCCTGCTGCAGCGAGGCGAAACCCATCGCCACGTTGGCGCGGTCGCGCAGCGCGCGCAGGTCTTCGTTGTCGGTGACGAGGCCGCCGAGTGCGGCCAGCACCGGGCCGCCGTCGAGCGCCTTGCCGTCGCGGATCAGCGCCACGCCGAGGTTGTAGCGCGCGTAGTGCGCGGCCTCGCTGGTCGGCGCGATCGCCTTGAGCACCGCCGCCGCCTGCGCGTAGCGGCCGCGGCCAAGGAGCACGTTGGCGGTGAGCAGCTGGCGGTCTTCCTCGAGTGCCGCGACCGGCAGCGGCTTGTCGATGCGGCCGAGCGCTTCTTCGGCTTCGGCCAGCAGGCCGCGCTGGTAGCGGATCTTGGCCAGGAAGTACCAGGCACGGTCGCGCACCGGCGGCGGTGCGCCGCGCTCGATCAGCTGCGCGAACACCTCGCCCGCCTCGCGGTGCAGGCCATAGGACAGGAACAGGCCGCCGCGGAGAATCTCGGCTTCGTCTGCATGCACCGGCATGCGCGCGAAATGCTGAGACACCATCAGGTTGGTGACCGCGCTGAAGTAGCGGGACTGGTAGAAGTGGAACAGGCTGTCGCCGTAGTGCGGATCCTGCACGCCGGTCAGCGGCGGCGCCTCGTTGCCGCGCGTGACCCACAGCCACGGCGCCCAGCTCGAAAACTGCGAACGCTGCGCCTGCGCCGCCGGCAGCGCGGTCAGCAGCGCGGCACCGAGCGCCAGCGCGGCACGCCGTGCCCGGTGCGCGGCGCACGCGGTCCGCAGGAGGTGGATCAGTCGCTGCATCGGACCGCTACTGCCAGACCTTGACCTCGAACTCCGGCTGCAGCTTGCCGGTGGCATCCTTGATCTGCAGCTCGATGTACTTGGGCTCGGTGCCCTTGTCGAACTTGATCGTGGTGCCGCGCTTGTAGTCGCGCGTGTGCGGGCCCTTGCCGGTGAAAAAGGCCACCAGCTCGTGCGTGCCCGACTTGAGGTTGCCGACGAACAGCCGCTGCACGCCGCCGCGATGCAGGGCCGCCACCTCGGCCGGCGTGTACAGGTAGCTCGACACGTCCTTGTCATTGAGCTTCAGCCGCACCGAGTCGAGCGAGAACAGCTTGCCCACGTCCATCGACACGAACACCGCGACCTGGGTGCTGGCCGGGAACAGCAGCTCCTCCTCGAGGATCATCAGGTCGCGGTTCAGGCGGATGACATCGGCCTTGGCGTCCTGGATGCGGTCGTCGAGCGAGGCCGTCGCCGCTGGGGCTGCCGCAGGGGCGGCCGCAGGGGCCGCGGTCGATGCAGGGGCCGGGGCCGGCGCGGTGGCGGGTGCAGGCGCAGGCGCCGGTGTCTGCGCGCGCGCGGCGGGCAGCAGCAGCGCCGCAGCCAGCAGCAGGCCGAGGATCGGGCGGGTCGTCATGGCGGGGTCCGGAGTGCTCAGAACGTCGCAGAGAGGAAGACCTGCAGCACGGTGGCCTCGTACGAGTACAAGGCGCCGCTGCGCAGGTCGGTGAAGTCCTTGAAGTCGAAGCGCGTGCGCTCGACGGCGCCGTTGACGCGCACTTCGTAGCGGCCGGGCTGGCGCATCCACATCCAGCTCGCCTTGGCGCCCAGGCCGATGGTGTCGTAGGTGGACAGCTGCCGGTTGCGCGACACGTACAGCGTCTCGCTGGCGGCGTTGTCGAAGTAGAACAGCGCCTTGTCCTGCGAGGTGTAGCGGCCGTAGCCGTCGACCAGCCAGCGGTCGCCGAAGCGGCGCGCCGCGCCGAGCTCGAAGGTGTGCGCCTTGATCTCCCAGTTATCCCAGAAGTAGCGGTAGTCGCCGCGCACCGCCAGCCCGTTGCCGACATCGCCCACCGCGCGGAACTTGACCGCCCGGCTGGAGCGCGTGCGTGGATTGCGTTCGGGCACGGCCGCACCGAACACGCGCGCCGAGCGGTACGGGTTGCCGAGGAAGCCCTCGTCCGAAACCGCCTCGAAGTTCAGGCTCGCCAGCCAGCGCGGCGTGAGGATCTGCGTGACGCCGACGCGATAGCGCCAGTGGCGCGCGCTGTCGAAAAAGCCGCGGTCGCGCTGGCCGACTTCGTCGGAAGCGCGCGTGAAGCCCAGCGCGACGGTGGTCATGCCGCCGAAGGTCTCCTGCGACAGGTCGAGGCTGACCGCACGCGCGATGTAATCGGGCTCCTTCGAGCGCGATGCCGACAGCGTGATCAGCGCATCGCGCACGGCGTAGTCGAGGCCGACGCCGTATTCGTTGCGGTTCTCCTTGAACGGGCTGGCGTTGGTCACGACGTCGATCGAGGCATTGCTGACCATGTCCGCGTAGTAGGTGCCCGACAGCGACACGCGGTCGAGCAGGCTCTTGCGGACCAGCAGCGCCGGGCCGGTGGCGCGCACGCCGCCGCCGTCGTAGCTGTGGAACATCAGGTCCGCGCGGTTCTCCGGCAATTCGACGGCCTGCGCCGGGCTGCCGATGATGCCGGCGAGCACGCCGGCAAGCTGCGCTGCCGCCACGTACGGCAGCGCCCGCGCGCCGCCGCGACGCGCGGCCAGCGATCGCAGCACGCGCTCGGCGCGGCGCGCCGCGCGACGCGCGGCACCCAGCAGCTGCGCGGCGACGCCCCGCTCAGTTGCAGCCACAGCCGCCCCCCTGCACGCCGGTGGCGCCGCGCGAGCCCTCGCGCACGTCGCGCACGTGCTCGAAGTGCTTGGCCGACAGGCCGTCGCGCGCGAAGTTCATCACCGGATCGGCCAGCCGCTCGCGCTCGAACGGTTTGACCCAGGGCTCGGGCATTGACGGCCAGCGCAGGCTGCCGCAGCCGGCGAGCATCAGCACGGTGGCGGCGGCCGCGACCCGCGCAAAGAATCGAAGCGGCTTCATTCGCGCAGCAACTCCCGGATCTGCTTGTCGTAGGTGTCTTCGTAGCCGTCGCGGTAGCCGCGATGCACGTGGCGCACGCGGCCATCGCGGTCGATCAGCACGGTCGACGGCATGGTGCTCAGGTCGTACAGCCGGCTCACCTTCTTGTCGGTATCCAGCAGCACCGGAAAGCTCAGCCCCAGCTTGCCGGCCAGCGCGGCGGCAGCGGCCGGCTGCTCGTCGATGTTCACGCCCAGCAGCACGAAGCCGGAGGCGCGGTACTTGTCGTACAGCTTCTGCAGGTGCGGCATCTCCACCCGGCACGGGCCGCACCAGGTGGCCCAGAAGTTGACCATCACCACGCGGCCGCGCTGCTCCTGCAGCCGCAGGTTGGGACCGTTGAGGCTCGGCAGCGTGAAGTCGGGCGCGCCGCGGCCGGGCGCGGTGGCGGCGGCGGCCGGCAGCGCCGCAACCAGCAGCGCGCACGCGGCCAGCAGCCGGGCCAGGGATTGCAAGGATCGGTTCATGGCTGTCGTCAGAAGTAAAAGGTGGCGCCCGCCGTGAGTTCGAGGTTGTTGGTGTTCTGGCGTCGACCGAGCAGGTCGAGCGAGTAGACGTGGTCGCGGAAGTCGACCTGCAGCGAGGCCCAGTCCTTCAGCCACACGCGCAGCCCGAGGCCGAAGTTCACCGTCTGCTTGCGCTGCTCGAGAAACTTGGTGCTGCCCACGCCGGCCATCAGGTACAGCGCCGAGGCCTTGGCCCAGCGGCTGCCGAAGAACACCTCGCCCGGCAGGATGTTGTAGCCGGCCGAGAGGTTGTAGTAGGTGAGCGTCTGTTCCTGCTGCGGGAAGATGCCGCCGGGCAGGATCTGGCGGAAGTTGGCGTCGCTGACCGTGCTCTCGGCGTACACCGCCTCGACGAAGAAGTCCTCGGTGATCGCATAGCCCAGGCGCGCGCCGTACACCGCGCTGCTGCCGAAGTTCTCGGTCGAGTAGGTGCCGGCATACGCACCGACGATGAAGTCCTTGTTGGGGATCTTCGGCAGACGCACGTCGCGTCGCGGCACGCGGGGCTCGATCACCTGCTCGTTCGCTGGTGCGTTGGCCGGCGCCGTGCGGTTGGCGCCGCTCGGCGCTGGCGCGTTGGGCGATGTCTGCGCGACCGCTGCGGTCGCCATCAGCATCGAGGCGGCGGCGAGTGCGACCACGGGGACGGCGAAGCGGAGCAGGTGCATGGCAGTCGATCAGAAGAATCAGAAGAAAAATGAGATGCCGGCCGTCACGGCGCGGTATTCGATGCTGCGGGTATCGCCGACGAACGCGGTGTAGACGGCGTAGTCGAGGCGGCCGACAAAGCGTTCGGTCAGGTGGTAGCGCAGGCCGACCGCGGCGTCGGCCAGATTGGCATTGGTGTTCACCGCGCCGACGAGGCTCGCGTTCGGGATGTTCTTGAAGCGGCCCAGCCCGATGCCGAAGAACGGCGACAGCCGCCGGTCCGACCAGGGCTCGGCGTTGATGTTGACGTGCCAGAAGTCGGTGCCCGAGAACACGCCCTGCACCTGGCCGACGGTGGCCTCCACCGACAGCGCATCGGAGAAGCGGTACGCGGTCCAGATCTTGAGCATCGGCTCCGACTTGAAGCGGCCCCAGGCGGCGCCGAGTTCGAGCCGGCGCGCGAGGTAGTCGTCGACCAGCACGTCGCGGAAGGTCTTGGCTGCACCGGCTTCGGTGAGCGTGGTCTCCAGCTGCTTGCGCGTGACCCAGCCCTCGCGGCCGTTGGCGGTGCGCACCTTGAACCAGTCGGTGTAGCGCAGCAGGATCGTGATCCACTCCTCGCGCGCAGCGACATGGAAGATCGGAAAGCCGCGGCCGGGGCCGGTGCGCAGTTCGATGTACGGATCGGTCACCTGCACGCGCTCGGCGGCGACCGCGGACGGCGGGTGGAAGGCACAGGCCGCCAGCGCGGCGGCGACGAACCAGCACAGCAGTCGATGGGCTCGGATCATTGGGTGTTGCAGGCCCCGGTGGCCGGATCGGGCGGCGTGAACATGCTGTTGGCGGCGGCGCTGAACTCGTCCTGGCCGACCGGCATCGGCCGCGAAATCCAGTAGCGGATCAGCTGCACGTTGGGATCGTTGTCGCTGGTAAAGATCAGCCCGCCGCCGTGCAGCACGTTGCGCAGCAGCGGCTTGGTCAGCAGCCGGCTCGACAGCGGCTCACCGAACACCACCTCGCCCTGCGAGCTGAAGAAGTTCTTGAACATGTCGGTCTGGCGGATCGCCGCCGGCGTGTTGGCCGGATTGGCCATGTCCACCGGTGCGGCGCCGCCAATGAGCCGGAACGCGCCGCCGGTGCCGGTGGCGTTGTCGTGGCAGCCGGCAGCCGCACAGGTGTTCACCGACAGCACGCCGTTCTGGTTGATCTGCAGGCGCGCCAGGAAGATCGGGTTGATGCAGCGCTGGTAGTAGATGAACGACAGCTTCTGCCCGCCGGCAGTCGGCGGGTTCTGGATCGTCGGCGGGTTGTCGACCGGATTGCTGCCACCGCAACCGGCCAGCGCGAGCAGCACGATGCCGAGGGCGGCGAGCCCCCGCATCGTGCGAGCGCAGAACGCTGCCGTCATGGCGTCGGGCAGCCGGTGGCAATCCAGCTGGCGATCGCGGTGTAGCCGGCGCTGCCTGCGGGCAGGACCGCCCCGCTGCCGGCGGCCGGATGCGGCGCGCTCGACGGCCGCGCCAGCAGCGCGTTGCTGGCCGCGTTGCAGGTGTTGGAGATCATGGTCAGCGTCGAGTTGTAATCGCCGGTGGCGTCGCCGGTGAGGATGTAGCGGTTGCGCAGGTACGACTGCGTGCCCTGCGAGGCCGCCCCGGAGCTGCCGGTCGGCTGGTGGCAGCTGACGCAGTTGGCGCGGATCACCGGGTACACCTGCGACTCGAAGCTGGCGCGGCTGAGCGTGGCGACCTGGCGCACGGCGCCGCTGGCGGCCGGGTTGTTGAAGTACTGCGCGCCCAGGTCCATCCACTCGCTGACCAGCCGGCGCTCGGCGGCGTTGAGCAGCGTTGCGTGATCGGGGGCGCCGGCCGGCGGATTCGGGTACTTGGTCCGCGCCTCGGCGCCGGCGCGCAGCGTCTGGCCGAACAGGATCTCGGTCAGCCGGCTCTGGCGCGCGATGCCGGCGGCATCGCCCACCATCGGCTCGACCAGCGCCGGGCTGCGCACCACCACCGGCACGCCGTCTTCGAGCCGCGTGACCGGCTGGCCGGTGGCCGGATCGATCACCGGGTCGCCGATCAGCAGTTCCTGGTACGAGGTGACGCGGCCGGTGCCCGACACGGTGGCGCGCAGGTCCAGCCGCGCCGGATCCGCATGGCAGTTGGTGCAGGTGAGCGCGCCGTTGACGCCGCGGCTGCGCGTCCACAGCGGCGCGATGTGCTGCGGGTAGTTGATGATGCCGTTGGCCGGCACCGGCGTGACCAGATCGTCGGCCGGGTCGGCATTGCCGGTGTAGCGGAACGCGATGCTCGGCCGCGCCACCACCCCGGCGCGGCTGGTATCAGCCCAGATGTCGGCGGTCACCGGATCGGTCTTCAGCGTCAGCGCGGTCGGGTCCAGCCGCGTACGCAGCGCCGCCATGGTCTCGCCCGACTGGTGCTGGCTGGCCAGCGCCGGCAGCAGCGCCGGCGACAGCGTGTTGACCACCGCGCCGGAGTTCAGCGAGGCACCGCGCCGCGGGCTGTGGCAGCCGTCGCAGGTACGGCGCTCGCCGGGCCGCACCTGGATCCAGTTCAGGTGCGTCTGGATCGCGCGGCCCTGGGCGTCGATGATTGCCAGCCCGAGCGGCACGTCGGCCGGCACCACCAGCTTGAACGAGCCGTCCGGCTCGACCGGCGCGTAGCCGAGGATCTGCTGCGGCTCGAAGTCGGTCTCGCCGATCGCCTCGCGCATGCCCATCGTGTCGGCCTGCGGCGCGACGGCGCGGAACGCGCGCACGAAGAACGCTGGCGAGCAGCGGTAGGCGGGCTGCGCCGGGTCTTTCATCCGCGCCAGATCGGCCACCTGCGGGCGGGTGTCGGCGGCGTCGGCCGGTGCGGTCTTGGCAATGCTGGTGGTGCAGCCGGCCGGGCGATCCGCCGCGACCAGCATCGAGTCGCCCATGCGATCGAGACCGTCGGTGTCGTACAGGCTGCGCACCTCGATCAGCGCCAGGCCCTGCGATGCGAGCTGCGCGTCGAGCACGGTGGGCTGCGTCGCGTTGGGCTCGGTGCGCGGCTGGATCGCCACCGGATCGGTGAACATGAAGCCCGGGGGCGGCGCCGCCACCACGAGGAAGGTCTGCTGCGCGGGATCGAACATGTAGATCCCGTAAGCGGCCGGCGCGTTGTCCTGCACCGGCAGCTGCGCGCGCTGGGCGCGCGTCAGCGTGCGATCGGCCAGCATCGTGCGTTCGGCGGCGGTCAGCGTGGCGCAGGGCACCACGTTGCCGTTGCGCGTGACCTCGCACGGCCGGAACGCCAGCAGCACGCGGTTGGTGCCGTCCCACAGCGGGTACGGCGCGGTGATACGGCCGGCTTCCGACAGCCCGCGCCCCATGTCGATCTCGCGCTGCGTCCACTGCGCCTGGCCGCCCTGTGCGGCGACCTGCGGATTGACCGGCGTGTTCTGCTCCGAATAGTTGGCGGCGTCGACCAGCATCAGCGCGCCGCCCTCCTGCGTGCCCGACAGCGGCATCAGCGAGGACACCAGCTTGCCGCGGTGCGGCCCGGCCGGGTCCATGTCGCGCGGATGCAGGAAGCTGTTGCCGCCGCTGTGCGCGCCGTAGAGCACGAACATGTTGGTGCCGTCCGGCTTGACCGAGAAGATCGCAAAGCGGTTGCGCGGACCGACGTGCTCCCAGCGGCTGAACATGATGTCGCCGTTGGGCCGCACCACCGGGTTGCGATCGTGGCTCTGGTTGGACGAGATCTGCGTGATGGCGCCGCCGTTGCGGTCCATCGTGTGCAGGTTGAACACGCGCTCGCGCTCGTATTCGTCGACCGCGAAGTAGGTCTGCCCCAGCGCCTGCGTGCGGGTGGTGGTCTGGCGGTTGGAGGTGAACACGAAACCGCGATCGGCCGGCAGGTAGGCGGGGTCGACGTCGTCGTGCTCGGTGGAGCTGGTGATCCGACGCAGCGTGCCGCGCGTCAGCCCGGCGCTCATGTCGTATTCCCAGATGTTCCAGCGCCCGGTGCAGGCGGCCGCGCCGGCGATCTGCGCGGTGTTGCTGGTGGGGCAGCGCAGCGCGAACACGATCTTGCGCGCGTCGTACGACACCTCGGGATCGGAGACGTCGCCATTGCCCTGCGTGATGCTGGCGGTGACGTTGTATTCAGGCGCGCTGGGCGAGCTCTTCTCGCGCAGCATCAGGTCGCCGCCGGGCGCGAACGGCGCGCCGTTGGTGGGGTTCATGCCCATCGCGGTGGCGCGCTTGGCGTAGGCGATCGGCACGTCGCCCGCCACCGCCACCGTGGCGTTGTCGGTGGTCTTCGACGAGCAGCCCGCCAGCAGCGCAGCGGCGAGCAGCGCCGGCATCACCTGCAGTGTCCGATTGCCTTTCATGCCTGCCTCCGTTCTTCGGTGGGACGCATTGCAACGACCGACTTGCGAGGGCGCGCCGTCACTGCGGCGCGGTCTGGCCCGGCCCGCCCTGCAGCAGGCCGGCCGAGTAATGAAGCTGCCCGGCGGCGTCGACCACCACCGCGTCGGCGCCGGGCACCGACTCGACGATGCGCAGCCCCTCCTGCACGCCGAGCACGAACACGGTCTTCGACAGCGCCTCGCTGGTCAGCCCGTCGGGCGCGATCACGGTCACGCTGTGGACCGCCGACGGCGAGCGGCCGGTGCGCGGATCGATCAGGTGATGGCAGCGGCCCTGCGCGTCGTCGAAGTAGCGCTCGTAGTCGCCCGAGGTCGACACGGCGACGTCCTGCAGCGGCAGCAGCGCGACGACCTCGCCCTCGTTGCGCGGGTCGCGCACGCCGATGGTCCACGGCCGGCCGCAGCGGTCGCCCAGCAGGCGGCTGTCGCCGCCGGCCGCCACCACCGCGTGGCGCACGCCATGGCGCGCGAGGATGGCCGCGCCGTTGTCGACCGCGTGGCCCTTGGCGAAACCGCCGAGGTCGATCCGCATGCCGGGCTGCGCAAAGCGCAGCGTGCGATGGGCGCGATCCAGCTGCAGGCCGCGGTAGCCGACCAGTTCCCGCGCCGCCGCAAGCTGCGATTCATTGGGCCGCAGGCCGCGGCGGTAGTCGTACAGGTGCCCGACCGCGGCGTAGCTGATGTCGAACGCACCGCGTGACAGTTCCGAGAACGCGATCGAGCGGGCGATCAGGTCGAACAGCTCGGCGCTCACCGCGACCGGCCGCTGGCCCGCCTCGC
>ERZ1066117.1582-NODE-1582-length-10860-cov-5.288478_pt1 | contig 10860 bp, 11 predicted proteins | sample MGYA00382764_ERZ1066117 | MGnify/ENA primary metagenome ERZ1066117 (study PRJEB33369, sample SAMEA5778347) | biofilm metagenome | biome: Industrial cooling water; feature: Water cooling tower basin; material: Biofilm | place: United Arab Emirates | collected...
GTGCCGATGGTGTCGAAGTCGCACTGCCAGAACTCGCGGTAACGGCCGCGCTGGGTGTTCTCGCCGCGCCAGACAGGGCCCAGGTGATAGCGCTTGAAGGGCGTGCCCAGGGTGTTGAGGTGCTGGGCGGCAAAGCGCGCGAAGGGCACGGTGAGATCGAAGCGCAAAGAGACGTCATCGTCGCCATGCCGAAAGCGGTACATCTGCTTGTCGGACTCGTCGCCACCCTTGCCGAGCAGAATCTCGGTGAACTCCAGGGCGGGCGTGTCGATGGGTGCAAAGCCATAGGAGCGATAGACGCGCCGGGCACAGGCCAGCAGATGCTCCCGCGGCATCATGAGTGCCGGGAGATAATCGCGAAAGCCCTTGAGGGTGCGTGGCGTGATCATGGCAATCCTGGTGGTCGAAAACATTCCGGCCGCACGGCCCTACCGGGATGATAGGCCGCGGACTGCCCAAAGGACAGAGGCGCGGCATGCGAGGTTCGCGGGAGCGGACGGAGGCGGATCGTTGACGGCGTAGAATGGTGCGGGTACTTTGAATGAATTCGAGTTGGATGGGGTGAGACTGAAATGCTTTAATCCTCCTTCGGCGACGGAGGCTCGCGGATGACGGCCGAATTCCCGGAGTGGCAAGGGCCGATCCTCAACGACCTGTGGAGGGCCCTCATCGGTGTGCTGCCGGAGGGCTGGGAGTCTGCGGAACTGGAGTTGGCCACGACCGACCGGGGGTTCGGCCAGGGCCTATCGCACTCCATCACCGGCACGACCGACAGCCACGGGCTCGCGCTCCCGGACGAGGCCGTAATGGAGGCGTCTCGTCGACTGGAGTTGGGGTTCACCGAGCGGGGCATGGAGTTCCGGAGGGCGCGAATTGGGGTCGCGTACAACGGCGAGGCGTGGAACTGCCATGTTCGCTACGAGTACTGAGAGGCTCGACGCCGACCCACAGATTTGGTCTGGAGCCTTGCGAGGTTACGGTGCGACGTTTGACAAACGGGCGACCGTCGGTTAGGAACGTCAGCCGACCGGTGTGGCTAAATCGGTCCTGTCACAACCGGGCGCAAAAGCGAACTCGATGTCCTTCCTCACCCCCGCCCCCCGCCGAAGCTGTCTTGCTTTCCATTTCCCCCCTCGTTTAGGCTTATCGCCGAGGAAGCCTGGCTTTCTCCGCCTGAATACGCGTTCCGGCGTTTTGCGCACCTCGAAGGAATGAGACCATGTTCAACAACGTCAACCTTCGCTGGACGATGGCGATGGTCGCCCTGATCGGGGCCGTGGTGGTCGTGCAATGGACCCTGGCCCAGACGCCCCGTGCACCGCGACCGATGGCTCCGACGGAATATCTGCCGCCCCCGCCGCCCACCGAGCCAACCACTGCGCCGGCCCCGGTGCCCGAGCCGGCCACTCGCATCGACGCCCCGCCCATGCGTCGCCGTCAGGCCGTGCTCACCTTGCCGCGCGGCACCTATGTCAAGGCGTTCGAGGTTGAGCCGTTCTGCAAAGGCCGACTCATCTGGAACTACGAGGACGATCAGGTTCAGGGCACCATCGAACTGGAGTCCGAGATGGCCGGCGTCTCGGCCGAACTGGCGATCGAGTCGGAAATCGCGATGAGCAGCAGCGGCGTGGTGTTCGGCGTCATCACGGGCGTCAAGCTCACCGACCTGAAGGTCAACCCGCAGATGCTCGCCGCCGTCGCCGAGAAGTTTCCGCTGAAGGTGGGGCCCAAGTTCTACCCGCTCATCGAGCCGCTGGTGAACGAGGCGCTGGTGGACACGCCCTTCAGCTACCAGTGCCGGGTGCGTGGCGATCGCATGACCATTAGCCATGTACATATCGGCCCGTGTGGCCCGCTGGTGAAATACACGCTGGGCGTGGCGCCGCAGATGGCCATGGTGCAGGCCCCGGCCGTCGCGCTGGAGGGCACCTATCAGCGTGTCACGGAGCGCACGCCGCTGCAACCGAAGCGTCCAGGCGCTACGCCAGCCATGATCCGGCCGACTTCAACTCCGCCCAATGTTCCGTGTAACTGACGTCTCCGCCGACCCGGTCTTGCCCTGGTTGCCATCGACGACGTAGGATGGGGCCACGTTGCGGCAAGCACGGTGCAAGGAGCAGGCCGATGATCCGATGGTGCCTCGTGTTGGTTCTGGTGTCGCTGGTGGGGTGCGAGCGGGCTCGCCCCTACTCCTCGCGCGAGGCCGCCCCGCCCGCGGATCCCTCCGGGCCGTCGAAAGCCGCGTCGCTTCCCCAGGACTGGGTGTGGCAGGATGTTGGTCGCAACCCCCTGGAGAACCAGACGACGATTCAGTTCGTCACCTTCGAGGGCAACCCCAAGGAGTGGACGGCCCTGCCACAGTATTGGAATCCGCCCACGAAGGAGAATCAACGCGTTCGCATCAAGGTTCCCCGCGGTCTGGACGACCCCACCGGCTACATTCCCGATGCAAACCCCCCCACGCTCGCCAAATGGGAACTGGGCCGTGACCTGTTTTACGCCAGCAAGTGGCTCGACGAAACGGGGGAACTCTCGTGCGCTCGCTGCCATAATCCCACCGAGGGGTTCAGCGACGGTCGGCGACAATCGGCCTGGGGCAAGAACGCGCCGACGCTGGAAAACATCGTATACGCTCGCAGCCTGTTCCATGATGGTCGCGCCAGCTACCTGGAAGAGGTGGTGCAGCAGCGCCCCGAGGACGAGAAGGTGGCCCGCGCTCACGCCTGGCCTGGGGTAATCCAGCGGTTGCGGGCCAGCGACACCTGGAAGCAGCGGTTCCTGAAGGTGTTCGATTTCGAGCCAACTCAGGACGCTGTGGGTCAAGTGATTGCGACGTATCTGCGTACGCTGCTAAGTGGCGATTCGGTGGTCGATCGCGCTCGCGGTCTCGCCGGTGGCGTGGCGCCGGAGGCCAGGCATTTCGAACCGCTGCTCGATGAGGCAACACTCCGCCAACTGGATCGTGCAGGGGCCAGCAAGGCAAACGTGGCGGCCGACCTGGCCCAGGCCTGGAAGGTGTTTCACGGCCCGGCTGGCTGCGCGGCCTGTCATCCCAGTGGCAACACGCCCTGGAGCGATGGCCGATATCACAATATCGGCATTGATGGCACCGGTGAGGTGTTGAGCGATCCCCCGCGTCAGGGGCGATTCCGGGCGGCTCCGCTGGGGGAGAAGAATCGCTTCCAGCTGGGGGCCTGGCGGACGCCCTCGCTGCGCTCGTTGCCCCGAAGTGGACCGTATTTTCACAACGGCGAGGAACCCGACTTGCGAATGGCGATTGCCCGCCATATTCGCCCCGATCCGCCCCGGAGCGGCCTGAACTACTATCTGGCGCGTCCGCTCGCCACGCCGGAAGGGGCGCGACGCAAATTCGACGTGAGCGAAACCGAGATGCTCGGTCTCACCACCCTGTTACGGGCGCTGGATGGCGGCGCTGTGGACGCGGCCGTCGGGGAGCCCAAAGCTCGGTAGAACCGGGCTGCGGACGGGGAGATGTTGGATCGCGACGAACGGAACACCAGGGCCCGGCAAGGGAAAGCGACCGAAATTCTCTTTCCGTGGCTTTGGCCGCTCTGCTATGCTGAATTTAGGGAAGACGGTAAGGGGATGTATCATGCGTATCGTTCTCATCTTGGTGACCCTGCTTGGGGTGCACGCCACGGCCCAGGCTCAACCGGCCGAAAAGGACTCGCCGGGCAAGACCCCTCCGGCCAAACCGATCAGCCCCTCCGAGGTGAACGGTAAGACCCTCCGCGAGTGGCGCGAGGTTCTCAAGAGCAACGATGCCAGCCGGCGTTCGACCGCCATTTTGTCGATCATGCAGTTTGGCGAGGCCGCCTCGGTCGCGGTGCCCGATCTGATCCAGGTGCTCGACAAGGACCCCGATGTTAGCCCGCGAACCAAGGCCGTCACGGCTCTGCGAGTGATCGATGTCGAGGGAGCCGATGTCAGCCGGGTGGTGCAGGCTCTGGCCCGGCGCATCCGAACCGGCGAGGGGGGCGAATCGCAGGTTGTGGTCCGGTACGAAGCCCTGGTCACCCTCCGCCGCTTCACCGCCGACGGAGCCCCGGCCATTCCCAATCTGATGCGAGCCTGCACCGACCCCGGCTCCTGGGAAGTCCAGCAACTCGCCGTCGCCAACCTCTGGCAAATCTCGGCCACACAAAGCGCCAAGAGTGAAGCGGCTGACTCGAAGGTGGTCTCGACACTCATGGATGTGGTGATGCGACGCGGCAGCACCTACGAAGTGAAGATCGAGGCCCTCAATGGCCTGGCCTACCTCGGCAGGCCGTCCGATCCAGCGGTCCAGCAGCGGCTCATTCGCGATCTGTTGCTGCTGGTCGGCGGACCGAGCATCGGCCGAGAAACCCCACTGACCAAAACGCAGCAACTCTGGGCACTGGCGGCATTGTCGAACCTGGGCGAATCGTTCCCGGGGATGACGGGGACCCCGCAAGGACGCCTGGCGGGCTATCTCCGGTCGAAGGAACTTGATGTGCGTCGGCAGGCCGCTGCCGCTCTGGGCACCCTGGGCAAGCGCGTGAGCAAGCAGGGCCTCGAAGCCCTGGTGAAGATGCTCGACGATGAAGAACCGCTTGCCGTGGCCAGCGCCTGCCAGGCAATCCTGGCCATCGGCGAAAAGAACGATGCCGTCATCAGCAAGCTGGTGGGGCTCCTGGAATCCAAGCGCAAGGAAAACATCATCACGGCAGCCAACGCCATCGTTGCCATGCGTGAGAAATCCAAGCGGGTGCTTGATGTGATGGACAAGCTCATCGATAGCAAGGAAACCGACAAGGCCGTCTCGCTCTACCTGAGCATGGCGAAGAAGGAACTTGAGAAGCCCGATCCGAAGAAGCCCTGAGCGGATGAGAAAGAGGCCGACGATGGTGCGCCACGGAATCGTGCTGCTGGGTTGGCTGCTCGTCGCTCCCCTGGCTTTTGCCGGGTTGTTTCTGGAGAAATCGGTGGATGACTGGCTTCGCCAACTGGAGCGAGCCAGTAGTCCTGCGGCCAAGCGTGCGGCCGTGTATGCTCTGGGTCGTACGGGGCAGGCTGGGAGTCGCGCCCTGGAGGACCTGGCCCGTTGTGTCCGTCATGAGCGTGACCCGGGCGTTCGAGAGATGGCCGCCGACTCCATCGGGGCCATCCTGCTCAGTTTTGGCGAGCCTCCCGGTTCCTCCTGGGAGCGTTGCGGCGAGGCGTTGATCATCGGTGCCCGAGACGGCGATGCTCGGGTGCGACGCAGTTGCATCTACGCCCTCGGCTGTGCCCGCGATGTGCAGGCTCGTGCCACCCTGCGCAAAGCGCTTGGCGACGACTCGCCTGAGGTCCGGCGTAATGCCGCCTGGAGCCTGGGACAACTCGCCGGCGATGTCGATGACGCCACGCTGACCTCGCTGCGGTTGCGCCTGGCCGACGATGAGGCGCTGGTCCGCCGCGATGTGGCTCAATCGCTCATGAATCTGGCCAAGACGGTGGGGCGATCGCGTCTGGAAGAGACGGGCGAGGTGCTCTTTCGGATGGCACGTGAGGATCGCGATCTGGTGGTTCGCAAGTCGGCTCTGGCCGCCCTGGCCACGATTGCCTCGCCCGCGCACAAGGGTCAGGCTGAATCGATCACCACCCTGCTCGACAGTCGCGATGCCGAGGTCCGTCGGGCGGCTGCCTTCGCCCTGGCTCCCGTCGGTGGGCGCGTCGCCGAGCGCGCTTTGCCGATTCTTGGTAGTTCCCTGGCCGACGGCGACCCGGCGATTCAGGCCCTGGCGGCGGCAGGTTTGGCCAATCTCGGGCCAGCGGCGGCTTCTCTCGTGGATGATCTGGCCAAGGCGCTGACCAACGCCAGCGATGCCATCGTGCGGCGCAATTGCGCCATTGCCCTGGGACGCATGAAAACAAATGCCGAGCCTGCCGTGCCCGCGCTGGCCAGAGCGATGCGACCCCGGCCCGCGGACACCACCACCGCACCGGACGAACTCCGCCGTGAGGATGAGGTCCGCTATCAGGTCGCCGAGGCGCTGTCGCACATCGGCTACCCGGCCAACAAGTCGGCGCTGGATGCGGTGCGTGAGGCAATTGTGAGCGACCCCAGCCCGGACGTACGGCTACGGTGCATCGAGGCGCTCTTCCAGTTGCGCGAGGTGGAGATCTTCGAGAAGTGGGAGTTTCACAAGGCGCTACGCAAGGTGCTGGCGGAACGCGCTCCTGAGACCAAACTGGTGCGCTACAATGCCGCGCGTCTGCTGGCGGCCGTCTATGCGGACGACGCGCCCAACGAGGTGGTCGAGGTGTTGCTGCAGATGATTGCCGACGCCACGGTGCGTATTTTCTACGAGTCGACGGCCAACATTGAGGGCGGCACAACCGAGGCGGGCACCGGCTCCACGGGGGTCTCAGCCCGCACCGGTGGCAGTGCCCGTTTCCTGGCGGCCGAGGCTCTGGGCTGGATGTCCACCAAGTCGAAGGCGAATCCCGCCGTCATGAAGGCGCTGCGAGCGGCACGCGGCGACGCGGAGAAAAAACTGGCCGAGACGGCACGTGCGGTGCTAAAGAAGTTAGGGGAGTAACTGCCCTCTCAAACTTCTTTCAGGAGCCTGGAATGTCTTTTGCCCTTTGGGCGGCCGATGTCGCTCTCCCCTCTGGTTCGGGAGGCTTAACCGAGGCGCTCATCGCCCTTTTGACCCTTACGATCATGGAGATCGTGCTCGGGATCGACAACGTCATCTTCATTGCGGTGCTGGCGGGCAAACTCCCCAAGGAGCAGCAGGGCCCCGCGCGACAAATCGGTCTGCTGGTCGCCCTGGGCACGCGGCTGTTGCTGCTGTTCGCGCTCGCCTGGATCGCCTCGCTCGACAAAACACCGGCCTTCCGCCTCACTGATCTCAGCCTCCCCGCCTACCTGTTCGCGGATAACCTCGAAGTCATCGAGGTCACCTGGCGCGATATCGTCATGCTTGCCGGCGGCCTGTTTCTCATCTACAAGAGCACCGTCGAGATTCACCACAAACTCGAAGGCCACGATGACACTACCGGCGCGACCAAGGCGGTTGCCAGCTTCGGCGTGGTGATCGCGCAGATTTGTGTGATCGACATCGTCTTCTCGCTCGACTCGGTCATCACCGCCGTCGGCATGGCTGGCAACCACCTGTGGGTGATGATCACGGCGATGATCCTGGCGGTGGGCGTGATGCTGGTGTTCGCGGGCATGATCAGCGATTTCGTCGCTCGGCATCCCACCGTCAAGATTCTGGCTCTCGCGTTCCTGATCCTGATCGGTGTGATGCTGGTGGCCGAGGGCTTTGGCACGCACATTCCCAAGGGATACATCTACTTTGCGATGGCGTTCTCGTTCGGGGTTGAGATGCTGAACATGCGTTTGCGCCAGCAACGCGACACGACGGTCCGCCTGCACGGCCCTAGCATGCCCAAGGGCGAACCTGCGAAAACCTAGCCCGAAGCGCAAGCAAGGGTTCTTCGTTTTGGGTCGGGGTCAACCGTCGCGCGGAATGCCCCGACCCTTGCTTGCGCGGCGGGCTCTTGTGGCCGATTGCGTGCCTGCGAACGGGCTTCAGGGGCTGCGGGCGACGACAGCGACGTTCCGGGTTCCGTCTGGCTCCTCCAGGAAGATTTCGGCCTCCTGCGAGAAGTTTTCCGCGGTGGGCTTGAACGACAGCGTGGCGATGACCTCTTCGCCAGGCGGCACGGTCGCGGGCAGCGGTTCGAGCTTCGGACCGAAGCTCAAATCCGCGTTTCAGCAACACGTCGCGCCCACGATGCGTAAGGCCCGGCGGTACGATTGGTCAGGCGAAACGTGACGCGGACCGGCTCCCCGGCGACGTGTCCCTCGACTACATGCTCGTGCGTGTCAAGGGTCCAGCCCTCTTCCCCTGAGCGAGTCCCCGAGGGAGTCCACGAGGGAGCGACTACCAGCACACCGGCGACAATGGCAAGGACAACGCTGGCGCATCCAATCAAAGATCGAAGCATGGGGATTTCTCCAGAAGTTCATGCTGCGAGATGCTCTGCCCGGCGGGCCAGCCAGAAATATAGAATCGCCAGGGCAACAGACCCGGCGAGGGCGGCACCGATCCACATCCACGGGCGGGAAGGCGGGGGGCGCTTTCCGTCGTTTGGCTCACGAATGCCGAAGGCCGTCAAGCCGAACTGGTTCTCAGGGATGGGCTGCCTGGGGTAGCTCCATTCCGAGTAGTCGCACACCCAGGTGCCCGTCCCCGATTTGGATTTCAGCGTAATGGTATTGCGAAGCACAACAGGACGGTCCCCGTCATCTGCGGCGTAATCTACCTTGCTGAAGAGGGTGGTGTCCTCGTTTTCCGCCTTGAAGGAAACGACACGATGGCGCCGTGTCGGATCAAGGCAGATGACTGCTGTCTTGAAAAAGGGGTTGTCCCCTTTCGGTGGGGTATAGGAACACGCCATCAAAACGAAGGTTTGCCCCTCCTGTACCCCAGCACGGACGGACTTTACCTGGAATCCAGGTTCATTCAGCCAACGAGGAAGAGGTTTCCAGATCGCGCTCCAGGGCACACAACAGGAGTGGTAACCATTCGTGTCTTGCAGAAAAAGATCGAGAAATGCCGCATCGATCTTGCCCAAAGCGAGAAGGAGCCAAGGTCCATCAGGCTTGCGTCGGAGCAATTTGAACGAGTATCCCCGGTGCATTCCAGACACCAAGTCGTGCTGGGGTGGAGCATTGGTGTAGTCCTGCACACTCAACCACGCCGATTCACTCTCAGCGAGAAACTGTCCGGATTGCGGTAACGGGCGCTTTCCGCTTTTCGGCGACACGGGGTTGGTCAATGTAAACCGAATGGACCGCCGCTCGCACGCTTTTTCGAGGTATGCCCAGTCTTGCTCAAGCTCTTCCAGACTTGGGGCTTGCCCTCGAGAGGATGCTGTGATGGTCAGAGCCGCAACCATTGCGATGAGAGACAACAAACGATTCGGCATGCGAAACCCCTTCCTGGTTCGATCTCGCAGTCATGTGGTGCCATGTTAGGGAAAGTGCAGGTCGGTGTCAAGGACGTTGGCGAATAGAAATTCGTGCTATCAAAGACAGGAGAGGGCGGTGCGAGCCGGCGCCTTCGGCTCATTTCATAGCCCGCCGCGCAAGCAAGGGTTGGGGCATTCCGCGCGACGGTTGAACCCCGACCCCCAAAACGAAGAAACCCTTGCTTGCGCGGCGGGCTATCGGAAAGAAGAACCCTTGCTTGCGCGGCGGGCTATTGAAGCGTTGCCTGGCTCAGTCGAACAGGCCCGGTTGGCCCACCTCGGGCTTGGGCGGACGCGGTAGCTTGCCCAGGGTGCGGTACGCCTTCTCCGTCGCCACTCGGCCGCGTGGGCTGCGGACGATGAATTGCTCGCGCAGCAGGTACGGCTCCACCTCGTCGCTCAGCGTGTCGCTGGCGATGTTCATCGTGGCCGCGATCGCCTCGACGCCGGTGGGGCCACCCTCGAAGATGCCCGTGAGCGTCTCCAGGTAACGGCGGTCCTGCCGATCCAGGCCCTCGGGGTCCACCTCGGCCATCTCCAGCGCGGCGCGGGCCACCTCCAGCGTGATGGTGCCGTCGGCCTCGCTGGCGGCATACGAGCGCGTCCACCACAGGCGATTGTTGGCGATACGCGGCGTGCCCCGGCTGCGACGGGCCATTTCGATGCTCGCGTCCTCGGTGATGGGCGTGCTCAGCTTTTTCGCATTCACGCGGATGATCTGGGCCAACTCCTCAACCGTGTAGAATTCCAGATGCTCGTGTGTCTTGAAGCGGTCACGCATCGGCCCGGAGAGCATGCCCGAGCGCGTCGTGGCACCGATGAGCGTGAAACGCTGCAACGGCATGGAAATGGTACGCGCGTTGACTCCCTCGCCCAGCACGATGTCGACGCGGAAATCCTCCATCGCCGGGTAGATGAACTCCTCGACGACGCGCGGCATGCGGTGGATCTCGTCGATGAACAGGATCGACCCCTCCGTCGCGTTGGTCAGGAACGGCATCAGGTCGTTGGGCTTCGAGAGTGCCGGGCCGCTGGTGAGTTGTACGCTGGTGCCCAGTTCGTTGGGCAGCACCGTCGCGAACGTCGTCTTGCCCAGGCCCGGCGGCCCGTCGAACAACATATGTTGCAGCGGCTCCTTGAACTTCTTCGCCGCCTTGAGCAAGATGCCGAGCCGTCGCACGATGGCCTTCTGGCCGATGACTTCGGAGAGCAGGCGGGGGCGCAGGGCGGCATCGTAGTCCGGTGCGCCGTCGCCGCTGGAGCCTTGCACGATCGCTTCACGGGCCATGGTCGGGTTCCTCACGCTCCGCGGGCATAGATGGCGGCGATCATCTCCGGAACGCTGCCAAAGCTCTTGCCCGAAGTTAAGACTTTATCGAGCCGGGTTCGCGCATCCTGCGGCGAATTACCCATGGCCATCAGGGCCAGGTAGGTGTCTTCGATGACCTCGCCGGGGATGACGACGCCCGAAGTGTTCTCGGGCGCGGCGTGCTCGCCCGTTTCCGTCATCCCGGTATCCTTGCCGGCCTTACTGGCCTTGCTAGGCCCGTCGGGGCTTGTGGCGGTGGCGGCGGTGGGTGTGGGGCTGGGCATCACGGCGTAGCGTGTCACCTTGCGCTTGAGCGTCGCCACGATCTTCTCGGCCGTGGGGCCGCCGACCCCGGGCAGGGTGGAGAGCCATTTGGAATCGGAGCGCTGGATGGCGTCGGCGATTTCGCGGATGGGCCGGGCCAGCGCCTTGAGCGCCTTCTTGGTGCCGATCTTGTCGACGGTGCAGAACAGTTCGAAGAACTCCATCTCGGATTCATGCTGGAAGCCGACCAGGCGCGGAACGACCTTGCCGCGCGA
>ERZ1066117.1584-NODE-1584-length-10851-cov-5.559930_pt1 | contig 10851 bp, 4 predicted proteins | sample MGYA00382764_ERZ1066117 | MGnify/ENA primary metagenome ERZ1066117 (study PRJEB33369, sample SAMEA5778347) | biofilm metagenome | biome: Industrial cooling water; feature: Water cooling tower basin; material: Biofilm | place: United Arab Emirates | collected...
GCTGGCGGCGATGCGGCCGGGGCGTGAGGCGTTGCCGGTGCTGGTGGAGTTGCTGGGGGAGGAGTCGCGGGCGGTGGCGTGGCAGGCGGAGGAGTTGCTGCGCTTCGCCGCGGGGCCGGGATCGCCGGAGGAGGTGCTGGGATCGCACGAGGCGAAGCGGCGGGAGCGTGTGCGAGCGGCGTGGCGTGCCTGGTGGCGCGCGAACGCGGCGATCGACCTGACCCGTCTGCACGCCAGCGGCCGACGGCCGGGGCTGGTGATGGTGCATGTGGCGGGGGAGCGAGGGCAGGAGATTCCTGGACCCATCGGCGAAGTCGTCAACGAAGCCGTGCAGGTGGTGGGGTGCGACGGGAAGGTCCGGTGGCAACGGGAATGGAAAGCGGAGCGGAACGTCAGTGAGTTCTTCTTTCGTCCGAGCGGGGAGATGCTGCGTGGACGGCAGGATGGCCAGGCGGTTCTCGAGTATCTGGCGGCTGACGGTAGCATGATCCAGAAGATCGATCCAGGCGAAGAGAATCCGTTTCCGAGACTTCGAATGTGGCCCAGAGCGAGATTGTTGATTGGATGTGATGAGCGCATTATGCATTTTGATCCGATAGCGATGCGTCAATCCTTTCTTCAGGAATACGAGAGAGAGTTAGCGGTCGCGCAAAAGGGCTATCCAAACTGCGGCACATACCTCGACATTGACGGTCGTCCGCTTTTTCTGAGGACTCGCGCACGCGCGACAAAGTCGGAGAAGATTGAGAAGGTGGAGCCACGGCGAGGTAATGTGGACACCTCAGCGATCGAAGCGCGGACCATGTGGGTTGGAAATACGATTTATTACGGCATATGGCGACTGCCTGCTGGTGAGATGTTTGGATGTGCTCATCTGTTTAGGGACTACCATCGGCTTGTCCAGTTTGATGGGAAGGGAGATGTCCGCCGTGTGCTGCTGCCGGTTCGAAACAGCGATGAGTGCGGGCCGCTCGGAGTTTTGCCGAACGGGGACGTGCTGGTGCTGGGTGAGGGGGTCTGCGAGATCGACGCAGAGGGGCGTGTGGTGTGGCATGCGCCGCTGAAGTTGCTGGCGCGTTCGGGAGTCGTGCTGTATCCGCTGGTGCGATTCGGCTTTCGGCCGTTGCCGGGGACGAAGCGTCCGGATTGTTTCTCGCAGGAAACGCTCGTGGAACGACTCCGCGATCCCGATACGGAGGTCCGACGCTGGACGATGGACTGGCTTTACTATCAGGTTGAGACTGAGGGGGCGCGGGACTGGGCGGTTGGGGCGGCGGCGACCGAGCGCATGCTGGATGGGTATCCGAAGGTCCGCGATTGGGCAGGGGGCCTCTTGGCGGACCCGGACAGCGGCGAGTGCATTCCTCGGTATCGCTGGGGAACCGTGTTCGACCTGCTGGAGGTGGGGGGCTACCACCATCTGGAACGTTGTGGATCGGGAGTGATTGATCCGTTGATTCGACGGCTCGAGCGGCTGCGTCGGGAGAAGAAGCCGGGCGACCCGCGGTTGGGGTGGACGTTGCGGCCGGCGGCTCAGGTGGCGATCGTCTATCGCGACGAGCGTGTCGTAGAGGCGATGCGAGGGTCGCTGCGGCTGCTGGCACCTGCGGAAGCCCGCGACGTGATGGGAATAATGCGGTCGAGTAGGCATCATGAGGTTTACATGTTGACAAGAGCAAACGCGCAAGCACGCTTCGTTCGGCGGAGCGATTCGCTGTTCGCGCCGCTGTTGCCCGAGTTGCTGGAGTGGGCGAAACACGCCGACGCCGAGACGGCCGCAGTGGCGGATGATGCGATCAAATCCCTGGGCGATGCCGCAGAGGCGGCGGTGCCGGTCTATCTGAAGATGTTGGAGAAGCCGGAGACGCGGGCACGGGCGCTGCGGGTCCTCGGTTCAATCTGTGGCTCGCATGAGGAGAAGGTGCGAAAAGTGTTGTGCGAGGCGGTCGGGCCGGACCAACCAATCGAAGAAGTGCGCGCCGCGTTGGGGGGACTTTTGGAACTGGGAGCGCAGCCGGAGGTGATCGAATCGTTCAGACGTGCGCTTCGTGATACGCGGTCGAGCGACTGCAACCTTATGCCCGTCCACACGGTTCGGCAGGAGGCGCTTCTGTCCTTGATCCATCTCGGGCCGAAGGCGCAGTTACTGCGGCAGGACGTGGAGCGGATCTGGCGCGATCCCGTTGCGCGAGCCCGCTACCCGACCATGGTGGAGTATGCCCAGGATGTCGTTTCGGGATCAGGCATACGGTCGATGCTGACCGACGAAATACGATCTTTTCTATTTCTAAAGCAGGTTTCACCTTCGATTGTGCTACTGGATCTAATAGATAACCATGAGCTTGTGAGGGAGTTTGAGCGTCAGGCATTTTTGGATTATGAAACTTCCGTTGCCGAGCGGCGCGATCTGCTTCGGGAGAGTCGCTCCAAATGGCGTTTGCGGGCGGCGTTGATCCTCGGGGCCATGGCGCGGCGGATGGGGCGGATGCCGGAGACGGTTTGGCGGTTTGCGCGGAGTCGGGAGGTGCAGTCGTTGCATCGGGAGTACGCGCTGCGGGCGTTGGGAGTGTATGGCTCGGCCGAGGCGCGGGCGTATCTGGTACGCGTTGCCGATGATGCGACGGAGAGCGACCAGATACGCGCTGTAGCAAGGCGGGCGTTGGCGATGCCGACGACCGCCTCGCCGTGAGGTTACTTCAGAGGCACCAGCCAGGTGAAGGGTTGCACATACGCTTGCAGCATGGTGATCACACCCACCACCGCGCCCAGGATGACGCTGTGCCAGATGACCGCCTTGAAGATGTCGGCCTCCTTGCCCAGTTGGTTGGTGGCGGCCGTCGCGACAACTATGCTTTGCGCGTCAATCATCTTACCCATCACGCCTCCGGTCGAGTTCGAGGTGCAGATGAGCACCTCGGCCTGGAATCCATCCAGGGCGGGGAAGGTGCCCGTTCCGTAGAGCTGTCGCGCCGTGATCTGTTGTAGCGAGCCAAACAGCGCGTTGCTGCCGGCGTCGGTGCCGGTGAGGAAGACGCCCAGCCAGCCGAGCATGGGGGCGAAGAAGGGATAAAGCACGCCAGTGGCGGCGAAGGCGAGGCCCAGGGTTGCATCCATGCCGGCGTAGCGCGTGACATAGCTTAGGCCCAGCATGAAAGCAATGGTGGGGATGGGAATGCTTATCTGGAAGGCGGTCCGACCCAGCACATTCCCGATCTGGGTGAAATTCATGCGCAACAAAACCATCGAGAGCAGAGAAGCGGCGAAGACAGCGGTGCCAGGGGCGGTGAGCCAGGCGAAATTGAACAGCGCGCGTTCGGATTCGCCCTTGGGGTTGAGGTAGGGGTCGCGGGTGGTCTGGTCGTGGAGCCAGGGCACGGGCAGGAGGTAATTGGTCTGGATGGTGGTGCCGGGGATAAGGACGGGTGGTTTGCTGAGGTTGCCTGGTTCCATCTGCCGGATGAAACCCGTGAGAAGCAAAAAAATGCTCATGAGTGCGAAAGGTGTCCACGCGAGCAGGATGCGGCCGGGGGTAAGGGGCCGTTCGGGTTGCGTCGAGTTGGTGCCCAGGAGCGACGTGGCGAATTCGGCGTCGGCGGCGTGGGCGGGGGGGGTTGGCTCGCTGGGACGTTCGGAGTCGCGATGTGACGAAGGGGCAGAATCGTGTGAGCTGCCTGGGGGAGGGTAGGGGGAGGGCGTACCTGCGCCTGGTTCAGGGCGTACCTGCGCGGGGGGGTCGTAGCGCATCAAGGCGACAGGTTGCCAGAAGCGGAGGAAGGCACCGGTGACGAGGAGGGAGAAGATGCCGCCGCCGATGTCGGTCATGGGGTAGAGGACCAATCCAGGAATCCACAGGTGGCTGGTAGCGAAGAAATACTGAAAGATCGCGAAGGAGCCGCCGGCGACGGCGAGGGCGGGCCAGACTTCCCAGGTTTGTTTCCACGTCACCATGCAGCGAATCATGTACAGCGGAACGAGCAGCGACAGGAAGGGGAGTTGGTGCCCGGCCATGACCGAGAGGGTCTCTGTGGGCAGATCGGTGACTCCGCCCAGGACGATGAGCGGCGTGCCCAGGCCGCCGTAGGCGACGGGTGAGGTATTCGCAATGAGGCACAGGACGGCGGCCTGGAACGGTTTGAAGCCCAGACCGACGAGGATCGCCCCGCAGATGGCGACAGGGGTGCCACCGCCGGCCGCACCTTCGAGGAAGGCACCGAAGGCGAAGGCGATCAGGATGGCCTGGACACGGACATCGGCGGAGAGAGAGGCCACGGAGCGACGGACGATGTCGAACTGGCCCGTTTCGACCGTGATGTTGTACAGGAGCATGGCGTTGAGGATGGTCCAACCGACGGGCAAGAGGCCGAAGGCGGCACCATAAAGGAAGGACATGAGGGCCATGCCGGGGGGCATTTTGTAAATGGCGACGGCGATGACGAGCGCGACGACCGAGGCAGCGGCCCCGGCCCAGGGAGCGAGCCAGCGACGCGGCACGAGCAGATAAAACAGGACAAGAACGGGCAACGCGGCCAGGAACGTCGAGCCGACAATGGAGTAGGGGAGGCCGGAGTCCTTGAGCGGGTCAAGCCATTGTTGATGCATTGCGAAAAGCATGGTGGAGAGTTCCATCACAGCGGTGGGAGGATTTCGGAGATTCTAGCGATTTTTGGGGGAGTGGAACCGCCGGATCGCGCAAATCGGGGGCAGAGAATCGTCTAGAATGTTAGATCGGTCCCCGAGGTAGGATGGGCAGAGATATCCCCCTCTGAACGGGAACAGGGCCCAGGTGGCGTGAGGTGCAAACATGAAAAGTCGCGTCTTTTGTCCCCATTGCCATCAGGTGATACGCGGGGCGTTACCGGCTCCGGGGAGCGATGTGCAGTGTCCGCATTGTGCGGGGTTGTTTGAGATGCCGAGCGAAGAGGCGACAGCGGGGCCATCTGGGGTGTTTGGGGGAGCGTTTTTCCTGGCCATTGGCGGGACGATGGTGCTCGTCGGCGTCATGGTGACGGCCGTGGTGCTGGTGATCGGGCAGCGCGAGCGGGCGCCGGTGGCCGAGAAGAAGGGAGAGCGGACGCGCGATCCGTTGGCCGAGGAACGGCAACGGCTGGAATCGTTGCGCCAGGAGATGGAAGTGGCCAAACGCGACCTGGAGCGGACAAAATGGCTCGGTCGCGCCCAGGCAGCCAGCCGGGTCGGGAAGCCGGAAGAGGCGGAAGCGGCCTATCAAGAAGTGTTGAAGCTGGATGCGGCTGATGCCGAGGCCTTGGCGGCGCTGGCCGAGATGAAGGCGCGGCGTGAGATCGCGGAGAAGGCACAAAAGGACGAGAAAGGCCGCGAACAGGAGCGGGAGAAGTTGGTCGCCGAGGCCCGTGTGGCCACGAAGGCGGGCAAGTACGCCGAGGCGGTGCGGTTGCTGGAGCTGGCTCAGAAAATCATGCCGGGAGATGAGGCGGTGCGGGGCGCATTGGCCGACGCTCGCACGGCGTTGGAGAACGATGCGGCCCAGAAGAAGACCCTGGCCGACTACAACGCGCGGGTGGCGGCCGGGAAGAACGCGCTGGAGGCGGGGCGAGTGGCCGACGCGGCGCGGGAATTCACGGCCGCGCTGGTGCTGATGCCCGAGGGGGCGGAGGCCAGGGACGGGCAAAAGGCGGCCGAGGCGAAGCTGGCGGCGGCGGCTGACCGGGAAAAGGCCGATCGGGCCGTTCGTGACATCGTGGCGGCGGCGAAGGCGGACGTGGCCGCGACGCGGTACAATCAGGCGATCGCGCAGCTGGAACAGGCGTTGCGGCTGGTTCCGGGCGATCGCGAGGTAACCCGACTGCTCGAGAACGCCCGGGCCGAACGCGACAAGGTGAAAGCGGGCAACGCTCGCAAGGTGGCGGCGGCCAACAACGCGGCCAACAACAATCAGGCGGACGAGGCGTTACGGTTGGCCCAGGAGGCGGCGCGGGCGTGGGCGGAGGATCAGGCCGCCCAGCGTCTGGTGCGTCGGTTGGAGGTCCTGATCGACGGGGCGCGGACGGCGGCGGATGCCTATCAACGGGCGGTGACAGCCGGGACGCTGGCGATGGCCGACCGGCGATTTAACGATGCGGTGGTGGCGTACAGCGAGGCGTTGCGGCTGAATCCATCGAGCGTGGAAGTGGCGGCACAGTTGCGAAATGCCCGGATTGCGGCGGACACGCTGGCGCGATCGCGGGTGGAATATGAGCGACTGGTGCGGCTGGGAACGCTTGCCCTGAGCCGCAACGCCTGGGCAGAGGCAGTCCGGCTATATGGCGAAGCGGAGCGGCTGATTCCTGAGGATCTGGCCGCGCGAGAGGGGATCAACCGCGCTCGGTATGGCGAGGCAATGCAGGCGGGGCAACAGGCCCTTACTGCCCGCAAGAAGGCCGAAGCGATCGCGGCGTTTGAGCGGGCGCTGTCGATTCGGCCGGGCGATGTGTTGGCCCAGAGAGGGCTGTTGCAGGCTCGGATGCTACGCTGAGTTAGCGGCTGGGGCGAGGGCGGCGTCCGCGGGGCTGGCGAACTCCTGCCAGCGGGCGCATTGCCGCCAGAATGCGAGCGGATTCTCGTAGACGATCTTGCGGATGAGATCCTCGCCGTGGCCGCGTCGGCGGAGTTCGAGGATGAGTTCAGGGACGGCCAGCGGATCGCTCCTGCCCCAGTCGCCGGCGCTATTGGCCATGATGCGTTCGCCACCGACCATTTCGATGATGTCGGCCGCGCGTTGGGGGGTGCATTTGGTGGTGGGGTAGAGGGTCATGGCACACCAGTAGCCGCCATCGAGAGCCAGGCGGACGGTGTGTTCCTCGACGTGATCGACGCAGACGCGAGCGGGATCGACGCGGGAATCGCCCTTGAGCATGTCGATGATCATCCGCGTACCCTTGTATTTGTCCTCCAGGTGCGGGGTGTGGATGAGGATAAGTTCATTGGTACGAGCGGCCAGATCGAGGTGTTCCTGAAAGATGGTGGCCTCGTTGCGCGTATTCTTGTTCAGGCCAATCTCGCCGATGCCCAGAACATTTGGCTTGTCAAGAAATTCGGGGATGAGAGCGATCACATCGCGCGAGAGCGAGACATTCTCGGCCTCCTTGGCGTTGATGCACAGCCAGGAAAAGTGCTTGATGCCGAATTGCGCGGCACGGCGGGGTTCGACCTCGGTGAGATGACGGAAGTAGTCACGAAACCCCTCGGCGGAGCCACGATCGAACCCAGCCCAGAAGGCCGGCTCGGAGATGGCGACACAGCCGGAGAGGGCCATGCGATGGTAGTCATCGGTGACACGCGAGATCATGTGGATGTGGGGATCGATGAAGTACATGGTGGGTTCTCCGGGATGGCGTGCGATGTCTTTATGATAGCAGATTCGGCCGGCGGTGGGGCGTCCAGGCAGCGAGTGGGGTTGACGCCGGATTGGTGTGGACATGAAGGTCTGAAACACCAGGCACGCACGTGTCCTGCACGGATTCCGCTCCCTTGCGGTCGCGGCTCTTGATGACTCCGCGCGCATCTGCGACGGTGAGCGCGACGCGATCAAGAGCCGCCGATTCTTGTCTCAACTGCGATGTCGTCCCTTGTGGTCCTTGCCCGTCACGTTGACTACACACGCAGGCGGCGGAAGGTCAGGCTGATGCGGCCGGGGGTGGGTTCCTCGGTGGGGAGGAGGGCGTGCTTCCAGGTGCTTTGGAGGTCGGCGGTCATGAACAGCAGGGAGCCGCTCGGCAGAGGGTAGTGCTCAAGCTGGGTGCGGTCGATTTGGTTGCGGAATGTGAGGGTGCGTTCGGCTCCCAGGGAGACGATGGCGATGCCGGTGCCTGGCTCCAGATCGTCGGTGGCGTCGGCGTGGTAACCCATTGAGGCGTGTTCGTCGGGGTAGTAGTTGGCCAGGCAGTTGTTGCACTCGTAGCCCAGGTGGGCGGAAAGCCGCTCGCGGAGTGGGAGCAACTCGTCGGACCAGGGGGGCTCGGGCCAGGTCACCCCGGAGTAGTTGTAGGGCACGCCAAAACTGGCCGACTGGCGGGCACGAAAGCGCGTGTCCCAGGGGACATTCGCGACGAGCCAGTCGTACAGTCGTTGCGGTTCGGCGACGAACCCAGCAACGAACTGGATGTCATGCGTGTCTCGAAGCGGGGGCATCATGGGGTTCTCGTGGTGTCGGGGACACCTTCAAGGAGGCACCGTTGCCCGGTCCGGTTCGGAGCAATCACGCCAGGCGCCCAGCACCTCGCCGAATGGTAGGCCGGGGCCGCGATTGCTCGGGCCCGTTGGGCGTCTCATCGATCCGTTGAAGGCGTTTGAGACACACGCCAGGCCCAGGTGAGCTTGTGGATCTCCATCGCAAGAACGATCGTCAGCGCCAGACAAACGACCGTGAACCAGGTGGTCAGACTGACCGGTTCGGTGCCCAGCAGGCTCTGAAAGAGCGGAACGTGCATCGCGAGGACGTGGATACCGAAGGCCAGGATCGTGCCACCGAGGAGGATCGGACTGGTGAAGGGCGACAGGCGAAAGGCCGAGACCGTCTCGGAACGGCTGTTGCCGATGTGGAAGTTCTGAAAGAGAACCATGAGCAACAGCAGAATGTTTCGGGCGCTGGTGGCCTCCAGATGCAGGACCTCGATGAGATAGCACCAGGTGGCGTAACAGACCAGCCCCATGACCAGAGCAGCGACGACCGTCCGCTCGATCATGATGCGGTTGAAGATCGGTTCCTGAGGTGGGCGTGGCTTGCGGCTGAGGACGTCGCCCTCCCTGGGCTCGAAGGCCAGGGCGACATCCTGAATGCCATTGGTGACCAGATTGAGCCAGAGCAGTTGAATGGGCAGGAAGGGCAAGAGTGCGATGCCGGTCGGGTCGTTGGGGTAACCAGTCAGGATGGCGAGGAACAACAGGAGCACCAGGCCAGCCCCGGTAGAAATGAGCAAATAGATGACCTTGCGGACATTGTCGTAAGCGACACGACCCTCCTCGACCCCTGACACGATGCTGGCAAAACTATCATCGGTGAGGACCAGTTCGGCCGCCTCACGGGCAACATCCGTACCGCTCTTGCCCATGGCAACGCCGATGTTGGCGACCCGCAGGGCGGAAGCATCGTTGACGCCGTCGCCCGTGACGGCGACGAAATGGCCAGCCTCACGGGCGGCATTGACGAGTTCGAGCTTTTGTCGAGGTGAGGTGCGGGCGAAAACGCGGATGTGGCGGACAACCTCGCGGAGTTGTTCGGATGTCTTTTGCAGCAATTGCTGGCCTGTAATGACCTGATCAGGTGAGTGAGCAAAGCCCAGTTCGCGAGCAATCGCCAGGGCGGTGACAGGATGGTCGCCCGTGATCATGCACACGTCAATACCGGCGGCGTTACAGGCTTGCACAGCCTCGCGAACCCCCGGGCGGAGCGGATCAATCATCCCGACCAGTCCCAGGAAACGCAATCCCTGGAGCGGGGCCGTTGGTGTCCAGGGAGTATCAACGACACCCATGGCAAAGGCCAATACCCGAAGGCCGCGTGCAGCCATCTCGCTGGCCTGGGTCTGGATGCATTGCCGAGTCTGCTCGTCGAGAGTGGTTTCGCACATGGCCAGGATGCGTTCGGGGGCTCCCTTGACCATCGCAGTCAGCCGAGAACCGCTCTGGTGAATCGTGGCGGCGAAGGCGTTTTCTGGCTCGAAGGGAATGGAGCCGGTGAGCGGATAGGAATCACGCAGGGGATCACGATCAAGGCCGACCTTGTGGGCCAGCGAGAGCAGGGCGATGTCCGTAGGGTCGCCTCGCCAGACCCAATCGTTGTCGCGAAGATGCAGATCGCCTTCGTTGCAAAGAGCCGCCGTGCGAGCGATTTCCTCCAGAGCGGCTCGTTGTTCGGCATTCGAAGACCCCAGAGACAGACGCACCTCGCCGTTCGGAGCGAACCCCTCGCCGGTCACCTCCCAGCGGGTGCCTTCGGGAAGGCAAACTTCCCGTACGGTCAGTTCGTTGCAGGTCAAGGTGCCGGTCTTGTCGCTGGCGATGAGGGTGCAACTGCCCAGACCCTCGACCGCAGCGAGGCGACGGACGATGACCCCACGTCGAGCCATGCGCGTGGTGGCGATGGACAGCGCCACGGTCAGGGCGATGGGTAACCCCTCGGGAATGCTGGCCACGGCCACACCGACACAAAAGAGAAACATCTCCTGGATACTCTTCTGATGAAAGAAGACGCCAATGATGCCAATCAAGAGAGTGACACCCAGGACAAGGTAGGCGATCTTGTGGATGAATGCATCCATGCGCTGCAGGAGTGGTGGTCGGCCACCTGAGGTGTCCAGGACATCGACAGCAAGTTGTCCAACAACGGTGCGGGTGGCTGTAGCAACAACGACCCCCTTCGCTCGACCCCGCACGACGATCGACCCCGCATGGGCCATGTTGAGGCGGTCGCCTGTCGGCGTGGCGGGATCGCCCTGCCAGGTGGGGTCCTTGGTGACGGCAAACGACTCTCCCGTGAGCAGCGATTCATCCACTTCCAGGCTCTGGGCCGTCAGCAGTCGGAGATCAGCCGGGACACGATTGCCCGATTCGAGCCAGACAACATCGCCGGGCACCAGATTCTGGGCTTCAACCTCAATGGGTTCGCCGTCGCGAGCCACGCAGGAGCGGATACGAAGCATTTTTTGCAAGGCTCGGCTGCTCCTCTCGGCTCGCCATTCCTGATAGCCACCAATGGTGGCGTTCAGGAGGAGAACAATGGCGATGAAGATAGCGTCCTTGTAATCCTGAATGAAAAGGCAGACGACCGCAGCAATCAAGAGAATGTAGATGAGTGGACTTTGAAACTGACGCAGCAAGATGCCGAAGAGGCTCGCC
>ERZ1066117.1592-NODE-1592-length-10830-cov-10.489374_pt1 | contig 10830 bp, 5 predicted proteins | sample MGYA00382764_ERZ1066117 | MGnify/ENA primary metagenome ERZ1066117 (study PRJEB33369, sample SAMEA5778347) | biofilm metagenome | biome: Industrial cooling water; feature: Water cooling tower basin; material: Biofilm | place: United Arab Emirates | collected...
CGTGGCGCTCGACGGCGACACCGTCGTGGTCGGGGCGATCCTCTACGACGCGCCGGTCAAGAACAACGGCGCCGCCTTCGTCTATCGCCTCGGGCCGAGTGGCTGGGCGGTGGAGCAAATGCTGACCCCGGTGATGAACTTTAAGATCCCAGCTTTCGGGTACAGCCTGTCCTTGAGCGGAGACGACCTTTTCGTCGGTGCTCCACAAGACTTCACGACCACCGGCAGCTCGGGATTCGTCTACCGTTTCCAGCGCCAGGGCAACACCTGGCAAGAAACGGCCAAGTTCGAGGGCCAGGGTCCCTTCGTGAGTCGCAATTTCGGCATCGTCATGGCCCGCCACGGCGACCAGCTCGCGATCAGTGCGCCGGCGCAGCCGTCGCCATTCAAGGGCAAGGTGCACCTGCATGCGCTCAATCCAAGCACGCAACTGACCGGCCTCAAGAGCCAGGTTTCGACCTCCACAGGCGGCTCCCAGCCGCTCCAGCTCGCGGCCTGCCCCGAGCACGCCGGCGACCTCTACCTGCTGCTGGGCTCCCTCTCCGGCACCGCCCCGGCGCTGCCCCTCGGTGCGCTCGACCTGCCGCTCGTGCCCGACGCCTACACCCAGTTCACCCTGGCCTCGCCCAACTCCCCCTTCCTGCCCGCCTCGATCGGCCAGCTCGACCCCTGGGGCCGCGCCGACACCTCCTTCCGCCTGCCCCCCGGCAGCGCCCCGAGCTTCGTCGGCCAAACCGCCCACCACGCCTTCCTGGTCTTCGACCTGGCCAACCTGGCCCTCGAATCCGTCAGCAACCCCACCCCCGTGCTGCTGGCCCCCTGAGCCCGCTGGCCCCCGCTGAGGCTGCTGGCCCCCTGAACGCACGCGGCGGGCGCCCCGAGGGTCATGAACTCGACCCCACGGGCCCAAGCCGCGCGCACGCGACCCCAGCGGCCCGGGCGTCGCCCGAGCCGCTGGCGCTGCTCGGCTTCAGAACAGCGGGAACAGGGCCGGGTTCAGGGCGCTGTTGCCGGCCAGGTCGCGCAGCTCGACCAGCACCAGCTCCTCGCCGTCCTGGAACGGCGCGGCCAGCTGCACGCGCACGGCGCGCTCGCCCAGGGCGCTGACCGAGCTCACCGCCTGGCCGCCGCCCGGCAGGTAGTTGGTGGGCGCGAGCACCACGCTCGGATCGCAGGCTTCGCTGAACAGCAGCGCCAGCGTTTGGCCGCTCGGATCGAAGCGGCGGTCCACGAAGGCGGAGATCAGCAGCGGAACCTGGGTGTCGCCGGCGAAGACCGGCAGGGTGTTGATCGGCGTCTGGATCGTGTTGCCGGCGAAGTCGGCCAGACCGCTGATCGAGAGCTGGGCTTGCACCTGGCTGTTGAACTCGCTGCCGGCGGGCAGGTGGATGCGCAGGGTGTCCCCCACCGAGCTGTACTGGAGCTGGGCTTGGGCCAGGTTCACGGCCGTGGGGCCGAGGCTCAGGCTGTAGCGGCTGGGATCGAGGGCCAGGGCGGGATCGAGGGGCTCGTTGAAGGACAGCTCCAGGTAGTCGCCGCCGAGGCCGGGCACGGCTACGGCCTCGACGGAGGCGGCCAACAGCGGCGGCGTCTGATCGGCGGCGGCCACGGCCAGGGTCTGATTGCCGACGTTGCCGGCCAGGTCCGTCGCGGTCACATTGAGCGATTGACCGACGGTCGGCGGAGACGGGAAGCGGACGCGCACGCTGCGCGGGCCCAGCTCGACCAGTTCGGTCGCGGGGACGCCATCGAGCACGAACAGCCCGGCGGTGCCCGTCAGTTGACAGGCCTCGCTCAGGTCCACCAGCAGGGCATCGGGGTCGAGCGGATCGAGGCGCACGCGGCCCGCGCTGAGCCCGGGGGGGGTGGCATCCCCGCTGGGCGCGCCCGCGGCCGGCGTCAGCGGCGCCGGGCCGACCCCCTGGGCCGTGTACAGGTCCTGGAAGCGCACCTCGTAGGCATGGCTCAGGGTCAGGTTGCTGGCGCCTTCGAGGGCCAGCTCGACCTGGTCGGCGGCGAGCACCCGCAGCGCCGCGCCCGACAGCGGCACGGTCAGCAGCGTGGTCGCGTCGTAGAGCTCGTAGTTGCCGAGGGACTCGAGCCCCTGGCTCGACATGGGCTCGCTGAAGGTCAGGAGCACGCGATCGTTGCGCTCGCCCGAGAGGATCTCGAAGCTGGCCCCGGAGGGCGCGAAACCCGCCTGCAGGCCGCTTTCGGCCTGCAGGTCCGCCCGGTGCAAGGCAAAGGCCGGGTTGCCCGCGAGGTCGGTCAGCCCGCGCACGGTCAGGGTGTTGCTGCCCGGCACGACCACCTGCCCGAAGGTCAGGCGCACGCCGCGCCCGTCGCCGAGCAGGGCCACGGACGAGGGCAGCGCGATCACGTTGCCGGCCTGGTCGTGCAGCTGATAGACCGCATCCAGGTCGTCGTAGGCCCCCAGGGCCTCGTCGAAGCGCACCACCACCTGGTTGTTCGCGGGCGGCGCCAGCACGAACAAGGCCTCGGCCGCCGGCAGGCTGCTCTCGATCGCGATCGGCGCCACCGTCGGGCCGGCGGCATACAGATTGCCGCCCAGGTCGCGCACGCCCACGAAATTGATGCTCAGCTCGTCCCCTTGCTGGAAGGCGACGGCGCCGCCCAGGGTCAGGGTCGCCGTGTTGGTGGCGCTGTCCCAGCTGGCGCTGGAGAAGTCGGTCGTGACCGGGCTGCCGAGGGGCGACTCGAGGACCCAGCGGAAGGGCGCCTCGATGTCGCCCGGATACATGCCGTCGCTGAAAGTCACGCGCACCTGGTCGTTGTCGGGGCCTTCCACCCCGGCGGCGACCACGCTGACCACGCTGGGCGGGATGTTGTCGGTGGAGAAGGACTGCACGCCGCTGACCGGAGCGATCTGGTTGCCGGCCAGGTCCAGCAGGCCGGCGACGGCCAGGGTCACCACGCCGGGCACGGCCGGGCCGTCGAGCGTCAAGCGCACCACGTCATAGCCCCCCTCCCAGGTGGCCGAGAGGATGCTGGGGCCGCCCGAGGGAGTCCAATTCGCCAAGTTTTCCGCGCTCGATTCGCGCAGCGCTTCGGTCACCCGGACATCCAGGGTCCGCCCGGTCGGATCGAAGGTGCGGTTCTGGGTCACGAAGCTGATGCCCGGGGCCAGATTGTCGCCGCCGACCGTGCCGCTGAAGCTGTCGGCGAAGGCCTGGCCATCGATCTCGAGCACGTTCTGCGGGGTCAGGTCGAACGCCAGGCCGTTGGCGAAGTCCTGGCCCAAGCCGACCACCAAGGTTCGGGTGCCGAGGTCGTAAGCGAAGCTGGCGCCCGACAGGTCGACCGGGCTGCCATCGACGCTGAGGCTCCAATTGGCCGGCAGCACGGCTTCGCCGGGGGCCAGGGCCTGGGTCGTGACCACGCGCAGTTGGTCGTTGAGCGCGCCGGCGACGGTGCGCACCTCGGGCGCGCCCTGGTAGGCGTTGGCGAAGGTGCTGCCGGCCTGCACGGCGATCGGCGGGCTGCTGAAGGAGTTGCCGTGGGCGTCGAGCAGCCCGATCACGGTCAGGTTGGCGAGCCCGGGGATCACCGGCTGGGCGAAGCGCAGGCGGAAGCTCGCCGCGGTGGTCATCACGACCTCCGTGGGGAACACGGGGAAGCCGACCGTGTAATTGACCAGGCCGGTCGAGAACAGCGGGTCCATGGCCTCGCTGAAGCTCAGGTCGATCACGCGCCCGCTCGCATCCGCGGCCAGGTTCTGGGTCAGGGACAGCAGCGTCGGAGCCGTGCTGTCGCCGCTGGCGTTGCCCGCCAGCGGGGCGGCGCTGACCGGCGTGTCGGCCACCGACACGAGCCCTTGCACGCGCAGGGTGAAGCTGCCATGCAGGTTGGCATTGGCGCTGGTTTCGATCGTCAGGCGCTGCAGGGCCACGTCGAAGTCGAGCTCCGAGTCGGCCAGGCTTTGGTCGAAGCTGCCCGCGGTCAGGACCCAATTGGCGCCCGAGGCCACCGAGTCGGGGACCACGCGCGGCCCGCTGAACTCGATCACCAGGGTGTCGTTGCCGAGCCCCGGCCCCTGATTGGCGGCCAGGATCTCGAAGCTCGGCGCGCTGGGGTCGCTGGTCTCCACCACGCGCGGCAGCTCCGGCACGCTCTCCTGCCCCACCACGGTCACGCTGTGGCTGGGCGTCACACGCTGGTCCCAGACCACCACCAGGGCTTCGGCCGCCAGCGGGTCCACGCTCACGCTGACGGCCTGCTGGCCACCGCTGGCCTCCAGGCTGCCCGGCCCGATCAGGGGCGCGGCGCCGGCGAAGGTCAGCACCGTGGTGCGGCCGTCGGGATCGAGGTCCAAGTCCTGCAGAGCGGCGAGCAGGGCGTTCTCGCCGCCATCGCCGCCGGAGCAACCCGGCAGGCAGGGGGAAAGGAGCAGGGCCAGCAGGACCGGGAGGCGCAGGGGCCTCGAGCAGATGGGGGAGCTCATCGGGTTGGGGCATCGACCGGGGGCGGCTGCAAGGCGCTTCCCGGGGGCGACGAAGCGCGCCTATCGGTGCGCCCCCCGCCGCGCTTGATGCCGCGCCGGCCCCCGTCCCCGCGGCGGGCCCGCGGCCTGGCGCCCCCGCGCTGCCCGCGGCCCGTGGCCCTGGCCCGCAGCGACGGGCCCCATGCCCGCGGGCCTCAGAAGATCGCCAGGGGCTCCGCCCCGTCCGCGAGCCAGGGGCCGGACGGGGCCGCCCAGCCCAGGGCCTGGGCCGAAACGGTCAGTCCGGACGCGCCGACCCCGGCGGCCAGAAAGAGCTCGAGCCCGAAGCGCGCCCCGCCCTCGGGCCACAGCGCCAGGGGCGGCGCCAGGGAAGCGGGCGCCAGGGCCAGGGTCCCAATGTCGAGCGCCAGGGGCGGCCCCGGAAGCCCCAGCAGGAGCCAGCCCAGCGCGGCTCCGGGCAGCTCCACGGCCAGCCGCGCCGCCTGCGCCGGGCGCAGGCTTTGGCGCAGCGCCAGGGGCTCGGGCGCCAAGCGGAAGCAGCGCAGCGCGCCCGCGGCGCCGAACTGGTTGGCGTGCACGAGCTTGTGGCCGAGGGCCAGGCGTCTGCCGTCCGGGGACAGCTCCAGGGCTTCGACGGAGCCGGACAGATCGGCGCTGAGCTCGAGCCCGAAAGCGGGCGCCGCGAAGACGAGCAGCTCGGGCTCGGCCCCGCCCTGCCCCCACAGGCCGAAGGCCAGGCGCTCGCCGCCGGGCGCGATCGCCGCCGCGGGCACGAAATCCTGCAGCGGCGAGCCCAGCCCGTCGCGCTGGTAGAGCAGCTGCTGCCCGGCGAGCTGCCCCGCGGCGCCGAAGCTCCAGCGCTCGAGCCGCACCCCGCGCCCGTGCACCTGCTGCCACAGGCCGACCGCCAGGCTCTGGCCCGCCCCATCGAGGTCGAGGGCCGTGGGCAGAAACGCCGTCGGATTGGGCACGCTGGCCAGGGTCGCGAGCTGCGCGGAAGCGCCGTCGAGCAGCAGCGTGCCGCCGGATCCGCCCAGGGCCACGCGCCGGCCATCGCCGGACAGGGCCAGGGCGCTGGGCGCCTCCGCGAGGGCGCGCGCCCCCAGGATCGCCAGGTCCGCGTCGAGCATCCACAGCTGCTTTTCGCTGGCCAGCAGCAGGCGCTCGCCGCCCGCGCTGGCGGCGAATCCGCGCAGGCTGGCGCCGGGCAGCTCGCGGCTCGCCAGCAACACCCCGCTGTGGGGCTCGCGCGCTTCGAGCCACAGGCGTTTGGCCTGCGGATCGAGGCGCGCCAGCTGCAGCCGCAGCTGCGTGCCCAGCAGGCGGGAGGGTCCCTCCGGCAGCGGCGCCAGGTCGAAGCTGGCCCCGGCCGAGAGGGCGCTCGCTCCCGGCGCGAGCTCGAGCCGTTCGAGGCGCGCGCCCGCCAGGCCGCCGCTCTGGCCGAGCGGCGTCAGGCACCAGCGCCGGCCGGCGGCGACGGCCACGCGCAGGGGCTGGGTCAGCGACGCGGCCACGGCGCGCTGGGCCAGGAGCGGCGCCGGCTGGCCGGCCGCGGTCAGTTCCCACTGGGCCCCGAGCAGGGCCTGCCCCGGCGCCGGCCCGGACAGGCCCGCCAGGATCGAGAGGCCCGCGCCGTCGAAGCACAGGGAGCGGCACAGCCAGGGCGCGCCCGGGGCGGCGGCGAGACTCCAGCGCGGGCCGGGCGCGAAGGGGGCCAGGTCGAAGCCGCTGGCCCCCTGGCCGCGGGCCATGGCCGGCCCCAGCGCCAAGGCGCCCGCCGCCAACAGGATCCGCCCGCCGTGTCCCATATGCATCCGGGCCGCGCCGGCCCGCACCCCCGGCTGAAACCTACCCCGGGGCAGCGCCCCCGGTCGCCCCGCGGAGGCCCCCCGAGCCTTCGGCCCGGCCCCCCCGCGCCGTACCATGCTGCCCCCCTAGCCGCACCCGCCCCATGCAGAGGACCGAACTCTTTTCCGCCCACCAAGCCCTGGGCGCCCGCATGATCGACTTCGGCGGCTGGGAGATGCCCGTCCAGTACGGGCCGATCCTGGAGGAGGTCAAGACCGTGCGCCAAAAGGGCGGCCTGTTCGACCTCGGGCACATGGGCCGGGTCGAGGTGCGCGGCCCGGACCGCATCGCCTTCTGCGACAAGCTGGCCACCTGCCGGGTCTCGAAGATCCCGCTGCGCGCGATCCGCTACGGCCTCCTGTGCCGCGAGAACGGCATGCCCCTCGACGACATCCTGGTCTACCAGGACGAGGACCATGTCTTCCTGGTGGTCAACGCCTCGAACACCGCCCGCGACCTGGCCTGGCTGCGCCAGCACACCCAGGGCTTCCGGGTCGAGATCGTCGACCGCACCGACGAGCTGGGCATGATCGCCCTGCAAGGGCAGATCAGCGAGCGCGTGCTGCAGCTCCTGACCAGCGACCTCGAGCTCTCCGGCGTCGGCTACTACAAGTTCGCCTACGGCACGGTCTGCGGCCTCGAGCGCATGCGCATCAGCCGCACCGGCTACACCGGCGAGGACGGCTTCGAGCTCTACGTGCCCAAGGGCCAGGTGCGCCGCGTCTGGGAGCGCCTGCTCGAGGCCGGCCGCGAGTTCGGCCTGGCCCCGATCGGCCTGGGCGCCCGCGACACCCTGCGCCTCGAAGCCGGCATGCCGCTCTACGGCCACGAGATCAGCGACGAGCTCAACCCGATCGAAGCCGGCCTGTCCTTCGGCGTTTCCCTGGTGCCCGAAAAGTCCGGCACCCTGGGCTTCGCGGCCTTGAAGGCGATCAGCGAGCGGCCCACCAAGCAGATCGTCGGCCTGACCACCGAAGGCCCGCGCGTGCCGCGCCAGGGCCACGCCCTCTACGCCGGCCCGCGCCAGGTGGGCTTCGTGTGCTCGGGCTCGGTCTCGCCCACGATCCAGACCAACATCGCCAGCGCCTACGTTGAGCTGCCCTACGCCGCCATCGGCACGACCCTCGAGATCGACCTCAAGGGCAAGCGCCAACCCGTGACCGTGCGCGGCCTGCCCTTCTACTCGCGCAAACGCTGACCCCCGCGCCCAGCTGAATCCCCCCCGAGCGCGGAATCCAGGCCTTTTCGAGGCCCCCCGCGCCGCGCCGCTCGCCTCCCCCACTAGGCCGCGCCAAGCCCGGCCGTCCTCCGGCCCGCAGTCAGCGCCGCTCCCCACTTCCCCTTAGCCCCCCGGATCGCAGCCCGAGATGTAGCGAAGTCACTGTGCTACAAACTGTCCCGCACCGGCTGCGCCACTCTCTGCCCGCTCTTCATCCCCCGTTTAGGCCTGAGTCGTAGCAACGCCGCGCCGCTACACAACGCCCCCACGCCAACGTCCAACGCACCCGCCCGACGGGCGGCTGCCCACGCCCCCACCCTAGGACCCGAAACCCCATGCGCCCCAACGACCGCAAGTACACCAAGACCCACGAGTGGGTGAAGATCGATGGCGACGTCGCCCTGGTCGGCATCACCGACCACGCCGTCAACGAACTGTGCAGCGGCAACGAAGGCGACCTGGTCTATTGCGACCTGCCCGAATCCGGCCGCCTGGTGGAAGCGGGCGAGTCCTTCGGCGAGATCGAGTCGGTCAAGGCCGTCTCCGACCTCAACGCCCCGGTCTCCGGCGAGGTCCTGGAGGCCAACCCGGCGATCGAAGACCACCTCGAGATCCTCTCCCGCGACCCCTGGAACGAAGGCTGGATGATCAAGATCAAGCCCAAGTCCAAGAACCTCGACGGCCTGATGAGCGCCGCCGACTACGAGAAGTTCATCGGCAAATGACCCCCGCGGGGCCCCGCCCCGCCCGCGCCCCCTCCGGCGCCTTCCCCCCCTCCCGCGGCGGCGCCCCCCAGCGCCGCCGCGCGCATTTCCGCCCGCCGCGCCGCCGCACCGCTGCACCGCCGCACCGCCGCACCGCTGCCCGCTGCACCGCTGCACCGCCCGCCACGCCGCGCCTCCCGATACCAGCCGCCGCTTGCCTGTCCACCCACCCCGCGCCCATGCCGCTCCTGCCCCACCTCGACGCGCCGGCCGGCTACCAGATGGCCTTGGATGAAGCCTGCCTGCTGGGCCTGGCCGGCGAGCTCTGCCTGCGCACCTACACCTTCGCCCCCTCCGCCTGGTCCCTGGGCTTCTTCCAAGACCTCGCCGACGTCCCCGCAGCCAACGCGGCCCTATCCGCGGGCTACCCGGTCGTGCGCCGCGCCACCGGCGGCGGCGCGATCCACCACCAGCGCGAGCTGACCTTCTCCCTCTCCGCCCCCGCCGCCCACCCCCTCTTCGCCGGCCCGATCTCCGCCTCCTACGAGCGCATCCACCACGCCGTCGCCGCCGCGATCCACGCCGCCCTGCTCGAAGCCCTGACCCACCCCGCCCTCGGCCCCCAGAGCCTCGCCCCCGCCCTGCGCCCGCACCTGCGGCCACCGGCGGCCAACCTGCCCGCTCCTGCCACTGCGCCGAGCCCGCGCAGCTCTCCCACGCCGCCGCCAGACCCCCTGCTGACCCTGCGCCGCACCACGCCCCTCGCCTCCGACCAACCCGCCACGGGCCTGTGCTTCCACGACTCCTCGCCCCTCGACCTGATCGCCCCCGGCCCCACCGGCGCCCCCGCCAAACTGGTCGGCTCCGCCCAACGCCGCACCCGCTCCCGCATCCTCCACCACGGCTCGATCAAACTCGCCCCCGCCGACCACGAACCCGCCGTCGCCACCCTGATCCAAGCCCCCCACCTGCCCACCTTCCTGCCCCTCCTCGCCCACCACCTGACCCAAACCCTCCACCCCCTGCTCTCCCCACCCCCCAACTCCCATCCCCCCACAACCGCCCCCATCCCCCCCGCCGCCACCCACTGGGCCACCACCCGCGCCCCCCTCTTCACCTCCCCCGCCCTGCTCTCCCGCTCCCCCTCCGCCCTTCAGTCCCTACGCCAGGCCGACCTCCGCTGATTCGAGCCCGGTCCGCGCCTAAACCGCGGCCTGAAGCGAGCCCCCGTGCAACCGCTGGGCTACGTACCGCTCCACGCCAGCATCGCCGAACATCAGTCCCATCTCAACGCAGCACCAGCACAAGACACCACCCGGTTGCCAGGCGTTTCGATGCCGGTTAAAAGTGCCAAGGTCCAGCATGGCTGCTTCCCCCAAGCCTGCTCGCAACGCCAGTCCGCTCACCCAGGGCTCGCCGCGCCCCGCCATCGAGGTGCTCCCCCTCGACCCTGGCCAAGGCCGAGTCCCGCCTTCGAGCTCAGCACCCGGTGCAGCCGCAGCCGCCCGGGAATGTCAAACTCTGGCCGGCACCCATGGCTGACCACAACACCTTCGCGAACCTCATCTGGCAGATCGCCGACCTCCTGCGCGGGCCCTACCGCCCGCCGCAGTATGAGCGCGTCATGCTGCCCATGACGGTCCTGCGCCGCTTCGACTGCGTTCTGGCCCCCACCAAGGCCAAGGTCCTTACCGCCCACGAGAAGCACAAGGGCGGCAAGCTGTCGGGCGACGCCCTGGACACCACCCTGAACAAGGTCGCGGGCCAGCGCTTCCACAACCACTCGCCCCTGGACTTCGCCAAGCTCAAGGGCGACCCGGACCACGTGCACAAGCACCTGGTCAGCTACATCAAGGGCTTCTCTCGGAACGTCCAGCGCATCTTCGAGTACTTCGAGTTCGAAGCCGAGATCGAGAAGATGCACGAGGCCAACCTGCTGTTTCTGGTGGTCTCCAGGTTCGCCGACGTCGACCTGCACCCCTCGAACGTCCCCAACGAGCAGATGGGGCTGATCTTCGAGAACCTGATCCGCCGCTTCAACGAACTGGCCAACGAGACGGCCGGCGATCACTTCACGCCCCGCGAAGTGATCCGCCTGATGGTCAACCTGCTCTTCATCCACGACGACAAGCTCCTGGCCACCGCCGGCACTGTGCGCAAGCTGCTCGACCCGGCCTGCGGCACAGGCGGCATGCTGGCCGAGGCCCAGCGCTACCTGCGCGAGCACAACACCGAGGCCAAGCTCTACGCCTACGGCCAGGATTACAACAAGCGCGCCTTCGCCACAGCCGCCTCTGACATGCTCATGAAGGAAGTGAGCCAGAATGGCGGCGGCGACAACGTGCGCTTCGGAGACATTTTCACCGACGATCAATTCCCCAGCGAAACCTTCGACTACTTCCTCAGCAACCCGCCCTTCGGCGTGGACTGGAAGAAGCAGCAAAAAGAGGTCGAAAAAGAGCACGACAAGCTGGGCCACGACGGCCGTTTTGGCGCCGGCCTGCCGCGCGTCAACGACGGGGCGCTGCTGTTCCTGCAGCACATGTGGAGCAAGCGCGAGGACGTCAAACCCAAGGAGCTGAAAGAGGGCTCACGCC
>ERZ1066117.1595-NODE-1595-length-10785-cov-5.956384_pt1 | contig 10785 bp, 9 predicted proteins | sample MGYA00382764_ERZ1066117 | MGnify/ENA primary metagenome ERZ1066117 (study PRJEB33369, sample SAMEA5778347) | biofilm metagenome | biome: Industrial cooling water; feature: Water cooling tower basin; material: Biofilm | place: United Arab Emirates | collected...
ATCCGCTGGTGCGCGCCGGGGTGCCGGCCGTGTTCCTGAAGACCGGCTGGATGGATGTGAAGGGCGGCAAGGCCTGCCAGGCCGCCGAGCGCGAATTCCGGCTGAACAGCTATCACGAGGTGTCTGACCAGCTGAGCCTGCCATTCGACTGGCTGGCCGCCGCCAAGTGGACCCGGCTCAACATCGGCATCATCCGCGGGCTGGCCAATGGCCGCACCCGGCCGCTGTGGAAGGCGGGCGATTATTTTGGTGAAGCCTTTGCCGCCGGCCAGCCCAAGGCACCGGCGCCGGCCGTGACCGCGCCCTGACCGTGGCGCTCGATATCGCCGCCGTGCGCGCCGCCTTCCCGGCGCTGGCGCTTGCCGATGATGGCGTGCCGCGCCTCTACGCCGATGCCCCCGCGGGCACGCAGGTGGCGGGCCGGGTGATCAACGCGATCACCCGCACCATGATCCACGATTGCGCCAACGATGGCGGGCGTTTCCGCACATCGCTGGCCGCCGGCGCCATCACCGATGCCGCACTGGCCGGGGCCGCCGCCTTCTACAATTGCGGCGCAGACGAGATCGTTTTCGGGCTCAACACCACCAGCCTGTTCTTCCAGATGGCGCCGCTGATCGCCCATGATTGGCAGGCGGGGGACAATATCCTGCTCAGCCGCATGGACCATGACGCCAATGTTTCGCCCTGGCTGCAGGCGGCCGAGGCGCGCGGGCTGGCGGTGCGTTGGCTGGAATGGGATGGCGAAACCCATGGCTTCCGGCTCGACACGCTGGGCGATCTGATCGATGCGCGCACCCGGCTGGTGGCGGTGGGCCACGCCAGCAATTTCCTCGGCACGGTGAACGATGTCGCCACCATCTGCGCCGCCGCCAGGGCCGTGGGCGCGGTGGCGGTGGTGGACGCGGTGCAATCGGCGCCCCACCTGCTGATCGATGTGGCCGTCATCGGCTGCGATCTGCTCTCGGCCTCGGCCTACAAATTCTTTGGGCCGCATGCCGCCGTGATGTTTGTTTCCCGTGCCCTGCAGGCGCGCATCCCGCCCCTGAAGGTGCGCCCGTCGGCCGATGTGATGCCCACGCGGCTGAGCCCGGGCACCCCGAGTTTCGAGGCACAGGCCGGCACGCTGGCCGCCATCGAGCACATCGCCAGCCTGGGCGCTGGGTCGGCTGCCGCCCCGCTGCGGCAGCGGCTGGCCGCCGGCTATGCCGCCATTGCGGCGCACGAGGCCGATCTGTCCCGCCAGTTCCTCGCCGGGCTGGCCGGCATCAAGGGGCTGACGCTGCACGGCATCGCCAACACCAACCGGCTGGCCGAGCGCGTGCCCACCTTCACCTTCACGCTGGATGGCTGCCCGGCGAACAGGGCGGCTGCCGCGCTGGCCGCGCAGAATATCTTTGCCTGGAGCGGCTATTATTACGCGTGGGAGCCGGCCGGCGTGCTCGGCCTGCGCGATGGGCCGGGCGCGGTGCGCGTGGGCCTGTCCCACTATAATGATGCAGCGGACGTGGACCGGCTGCTGGGCGCAATCGCGGCGCTGGCCTGAACCTCGTTGCTGTCAGGCGGCACGGCGGCGGGCCACCACTGCATCATAGCCGGCGAACAGTTCGGCGAAATGTTCATCGATGGTCCGCACCCGCGGCGCGGCAGCCACGGCGGCGGCGCGCAGTGCGGGCAATTCCGGGATGGCACGGGCGATGGTGGCGGCGAGGCTCGCGGCATCGCCGGCGGCATAGGCATGGCCCTGCCCCGGCTCCAGCTGATCAAAGGCGCCGCCTTCATCCGGCACGATCAGCGGCAGGCCGCTGGCCCGGGCCTCGGCACAGGCCAGGCCAAAGGTTTCGGCGGCCGATCCGTGCACCAGCATGTCGGCACTGGCGAGGATGCGGGCGAATTCGCTGCGCACGCGCACCGGCGCCAGCAGGTGGATGTGCGGATTGTCCCCCACGGCGCGCACCACGGCGGCGCGGGCATGGCCATCGCCCACCAGCACGAAACCCACCGGCCGGCCATAGGCGGCGGCCGTCACGCCGGCGATGATCATCGGCCATTGTTTTTCCGGGCTGTGCCGGCCCACGCCCATCAGCAGCGTGGCGGTGGGCGGCAGGTTGCATTCCGCCAGCAGCCGCGCACGCAGCGCCTCGTCGCGCATGGCCGGCGAGAAGGCCCCGGGGTCCACGCCCATCGGATTGGTGACGACATGGGTAAGCCCGGCGCCCACAAGCCGCTGGGTGACGGACGGCGCCGCCGTGATCACCTGGTCATAGCGGGCATCGAGCCGGCGCATGTAACGCCAGAACCAATCGAAGCCGCGATCGATCGTCTGCCGCGACACGAACCCATCGGTGTAGCGATAGACCCAGGCCGACATCGGCTCGGCATGCATGATCAGGCTGCGCGGCACTTCGCCCGGCCGCCAGCGGGCCACCGCCTCGGCGCTTCCCCACGGCGAGCCGCACTCGACGAAATCGGGCTGGTAGCGATCCAGCGCGGCATGGATCACATCATCGCTGCTGAAATAGAAATAGCTGCGATCCAGCGGAAACCGCGGCGACTTGATCGAAACCAGCTGCGACTGGCCAAATTGTTCCACGCTGTCCTCGGCGCCGGGTGCCACCACGGTCACGCGGTGGCCATGGCGTTCGGCGACGCGCAGCTTGCGCTGGGTATAGGTGCGGATGCCGCCGCCGGTGGGGCTGTAGAGCGCCGAGATATCGACGATGTGCATCAACCGGCAGCCTTCAGCGGGCCAAAGCTGAGCAGGCCGCGCCGATAGTTCATGCGGATGGTGATGAAGGTGAGATCGCTGCCGGCGGCAAAGCGCACATTGGCCGCCTTCGGCTTGGACAGGCCCAGCCTGGGATTGTTGGGGAAGCCCACCCCATCGATGGACAGGCCGAACTTGCGATTGGAATCGCGGTCATGCAGCAATGACAGCGTATACTGGCCCGGGCCCGGCACACGGATGCACAATTGCACCGCACCGGCTGGCGGCATGGGGATTTCCACGCGGCGGAAGGTCTTGCCCGCGTTGACGAGGATATTGTCGTCTTCCAGGAAATCATCGTCGTTTGGCGGATACAGCTCGGCACGCAGCTGGCCCTGCCGGTCCTTGAGGCCCACCGCGGTGATGATCACCGCCGGGCCGCGCTCATTGGGCCGGCACAGGCCTTCCGCCTTGCCAAGACCGGGATGGGATTCCACCGGTTGGGCCAGCGCCGGCACAGAAGCCAGCGCCAGCGTCGCCGCCAGCAGGACCTGCTTCATTTGCGCCGCCAGCCCACCGCTTCGGCACCAACCAGCACCAGCCCGAGGCCGGCATTGGTGAGCAAGGTAAGCCCGGCCATCATCGTCATCAGTTCGGTGATTTCCGATTCATGGCCGATCAGCAGCACCGCGAGGCCGGGGAACACGAACTTGGGATTGGGCAGCAGCGGCAGCCGCGACAGCAGCATCAGCAGGGCGGACAGCAGCAGCAGCCACTGGACGCTCACCTGCGGCAGCGCCAGATGCCAGGCAAGGCCGGTGAGGAACAGGGCGACGAGCACACGGCCCAGATGCACCACGCCAACATAGGCCAGGTCGCGGCCGGGCAGGCTGAACAATTTCTTGCGGAGTAGCACCGCCAGGCTGGACACGCCGATCAGCACGGCCACGGAAATCATCACATCATCGGGATCGAGGCGCCGATCGAGATTGCCGAGCAGCGGATAGGCCATCGCCATCAGCACCAGCGTGATCACATTGGCGGCCATTGCCGAAAGGATCGCGACGTCCTTCACCGCGCCAAAGGGCGCCGCTGTCATGTGCGTGCGCTGGCGGGCCCAGGTGTAGAAATAGAGATCGCCGACATAGCCGGTGACCAGTTCGTTGCCGATCAGCTTGCGCACCAGTGCCAGGAAACCGCTGGCGGGGATCTGCCAGAGCCGGCGGAAAATGATGAAATCGCCGATCGGCCCGGCCAGGTAGCCCAGCACGAACACCAGCCAGAAGGCCGGGCTGAGCGGCACCATCGCCGCCACCTTGCCGAAATCCACCTTGGCCAGTTGCAGGATCACCGCCACCAGCACGGCCAGCGAGATCATCGTGCCCAGCCACCAGCTCCACCCACGCTGCGTGCGGGGCAATGCGGGCAGCATATCAGCAGAAAGGCCGCCGCCCGGAAGGGCGCCGGCGGGCAGACCCGCTGGTGCGGTGCTGGCTTCGGACTGGTACATCAACAACACATCCCAAAAAGGGTGACGCCTGCCCTATGCCGCCAATATGGCAATTTCAGGACTTGGGCCACCCGATATTACGGCCATGACCAGTGGCGGGTTGCCACAATCTGAACCAGATCAGCTGGAACCATCCAGCGCGGCATAATGATCCGGCTGGCGGCCCGGCAACAGCGCCGCCAGCGTGGCATCGATGCTGGCCAGGATGGCAGGCGCGCCGCAATCGCCGGGATGCACTGCCACCCGCACCACCGACAGTGGCCGCAGCGCCTGGCGGGCAAGGGCGGCAAAGGCCAGCGAACTGGCCATCCGCGCCGGCGAGCGGCTGGCCCAGGTGATCACCGGCCCGCGCGCCAGCACCCGGCCGCTTGCCGGCTGCCACACGCGCAGATGGTCTTCGGCAAGGGCAAAGCCTTCCTTTGCCAGCGCCGCATGCGCACCGGGGCCATAGAGCCAGGCCGGCGCGATGAAGCCCGCCACCGGCCGGCCGATGGCGTCCTCCACCACCGCACGGCCGCGCTGCATCCGGGCCCGCGCCTCGGCTTCGGGCAGCGCGGCAAATTCGCCCTCCCCGGCCGTCATGTGCCGGGCCGCCAGCCCGCGCGGGGACGGATCACGGTGGTGCCAGCCATGCAGGAACATCTCGATGCCAAGATCGGCCCAGCCGCGCAGGCGGGCGCGGAAGGCGGCATTGCCGGCAATCGGCGCCGTGCCCCAGAAATCGGGCACCACCAGCATGGCAAAGCGCGGGGCCCCAAGGTGCTGCGTCAGCCGTTCGGCCAGCCGGTCCACCGCCGCTTCGCTGCGCGGGGACACATCATGGATCGAAGCCAGCAGCCGGCGCATCAGCCGCGCGGCAGGCCTTGCAGCAGCGCCAGCAGGGCCGGCGCACGGGCACGGTGGCAGATCAGCACTTCGGGGGACAAAGGATCGGCGCGATTATAGGGGATCGGCGTGCCATCCAGCCGGCTGGCATGGAGCCCGGCCGCCAGCGCCACCGCCACCGGGGCGCAATTGTCCCATTCATACATGCCGCCGCTGTGCAGATAGATGTCCCCCTCTCCGCGCAGCACGGCCATGGCCTTGGCGCCGCCGCTGCCCATCGGCACCAGCACGGCGCCCAGCGCCCGCGCCACCGCATCGGCCAGCGGTGACGGCCGCGTGCGGCTGACGAGCAGGCGCAAGGGTGCGGCTTCGGCCGGAAGCGCTGCCGGCGCCTCGGTGCAATAGCATTCGCCCAGCGCCGGCAGCGCCACTGCGCCGGCCGCCGGTGCGCCATCAATGCTCAGCGCGACATGCACTGCCCAATCATCCCGCCCTTCGGAATACTCGCGCGTGCCATCCAGTGGATCGACGATCCACACCCGCCGCGCCTGCAGCCGTGCCGGATCGGCGGCTTCCTCTTCCGAAAGGATGGCGTCACCGGGCCGCGCCGCGCGCAAGGCGTCCACCAGATAGCGATTGGCCAGCGCATCGCCGGCATCGCCCAGCGCCCGGCCCTCGTGCTGGCCGGCGGCGCGCAGGGCCATCAGGCGGCGGCCAGCCTCCGCTGCGAGCGTGCGCGCCAGCGCGGCATCGCTGCTCACGCCCGCCCCCGCAGCAGCGCCACGATGGCATCGGCCGCAGCATCGGCACTCATCACGGTGGTATCGATCCGCAATTCGGGCGTCTCCGGCGGTTCGTAGGGCGAATCGATGCCGGTGAAATTGCTGAGCTGGCCAGCCCGTGCCTTGGCATAGAGACCCTTCACGTCGCGCGCTTCGGCCACGGCGAGCGGCGTATCCACATGCACCTCGATGAACTCACCGTCGGCCATCATCGCCCGCACCATGTCGCGCTCGGCCCGGAACGGCGAGATGAAGGCGGTGATGACGATCAGCCCGGCATCGGTCATCAGCCGCGCCACCTCGCCCACGCGGCGGATATTCTCGATGCGATCGGCCGCGGTGAAGCCCAGATCCTTGTTCAGCCCGTGGCGCACATTGTCCCCATCCAGCAGGAAGGCATGGCGGCCGAGTGCGTGCAGCCTCTGCTCCACCCGATCGGCGATGGTGGATTTGCCGGCGCCCGAAAGCCCGGTGAGCCACACCACGGCCGGGCGCTGGCCCAGCGCCTGCGCGCGGGCGGTGCGGGTGATGCTGCTGGCCTGCGGCACGATATTCTGGCTGCGCCGCAGCGCAAAGCGGATCATCCCGGCCGCCACGGTGGCGTGCGTGTCCCGATCGACCAGGAGGAAGCCGCCCAGCGCCCGGCTTTCGGTGTAGGGGGCAAAGACAATGGGCCGCGTGGTGGTGAGGGTGACGACGCCAATCTCGTTCAGCGCGAGGTCGCGCGCCGCCATCTGTTCCAGCGTATCCACATTCAGCCGGTACTTGGGCGGCGATACCGTGGCCGGCAGTTGCTGGGTGGCCAGTTTCAACAGATAGGCCCGGCCCGGCAGCATGGCGGTTTCGTCCATCCACACCAGCGTGGCCTCGAACTGATCGGCCACGGCGGGCGGATCATTGGCCACGGCGATCACGTCGCCGCGCGCGCAATCAATGTCGTCGGCCAAGGTGACGGTGATGGCCTGGCCGGCCTCGGCGGCGGCGATATCGCCATCGGCCGTGACGATGCGGGCAATCCGGCTGGTCTGGCCGCCGGGCAGCACCCGCACGGCATCACCGGGCGCCAGCCGGCCGCTGGCCAGCGTGCCGGCAAGGCCGCGGAAATCGGCGTTGGGCCGGTTCACCCACTGCACCGGCAGCCGCATCGGGCCATCCACCGGGCCGGCACCGGTGGGCATGACCGCTTCCAGCCATTCGATCAGCGTTGGCCCATCATGCCAGGCCATGCGCGGCGAGCGCAGGGTGATATTGTCCCCATTCAGGCCGGAAATCGGGATGGCGGCGGGCGGCGGCAGGCCAATCGCGGCGGCAAAATCGGCAAATTCCGCCGCGATGGCGCGGAACACGCCCTCGTCATGGCCAACGAGGTCCATCTTGTTCACCGCCAGCACCAATTGCCGGCAGCCCAAGAGCTGCACGATGGTGGCATGGCGGCGGGTCTGGGTGAGCAGGCCCGCCCGCGCATCAACGAGCAGGATGGCGGCATCGGCGGTGGAAGCGCCGGTGGCCATGTTGCGCGTATATTGTTCATGGCCAGGGCAATCAGCCAGGATGAAGCGGGCATTCGGTGTGGCGAAATAGCGGTAGGCGACATCGATGGTGATGCCCTGCTCGCGCTCGGCGGCCAGGCCATCAACCAGCAGCGCAAAATCCAGCGCCTCGCCCCCAAGGCCTTTTTGCGTGCCGATCCGCCGGCTGTCCGCCGCCAGCGCATCAAGCTGATCGGCCATCACCGCCTTGGCATCAAACAGCAGGCGCCCGATCAGCGTGGACTTGCCATCATCCACCGAACCACAGGTGATCACCCGGATCAGGGGCAGGCCATCGTGCAGGGTATCGGCCATCAGAAATAGCCCTCCTGCTTCTTGGCTTCCATGCTCGCCGATGGATCATGGTCCACCGCCCGGCCGATGCGTTCGGACACGGTGGCGCGGGCATTTTCGGCGATTACCTCCGCCAGTGTCGCCGCCGTGCTGTCGATGGCGCCGCTCAGCGGATAGCAGCCCAGCGTGCGGAAGCGGATCATGCGGGTTTCGGGCTGTTCGCCGGGCGCCAGCTGCAGCCGGTCATCATCCACCATCACCATCATGCCGTGGCGGCGCACCACCGGGCGCGGCGCGGCGAGATAGAGCGGCACGATCGGCACATTCTCGGCAGCGATGTAGGCCCAGATGTCGGCCTCCGTCCAATTGGAGAGCGGGAAGACGCGCAGCGATTCGCCAGCGTGGACCATCGGATTGTAGAGGTTCCACAATTCCGGGCGCTGGCGGCGCGGGTCCCAGCCGCCACTGGCGCCGCGCACCGAAAAGATGCGCTCCTTGGCGCGGGCCTTTTCCTCGTCACGACGGCCGCCGCCAAAGGCCGCATCATAGCCGCCATCGGCCAGCGCCTGCTTCACCACCTCGGTCAGCATCACGCGGGTATAGACGGGCGTGGGCGTATCGAAGGGATTGATGCCGCTTGCAGCACCGGCCGCATTGTGGGCGACGATCAATTGCAGCCCGTGGGTGGCCACCATGTGATCGCGGTGGGCGATCATTGCCCGAAAATCCCAGCCCGATGCGATGTGCAGCAGCGGAAACGGCGGCGGCGCCGGGTGGAAGGCCTTGAGCGCGAGATGCAGCATCACGCTCGAATCCTTGCCGATCGAATAGAGCATCACCGGGCGGCGGCAGGTGGCCACCACCTCCCGCATGATGTGGATCGCCTCGGCTTCCAGCCGTTCGAGATGCGTCAGCCCCATGTCATCCCTTTAGCGCCCCGGCGCGCGCCGGCGAGCCACGAAAATGTTGAGCCGCGCAAAGCCCGGCTGAGGGCATGGCGATCAATGCTGGTGCACCGCCTTCACCACCTGGAAGGCACGCATGCCCTCCGGGCCATCCTCGCTGCCGTGGCCGCTGTCCTTCACGCCGCCGAACGGGCTGTCGGCGGCGCTCATCGCCATGGTGTTGATGCCCACCATGCCGGCTTCGATGGCGCCCGACAGGATGTTGGCGGTGCGGGCATTTTCGGTGAACACGTAGGACGCGAGGCCAAAGGGCAGGCGGTTGGCCTCGGCAATGGCCTCATCCAGCGTGGCAAAGGGGCGGACCAGCGCGACCGGGCCGAACGGTTCCTCGTTCATGATGCGGGCGCCCAGCGGCACATCGGCCAGCACAGTGGGGGCATAGAAGAAACCATCGCGGTCCAGCGCTTCCCCGCCGGCCAGCACCCGGGCGCCGGCGGCACGGGCATCCTCCACGAGCGCGGCCATCGCCGCCGGCCGGCGCGGATTGGCGAGCGGGCCCATCCCGCTGGCGGGATCAAGCCCCGGCCCCACGTTGATCGCCCGCGCCCGCTCGGCCAGCGCCGTCACGAAGCGATCATGGATGGATTCGTGGACGTGGACGCGCGTGGGCGACACGCACACCTGCCCGGCATTGCGGAACTTGAAGGCAGCCACCATCGCCACCGTCTTTTCCAGATCGCAATCGTGCCAAACGATCACCGGGGCATGGCCGCCCAGCTCCATGGTGGTGCGCTTGAGGCCCTGTGCGGCCAGGCCCATCAGGTGGCGGCCCACCGGCACCGATCCGGTGAAGCTGATCTTGCGGATCACCGGGCTGGCGATGAGGTGGCGCGACACGTGATCGGGCACGCCAAACACCATGCTGGCCACGCTGGCGGGCAGGCCGGCATCGATGAAGCAGCGCAGCACCTCGATGGCGCAGCCGGGGGCCTCCTCGGGCGGCTTGATGATCATGCTGCAGCCGGCGGCCAGCGCCGGGGCCAGCTTGCGCGCCGGATTGAGGATGGGGAAATTCCACGGGCACAGCGCCAGCGACGGGCCGACCGGCTCGTGCAGCACCAGGCTGCGCTGCCCGGCCGGGCGCACCAGCACGCGGCCATAGTTGCGGCGCACCTCGCCGGCATAGAAATCCACCAGCGACGCGGCATAGGCCACTTCGGCGCGGGCTTCGGCGATGGGCTTGCCCTGTTCCAGGGTCGTGACGGTGGCGATGCGTTCCGTCCGCTCCCGCATCAGCCGCGCCGCGCCGGCCAGCACGGCGGCCTTTTCGTCCACGCTGGTGGCGCGCCACAGCGGATAGCCGCGTTCTGCGGCATCCAGCGCGGCATCGAGATCGGCCGTGGTGGCCAGCGGCAATTCGGCCAGCACATCGCCGCTGGCCGGGTTCACCACCGCATGTGTGGCGCGGCCTTCGCCGCCCAGCCAGGCGCCATCGATGTACAGGCCCAGCGATGTTTCATATGCGGTCATGGCGATCCTCCCCAAATGTGATGGCCTGTTGCCCGCAAAGGATGGGTGCGCGCAAGCCGGCACTTGCCAGTTGCCGATGTGCCGTCCACCTTGCACCCCACAAAGAGCGCACAATCGCGCCAGCACATGCCCGGGGAGAGAGGATGGCCAGCGAACCTGCCAGCACGGCCGCAGTGCCGCGCGCCACATCGGAACGGCTGCTGCTGTGGACCCTGCTGTTTGTCTACATCCTGAATTTTCTCGATCGCCAGATCGTCTCCATCCTGGCCGAACCGATCCGCGCCGATCTGAAGCTTTCCGATACGCAACTCGGCCTGCTCACGGGCCTCGCCTTTGCGCTCTTCTATGCCACGCTGGGCCTGCCGATTGCGCGCTGGGCGGATCGGCCGGGCAGTGACCGGGTTGGCCTGATCAGCCTGTGCCTGATCGTGTGGTCGGGCATGACGGCGCTGTGCGGCATGGCGCAGAATTACACGCAATTGCTGCTGGCCCGGATAGGCGTGGGGGTGGGCGAAGCCGGCTGCACGCCGGCCAGCCACGCGCTGATCACCGACAGCGTGGCGCCGGAACGGCGCGCCACCGGCATTGCCTTCTTTGGCCTCGGCATCCCCATCGGCAGCCTGCTGGGCACCATCATCGGCGGCACGCTGGCGCAGGCCTTTGGCTGGCGGCAGGCCTTTCTGGTGGTGGGCATGCCGGGGAT
>ERZ1066117.1599-NODE-1599-length-10745-cov-9.763143_pt1 | contig 10745 bp, 6 predicted proteins | sample MGYA00382764_ERZ1066117 | MGnify/ENA primary metagenome ERZ1066117 (study PRJEB33369, sample SAMEA5778347) | biofilm metagenome | biome: Industrial cooling water; feature: Water cooling tower basin; material: Biofilm | place: United Arab Emirates | collected...
TGCGCACGGCGCAGCTCGACGGCGCGCACACCGAGTACTTCCGCGGCATCCGCAATCCGATCGGCATCAAGCTGGGCCCGTCGGTGACGCCGGAGCAGGCGCTGCGCCTCGCGGACGTGCTGAACCCGGACAACGAAGCCGGGCGCCTCGTCTACATCCACCGCATGGGCGCCGGGAAGGTGTTGGAGAAGCTGCCGCCGCTGCTGGACGCCATGAAGCGCGAAGGCCGCCGCGTGGCGTGGATGTGCGACCCGATGCACGGCAACACCGAGACGGCGGCGAACGGCTACAAGACGCGCCGCTTCGACAACATCCGGGCCGAAGTCGAGCAGAGTTTCGACGCACACGCCGCGGCCGGCACGCGCCTGGCGGGCGTGCATCTGGAGCTCACCGGCGAGAACGTCACCGAGTGCACGGGCGGTGCGCGCGAGTTGGTCGATGCCGACCTCGCCCGCGACTACCGCACGACGGTCGATCCGCGGCTCAATTACGAGCAGTCGTTGGAGATCGCGATGCTGATCGTGCGCAAGCAGGGCCAGATCGCGGCACCCGCGTCGCTCTGACGGCGCGCACGTGGCCCGATGCATCGCGCGGCCTTGGCCGCGCGGGCTAGGGATTGCAGTCGGGGCAGTGGCCGCCGTCGGCGTGCGTTCGGCCGTCGGCGCGAGGTCGCGTCTGCGCGTGGCCGCAAGCGCCACAGCCGTGCACCTCGGCGCGGGCGAGGTCCGTTGGCGCGCCGCAAAGCTCGCAGGGCAGGCCGGGTTCGCTGGCGATCGGGCCGAAGCCCGGCGCCCCGCACGCGGGGCAGGGCTGGGCGAGGCGATCGCGGAGGCGCTCGCCAAGGCGGGCGATGACGCGCATGCGCGTCGGGTTCATGTGGGCGCGCAGATCGGCTTCCACGCGGGCAAGGCCGTCGCTGGACGCCATCGCCATGGCCTCGATGGCGGCCATCACCGCGTCGGGATCGCGCAGCCCTTTGGCGACAGGCCGCGCCGCCGGCGACCGGTCGGGTATTGGGCCAGGCACTGGGCCGGGCCAGGCGTTCGGCTTGACCAGGACGGCGTGCGAGGGCACGCCGATCTGCGCGAGGAGCGGCGCGACCTCGGCCCCCGGTCGCAGCGCTTTGGACACCCAGTTCGTGTCGTGGCCGGCGTGCTCGAGGATGATCACTTGACCATGCACGTCGTCGACGAAGGCCAGCAGCTCGGTATGAAGGGGAAGGAAGCCCAGCACGGGATCCGGGCCGAAGCTGCCCTCGGTGGCGATGCCGAGCGCCAGCCCGCTCGCCGCCATGCCCCGGCGAGCCTTCTCGATGACGACCTCGTGCGCGGTCCCGGGACGCTCGACGTCGCCGGCAAACGTGCCGAGGGCGTCGGTGTCGATGGGGACCGCCTCGAGGCGCAGTCCGCGGCCGGCGAAGGCCGCGGCGAGGGCTTCGACCTTGCCGTGCAGGGTGGCGACGGCGACGCGTTCGGCAGGGGACGAGGCGGGCGACATGCGGTCAGGGTCGTCGACCGGGCGTCGAGGCGGCGCCGAGGCCCGCGCGGCCGGCCCGAGGCGGCCGGTCGCGCGGCTTACTCGCCCTGCGCCTGCGAGTACCCGCGCACCCCGTCGAAGGTGTAGAGGTTCTCGGTCTTCACGGCGTCGAAGCCGGCGTCGGCGACGCGCATCAGCAGTCGCGAGATGGCTTGGCCGTCGACCGTCTCCCCCTTCGCGGGGAAGCGGCAGCGCCAGTGGTCGGTGCGCAGCGTCTGCGGGTTGCCGTTCGGGTAGACCTTGACGCCGCGGTTGGTGATGAGCGCGAGGCGGAAGTCGTCGCCGGCGAGTTTCTCGAGCGCCGAGCCGAGTTCGTTCGGGTCGCGGACGTCGGTGTCCCAGTTCACGAACACGTCGACGCCGACCAGGGCCTTCTTCGCATTGACGTGCGGCGGAATCGACACGTCCGGATGGACCAGCGACTCCGGCTCGCGCTCGGGGTAGTCGACCGCGGCCATCTTCTTCGGCTGCTGTCCCAGGCGCGCGATCACGGCTTCGGCGAAGGCACGCGTGCCGACCTTGGTCGTGCTGACGCCGTCGCGGAAGATGTCGCCGGTGTGGATGCCCTCTTCCAAGGTGCAGAGCCAGGCGTTGTGGATGTCGGTGGCCGGCTTCGCGCGACCGAGGTGCACCAGCATCATCACCGCCGAGAGCAGAAGGCCCGATGGGTTGGCGATGTCCTGGCCGGCGATATCCGGCGCGGAGCCGTGGACGGCCTCGAACATCGCGCAGTCGTGGCCGATGTTCGACGAGCCGGCGAGGCCGATCGAGCCGGCCACTTCGGCGGCGACATCGGAAAGGATGTCGCCGTAGAGGTTGGGGGTCACGACGACGTCGAAGTCGGTCGGGCGGCTGGCCATGCGCGCCGTGCCGATGTCGATGATCATGTGGCTCGTCGCGATTTCCGGGTACTGCGGCGCGATCTCGTCGAAGACCTTGTGGAACAGGCCGTCGGTGAGCTTCATGATGTTGTCCTTGGTCATGCACGTGACCTTCTTCCGCCCGTGCGCGCGGGCGTACTCGAAGGCGTAGCGCACGATGCGCTCGCAGCCGGGGCGGGTGATCAGCTTCAGGCACTGCACCACTTCGTCGCTCTGGCGGTGCTCGATGCCGGCGTAGGTGTCCTCCTCGTTCTCGCGCACGATCACGACGTCCATCGTCGGGTGAAGGGCGGTGACGTAGGGGTGGTAGGACACGCAGGGGCGCAGGTTGGCGTACAGGCCCAGCGTCTTGCGCAGCGTGACGTTGACCGACTTGTAGCCGCCGCCCTGCGGCGTGGTGATCGGGCCCTTGAGGATGATCTTGTGCCGGTCGATGGCCTGCCAGGTGTCCTCGCCGATGCCGGCCATCAGGCCGCTTTCATAGGCCTTCAGTCCAACGGTGACCGCGTGGAACGAAAGGGCAGGGTCGGCGGCCTTGAGGATCGCCAGCGTGGCGGCCATGATCTCGGGACCGATGCCATCACCGGCGGCGACCGGAATGGTGGTGGCCGGCAGCGCGGCGGGGACGTAGCGGGCCGGGGAAAGGGATTCAGCGAGGACGGCGGACATTGTGCGATCTCCGAAACACGAAAAAGATGTCGTGAATATTGAAGCGCGAAAACCGTCGCGGCGCAAGCCGTCGGGTGAGCTGCGCGTGAAGCGCGTCGCTGCGGCGGGGGCAAAGGCGCCGACGTCGCCCCGGGTGGGGGCCAAGGCCGTGCCGAAGTCCACGGAGGCGGAGGCGTCGCACTGGACCTTCCTGAGCAACCACACGCACGTGCTGGTGTGCCTCGCGGCGGACCCCGAGCAGACGCTTCGTGACGTGGCGTCGAAGGTGGGTATCACCGAGCGCGCCGTGCAGCGCATCGTCTCCGACCTCGAGGCCGCGGGTGCCCTGGCGCGCGAGCGCGACGGCCGCCGCAACCGCTATCGCCTCGACCCGAAGCTGCCGCTGCGGCATCCGCTGGAGCAGCACCGGACCATCGGCGACGTGCTGGCGCTGGTCCTGGGCGTGCGCCGCTGAGCCGATGTCCGTGACCGACCCCACCTCGCCGGCGCGCGCGGAGGGCCTGCGCGGCGGCCTGCTCCGTTGGCCCGGCGCCGAGCTCGATCTGCGCGCGGCGCAGGTCCGGCGCGGTGGGCGTCCGCTGACGCTCGATCGCTCCTCGTACGAGGTGCTGCTGGCGCTGCTGCTGCGCGCCGGCCAGGTGCTGAGCAAGGACGACCTGCTCGAGGCGGCGTGGCCGGGGCGCGTGGTGTCGGAGAATTCGCTGGCGAAGGCGATCAGCCGACTGCGGCGCGAGCTCGGGGATGACGCTGCCGCGCCGCTGCAGTCCGTGCACGGCTACGGGTATCGATGGGCGGGCGATGTCCAGTGGATCGACGCGGAGCGCACGCCGCTGCCCGACCCCGTCCCCGATGAGTCATGGGCGGGCGAACGCTGGATTGGCCTGGCCGTTCCGGCGCGATCGGGCTGGACCTTTCGCCGCGTGCTCGGCCGCGGGGGGCACAGCGTGGTGCTGTTGGCGGAGTCGATGAGCGGCGAGGCGCCGCGCGCGATCAAGCTCGGCATCGGCGAGGAGGGGCTGCGCCACGTGCGTCGCGAGGTGGCCCTGCATCGCTACCTCACGGCGCTCGACCGCGAGGTGCCGGGGCTGGCACCGGCGCTGGGCTGGCAGCTCGACGACCCGCCCGTGTTCGTCGAGTACCCGTATTTCGAGGAGGGCGACCTCGCGCACTGGATGGGCGTGCGCGGCGCCGCCGTCGCGCTGCCGCGGGAGCACCGGCTGGCGCTGGTGGCGCAGCTCGCCGAAACGCTCGGGGAGCTGCACGCGGCCGGCATCGTCCATCAGGACCTCAAGCCCGGCAACGTGTTCCTGCGCGCCGATCCGTCTCGGCCCGAGGGCTGGCGCACCCTGCTGGCCGATCTTGGCGGGGGTCATGCCACGCCGCTGCCGCAGGGCTCGGAGGCGGCTTTCGACGCCATCCTGCTCGGTGCCGACACGCCGAGCGACCGCATCCGTGCCGGAACCGCCGTCTACTGCGCGCCGGAAGTGCTGGCCGGTGGACTGCCCACGCAGCGCAGCGACCTGTTCGCGCTTGGCGTCATCCTGTTCCAGATGGCGGTGGGCGACCTGCGACGTCCGCTGGCGCCGGGGTGGGAAGCCGACGTCGACGATCCACTGCTGCGCGACGACATCCGCACGCTCGCGTCGCTGAGGCCCGAAGACCGCCAGCTCGGCGCGGCACAGCTGGCCGAGCACCTCCGGCATCTTCCGGAGCGGCGCCAGAGGGCCGCCGAGGAGGCTGACTCCGACCGTCGCCAGCGCGAGGTCGAGGCCCAGGTCCAGCGCCAGCGCGTTCGGCTCCGGCTGCTCGGCGTGGCCAGCGCGGCGCTACTGGCCGGCCTCGCCGTGGCCACTTGGACGGGCTGGCTGGCGCTCGATGCCCGGGCCCAGGAGCAGCGCCGTCGCGAGGAGGCGCAGGCCGTGCTGGCCTTCCTGACGGGGGACGTGCTGAGCCGTGCTGACCCCTATCGAGGCGGCGAGCGCGACATCTCGCTGCGGGCCTCGCTCGACGAGGCGGCGTCCCGCATCGATGAGCGCTTGGGCGACAGCCCGGCCACGGCCGCGGCGGTGCACCAGGCCGTGGCGGCCGCGTACGACGGCTGGGGCGACTACGCCAAGGCCGCCGGCCATCTGCGGCGCGCCATCGAGTTGAGCGGCCTGGAGCCGCCGGCGGCGATCGACTTCGCCGCATTGAATCGCGAGCTGTGCCAGACCGAGCGGCTCGCGGGCCGGATCGACGCGGCCCAGGCGGCCTGTGCCGCCGCCGCGTCGGAAGATCGTCGGCGACTTGGGGACGTGACTGCCGCCACGATGGTCGAGAGCTCGAAGCTCGACTACGAGCGCGGCCAGTGCGCGGAGGTAAGCGCGGTCCTGCAGCCGATCCTCGACGCGCGCGCAGCGCGTCCGCTGGCGTGGGAGACCGAGGCTGACGCCCTCTGGTTTCTTGGCCTGTGCCGCAGCCGGCTGGGTGAGCACGGGCGGGGCATCGAGGCGTTCCGCGCCCTCGTCGCCCTCAGGGAGCAGCGCCAAGGGCTCGACCACCCGATGACGGCGTGGGCGCTGGCGGACTACTCGGCGACCCTCGCGCGCGCCGGACGCTTTGCCGAGGCCGAGGCGGTCGTGGATCGGATGGAGGGGGTGTTCTACGCCAGGCTCGGGCGCCAGCACCCCGATGCGGTGACGGTGCCGTTCCGACGGGGTCTGATCGCGGCCGGCCGCGGTCGGGATGCGGAAGCGGCCGCGTGGTTCGCGGAGGCCGAGGAGGGCTGGGCCGCGACGGTCGGGCCGGCCCACCGCTGGACGCTGCTCGCGGGGTCTGAGCGCGCGCTGGCGCTTGCGCGGGCCGGCGATGTCGATGATGCGGCGCGAGTGATGGCGCGGCAGCAGCTCGCCGCCACGCCGCTGCTCGCAGAGCGGGGGCCGCGATCCGCCGATCTGCACGAGCGTTGGGCCGAGACCCTGCTGCGCCTCGGACGCGTCGAGGAGGCGCGGGAGCAGCTGGCGGCCTTTGACGCCATCGGAGAGGCGATGACCGCTCCCGGCGACCCCCACAGGGTGCTGGTGCGCTGCATGGACAGCTGGGCCTCCAGCCTGGAGGGGGACGCGGAGCGGGCGGGGCTGGCCCTGGCCGCCTGCCGCAGTGGCCTTGCGCCTCTGGCGCCGTCCGACTATCGGCGTCGTCTGCTGCGGGACGCCGAGCAGGCCTTGGTGCAAGGGCGCGCCGATGAGTCGGCAAGTCGCTGATTTTCAAGGCCTTCATAACTCTTCATAACTGCTCAGCCTTTGGCAAAGCGTCGGGCGGCCCGCCACCGGCATGGTGGCGGCGCTCCGGAACGCGGGGCGGTGATTCGAAGGGTGGTAACACCCGCAGGGCAGGGAGCCAGCAGGGAAGCCGATCCCGCCGCGTTCACGGAGCGGTCCCGCAGGACGTGGGACCCCAGGAGTTTCAGGGGTTCAGATGACCACGAAGGCGCCGGTTCGGAACCGGCGCCTTCGCCTTTTCCGGTGCGGCGATGGTGACGCCGGGACGCCTCAAGGCTGCAGCGACGGCCTGAACGTGGGGGGGGTGCGCCCGTCGGGCAGGGCGGCCTCGACCGCCGCCCCGAGCGCCAACAGGTCCGCATCGCCCTCGGGTGCGCCCAACAGGCTGAGCCCCACCGGCAGGCCGTGGATCTCGCCCATCGGGATCGTGAGGCTCGGGGTGCCGGCCACGGCCGCGGCGCCATAGCCTGCACTCGTGAAGTGATCGCCCAGCACCGGGTCGATCGGCCAGGCAGGGCCCGTCGTCGGGGCGATCAATGCGTCGAAGCCACCCTCGCGGAGCACCTTCAGCACGCCCTCGTCGCCGGCCAGCCGCTTCGCCGCGGTGCGGGCTTCGAGGTAGGCGGGATCGGTCAGCGGCCCCTTCGCACGGGCCTGTTCGAGCAGCTCCTGGCCGAACCACGGCATGGCCCGCTCCGCGTTCGCCACGTTCCACGCGATCAGGGCGTCGAGGCTGGGCACGGGCGCCGAGCCTTCGGCGAGGTAGCGGTTCAGGCCGTCCTTGAATTCGTACAGCAGGACGGTCAGCTCGTGCGGGCCCCATTGGCCCCACGTCGGCATGTCGACCTCCGTCACGTCCGCCCCCGCCGCACGGAGGCGCTCGATGGCGCGCTCGGTCGCCGCGTCGAGCCCCGGGTGGCGGCCCATGGCCTGGCGCAGCAGGCCCAAGCGACGGCCGGCGAGCGGTCCCGCGCTGCTCGCCGTATGGCTGGTGCCGGTTGCCGTCAGCGTCGGCGCGTGGGCCGCGCGCTCCAGGTCGACCGCCGCAAGCGCGCCCATCAGGGCGGACGCATCGGCCACCGATCGGGCCATCGGGCCCGCGGTGTCCTGCGACGCCGAGATCGGGACGATGCCGTCACCGCTGACGACGCCGACCGTCGGTTTGAAGCCCACCAGCCCGTTCACCGCGGACGGGCAGAGGATGCTGCCGTCCGTTTCGGTACCCACCCCGACCGTGGCGAGGCTCGCCGCGATCGCCGCGCCGGTGCCCGAGCTGGACCCGCAGGCGTTGCGATCGAGCACGTAGGGATTCCGGGTCTGCCCGCCGGCGCTGCTCCAGCCGGAAATCGAGTTCGTCGACCGGAAGTTCGCCCACTCGCTGAGGTTCGTCTTGCCGAGGATCACCGCTCCGGCCGCGCGGAGCCGGGCGACGAGCGCCGCGTCGTCCTCCGGCACGTGGTTCGCCAGCGCGAGCGAGCCTGCCGTAGTGGGAAGGCCGGCGACGTCGATGTTGTCCTTCACCAGCACGGGGATGCCATGCATCGGGCCGCGCACGGTGCCCACGGCGCGCTCGGCGTCGAGGGCTTCCGCGTCCGCACGCGCTTGGGGGTTGAGCGCGATCACCGCGTTGAGCATGGGGCCGGCGTCGTCGATGGCGGCGATGCGCGCCAAGTAGGCGTCGACGAGATCGGCGCTGCTGAAGCGGCCGGCCGCCATGCCGGCCTGGGCGTCGACCAAGGAGAGCTCGACGACATCGACGTTTGGCCTTTCGGCAAAGGCCGCGGCGGCGCTGTCGTCACTGGCGGGTGGGGCGTCCGATGCTTCTCCCTCGGTGCGGTTCGCGCAGCCCGAAAGACCGGCCACGGTGGCGAGGGCTCCCGCGATCAGGGCGGGGAGGGCGCGCGGACGGCTGGGCATGGCGGGCTCCGGTGGGGTGCCCCGATGCTAATCGCAGCACGGCCCGTGGGGCCGTGAAACGCCTCAGCCGCGCAGCAGGTCGACGGCGAGCTTGCCGATCAGCGCGGTGACCACGGCGAGGAATACGACGCGCACGAAGCGCTGGCCCTTGCGGATGGCGAGGTGGCTGCCGATCCAGCTGCCCAGCATGTTGCCGAGGATCAGCGGCACGGCCAGCACCCAGACCACAAAACCGCCGATGGCCAGCACCGCCCACGAGCTCACGTCGGCGGCGACGTTGGCCGCCTTCGACACGCCGGAGGACTTCAGGAAATCGAGGCCGAGCACGCTGACGAAGGCGAAGACCATGATCGTGCCGGTGCCCGGGCCGATCAGGCCGTTGTAGAACCCGCAGGCCGCGCCGACGCCGGTGGCGACGAGGGCTTCCTTCTCGAGCGGGTAGCGCCGCGATTCGACGAGGCCGAAATCCTTGCGGAACGCGGTGTAGACCGCGAGCACGGCACAGATCGCCAGCACGGTCCACTTCAGCAGGTCGGGGTCGAGGCGCTTGGCGAACTGCACGCCGATGGCCGAAGCCACGAGCGCGCCGATGCAGGCGGGCAAGACGATCCTGCGCTCGACCGGGATGCGCGACAGGTAGTTCCAGGCCGCGACGCTGGTGCCGAGCATCGAGCTCGTGCGCTGCGTGCCGATCAGCTGGAGGATGGACAGGCCGGGATGCAGGTTGAGCATCGCCGGCGTCAGGATCAGGCCACCGCCGCCGACGATGCTGTCGAGCAGGCCGGCGGCGAGGCCGGCCAGCGCGGTCAACGCCAGCAGTTCGGGCGTGAGCTCGGCGAGCATGGGGGACGGGCGCCGGCCTCCCGGCGCCCGCGGTGCATCAGGCCGCGCGGCCGGCGCGCTTGCGCTCGTTTTCCGTGAGCAGCTTCTTGCGCAGGCGGATTTCCTTCGGCGTGATCTCGACGAGCTCGTCGTCGTCGATGAAGTCCAGCGCCTGCTCGAGGGTGAACTTGATCGGCGGCGACAGCTGGATGGCGTCGTCCTTGCCCGAAGCGCGCATGTTGGTCAGCGGCTTGGTGCGGATGGCGTTCACCGTCAGGTCGTTGTCCTTCGAGTGGATGCCCACCAGCTGACCTTCGTATACCTGGTCGCCTTCGGCGGCGAACAGCTTGCCGCGCTCCTGCAGGGGCCCAAGCGCATAGGCCGGGGTCGGGCCGGGGGCGTTCGCGATCATCACGCCGTTGAGACGCTTGGCGATCTGGCCAGCTTCCTTCGGGCCGTAGTGGTCGAACACGTGGAACAGCAGGCCCGAGCCCTGAGTGAGGGTGCGGAACTCGTTCTGGAAGCCGATCAGGCCACGCGCCGGGATCATGTAGTCGAGGCGCACGCGGCCCTTGCCGTCCGGCTCCATGTTGGTGAGCTGGGCCTTGCGGGTGCCGAGCTTCTCCATCACGCCGCCCTGGTGCTGCTCTTCCACGTCCACCACGAGCTGCTCGATCGGCTCCATCAGCTGGCCGTCGATCTCCTTGATGATCACTTCCGGGCGCGACACGGCGAGCTCGTAGCCCTCGCGGCGCATGGTCTCGATCAGCACGGAGAGGTGCAGCTCGCCGCGGCCCGAGACGAGGAACTTGTCGGCGTCCTCGAGCTGCTCGACCTTCAGCGCCACGTTGTGCACGGCCTCGCGCTCGAGGCGGTCCTTGATCTGGCGGCTGGTCAGGAACTTGCCACCCGAGAGGTCCTTGTTGCCGGCGAAGGGCGAGTTGTTGACCTGGAAGGTCATCGAGATCGTCGGCTCGTCGACGGTGAGGGCTGGCAGCGCCTCCGGCATGTCGACCGAGCACACGGTGTCGGAGATGGTGAGGTCCTGGATGCCCGAGATGGCGACGATGTCACCGGCCTCGGCGGTTTCCTGCTCGATGCGCTCGAGGCCCATGAATCCCAGCACCTGCATCACCTTGCCGCTGCGCTTCTTGCCGTCGCGGCCGATGACCGTGACCGGCATGTTCTTCTTCAGCGTGCCGCGCTGGATGCGGCCGATGCCGATCACACCCACGAAGTTGTTGTAGTCCAGCTGCGAGATGCGCATCTGGAACGGGCCATCGCTGGCCACCGGCGGCGGCGGCACGTGCTTCATGATCGCTTCGTACAGCGGGGTCATGTCGCCTTCGCGGGCGGCGTCATCGAGGCTGGCGTAGCCGTGCAGGGCCGAGGCGTAGACGATCGGGAAGTCGAGCTGCTCGTTGGTGGCGCCGAGCTTGTCGAACAGGTCGAACACCTGGTCGATCACCCAGTCCGGGCGCGCGCCCGGGCGGTCGATCTTGTTGACCACGACGATCGGCTTGAACCCCATCGCGAAGGCCTTCTGCGTCACGAAGCGGGTCTGCGGCATCGGGCCGTCCATCGCATCGACCAGGATCAGCACCGAGTCGACCATCGACAGCACGCGCTCGACCTCGCCGCCGAAGTCGGCGTGGCCCGG
>ERZ1066117.1604-NODE-1604-length-10735-cov-5.800655_pt1 | contig 10735 bp, 8 predicted proteins | sample MGYA00382764_ERZ1066117 | MGnify/ENA primary metagenome ERZ1066117 (study PRJEB33369, sample SAMEA5778347) | biofilm metagenome | biome: Industrial cooling water; feature: Water cooling tower basin; material: Biofilm | place: United Arab Emirates | collected...
GCATAGAGGCTGACCCGCGCGCCGCATTGGTGGGTGATCGTCCGGTGAGGCACGCCGGCCACTTCCGTGATCGGCTCTGTGCAACGCGGACAACGATGGGGCGTCACCAGCACAGGCGGTTGACTGGTTACGGGAGCAGGAACAATCATCGGCACGCCTGGGAGTGTCTCCGGGGCGGGATCCAACTCGGTCGGGTCCAGGAGCGGCGCAGGGCGAAACCCGGGTCGAGGGAAGGAATGGCCGCAGTTGACACTATCGCAAACGAGGATTTCTTCACTTGCGTGGTGCAGGACCTCTCGGCCGCATCGCGGGCAGGGGGTGCGAAGCATGGGGCACTCGGGACCGCAGGAGTGGGGAATGGTCTTGACCTTACTTTACGCGTTTTCGCCATCGGGGTGAAGAGCGCACCTTCTTTCGCGGTTATTGGATCATCGACACTCGTTTCCCTTGCATTCTGGAGTTCTGTCATGTCGCTTTCTGCCCGTCGCATTGTCATCACCGGCGGCAGTGGTTTCCTGGGCCTTTCGCTAGCCACCACGCTCGCTGAACTCGGGGCCGAGGTGGTGCTCGTTTCCCGCCACGCGCCACGGCGCTCGGGACCTTGGCGCCATCGTCTCTGGGACGGTCGAACCTCTGGAGACTGGGCGGAGGAATTGAACGGGGCCTCGGGGGTGGTCAATCTGGCAGGCCGGAGCGTGGATTGCCGTAAGACTCCCGAGAACGCCGATGCGATCCTGCGTTCGCGCGTGGAGTCGTGCCGAGCGCTGGGATTGGCCTGTCGCGGCGTGGCCCGGCCGCCGAGCGTCTGGGTGCAGATGAGCACGGCCCACCTGTACGGGGATTCGTTGCTGCCTTGCGACGAGGATTCCGCTACCGGCTACGGGCTGGCCCCCGACGTGGCTCGGGCCTGGGAGGAAGCATTTGCCGAGTGGCGCCTGCCCGAGCAGCGCGGAGTGATCCAGCGGACCAGTTTCGTTCTGGGGAGGGACCGCGGCGCGGGCTCCGGCGCCCTGGATCGTCTGCTGCCGCTGGCACGCTGGGGGCTGGGCGGCACCATCGGTTCGGGCAAACAGGGAATGAGTTGGATCCACGAGGCCGATCTCAACGCCCTGTTCGTCCGCGCCCTGATCGACCCGGCCATGCGCGGGGCCTACGTGGCCTCGGCCCCCCAACCGCTGCCACAGCGGGAGTTTGCCCGCGAACTCCGTCGCGCCGTCGGCATGCCGCTGGGCCTACCGGCCACCGAAGCGATGGTTCGCCTGGGGGCCTACTGGCTGCTGGACACCGATCCCGAACTGGCGCTCTATGGACGATTCGTCACGTCGCGCCGGCTGGCCGAGGAGGGGTTCAGCTTCCGCTTCCCGTCGCTGGGTCCTGCCCTGGCCGATCTGCTGGGAGGACAACCGCGCTGGCAAAGAGAGTCGGCCGGGCGGTAGACTGTCCACCTTGAAGGTCCCAGCGTCCCGAAAGGAGGAGTCGACATGGTGCGTGTTCTGCTTTGGACGGTCGCGGTCGTCACGGTGTTGCTCGGCGGATTTGCCGGGGTGGTGGCGATGCAACCCAATCGGTACACCGTGCAACGGGAGGCGACGATCGCCGCCCCAGCGCAGAAGGTGTTCGAGAAGGTGAACAACTTCCGCGCCTGGGAGGAGTGGTCGCCGTGGGCCAAGCTGGATCCCGACGCCCAGGAGACGTTTGAGGGACCGGAGTCGGGCGAGGGCGCTATCTTCCGCTGGTCGGGAAACAGCGATGTGGGCGAGGGGCACATGACCATCGTCGAGAGCATCCCGGGCGAAAAGCTCCGCATCAAGCTCGTCTTCCTCCGGCCGATGGAGGGCGAGTGCGAGAATGTCTTCACGTTCACTCCCGTGTCCGACGGCAGCACTCGCGTTACCTGGACTATGACCGGCGAAAATAACTTCGTCGGCAAGGCCATGTGTCTGTTCATGTCCATGGACAAGGTGCTTGGAGCCGAGTTTGAGAAGGGCCTGAACTCGCTCCGCGACATCACCGTGTCGAAATAGCGTCTGCCGGGCGGGATGATTCCATCGGGGGCATCGGAGCGTCGATTCGCGACGCTTCGGTGCCCTCGGGCGTTGCGGGTAGCTGCTTCCGACGGGGGCCGTTCAGGATTGTTCCCAGATACGTCGGCCGTACCAGGAGCGCGTAACTGAGCAACAGGGCAAGCGTCGAGACGACCGTGATCCCCGCAAACTTCAGCTCAGCGGAGTAACCCCAGTCACGGATGGCATGCTGGAGCCACACGACAAGCGGCAGATGTGCCAGGTAGAGCCAGTACGCCGAATCCGAGAGGTAGCGAATCACGAACGATTCGCGCGGCACCAGGACCCGAAACAGACCGAGCAGCCCGAAAATGGCCGACCAGGCAAAGAGAACCTGAAACGTCCCCGAGAGAATCGGATCGCCCAGATATAGGCGAGCCACAGGGAGGAGAATGACCGCAACCGGGAGCCAGAGCCACCACGAACGGCCCACGCGGCCCTCGCGGTCGTGGGCATCGAAATAGAGCGCCCCCGCGAAGAAGAAGACCGCGTAGTAAGCGAACACGTGCGGCCAGGGGAGCACCCCTGTCGAGGTGTCCGGCCCCAGTCCCGAGCCGAGCACCCCCTGGAAGAGTTGCGGCGCGAACGTCAACGGTGCGAGCCACAGCAGTCGCCAACCCGGCAGGAGTAACCCCCGTGTGACGACCTGCGGCAGGAACGAATACAGCGGGGCGATCAGCAAGAAAAGGAGCACGAACCAGCAGAGAAACCACAGAAACCACAGATGACCAAACTGCGACGACAAGAACAGATGCGTCGCCGGTGCCGTCAAGCTGAATCGAACATTCCATCCGGGCGAACGCAGCCATTCGCCGTAGCCGTTGCGTTGCCGATTGAGCCAGTCCAGCCAGCGACTCCAGGTGCTGGCCCCACGTCGTTCGCGGTATTCCTCGATGAGGGTCAGGCAAGCGGTGCGTGCTTCGGCGAGCGATTTCTGGGAGCCGGGATTGAGCCGCAGGAAGGTGCACAGGGCGCGGGTGATGGGCCAGGAGACGTTGGCCGTGTCGGTGACGGATTTGTTGTCGTTGCTGCGTGCGTCAAGGTCTGCCCCCGCGTCGAGTAGTAGGCGAGCCACCTCGACACGCCCCAGGAAGCACGCCTGATGCAGCGGGGTGAAGCCCGTACGATCGCGAACCTGCACGTTCGCTCCACCCTCGATCAGCAGCCGCGCCATCGGAGCATCACCGATCAGCGCCGCCCAGCCTAACGGCGTCACACCAAACTCGGCGTCGGCTTGATTAGGGTCGACCCCGGTGGCAAGCAATCGGCCCACCTCGTCACGCTGTTCCTTGCGGATCGCCTGCACCAGAGGACTGGCCGTCGGTGTGCTGGTGAGCACGTTCTTGAGCGTCTCGTCGGTCGCTTTGGTCGAGATCCAGCCCAGCAACGGCAAGATGGTGACGTAGGCCAGCAGCATCGGCACGACGATCCGCTGGAAGCGCTGCTCGAACAGGGCCGACCACCCCCGCCTGCGCCAGAGCATCATCGTGAACAGCCCGCTCACGAAGAAGAACAACTGCATCCGAAAGCCATGCACCGCCTCGTAGAACCAGCGAATGGTCGACGACGACGCGGAGTCCATCACCATCCAGGGCGTGCCACCATAGGCCAGCGCAGCGTGCAAGGCGATGCCCAGAAGCATGGCAAAGGCGCGCAACGCATCGAGAGAATGCAGACGGGACGGTTCAGCAGCAGTGGACATGGAGCAAGACCCAGCGAGGAGGAACAAGAGTGTTGGCAGAAGCTACCCGCCACCCCACGCTCAGGTTTCGCCCCTCGCCGCTTGCCCTCTCGATCTTGCAAGCGGTCTTCGGCGAGGTTCCTGGCCGATTCGAACATCTTTCGGCAACACGTCGAACGGTTTCTGAACGCGATGCCGCGCTATCGGGGTGGGACCACCGAACAAGTTCGGATCAGTCCCCGCCTCTCCGAGCAGGAACGCGAGCGGCTTCGGAGTCTGGAGATTCTTCCGCAGGACTTGATTGACCTGACGGAAGGCCTGTGATGGGCTAGAAACTGCTCTCGAAGGAAATCGGGGCGACAGGATTCGAACCTGCGACCTCATGGTCCCAAACCACGCGCGCTACCAGACTGCGCCACGCCCCGTTGACTGCACTTACTCTACCGTGCTTCCTCACTTCAGACAATGGACCTTTGCGGCAGGTTCGCCCTGCCGCGGTCGGTGTCCTTCGCTCAGCCCTTCAGGACCGTCAGCAGGCGTTCGAAGTCGTCGTTCGACTCGAACGTCAGGACGATCTGGCCCTTGTCCTTTTCTTTTACCTTGATCTCGACCTTCAGACCCAGCGTTCGCTTGAGCTGATCCTCAATGCTTTGCACGTGGGCCGTCTTGCCGCTGCTGGCCGTGCTACCCCCGCCGCCCGAGCCGCTGCTTGATCCAGAGCGTGCCGGCTTCTCCGAGGGGGGGAGTTCCTGCACGATGCCCGTCAGTGCGTGGACCGATAGTCCACGCTGGACCACATCCTTGGCCAACTCGGCCTGTTTGGACGTGTCCTTGATGTTCTTGAGGACCTTGGCGTGACCCATCGTCAATTGGCCACCCTGGACCATCAGCTGGATGTTCTCGGGCAAATCCAGGAGGCCGATGAGATTGCTGATTGTCGGACGGGCCAGACCGAGGCGTTGGGCCAGTTGTTCGTGGGTCATGTTGTAGCGTTCGAGGTAGTCCTTGAACCCCTGGGCCTTCTCGATGGGCGTCAGGTCCGCCCGCTGCACATTCTCGATCAGCGCGGCCTCGTAGCTCTGCTGATCGTTGAAATCGACGATGGTCACCGGCACCGAGCCAAGCCCGGCCAGTTCGGCCGCCCGCAGTCGGCGTTCGCCCGCGATGAGTTGGTAGCGATCCCCGACGGGTCGGACGACCAGAGGTTGCAGCACTCCGTGAGAACGGATGCTCTCCGAAAGCGAAGCGATTTCCTCCTGCTCGAAGGTCTTCCGGGGCTGGAACGGGCTTTTCTCGATGGCATCGAGCGACACCTCGCCGCGGTTATTGGTGCCGACGATCGGCTCCTCGCCGAGCAGTGCTTCCAGTCCGCGACCCAGGCGAGATTTTTTTTCCGTCTGCATGTGCGTCATCCTTCCTTCGTGCGTGGTCCGATCCCTGGACCGAGGGCACGATACCTCCAAGGTTCCTCGTGGAACAAGCCTTCTTCTTGAAGCGACCCCTGCAGGGCGTACAATAGCGCCTGAAAGGAGACCGACTCATGACCCGGCCGGGCGAACCCGCGCGAGCCATCCCGCGAGCCAGCGTGGGTCGGTTGAGCCTTTACCTCCGACGGCTGGAGACCCTGCAGAGCGAGGGGGTCGTTCACGTCAGTTCGCAGGCTCTGGGAGACTCGCTCGGTCTGACCGATACCCAGGTTCGCAAGGATCTGGCCGTGCTCGGGGAACGCCTCGGACACCCTGGTGTGGGCTACGACATCGCCGAACTGGTGTCGGCCATCCGAACGACGCTGGGACTGGATCGCGTCTGGTTTGCCGCCCTGATTGGGGTGGGGAATCTGGCCCGCGCGTTGCTTCGCTACCAGGGGTTTCGGCAACGGGGTTTCGAGGTCGTCTGTCTCTTCGACGCCGACCCCGACAAGGTGGGCCTGCGGATCGACCAGCTTTGCGTGCACGCGATGAGCGAACTGGCCGAGGTGAGGGTGCAGTCTCGGGCGGAACTGGGCATCCTGACGGTGCCCGGCGAGGCGGCCCAGAGCACGGCAGACCTCTTGATCCAGGCGGGCTTTCGCGGTATTCTAAACTTCTCACCCGGGGTGATTCGAGTGCCCAACGGAATCAGCCTGGTGAACGTGGACCTGACAATTCAACTCGAGCAGTTGGCTTTTTTGGTTCACGGGTCTATCATGGAAAAGTGAATAGCTAGTACCCGGTAGTGTAACGGTAGCACAAGAGATTTTGGCTCTCTTTGTCTAGGTTCGAATCCTAGCCGGGTAGCTCCTCGACCGCCTCAGGCAACCTCAATCCCAGCCGCGTCGCGATTTCGCGAAGGGCTGGCAATCGGTCCTGCTGAACCACCAGCGACAGTGGTCCCAGGCGCTCGACAACGTAGGGACGCGTGATGGGCCATTGCTCCAGGCCGTCGGCCAGGGCGGAGTCGCTCACGGTCAGGACCACCAGCCGACGCAGGCGCGGTGAGTCCAACATCGGGGCCAGCAACAGCAATTTCGCGGCGGGTGTCGCCGAGATTCCCAACCGTTGCTGAAACCAGTTCTCCAGCGTGATCGCGCTCCACCCCGCCTCGCGGGCTCGGCCGAGCGATTCCGGCGTGAGCCGATAGATCCGCCGATTGTTGCTCGTCTGGCGTTCGACCAACTCGGCAATGCGCGGCAACTCGGTCTCGAGCAACAGGTCCGATCGCGACAGATCGACACTCAGCGTGACGCCATCGGCCTCGACCGTCACGCACCGCTCCGGAGGCAGGCCGTAATCACGAGAGCCGGCAAGGCGAAAATGCTTGAAGTCGATCTGGTCCTCGCTGGCGACCACCAGGACGGTATCGGTGGCGCGAAAACCGGTGACCCCGCGAGCCAGCGCCTCGTCGAGTTCGCGGGCCGAGGCAAATTCTAGCAGCGTGGCGGTGGGGTACAACGTGATCCGCTCGCGTTTGTTCGCCCACGTTCGCATCAGGTCCAGCACGCCCGGCGGGGTCGAGCGGGTTCCATGCTGCTCGAACAGTCGCGACAGACTCTCAAAGCTCTCCCCGGCTTCCAGGGCCCGGTAGACCGTCTCCGCCTCCAGCGCGAGCGTGCAGGCGGCCCCCAGTGTCTTCCAGGTGGCCGCAAGCGTGAGCCGTCGTAGGAGCGCCGGGGTCAATCCCTGACGGTAGACCAAGATCTCCAGGTTGGGCTGGAGCAGCAGCGTTTTGGGGAACGGCGGTGGGAGCAGGGGCGGCTCCTGTCCGGACAGAAACGCCCTGCCCCACTCGGTCAGTCGGACTCGCCAGCTCTCTTCATGCCGGGTCGCCTCGATCAGGCGCACGGGCCAGGCGACGCCGAGCAGGAAGACCTCCAGCCACGGTCCGCGTTGCGACGGTCGGACGCCCGAACGGGCCCAGAACGGATGGCGTTCCTGAATCCAGTCCTGAAGCAGGTCGATCGCTACCCACTCCTCGACGGGTTGATTCCGGAGCACTTCCAGCACCAGCAGGTAGGCCGACGCGAACGGTTGATTGTGGTTGCTGAGCGGACGATAGCCATCCACCGGCCCCCAGTCGCTCAGGCGGAAGAGTTGCGGAACGATGCCGCTCAGTGCAGACCACAGCCCCTCATTCCATTCCTCCGGCAGGTCGACCGCCCGTAGTTCGGCATCGTTCGGGACCAGCAATCCCAGGCGTTCGGCCACCTCGGCAAGCAGAAATCCCTGATCGGGCACCGCGATGAGGGCATCAGCCGCGCGAGCGTTGAGCAAACCATCCTGCGAGAGTCGCTCGACATCGCGCTTGAACAACCCACCGCCCTGCGTTCGTCGAAACGGCATGCCGCGGACTTGCTGCCACAGGACGCCGAGCCGCAGCAGCCAATCGAGGCCGTCGGCCTGCAGGGGGCGAGCCAGTGCGAGCCGTTCTCCCAACTCGGGCCAGTCGGTTTCCGGCGGGCGCACCCGTCCGGCGATCGGACGCGGCACCAGCACGTAGAGCGGCCCCTCTGTTGCCGTCGACATCCAGTAACCGAAGGAACCGAAGCGAGTGGTCTGTTCGGGCAAGACCGGATAGAGCAGCCCCGCCTCGAACAGATCCTGGATCGTCGCTCCAACGGTCGCCGGCTCCTGACCCAGGGCCATCAGCAACTCGAACAAAGATGCCAACGGCCACTCGGGCTGCCGCGAGCGGAACACAATCGCCAGGAGGCTCCGTGCCGGGTCGGGGAGTTCCGCCAGCCGGCGATCGAGCACCGGTGGGTTCTCCAACACCTCCAGGCACTTGCGAATCAGTTCGTCGCGCGGCCACTGATTGCGTGGCCTGGCCAGGCGAGCCGCCACCTCCCGCAGGAGCGGTTCGTCGTAGCATTCCAGAGTCGAGCGGACTCGATCCAGATCGGCTTCAGCGTTCACGCGCTTTTCCCAGCGACTTGCGGGGTGTGGCCCATCTTCTGTAGCTCCTGCAGAACGGCCTCGACCCGACCTGGACGAATCAGGAGCACCCGTTCCGTCAGTCGGCCGACCACCTCACCGGCCAGTTTTCGGCGTGCCAGAATCTCCTCGGCGAGGACGGCATCTTCCGTCACTACCAGGCAGACCCGTTTATGCAGTTTCACCGGGATGCGCCCTCCCGATCCACTGCCCATCGCGGCGATCGTCATGTTACAGCAACCCGTTCGACTGGGCGTCGATCAGTTCCCATCCATCGGCAATTTCATAGGCGTAGCCCTGTTCCGTGAGGAAGAGTTGCCGATGGTGGGCGAAATCCTGCTCGCGTGTATCCCGACTGACCAGTGTATAGAACCGGGCCACCTCGCCGCCACTCTTGGGACGCAAAATCCGACCAAGACGCTGGGCTTCCTCCTGGCGCGACCCGAATGTCCCGGAGACCTGGATGAGCACATTGGCGTCGGGGAGGTCCAGGGCGAAGTTGCCCACCTTCGACAGGATGATGTGACGCACCACGCCGAGCCGGAAGTCGCGATAGAGTTGCTCGCGCGTCTCCTGCGAGGTCGCCCCCGTGATCAGCGGCAACTCGAATCGTCGGGCCAGCGCCCGCAGTTGCGACAGATACTGGCCAATCACCAGCACGCGCGAGTCCTTGTACCGTTGCAGCAGTGCCGCCACGACGTCTTCCTTCGACGGGTTTTCGCTCGCGATGCGAAACTTCTCTCGCGTCTCGGCGACCGCGTACTCCATGCGGATGGCTTCCGGCAAGGCCACGCGCACCTCGGTACAGGTGGCCTCGGCGATCCACCCGCGTTGCTCCAGTTCGCGCCACGGCACATCAAACTTCTTGGGACCGATGAGCGTGAACACATCGGCTTCCAGTTGATCCTCGCGAACCAGGGTGGCCGTCAGTCCGAGCCGACGCCGGGCCTGGATGTTGGCGGTCACCCGGAAGACGGGGGCCGGAAGCAGGTGCACCTCGTCGTAGACGATCAGGCCCCAGTCCTGTTGATCGAACAGCCCGAAGTGAACGTACTCGTCGTTCTTGCTGTTGCGATGCGTGAGAATCTGATAGGTGGCCAGCGTCACGGGACCGATATCTTTGGTCTCGCCGGTGTACTCCTTGACCTGGTCCTCGGTCAGCGAGGTCTTGTCCAGGATCTCGCGACGCCATTGCTTCACGGAGGTGATCCCCGTGGTCAGCACGAGCGTCTTGCGCTGGACCCGGCTCATCGCCGCGATGCCGACAATGGTTTTGCCGGCGCCGCAGGGGAGCACCACCACACCCGAGCCACCACGAACGTCGCCGCCGGCGTAGTAGGTTTCGACCGCCTGGGTCTGGTAGTCTCGAACCTGGAACGGGAGCCCGTTGGCCCCCACGGACCGCAGGTTGATCTCCAGCGCCTCGCCTTCGGTGTAGCCGGCCAGATCCTCCGCCGGGTAGCCGACGGTAATGAGCGCCTGCTTGATCACACCACGAAAGGCGGTGTCGATCTGGAAGCTCTGCTTGTCCAGACGTGGCCCCAGAAAGTTTTTGACCTTCGGCTGGCGGATCAGCTCCTCCAGCAAGGCGGTATCGGGGCACACCATCTTGAGGCTAGGTCCCTCGGGTGTGTCGTGCTTCTCCAATCGCACCCTACCGTAACGGCTCACGATCTCCGTGATGTCCGGGGGCAGATTCGCCGGCAACGGAAACTTGCTGAGCCGGGTGAGCACCTCGATCATCGCCGGGGCGGAATGGCCGGCGGCGGCGGCATTCCACAACGAGAGCGGCGTCAGACGATAGGTGTGAATATGCTCAGGGCTTTTTTCCAGTTCGGCGAAAGGAGCCAGGGCATCTCGCGCCTCGGCATACTTGGGGTTGTCCACTTCCACGAGGACGGTTCGGTCGCCCTGCACGATGAGGGGATTGGTCGGCTCGTAATGCATTCTGGGCCCACTCTCGCGTTCCTGCCGGGGTGTCCATGATGAAGTGTAAACGCTGAGCGCGGCCCTCGCAATGGCATCCTGCCCGCAGGTCCCGGCAGGTGCTCGGCCAAGTCCCGCGCTCCTGCGTCCTAGCGAATGATCTCCGCGCCCTGACCCAGCAGATGCGGATAACGCTTCCGGACCGGCTCGACCTCGGCGGTCAGAAACTCATCCACCTGTTCTGCGGCTCGCCCGATAAACGCCTCGGGGCGCAACACCTCGTCAAAGTTCACGTCGGCAAAGAGTTTATCCTCGCGCAGACGCTCCAGCAGGTTGTTCGTCCCCGCTCCCGTTCGCACGACCGTCTGCACCGCCCGGCTGTGTTCGCGAATGGCCTCGTGTCCTTTTTGTCGATCCTGCCCCGCCGCGACCGCTGCCATCAGCAGGTTTTCCGTGGCCATGTACGGCAGCATCGGAGTCATGTTCGCGTTGATCGTCGCGGGGAAGACCTCCAGACCGCTGACGACGTTGATCCCTAGCCGCAGCGCCGCATCGGCAGTGAGAAACGCCTGCGGCAACGTCAGCCGACGGTTGACGCTGTCATCGAGAGTCCGCTCTAGCCACTGCGTCGCGGCCGTGTGAGCGGCACTGATCAG
>ERZ1066117.1605-NODE-1605-length-10732-cov-6.631451_pt1 | contig 10732 bp, 10 predicted proteins | sample MGYA00382764_ERZ1066117 | MGnify/ENA primary metagenome ERZ1066117 (study PRJEB33369, sample SAMEA5778347) | biofilm metagenome | biome: Industrial cooling water; feature: Water cooling tower basin; material: Biofilm | place: United Arab Emirates | collected...
AGTTCTACCTGCTCGGGCGGTTGCCGAAGGAGAAGTGATCCGGCGGACGGGAATGCCGGGGCCGGCTAGCGCCGGATGACGGCAATGGTCAGCGCGAGCAGCGCGATGGCGACCCCGAGCATCACGTAGAGCGCGCGGCGGCGGCCTCGGCCGGGGCGTCGACGGGGGCGGCCGCGGCGAGGTCGAGCGGCGCCTCCACCGGGGCTTCGAGGGCCGCGGTCGGCTCGCTGGCCGCCGCGGGGGCGGGCGTGGGCGCGGGCGGCAGCGCCACCGCGGGCTCGATGGCCACGCGCTGGCCGTCGATGCGCAGGGCGTCGGCGGCCCGCGAGACGGCGGCGCTGTGGTGGCCCCGCGGCGCGCCATCGGCGATGGCCTCGACCCAGTCGCCCAGGTAGGCCAGCGCCTCGGTGCTGAGCGTGCGCAGGGGTTCGTCCATGCGCGCGTCGGACGCCAGGCGGGCGTTGAACAGCTGCTCGCAGGACCAGGCGGCTTCGCCGAAGTCCTTGAGGCCGATCATGCGCGAGCTGCCCTTCAGCGTGTGGAAGGCGCGCCGCACGGTCGTCATGTCGGGCAGGTTGTCGGGCGCGGATGCCAGCCGCTCGACGGCGGCCTGGGCGTCGGCTACGACCTCGCGCGCCTCCTCGACGAAGATCTCGCGCATCTCGGCGTCGTCTTCGAGGCCGGTGCCGCCGGCCGGGGCGGGCCGGGGCGGTGGCACGGGCGCGGGCGGCGGGGGCGGTTCGGCCACGGGCGGCGCGGCCAGGCCGGCGATCTCGGCCAGCTCGCCGCGCATGCGGGCGCGAGTGGCGGCGTCGTTGCCCTCGCGCAGGCCGCGGTGGGCGGTGGCCAGCAGCTGGGCCAGCTCGCGCTGGTCGGCCGCGGTGGCGGCCTGGGCCAGGCGCTCGGCGTCGCGCGCCAGCTGGCCATCGGCCACGCCGGGGTCGGCCGCGGCGCGGGCCAGGCCTTGGACCTGGTCGACCAGCGGCGCCGCCGCCGTGTCGGGCGCGATGGCCATGGGCATCGTCGCCTCGTCGAGCCCGGCAAAGGCCGAGGCGCGCTCGGTGCGGCCCATCACCGCGGTGAGGCTGCCGGTGTCGGGGTCGAAGCGGAACAGGCTCTTCGCGAGCTGCGGCTGCACGCTGAGCATGTCGATCAGGAAGCTCAGCGCGCCGAGGTTGTCGGCCAGGCGGTCGAAGGTGCCGGCCTGGATGGCGCGCTGGGCGTCGACCTCGGTCTGCGCCAGCTCGTCGACCATGTCGCGCATGTGCAGCGCGGCCTGCGAGGCCTGGTCCATGCCCAGCACCGAGAGCACGCCGCGCATGGCGCCCAGCTGCGCCGGCACGGGGATCAGCACCGCGCGGTCGGCCGGGTTGCGGAAGTACTGGTCGATCTGCTTCTCGACCTCGGACAGGCTGGCGCGCAGCTCGGCCACGACGCTGCCCATGGTCTGGCGGTCGGAGACGCGGCGGTACAGCTCCTCCATCCAGATCTCGAGCGGCTGCGGCTCGGCCCCGGCGCGCACGGCGTCGATGCGGCCGGCCAGGTGGGCCAGGCGCTCGGGCAGGTTGGGCTGGTCGAGCTCGCCGTCCTCGAGCGACGCGTCGAGGAACAGGATGCCGGTGGCCACCTCCATGGCCAGCGCGGCCGGCGGCGGGTCGGCGGTGGCGACGAGCTGGGCCGACACGGCCTCGAGCGAGGCCGCGAGCACCTCGCCGGCCGGGAACAGCTTCTGCAGCGACTCGCCCACCAGGTGCATCTGGTCGGACAGCACCTGCAAGCGGTGCATCTCGCCGCCGGCCACGGCCGACCAGGCGTCCTTGGCGGCGTTGACGCGCTTGCGCGCCTGCACCAGCAGGGCGGGGTCGAAGCGGCCGAGGCGCGAGTGCTCGTAGTCGGCCAGGGCGGCACCGGCCTCGGCGTCCAGGCGCCAGGCCTGGCGCACCGCGGCCAGGCGCGGCGCGGCGCGGGTGCCGGCCTCGGGGGCGCGGGCGCGGGCGCAGAAGAAGAGCAGGTCCTGGGCGAGGCGGTCCGAGGGCGCCACGGCGCCGGGGCCGCCCTTGGCGCTGGCGCGCAGCTGGGCCAGCAGGCGCGAGGCCAGGCGCTTGGCATAGACGTCGGCGCCCAGCAGGCCCGCGGCCTGGGCCTCGAACACCGCCGCGGCCAGCTGCCACAGCGTGCCTTCCTGGGCGCGGCCCAGGCCCCGGGCGCCGGCGGCCAGATCGGCGCAGAGGTCGCTCATGCGCGCCGCCGCCGGGCCGGGGTCGCGCATCAGCGCCAGCACCTCGGCCTCCATGAGGCCGCGCGCCTCGTCGTCGGCGTTGCGCGGCTGGGCCGAGCTGTCGTGCGGCAGCTCGCGCCACTGCCAGTCGGCCTGCCAGAGGTCGGCCGGGTGGATGCGGTCGGCCCCGGCGAGCTGCAGCGCGTCGCGGTACTGCGGGAACAGCATCAGCGGGCTGACGCTCTTGCGCGCCAGCAGGCGCGCGAGGTAGTCGAGCAGGCCGAAGGACACGCGCTCGACGACGTCCACCGCCTTGGCGTCGATGAGCGCCGGCTTGGCCACCAGGCGCTGCACGGCGCTCTCGGCGGCGCGCAGCACGGTGGCCACGGCGGGCAGGCCCACGAGCTCGAGTGCCCCCACGCCCTGGTGCAGCTGCGTGCGCGCCTGGCGCAGCACGCTGGCGTCGGCGGCGTCGAGGTCGCCACCGGCGGCGGCCTCGGCGTCCTTCAGGTAGCGGCGCAGCGCCTTGGTGGCGTTCTCGAGCGAACGCCGCAGCTCGCCGTGCACCCAGGCCAGCGCGCTGAGGTCGTCGCCCGGCATCGCGTCGAGGTCGACGGGGCCGGAGTCTTGGGTGTCACGCATGGGCAGCGGGTGGCGGTGGCTGGGGGTCCGCGCGATCAGGCGATCTTGAAGCGCGCGATGGTGTTCTTGAGTTCGTCGGCCGTGCGGGCGAGCTCACGAACCATCTGCGCCGTGGAGCGCGTGCCCTCGGAGGTCTGCTCGGTCACCGCGAAGATGTGCTGGATGTTGGCGGCCACCTCGTTGGCCTGCTTGGCTTCCTTCAGGGCCTCCTGCGAGATGCGCTGGATCAGCTCGGCCAGTTCGCGCGTCACGCGGTCGATGTCGCCGAGGGCCGCGCCGGCGGCGTCGGACAGCCGCGCCCCCTCGACCACGCCCTGCGTGCTGCGCTCCATGGCGCCCACGGCGTCCTGGGTGTCGGTCTGAATGGTGCGCACGATGGCCGCGATCTGGCGCGTGGCGTCGGCCGAGCGTTCGGCCAGCCGCTGCACTTCCTCGGCCACCACGCTGAAGCCGCGGCCGGCTTCACCCGCGCTCGCCGCCTGGATGGCGGCGTTCAGGGCCAGCACGTTCGTCTGCTCCGTGATGTCCGAGATCAGCTCGGTGATCTCGCCGATCTCCTGCGAGCTCTCGCCCAGGCGCTTGATGCGCTTGGAGGTTTCCTGGATCTGGTCGCGGATGGAGTTCATGCCGCCGATGGCGTTCTGCACCGCGGCCAGGCCCGACTCGGCGGCCTGCAGCGACTGGCGCGCCACCGCGGCGGTCTCCTGCGCCTGCGCCGACACGTCGTTGATGCGCTCGGCCATCTGCAGCACCTCGTCGCCGGTCTCGCGGATCTCGCGCAGCTGCTCGGTCGAGGCGCCCAGCAGCTCGATCGAGTTCTCCTCGACCTTGGCGGTGGTCTCGGTCACGCGGCCCACCGTGGTCTGCACCTGCTCCACCAGGGTGCGCAGCTCCTCCACGGTGTAGTTCACCGAGTCGGCGATGGCGCCCGTGATGTCCTCCGTGACGGTGGCCTGCTGCGTGAGGTCGCCCTCGGCCACCGCCTGCAGTTCGTTCATGAGCCGCAGAATGGCCGCCTGGTTGGCGTCGTTCACGCGCTTGGCTTCCTGCTCCTGGCGCTCGGCCTCCTGGCGCTGCGTGTCGGCGGCGCGGGCGCGGGCGGTCTGGTCGATCACGAACAGGCGCAGCAGGCCGAAGGCACCGGCGCCCAGCGCCGCCAGGCCCAGCAGGCCCAGCAGCAGGCGCCAGCCGCCCAGGCCGCCGCTGCCGGCCAGGCCCTGCTGCAGCGTGTCCAGGCCCAGGCGCAGCGGCTCGGAGTCGGCGACGATGGCGCCCTGCGCCTCGCGCGCGGCCACCAGGCCCTGCAGGTTGGACAGGATGGCCGCGGCCTCGGTGCGCGTCTTCTCGTACTGGGCCAGCAGCTGCTGCAGGCGCTCGCGCGTCTGCGCGTCGCGCGTGCCGGGCAGGCGCAGCTCGGGGTTGCCCTGGATCACGCCCTCGGCGATCTCCTTGAAGGAGTTGAGGTCCTTGCCGAGCAGGAACACCGCCTCGGCACTGACACCCTCGGTCGTGAGGAACTCGTTGGCGCTCTTGCCGATGCGCTGCGTGAGCATCACCAGCTGGCCCACGGCCGAGAGCTCGGCCGCCGAGGCGCCGCTCTGCAGCTTGAGTGCGCTCACGGTCTCGGCGGTTTCCAGCAGGTCACCGCTCTGGCGGTTGATGGCGCGCAGCGCGCTGCCCACCTGCGTCAGGGTCTGCTGCTGCGTCAGCACGATGGCGGCGTTGCGCTCGGCGCGCTCGGCCAGCGGCAGCAGCGCCGCGACCTGCTCCTGCAGGCCGCCGGGCGCGGCGGCGACGTCGCCGTCGCCGGTGGACAGGCTGCGCACGGTCCGGGTCAGGATGTCGACCGACTCGCGCACCTCGGGGAAGGCCGCCGCGCTGCCGACCACGGCCTGCGACACCGACTTGGCCAGGCGCTGCGACTGCGTGGTGGCCTGGCCGGCGGCAGCCACCTGGCTGGAGCTGCGGTTGGCGGAGGTGATGGCGAACAGCGCCGCCAGCAGCAGCGCCGCGAGGCCGCCACCGAAGAGGATGACCATGGCGCGCTGCTGGCGCTCCAGCGGCCAGGCGCCGACCACGGGCAGGCCGGTGTTGAAGCCCTCGGCCTCGTCGGCGCTGGCCGCGACGCGCGTCTCGCCGAACTCGGCCGCCAGCTCGGAGGGCGCGGCTTCGCTGATGATGGAGTTGCCGTCGCTGTCGACGCGGCTGTCGGTGCGGCTGGGCTCACCCGAGGTGATGGTGCTCTGGCCCAGGCGGACCGTCACCTCGCCCGGCGCGGGCGGCGACAGCTCGTCGAACGGCGCCGAGGGCACCGGGATGTCGGCCTCGGGCTTGGCGCGGCCGGCACCCTTGATGCGATCCAGAAAGCTCATGGCGTCCTCTTCAGGTCTCTTAGGCGGTCGTGGTGGGCGGCCAGGGCCCGGTGCAGCTGCGATCAGGCGGTCGCGGCGCTCATGCCGCGATGGCCAGGAACAGTTCGTGGCGGGCCAGCGCCGCGAGGTCGATCTCTTGCCAGACGCGGCCGTCGGCGTCGCGCCAGCGGCCGCCGGCGGCGAACGCGGGGCGCGGCGGGCCGTCGGCCGGCTCGGGGGTGTCGGGTTGCAGCTGCTGGCGGTTGCGCAGGCCCGCGAGGCGGTCGATCAGCACCGCGCAGTGCGAGCCCAGGCTCGGGTTGAAGGCGAGCAGGCGGGCCTGCTCGCGCAGCGCGTCGGGCGCCAGCGGCGCGCGCAGGCCCAGGAAGGCCGCGAGGTCGACCACGCCGTGCAGGCCGCCGCGCAGGTTGGCCACGCCCAGGAACCAGGGCTGGGTGTGCGGCACCGGCAGCAGCGCGCCGGCGGGGAAGATCTCGCCGGCGGTGGCCAGCGGCAGCAGCAGGCCGGCGCCGGCGCATTCCACGGCCAGCCACGACGCGGCGCGGGTCTCGGTGCGCGCGGCCTGCAGCCGCTCGGCGAGCCGGCTCTGCAGTTCGCGAAGGGCTTCGCGTTTGGCCATCGGCGGCTTAGTCGAAGGCCTTGATCTTGGCGATCAGCTCGTCGGCGTTGACGGGCTTGACGATGTAGTCGCGCGCGCCCTGGCGCATGCCCCAGACCTTGTCGGTCTCCTGGTTCTTGCTGGTGCACATGATCACGGGCACGCCCGCGAAGCGCGGGTCGCGCGTGATGCTGCGCGTGAGCTGGAAGCCGTTCTGGCCGGGCATGACCACGTCCATGAGGATGAGGTCGGGCTTCTCCTCCTCGAGCCGGCGCATGGCCTCCTCGCCGTTCTCGGCGGTGCGCACGGTGTAGCCGCGCTTGCCGAGGATGTCCGAGAGGTGGAACAGCTCGGTCTTGGAGTCGTCGACGATGAGGATCTTCTGGATGGCCATCGCGTGTGCGTTCCGGCTGGGTGTGGGGATCAGGCCGCGGCGCGGCGGTGGGCGCCCACGGCCTTGAGCAGCTGCTCCTTGGTGAAGGGCTTGGTCAGGTAGTCCTCGGAGCCGACCATGCGGCCGCGGGCCTTGTCGAACAGGCCGTCCTTGCTGGACAGCATGATCACCGGCACGTGGGCGAAGCGCGGGTTGCGCTTGATGATGGCGCAGGTCTGGTAGCCATCGAGCCGCGGCATGAGGATGTCGCAGAAGATGAGGTCGGGCGCGTGGTCGTTGACCTTGGCCAGCGCGTCGAAGCCGTCCTCGGCGAGCACGACCTCGTGCCCCCCCTGGCGCAGGAAGATCTCGGCGCTGCGCCGGATGGTGTTGCTGTCGTCGATGACCAGCACCCGCGCGCCGGCGGGTGCAGCGGCCGCTGCTGCGCCCGCGTCGGGCCCTTGCATGTCCAAGCGCCGTCCTCCTCGTCGAGCCCTTGCGCGCCGTGCTGCAACGCCGGCGCGCGGCGGATCAGATCTGCACCATCTCGAAGTCTTCCTTGCGGGCACCACACTCCGGGCAGGTCCAGTTCATGGACACGTCGGCCCAGGCCGTGCCGGCGGGGATGCCGTGCTCCGGATCGCCGTCGGCCTCGTTGTAGATCCAGCCGCAGATCAGGCACATCCAGGTACGCGGTTCGCTCACGATGGCTCGGTCACCTCACTACAATGGAGGATCATTGTAGCCACGCACATCCGGCAAAAAGCGTGGATTTGTGAGGGCCTGCAGCCCGTTCTTCAGAGTTTGCTGGAGGTTCGGGCCGGTGCCAACCAGCGCCGTGCCCCCCCCCCCCGAGGGCCTCGACGGCCCCGAGGGCGCCGCCGTCGAGCCTCCCGCCCCCGCCGCGGTGATGTGCTTCAACGCCAGCGAGCCCAGCGGCGCCGGCGGCGTGGCCGGCGACGTCGCCACGGCCGCGGCCATGGGCGCGCACGCGCTGCCCATCGTCACGAGCATCGTGATGCGCGACACCGCCGACATCTTTGACCAGCACGACATCGACGCCGATGTCGTGGTCGAGCAGGCGCGCACCATCCTCGAGGACATCACCATCGCCGCCTGGAAGGTGGGCTTCCTGGGCAGCGCCGACAACGTGAGCGCCGTGGCCGAGGTGCTGTCCGACTACACCGACATCCCGCTGGTCACCCACCTGCCCAACCTGGGCTGGATGGACGAGGACCAGCTCCAGCCCTACCTCGACGCCTTCCGCGAGCTCATCCTGCCCGCCACCGAGGTGCTGGTGGGCAACCACAAGACGCTGCAGGACTTCCTGCTGCCCGAGTGGGACAGCGAGCGCCCGCCGTCGGCGCGCGAGCTGGCCGTGGCCGCGGCCGAGCACGGCACGCGCTACGTGCTCGTCACGGGCGTGGCGCTGCCGTCCAAGGGCGCCGAGCAGTACATCGACAACGTGCTGGCCTCGTCGCAGGGCGCGCTGGCTGGCGAGAAGTTCGAGCGCTTCGAGACCAGCTTCGTGGGCGCCGGCGACACGCTCAGCGCCGCGCTGGCCGCGCTGCTGGCCACGGGTGCGGAGCTGCAGGCCGCGGTGTCGGAGGCGCTGAACTTCCTCGACCAGTCGCTCGACGCCGGCTTCCGCCCCGGCATGGGCCATGTCGTGCCCGACCGCTTCTTCTGGGCGCTGCCGCCGCCCGAGGGCGAGGAAGGCGACGAAGGCCCCGAGGGCGCCCCGGCCGCGAACGACGACGAACCCGAGCCCGAGGCGCCGCCGCCCAAGGCCCCGCCGCGCCGCGTGCACTGAAGCTGCGCGCGCCCACACAACCCCTTGCCCCAGCCGTACCCCATGCCCCAGACCAACCAGGCCCTGTTCGAGCGCGCGCAGCGCGTCATCCCCGGCGGCGTCAACTCGCCGGTGCGCGCCTTCCGCGCCGTGGGCGGCACGCCGCGCTTCATCACGCGCGCCGAGGGGCCGTTCATCGTGGATGCCGAGGGCCGGCGCTACATCGACTACATCGGCTCCTGGGGGCCGATGATCCTGGGCCACGGCCACCCGGCCGTGCTCGAGGCGGTGCAGAAGGCCGCGCTCGACGGCTTCAGCTTCGGCGCGCCCACCGAGCGCGAGATCGAGCTCGCCGAGGCCATCATCGGACACCTGGGCGCCGCCAGCGGCGTGGAGCAGGTGCGCCTGGTCTCCAGCGGCACCGAGGCCGGCATGAGCGCGCTGCGCCTGGCGCGCGGCGCCACGGGCCGCAACCTCATCGTCAAGTTCGAGGGCTGCTACCACGGCCACGCCGACGCGCTGCTGGTCAAGGCCGGCTCGGGCCTGGCGACCTTCGGCTTCCCCACCAGCGCGGGCGTGCCCGAAGACGTGGTCAAGCACACGCTGGTGCTCGAGTACAACAACCTCGAGCAGCTCGAGGCGGCCTTCGCGGCCCAGGGCGACCAGATCGCCTGCGTCATGCTCGAGGCCATCGCCGGCAACATGAACTTCGTGCGCGCGAGCCTGCCCTTCATGCAGCGGCTGCGCGAGCTGTGCACGAAGCACGGCGCGATGCTGGTGTTCGACGAGGTGATGACGGGCTTCCGCGTCGGCCCGCGCGGCGCCTGGGGCGTGTACGCGGCGCTGATGCCGGGCTTCCGGCCCGACCTCTTCGTGTTCGGCAAGGTCATCGGCGGCGGCATGCCGCTGGCGGCCTTCGGCGGCAGCCGCGAGGTCATGGCCAAGCTGGCGCCGCTGGGCCCGGTGTACCAGGCCGGCACGCTGAGCGGCAACCCCGTGGCCACCGCCTGCGGGCTGGCGACGCTGCGCGAGATTTCGCGCCCCGGCTTCTTCGAGGCCCTGGGCGCGAGCACGCGCGCGCTGGTGAACGGCCTGAAGGCCGCGGCCGACGCCGCCGGCGTGCCCTTCGTGGTGGACAGCGAAGGCGGCATGTTCGGCTTCTTCTTCGCCGACCGCCTGCCGCAGAACTACGGCGTCGTGATGGCCACCGACAAGGAGCGCTTCAACCGCTTCTTCCACGCCATGCTCGACCGCGGCGTGTACCTGGCGCCGGCGCTGTACGAGGCCGGCTTCGTGAGCGCGGCGCACACGCCGGCCGAGATCGAGGCCACGGTGGCCGCGGCGCGCGAGGCCTTCGCCGCGCTCTGAGCGCGGCCCGCCGTCACACGGGCGAGGAGCGCAGGCCGTAGGCCTTGCCGCCCACGAACACGTACTCGGCGCGCAGGATGGCGTCGCCCTTCTCACCCGCGAAGGTGAAGCCGAGCACGGCCACGCGGTCGCCGGACTTGATCTCGGGCACCTGCCAGGCGCCCATGCGCGACAGCGGCGCGAGCTCGACGTCCCAGACGCGGTCCTTGCGCGTGGGCAGCTGCGCGGCACGCAGCAGCGCGGCGCCGTCCACCGGCGCGCTCTGCGGCGGCAGGCTGCGCGTCGCCAGGTCGGCGGGCAGCTTCGCATCGGCCGGCAGCTCGAGCTTGAGCTCGGCGTGCGGGTTGCGCCAGCGCACGTCGCGCGCCGTGCCTTCCAGGTAGATGGGGCGGTTCTGGTCGAAGCTGCTCCAGCCATGGTGGGCCCAGGCGGGCAGCGACAGCAGCACGGGCGCGGCGGCCAGGACGTGTCGGCGGTGCATGAGGTTCTCCCTTCAGACGTAGGCGATCCAGCGGCCGCTGATGATGGCCGCCAGCCAAAGACCCAGCGACAGCACGGTCTGCGCGCGCGCCAGGGCGTCGGCGCGCTGCAGGCCGCCGCGCGCATGGAAGGCCGCGGCGTTGGTGCCGGCCGCCATCAGCAGCCCGAGCTTGATGAGGAAGGCGCGGTTGCTGAGCATCTCGGCCGGGTGGGCCGCGAACATCAGCAGCCCGCTGGCCGCCGCGAGGCCGAAGCCCGCCACCGACAGCGACAGCGACAGCCGCGCCAGCGCGCCGATGGGCAGCTCGCGGCCCAGGCCCCACACGCGCAGCTCCAGCAGCACGAGGTTGCCCAGCAGCAGCGCGATGCCCACGATGTGGACCACCTCCAGCGCCGGGTAGGCGATGGGGTGCTCGGCGATCCAGGGCAGGCCCTGGAGCCCTTGCAGCAGCGGTGCTTCGAACATGGGCGCACGCTAGCAGAGGGCGGCTGCACCCCGCTCCTAGAATGCCTTGCATGCACATCCATGTCCTCGGCATCTGCGGCACCTTCATGGGGGGCCTGGCCGCGCTGGCGCGCGAAGCCGGCCACCGCGTGACGGGCTGCGACGCCGCCGTCTACCCGCCCATGAGCGACCAGCTGCGCGCCCTGGGCATCGACCTCATCGAAGGCTATGACGCCGAGCAGCTGGCGCTCAAGCCTGACGTCTTCGTCGTCGGCAACGTGGTCAAGCGCGGCATGCCGCTGATGGAAGCCCTCCTCGACGCCGGGGCGCGCTACACCAGCGGCCCGCAGTGGCTGGCCGAGCAGGTGCTGCACGGCCGCCACGTGCTGGCCGTGGCCGGCACGCACGGCAAGACCACCACCACCTCGATGGTGGCCTGGATCC
>ERZ1066117.1607-NODE-1607-length-10726-cov-4.813326_pt1 | contig 10726 bp, 9 predicted proteins | sample MGYA00382764_ERZ1066117 | MGnify/ENA primary metagenome ERZ1066117 (study PRJEB33369, sample SAMEA5778347) | biofilm metagenome | biome: Industrial cooling water; feature: Water cooling tower basin; material: Biofilm | place: United Arab Emirates | collected...
TCGCAGGGCCAACTGGTCGTGTTCGACCGCAACGGCGTCACACAACTGGCAGGGGGCCCTCAAAGACCGCCGGCGGCCGCGGCAATCATCGCCCCCGGCCCCCCTCTCGAGACCGATCCGCGGCAGGACAGGACGCCGACCCGTCCAGACATGGTTTGTCCGGGGAACTCCATCAGCACGAACTACCTGGAGGGCGCGCTAGACAAGAACAATGCGATCGCGGCAGCGACGCCCGATCTCTTGTCGCAACTCATCAACTCATACGTCGATCCGGTTTCGAAGAACATGCTGGTAAACGACCGTATCGCCTTCATCACACCCGACGAAATCTTCCGGGAAATCGAGCAACGCAAGGCCATCGTTGGCACGCGGGCCGAGCCGGGCGTGTTGAGACAGTTCACTCGTCGGGTTGCGGAGTGCGTGGCGCAATTCACCCGACAGCAGAGCCCTTCGGGCGACAGGCGAATTGCCTTTGCGGGAAGGCTCGACCTTCCCGCGTCGGGTTTCCAGTACCGCAACCAGGCAGAGTACGTGGACTACGCTGCTGGCAATGCGCAGCGGCTACGCGGCCGGGTACCATTCACGGTCGGCAATACCCATTACGTACTCTCCGGAAGAATCACGAACCAGTTGATGGCCGGGTGCGGCCACTGGACGACGTCGGGATTCGAGCATTGGTACCGCAATTGGAAGGACCATCTTTTCCTCGCCGTGGCGCCCGATTTCGATCCCGAGAACACCAACAGCGGCAACACTCGATGCGCCGGCGCGTGCCTCACCGTTGGGACCACGACGAACGTCGCCGCTGTCGTGTTCTTCGCAGGATACCGTCGGACGACACCGGTACAGACTCGCGCCGCGGCCGCGGACCGCAACCGTATCCAGAACTACCTTGAAGGCATCAACGTCGAGCGATTCCAGGATCCGAACTCCGGTGACAACTTCATCACTGCAGACACCTCCGGAGCGTTGACGAACGACATTGCATACTGTCTTGTGCTGCCGAATCCGGAGTCACCCCAACTCGCCGATATTCTTTCCGTAGTGCCTTGTTGAACATGCGCGCTTCTGCTCGTGGTTTCTCTCTCATCGAACTGGCGCTGGGACTCGTGATCGTCGCGACCCTGCTGTCGGCCTTGCTCGTGCCACTGGCGACTCAGATGGACAAAAGGCGAACTGCTGAAACCCAGACATTGCTCGAACAGGCCAAGGAAGCGCTTCTTGGGTTCGCGGCGGGAACGGGACGGCTTCCGTGTCCTGCCACCGAAGGTACCAACGGAGCGGAGGCAGTGGTGGACATCAATACGGGGGCCTGCACTAGGCAGCGCGGCTTTCTGCCGGCTGCCACGCTTGGCCTCTCTCCAGTGGACAGCGCAGGGTTTCAGACGGACTCGTTTGGAGGAGATCTGAACCGCATACGTTACGCGGTCTCAGCAGCGAACAGGGCTCCTTCCGTGACGAACAGGCTTTACACCATGACCAATGGACTCCGCGGTGCGGACGCGGCGCAGCTTATCGCCGGGGATCCCCAAGGCTTGAATCTGACGGTTTGCTCGACTAGGTCGGACAACCCGTCGACTTGCAGCGCCGGACTCACTCTTGCGAATCAGAATGTCGTCGCGGTCGTCTTCTCCGTCGGAAAGAGTCGGGCGGTACGCGCCAACACTGCAGATGAGGACGAGAACGAAGACATCACTCCGGGCAATCAGATCTTCGTGAGCCGGGGCTACAGCGAAGCGGCCGATCAGCAGTTCGACGACATCCTTCTCTGGATCTCGCCGAGCATCCTGATCAGCCGACTCGCCGCCGCAGGACAGCTTTAGGGTCTCATCGGGCCGTCGGGCCGCACGCGAACATCACCTCCCCGTCCACGTCGTACCCCGCCCCGTGTGCCAGCCGGCGGCACTGATACAGGCCCACGCCCAGCCCAGTCTCCGACGCTATCGGCAGCACGAACAGCAGGGGCACGAGTTCTTCCGCCACGGCGCTGCCGTCGTCCACGACCTCCAGCATGCACTGCGACGCCGCTGCCGCGGGCACCAGCCGCACGCGAATGCGTGAGCACAGTCCGTGTCGACGCTTCTCCAGCGCGTTCTGGATGAGATTGTCCGCGACGCTGTCGAAGACCTCCTCGTTGACGAAGCGCTCATCGTCCACCGCATTCTCGAAGTCCAACGCCTCGTGCGCGTACCTCGTCATCAGCCCGCGCCACCAGAGCGCAGCCGGCCTCGAGGCCTCCACGGCCGGTCGGCGGGCATCCAGCTTGTCCAGCGTCGTCTGCAACCGCTGGGTGATCTGCGGCAACTGGCGCTGGATGAGTCGCAGCAGGGCCCGGGGATCGGTGTCGTCGCCGGCCTCGGCAGCAGCACACAGAGACCGGAGCGACTGCAGCAGGTTCTTGACGTCGTGGGTGACGCGCGAGCCCGTCTCGTAGATGGCCTGCAAGTAGGCGAGCGTGCGCTGCGCCTGCTCGCGGCGCTTCGCCTCGTGGTAGTCCCCCATCAGACGCGCGAGCAGCCCCATGTGCACCATCATCCCGGGGCTCGGTCGCCAGCGGCTGTAGAGCGTGAGCGTCAAACCCTCGAGCTCGAACGGCGTGCCGAACGTGCCCATGTCGCCCAGCCGCCCCTCACTCGAAGCCGTGCGCCATGTGACCCCGGAAATCCACGACAACGCCACGAGTTCGGACGCCGCGGACGCGATGAATGCGTCCGGATCGCTCTCGCGCTCGGCAAGGCCGGCAAGGCTCAGCATCCACCGTTCGAACGGCATGCCCAGGCTGAGGAAATAGCGCGACAGGAGCTGGCCCACGCCGGCAAACCCCCCCCGGGGGTCCCACAGCCAGGACAGCCCGACGGTGAGCGCCGCAATGCCGAGCACGGTCTGGAGCAGCGAAGCGGCGTAGGTCTGCTGGCTGATCTGCTGGACGAAGAGCGCACCCAGTACCAGCACCACGACCATGAGGAACAGCATCACGCTGTAGACGAGATCCACCGGGTAGCGAAGCACGTCCCGTCGCGCATCCGCGGGCACGAACAGGATGCCCAGCAACGGCAGTGGCAGAACGTAGCGCACGAACATGACGACGAATCCCTGGGGCTCGAAGGTCCCGGTGATGCGCGGGACGACCCAAACGAGGAGCACCGTCAGCAGGTAGACGGCTGCAAGCACGGGTGCAAGGCGCGGCCGCAGCGCTCGCATGCCCGGCACGTTGCCGCCGATGAGCGAGAACAGCGCCGCGATCCACAGCGCCAAGGACCACCAGGAACTCCACATGGCCAGGACGGTGCCGCCCACGACGATGAGGATCGCCCGCGCGGGAACGAGCTTGTCGGTGCCCTGCCACACGGGCTGCCAGAGCAGGAACAGCCCGAAGTGCGCGAGCAGGAAGGCGCGTGACGGCCCCGAGCCCACGCCCACCATGAGCCCCATGTGCAGCACGATCAGCATGAGCCCCAGGGACAGGTTGGGGCCGAGCCAGGGCGCGCGTGCCATGCCGACCGCGCCGGACGACCGTCCAGGGTCGTCCGGCGCCGAGCTTGAGTGTGCCGGTGTCATGCCGTTACGCTAACACCGCCATGACCGATGCGACCACTCAGCCCGCCCGCGCCACGCGCATCCTCACGCTCGCGGGTCTCGCATGGCTCGAAGCCAGGCGCACCCGGCTGCTGTGGGCGGCGCTCGCGGTCTCGGCTCTGGCGGTCTCGGTCAGCCTGTTCGCGCGGTCGCTCGCGCTCACGGAGAGCGTGCGGCTCCAGATATCGTTTCTGGCTCCGGGCGCGCGCCTGGGCGCGGTGCTCCTCACCTGCCTGCACGTGCTGTCGAGCATGTTGCGCGAGTCGCAGGATCGCGTCTCGGACCTGCTGCTCTCGCTGGAACTGCCCCGCGGGGAGTACCTCGTCGGCAAGCTCGCTGGTTACCTCGCGGTCGCAACGGCCTTCGCGGTTTTCCTCGGCGCTCCGGTGCTGATGGTGGCGTACGGTCCTGGTGCCGCGATCTGGCTTGCGTCGCTCGTCCTCGAGTGCTGGCTCGTGGCTGCCGCCGCGGTGTTCTGCGCGGTCACGTTGAACCACATGCTGCTTGGCACGGCGTTCGTCATGGCGCTGTACCTCCTCTGCCGGACCATGACGGCCATCGTGCTGATCGCGACCGCGAGCCCCTTTCGCGGTGAGGACCTGTGGCATACCGGCCTCGCCCATGCCTTGCGGGGCCTGTCCTGGCTGGTTCCTGACCTCGCTGCCGCGACCCGAACGGCATGGCTGATCGATCCGGGAGGCGTCCCGTCCTCCGTCGCTGCGGTCATGGCGCAGATGGCGATGGGCGTCGGGTTGTTCCTTGGTGCCGCCATGGTGGACCTCTATCGGCGGAACCGATGATGGGCTCGATCCGGGCAGAGCGTCCCTGGCGCAGCGTGCCGGCGGGCACGGCCGCGTTCACCGCACTCTGCGTCGCCGCGCTGATTGCGCTCCGGGCGGCGGAAACCGGCTCGGCTGCCGACGCGAGAGGCCTGCCGCCCCCGCCCGACAGCGACGTGGTCACGGTGCTCTCCGGGGGCGACACCTCAGGCGCAGGTTACGCGCTGACCCTGTATCTCCAGGCCTTCGACAATCAGCCGGGTGTGAGCCTGCCCTTCGCGAGTCTGGACTACGGCCGGGTCGAGGCGTGGCTGTCGACCGCGCTGGCGGTCGATCCCGCTTCCCAGTACCCGATGCTCATGGCCACGCACCTCTACGGGCAGGTGCTGACGCGCCCGGACAAGCAGCGGCGGATGGCCGAGTACGTCTACGCTCGCTTCCTCGAGGACCCCGACCGCCGGTGGCCCTGGCTGGCTCACATGGCCATCATGGCTAAGCATCGCCTCGGCGACCCCCGGCTCGCGATCCGTTACGCGGACGCGCTTCGCGACCACGCGAACGGAGCCTCGGTGCCAGCGTGGGTGCGACAGATGCACATCTTCCTGCGAGAGGACGTCGGCGAGATCGACAGCGCCCGGGCGCTGCTCGGCGGCCTGCTGGACAGCGGTGCGGTCACCGACCCTCAGGAGTTCGCGTTCCTGTCGCAGCGACTGAAGGCCATGGGCAGTGTCGGGAATTCGTCACCCGTGACGAAATGAACACGGCATACGTCGGCGCCACGGAGTCCTGCACCCGGAACGCTTCCAGACAACGTCAGAACCACCGCCGTCAAATCATGTGCTTATGCGAATTCGGCATCGGCGTCGCATTGATGGTCGGACCGGGAATCTCCCGTTGGAGTGATTCTTGGGCGTGGCACGGAACTCGCGACGAGATCAAGGGGATTTCCCGAACTTGACCGACGGCCGGAGACCATCCATGCGTCCCATACGCTCACAACACGGCTTCACCCTCATCGAAATCGCGATCGTCCTGGTGATCATCGGGCTCCTGCTCGGTGGCATCCTCAAGGGCCAGGAACTCATCACCAGCGCCCGCGTGCGCAATCTGATTTCCCAGCAGGACGGCATCAAGGCCGCCTTCTATGGCTTCCAGGACCGCTATCGGGCTCTGCCGGGCGACTACCAGTCGGCCAGCCAGAACCTGGGAGGCGCGGGTGCTGCGCAGAACGGTAATGGCAACGGTCGTATCCAGGACGCCGCGGCCGGTGGCGCCGGGGCGATCGACGAACAGAACCTCGTTTGGGACCACCTCACCCGGGCCGGATTTCTCAACGGCAACTTCACCTATGCCGCCGGCGCCCCGACCGACGCCAGCACCCCGAAGAATCCCTATGGCCAGTACATCCAGCTCATCTACGACGGCGTGTACTTCTCCACCGCCAGCGCCACGCCGCCGCAGCGCCACAACCTGAAGACCGGTCCGCAGATACCGGTGGAGATCGCCGCCGAGGTGGACCGCAAGACCGATGACGGCAACGCAGGGTCCGGCTCGTTCGTGTTCTCGGCGTTCGCCGGGACGGGCACCGCGCCGTCGCGCACAGCCTGTTCTACCGATGTGGGCGTATGGGTTCTCCAGGGCTCGACGGACGTCAACTGCGGAGGGGCCACGCTGCTGTAGCGCCCGCGCGAATTCCGCCTGTGAGGAAGGGGGGCGTCGCCCCCCTTTTTCTTTTCCGGCGGTGGTAGTGCCGGCCAAAATTCTCCCGTTTTGGCATGTTCTCTGCTCCTTCGACGAAGACGTCCAGGGAAGAAGACATGTCGTTGCACCCCCGCCAGAGCGGCTTTACGCTGATCGAAGTCGCCGTGGTCATGATGTTGTTCGCACTGTTGGCAGGGGTGGTCCTCGCAGCCAACGAACTGATCCTTTCGGCGCGCGCCCGCGCGCTCAGCGCGGATCTCGACGCGTATCGCACCGCCCATTTCGGCTTCATCGACCGTTATCGCGCCATGCCCGGCGACATGGGTACGGCCGTCCGGGACATTCGCGGGGCGACAGGCAACGGCAATGCCGATGGCCGCATAGAAGCCACCGGGGCGATGGACGAACCAACCCTGGCATGGGAACACCTCTTCCGCGCAGGCTTTCTGCAGGGACGCCAACGCGCCGACCGGCCGGCGCCGGTCAACGTCTTCGGAGCGCCGGCCCGCGTCGAGTACGGCAGCCGCTTCGCAGGCGCCACGGCGGCCCGCCACAACTTCAACACCGGCAACCTCGTTCCCGCCTCCGTGCTCGCGGAAATCGACCGGAAACTGGACGATGGCTTCGCCACGACCGGCGCCGTGCGCTTCTCCTACGTCGACACCGTGGGGGCGCCACCCGCGCCCGAGCGATGCTTCGACACCCTCGCGGTCTCGTCCGGGTCCTGGCGGATCGGCACCAGCGAGGAAACGAACTGTGGCGCCACCTGGCTGCTCCCCTGATCGCCCGCACGGTGTTCCCCCGGTCGGTGCGGCTGACCGTGCCTCAGCCCTGGAGCAGCAGCATCTCGGCAACCGCCAGGTCCGACTCGCGCCCTCGCAACACCACCACGTCGCCCTCGCTCATCACGGTATCGGAAGTGGGATCGAGGCTGCGGATGTTGCGGCGGCGGATCGCCGTGACCTCGACCCGCGCTGATTCCAGGCGCAGATCGCCCAGCGACTTGCCGATCGCTGCCGCCCCGCTTGGCAGCAGGACGGAGTGGAGCCGCAGCGGCTCCGTGTCATCCTCGCCCTCGTCCGACACCCCGCGGAAGAACCCCCGGAACAGGCTGTAGCGCTGCTCCCGAGTGAGCCGGATGCGCTTCAGCACACGGTGGAGCGGCGTCCCCAGCAGCATCAGGGCGTGGGACGCCAGCATCAGACTCCCTTCCATCACTTCCGCGACGACCTCTGCGGCACCGGCGGCCTGGAGCTTTTCGATGTCCGTGTCGTCGACGGTCCGGACGACGACCGGAAGGTCCGGCCTGGCCTCGCGGACATGAACGAGGATGCGCAGCGCGGACGGCGTATCCGCATAGGTGATGACTACGGCCGCCGCGCGCATCAGTCCCGCCGCCATGAGCACCTCCTTGCGGCCGGCATCGCCGAAGACCACCGACTCACCGGCAATCGCGGCCTCGCGGATCCGCTGGGGGTCGAGGTCCAGCGCGATGAACTGCCGGGCCTCCTGTTCCAGCACCCGCGCGAGATTCTGGCCGGTGCGGCCGTAGCCGCAGATGATGACGTGGCCCTGGACGCCCATGGATCGCACGGCGATCTCGTGGAGAGCCATCGCGCGCTGCATCCACTCGGAGCGCACCCAGCGCTGCACGAGGCGATCGCTGTACTGGACCACGAAGGGCGAGATCAGCATCGAGAGCAGCAGGGCCGCAAGGACGGTCTGCAGCCAGCCCGCAGGAACCACCGAGAGCTCACCCGCGCGCGACAACAGCACGAACCCGAACTCTCCGGCACCTGCGAGCGCGAGGCCGACCCGGATGGCCGTGCCGGTCCCGGCACCGAAGGCCCGTGACACGCCGGCCGCAATCGCCGCCTTCACGACGAGGAACGCCGCCACGAGACCGACCACCACGAAAAGATGATCCCAGACCACTTCCAGATCGAGCATGGCCCCCACGGTCACGAAGAACAGCCCGAGGAGGATGTCCCGGAACGGCTTGATGTCCTCTTCCACCTGGATCCGGTACTCGGTCTCCGAGATGAGCATTCCGGCGACGAAGGCACCGAGGGCGAGGGAGAGACCGGCCTTGTCCGTCAGCCAGGCAAGCAGCAACGTGAAGAGCAGCACGTTCAGCACGAACAGTTCGGACGACTTGCTGCCGGCCACGAGCGTGAACCAGGGCCGAACGATGCGCTGCCCGAGACCGAGCAGCAGCGCGAGCGCCGCAACGACCTTGACCGCGGCCAGGCCGAGATCGACCCAGAGGTTCGCGGCGGGGGCTGCGAGCGTGGGCAGCAGGATGAGCAGCGGCACCACCGCGAGATCCTGGAACAGTAGCGCTCCCATGATCTGGCGCCCGTGGACGGAACCCAGTTCCAGCCGGTCGGCCAGCATCTTCCCGAGAATCGCCGTGGACGACATGGCGATCGCCCCACCGAGCGCGACGCCCACCTGCCAACCACCGCCCGTCAGCACCGTCACCGCGAGAACGGCACCCAGGGTAAGGATCGCCTGCGCGCCGCCGAGCCCGAACACGAGCGCACGCATGGTCATCAGCTTGGGCAGGCTGAACTCGAGGCCGATGGAGAACATGAGGAACACCACGCCGAACTCGGCGAGGTGGCGCGTGCTTTCGTGGTCGGCGAGCCAGCCGAGCGCATGCGGGCCGATCCCGATGCCGACGAGGAGATAGCCAACGAGCGCGGGGAGATTGAACCGGCGGCAGACCACCACCACGGCGACGGCCGTGGCGAGGAGAACGAGGGCGGTGCTGAGCGCGGTGTCCATGAGCGGAAGAGTCGGCGCGGCGCAGGCCGCATTCGCCGCTCGACGTCAGGGTCGGCGCAGCGGGCCGCGAGATGTCCGTGGCATGCGTCGGAGGCTATCACGCCGCATGTCGCGTCGTGGCGGAATCGGGTGTGCGAGGCTCGCCGGACGGGTCCGAGCGCATGCATGCGCCGGTATACTCCGCGCATGAAACCTGCTCTGGGCAAACTCTCGCCCGAAGAAGCCATCGCCTTGGGCCGGCGTGTTCTCGACATCGAATCGCGTGCCGTCGCGGCGTTGTCCGAGCGCCTCGATGCGTCGTTCGCGGACGCCGTCCGGCTCGTCCTCGCCTGCGAAGGACGCGTCGTGGTGAGCGGCATCGGAAAGTCGGGGCACGTGGGCAACAAGATCGCCTCCACGCTGGCGAGCACTGGCACCCCCGCGTTCTTCGTCCACCCGGCCGAGGCCAGCCACGGCGACCTCGGGATGATCACCGAACAGGACATCATGATCGCGCTCTCGAATTCCGGTGAGAGCGCAGAGCTGGTCACCATCGTGCCCCTCGCGAAGCGCCGGGGCGCGAAGATCGTCGCGATCACCGGCAACCCGGCATCGACGCTGGCGCGCGAGGCGGACGTCCACCTGAACGGCGCCGTGGACGAGGAGGCCTGCCCGCTCGGGCTGGCCCCTACCGCGAGCACGACCGCAGCGCTCGCGCTGGGTGACGCCCTGGCGGTCGCCCTGCTCGAGGCGCGTGGCTTCAGCGCGGAGGATTTCGCCCGATCCCACCCCGGCGGAGCGCTCGGGCGCAGACTCCTCACGCGTGTGCGGGACGTCATGCGGACGGGTAGCGCCGTCCCGCGCGTACCCGCCTCGGCCACGCTCTCGCAAGCGCTCTTCGAAATGACCGACAAGGGCCTCGGCATGACCGCCGTGCTCGACGAGGCCGAGGGCTCCCTGGGGCTGTTCACGGACGGCGACCTGCGCCGTGCGCTGGAGCGCGGTGTGAACCTCGGCTGCGTTCATGTCGGCGAGGTCATGACGCGCACCCCGCGCACGATCCGGGAGGATCGCCTCGCGGCCGAGGCCGTCGAGGACATGGAACGACACCGCATCAACGGCCTGCTGGTGGTGGACGCCGCCGGCCGGCTCGTGGGTGCCCTCAACATGCACGACATGTTCCGCGCCCGGGTGCTCTGATGAATCTGCGCGAGGCCCGTGCCCGGGCGAAACGCGTGCGTGCCGCCGTCTTCGACGTGGACGGCATCCTCACGGACGGATCCCTCTTGCTTGCCGATGCCGGGGACGAGACGAAGGCGTTCAACACCCGTGACGGACACGGACTGAGAATGCTGCAGGACGCCGGCATCGTGCTCGCCATCCTTACCGGGCGCCGCTCGTCCGTGGTGGAACTCCGGGCGCGTGACCTGGGCATCGCTCACGTGCTTCAGGGTGCGAAGGACAAGCGCGAGGGGCTCGCCGACCTCGTGGCACGGACCGGCGTCCCGGCAGAAGCCATGAGCTACATGGGCGACGACGTGGTCGATCTTCCCGCCCTCACCGTGTGTGCGTTCGCGGCTACCGTGCCCGAGGCCCCCGCGATCGTGCGCGCTCACGCCCACTGGATCACCGCCGCTCCGGGCGGACGCGGCGCGATACGGGAAGTGAGCGAGTTCATCCTGTCGGCGCAGGGTCGGCTCGCCGCCCGGTGGACGCCCCTCCTCGCGTGACAACGCGGCGATGGCACTGAACGACCACCTGCTCCGCTGGTATCCGGCATTCCTGCTGCTGGCCCTCGCAGGGCTCACTTTCTGGCTCGACCAGAAAGTACAGCCGCTGCCAACGCCCCGGGACGGCACCACCCGCCACGACCCGGACTTCATCGTCGACAACTTCACGGC
>ERZ1066117.1608-NODE-1608-length-10721-cov-6.361429_pt1 | contig 10721 bp, 7 predicted proteins | sample MGYA00382764_ERZ1066117 | MGnify/ENA primary metagenome ERZ1066117 (study PRJEB33369, sample SAMEA5778347) | biofilm metagenome | biome: Industrial cooling water; feature: Water cooling tower basin; material: Biofilm | place: United Arab Emirates | collected...
CCCGCCGCGGCGGGGCCGCGCAGCAGATCCGAACAGGGCGTGGCGGCAAAGGGCACGCCGCACAGCAGCGCCTCCGCCGCCACCGCCGGGCCGCCTTCATAGCGCGAGCTGATCAGCAGCAGATCGGCCGCGGCCAGCGCGGCATCGATATCGGCGGTGAAGCCGGGCAGGCTGACCGTGCCCGCCAGGCCCAGCCTTGCCACCAGCCGCTCCAGCGCGGCGCGGTCCCGCCCCTCGCCGTGGATGGTCAGGCTGATTGGCCGGGTCTGCGCCAGCAGCGCCGCCGTGTGGATGGCCAGCGACCAGTCCTTCTGTGGTTCCAGCCGGCCAAGGCCGATCAGGCGCAGCGGCGCATCCGGCGCCGGGCGCGCATCGCGTGCCTGCACCGCGCGCCCGCGCCGCCACATCGGATCGGGGCCGTGCACCACCGGCCGGCCCGGCAGCAGCGCGGCAGCATCACGCGCCAGCCCGGCCGACATGGCCACAAAGCGATCGATGCCGCGCGTCGCCCAGCCCAGCAGCGGCCGGGCCAGCGCGGCCGGCACACCGGCGCCGATCAGCGGATTGCTGATCTTGGCCACCACCGGCAGGCGCGGCAGCGCCTTGCGGATGGCGGCGCCCAGGAAGAAATGGAAATTGCCGGGCAGGAACACCAGATCAGGCTGCAGCGCCGGCAGGCGCGCCGCCATCGCCGGGCCCAGGTGCAGGCGCGACAGCGCCGATCGGTGGACCGGCGGCGCCAGCATCACATGCGGCAGATCGGTGCGGGCCAGCAGATCGCCATCGGGGGCGCCGATCAGCAGCGTCACCCGCCGGCCGCGCCGCACCCAGGCCTCGGCCAGCCGCACGGCGGCCAGTTCCGAACCGCCGGTGGCGCAATCATGGAAACAGATGACGATATGGCCGGCCGGCATCGCGGCCATCACGCCAGCCGGGTTTCGATCACGGTCGTCACCTGGGTCATCAGCCGGTGCACCGGGCAGCGATCGGCCACGGCGCGCAGCTCCTCGCGCACGGCGTCGCTGAGGTCCCCGCCGATGCTGATATCGGCCACCAGCCGGTAGGTGCCCTGTTTTTCGGCGCTGGCATCGCGGGTGATCACCACCTCCAGCGCGCCCACTTCGATGCCCTTGCGCTGGGCATACCACAGGATGGTGAGCGCCTTGCAGGCGCCCAGCGCGGCATCATAGAGATCATGCGGATCAGGGCCTTCATCGCCGCCGCCATTGCTGGCCGGCATGTCGGTGATCAGGCTGTGCGGGCCGATGCCGATGCTGTGGGCGGTGGCATCGGGGGCGATGCGGGTGATGCGGATCATGTCCCTCTCCGATTTGGGCGGCTGCGCAGGCCCGGCGTTGGCGGCACTGTGGGCCGGAAAGGACGCATCATGCAACTGGAATGGAGCCCGGCCGATCTGGCCTTCCGCGCCGAAGTGCAGGCATTTCTGGCGGCCGAGCTCACCCCTGATCTGCGCCGCGCCGCCGCCGCGATGACCAGCGTCTATGCGCCGCCCGACGTGGCGCTGGCCTGGCAGAAGAAGCTGCACGCCCGCGGCTGGGTGGCGCCATCCTGGCCGGCAGAGTGGGGCGGCTGCAACTGGAGCGTGGCGCAGCGCTACATCTTTGCGCGCGCCTGTGCCGAAGCCGGGGCGCCGCCGCTTTCGCCGATGGGGCTGGGCATGTGCGGGCCGGTGCTGCTGCATTATGGCACCGATGCGCAGAAGCAGCGTTTCCTGCCGCCGATGCTGGCCGGCGATGAATTCTGGTGCCAGGGCTATTCGGAGCCGAACAGCGGATCGGATCTGGCCTCGCTGCAAATGCGCGCCGAGCGCGACGGCGATGATTTCATCTGCACCGGTGCCAAGATCTGGACGACGCACGCCCATTATGCCGATTGGATCTTCTGCCTGGTGCGCACCAGCCGGCTGGAAAAGCCGCAATTGGGCATCACCTTCCTGCTGATCGACATGAAGAGCCCCGGCGTGACCGTGCGCCCGATCATCTCGCTTTCGGGCGAGCATGTGCAGAATGAAGTGATCTTCGATGCCGTCCGCGTGCCGGTGGCCAATGTGGTGGGCCGGATCGATGATGGCTGGACGGTGGCCAAATATCTGATGGAGTTCGAACGCGGCGGCCATGCCTATGCGCCTGGCCTGATGCAGCGGCTGACGGCGCTGACGAACCATCTTGCAGCGTCCGGCCAATCGCCGGGCATGAACGGCCGCATGGCCGGCATCGCCGCCGAAATCGCCGCGCTGGATGCGGTGGAGCTGCAGTTCAACGCCAGCCTTTCGGGCGGCGCGGCGCCGGGCCCGATGGCATCGGCGCTGAAGGTGCTGGGCACCGAACTGTCGCAGCGGCTGACCGAGCTGGAGCTGGAAGCGGCCGGCCCCTACGCCGCTGCCTTCCAGCCGCACCTGGCGCTGGCCGGCGGGCCGGTGCCGGGCTTCACGCCGCCGGCGGATGGCGGCGGGGTGAGTGGGCCCTATGAAGCCAAGGCCACGCTCAAATATTTCAACGATCGTGCCGGCAGCATCTACGCCGGCACCAACGAGATCCAGCGCGGCATCCTGTGGCAATGGCTGGGGCGGCGGAACGGGTGAAAGGGGCGCCAGCCGGCAAGCCGGCGCCCCGATCGGATCAGAAGCGCACGCCGAACGAGACGCTCACCTGGTGGCGGTTGCCGCCATCCACTTCGATGCCTTCGATTTCATCGTCGGCATAGGTGGTGAACCGATACTCCAGCTTGGAATAGAGATTCTTGCCAAAGCCCTGCTCCACGCCGGCACCGAGGCGCAGGCCGTCGCTGTTGGCGCCAATGTCAAAGCCGGCAAAGCTGGCGGCGGCGCGGCTGTTGGCATAGCCGGCCAGGGCGTGGATGCTGGTGCGCTCGGCCACCGAAACACCGGCCCGGGCCAGGATTTCGATGTCGCGGCCGGCACCGGCGCAGACGCCTTCAAAGCAGACCTCACCGGTGGAACCGGAAATGCCGGCCTGCAGACCCAGGAAGCCGGAACCGCCAATCTTGAAATCATAGCCCACAGCCGCGCCATAGAGCAGGCCATTGACGCTGCCGAACTCTTCGTCGCCCGGAACGTGATCCCAGCCAGCGCGGGCTTCGATCCACGGACCCTGCACTTCGGCGGCATTGGCAGAAGCGGCCAGGCTGGCAGCGGCCAGCGCGGCAATCATTGCGAACTTCATAGCATTTACTCCGGACTGTTGATCCGCATTGCCCTGCGGTGCGCATCCCTTAGCGACTCCGCCTGTTGGGGCAAGATACATTATGAACAAATCGTAATGTGTGACTGCTGCGCCACAGTATCAGCCTGCGACACGGCGCGCCGCGCGCGGCCTTGCAGCAGCGGCTACATCGGCGGGCGTGGAATGTGTCTGGTTCAAGCGGGATCTGCGCGTGCAGGACCATGCGCCGCTGCTGGCCGCCGTGGCCAGCGGGCGACCGGTGCTGCCGCTCTACATCCTGGAGCCGGCCCTGTGGGCGCAGCCGGACATGAGCGGGCGGCAGCTGGCCTTCCTGCTGGAATCGCTGGCCGATCTGGATCAGAGCCTATCCGCCCGCGGCGGGCGGCTGGTGGTGCGGGTGGGCGAAGCGGTGGCGGTGCTGGACGCGCTGCATCGCACCCATGGCATCACGGCGCTGCACGCGCACGCGGAAACCGGCAATCTGTGGAGCTATGCCCGGGACCGTGCCGTGCGGCGCTGGGCGCGCGCGGCCGGCGTGCCCTTCGCCGAGGCGCGCCAGCATGGTGTGTGGCGCGCGCATGGGAACCGGGGCGGCTGGGCGGCGCGCTGGGATGCGTTCATGGCCGCGCCGCGCCTGCCCGCGCCGGATGCGATCCCGATGGCGGATGTGGCGGGCGATCCACTCCCCGATGGCGCGGCGCTGGGCTTGGCCGATGATCCCTGCCCCGGCCGGCAGGCGGGTGGCCGGCGCGCGGGCCTCGCCCTGCTGAAGGGCTTTCTGACCGAACGCGGCCGGCCCTATCGCGCCGCCATGTCGGCCCCCGAAAGTGGTGCCGAGCATTGCTCCCGCCTGTCTCCCCACCTGGCGCTGGGCACGCTTTCAATGCGCGAGGCGTTGCAGGCGGCGGCGAGGGCGCGGGCCGGCTGGAAAGCGGATGGCGACATGGCCTTCGTGCGATCGATCGACAGTTACATCAGCCGGCTGCACTGGCACTGCCACTTCATCCAGAAGCTGGAGGATGCGCCCTGGCTGGAGGCGCGCTGCCTGCACCCGGCCTATGAGGGCCTGCCGGCCCATGATGCGGCGCGGCTGGCGGCCTGGGCCAGCGGGCACACCGGCTGGCCGTTTGTGGATGCCTGCATGCGCAGCCTCGCTGCCACCGGCTGGCTGAATTTCCGCATGCGGGCGATGGTGATGGCGGTGGCCAGCTATCACCTGCGGCTGGATTGGCGGCGCAGCGGCACCGTGCTGGCGCGGCTGTTCACCGATTACGAGCCGGGCATCCACTGGCCGCAGGTGCAGATGCAATCGGGCACCACCGGCACCAACATTCCGCGCATCTACAATCCCATCAAGCAGGGGATGGACCAGGACCCCGATGGCCGCTTCATCCGCCGCTGGGTGCCGGAGCTGGCGGCCGTGCCCGATGCCCTGCTGCATACGCCGTGGCTGGCCACAACCGAACAGCGTGGGCAGTATCCGGCGCCGCTGGTGGATCATGAGGCGGCGGCCCGCGCCGCCAGGGCCGCCATCACCGCCATCCGCCGCGATCCCGCCCATGCCGGGCCGGCCCGCGCCATCCTGGTGCAGCACGGCAGCCGCAAGGCCGGCCTGGCCAGCACCGAGCGCCGGCGCAAGGCCAAGGCCCCGATCCTGCAGGGCCAGCTTGATCTCTGATCACTTCGCCCTATCACGCGGCCATGGATGGCAACCCGATCACGCCCGCCGGCATGGCCGCGCTGCGCGCCCGCTACGACCAGCTGCTGCACACGGACCGCCCGGCCATCGTGGAGGTGGTGCGCTGGGCGGCCGGCAACGGCGATCGCAGCGAGAATGGCGACTATATCTACGGCCGCAAGAAACTCCGCGAGATCGATCGCGAGCTGGCCCACCTGGCGAGGCGCATGAAGGCCGCCCGCGTGGTCGATCCCGCCCGCCAGAGCCGCCGGGACCAGGTGCTGTTTGGCTGCACGGTGGAGATCGCCGATGATGACGACAACCGCCGCACCCTCACGCTGGTGGGCGATGATGAACAGGATGCCGGCCAGGGCCTGATCGGCTGGAGCGCGCCGCTGGCCAGGGCCCTGCGCGGCGCCCGGGTGGGCGATGTGCGCGTGGTGCGCCTGCCCGCCGGCGAGAAGAATTGGGAAATCGTGGCAATCCGCTGGCCGACGTAAGGGCGGCTCGCTGGATGTCATATTTCCATCACCGAACGGTCATCCATCCATCATGTGATGGCAGCGGCCTTGTCATAATCTCCGCCTATCGCCCCGCCTGACGTTGGCCACGGGCAGGCCAGCCAACAGGCGGGGATTTGATCAGATGATGATGCGCAAGGATGCGGCGCGTGTGGCCGCGCGGTTTGTGTTGCTGTCCACCACCGCTGCACTGGCCGCCACCGCGGCCTGCGCGCAGGACGCCGCGGCGCAGACGGCCGCTGCCGCCAACCTGCCAACTGACGCTGCCAGCGAAGACGAGATCGTGGTGACCGGCAGCCGGCCGATCGCCGAATCTCTGGCCGCCGCGCTGGAAGTGCAGAAGAACAGCGACAGCCTGGTGAGCGTGCTGGCCGCCGATTCCATCGGCCGCCTGCCCGATCAGAACATCGCCCAGGCCATCAGCCGCCTGCCCGGCCTTTCGGTGCAGCGCGACCAGGGCCAGGCCCGCTATGTCAACATCCGCGGCGCCCCGCTGAACTGGACCACGCTGAGCTTTGACGGGATCTATGTGATCAGCCCGGAAGGGCGCGATGCGCGCTTTGATTCCATCCCTTCGGCCATCGCGTCCCAGGTGGTGGTGCAGAAGGCGGTGACGCCCGATCTCAACGGCGAAACCATCGCCGGCAACGTGAACATCATCACGCGCAGCGCCTTCGATTACAAGGGCATGCATTTCCAGACCAAGCTGGGCCTGGGCTATAATGATCTGGGCGGCGGCATGGAATATGAAGCCTCCGGCGTGCTGTCGAACCGCTGGGAAACCGGCATCGGCGAGATCGGCGTGCTGGTTTCGGGCAGTTTCTACCAGCGCCGCATGGGCACCGACAATTTCGAGATCGATTGGGAAGAGGTGAGCCAGGACGTGCGTCCGCCGGCCGCCGGCGAAACTGGCCCCCGGGTGTGGGCGCGCGAGATCGAGAACAAATTCTACCGCCTTGTCCGGCAGAACTGGTCGCTTTCGGGCCGGCTGGACTGGCAGCCCGATGCGGACAACCGGATCTTTGTCAGCTCCATCTATTCGATCTTCATCGATGATGAACTGCGCGACAATTTCCGCGTGGACGCCGATGACCGGCAGGCCAATGTGCCCTCCGCGCCGTGCGTGGGCGGCACACCCCAGCTTCCGGCGGCCGGCACCACCGGCTATGCCGATGTGTGCACCGGCAACACGCCCTTCCGCGGCACCGTGTATGGCGTGGATTATGACGCCCGCTATCGCCGCAACGCGCCGCGCCAATCGATCCTGATCAACACGATCGGCGGCGATCACGAGGCTGGCGACATCACCATCCGTTGGCGCGGCAACTACACGCGTTCGGTCGATACGCGGAACCAGCCCTACGTGATCACCTACCAGTCCCCCGGCTTCGGCAGCGGTGGCAGTGGCGCGGTGAACCGGGTGACGGTGGACTACAACCTCACCGATCCGTTCAATAGCCAGGTGCGCCTGTTCAACACGCTGCGCGATGCCAGCGGCGTCCTGTCGCGCGGGTTGCCCATCGCCGGCTATCTGGATCTGCCCAACAGCCTGACCAACATCACCGCGCTGCGCGCCGAGGATGTGACCGATGCCTACACGGCCAAGGTGGAATTGTTGTGGCGCACCAACCTGCTGGGCGACACGCTGTTCCGCTTTGGCGGGCAATATGACCAGCGCACCAAGACGGCGAATGAAGCCGAGCTGTCGCTGAGCGGCGCCACCGGCACGCCGCTGGCCAACCAACTGGCCCTGCTGGGCCTGACCAACAATGCCAACAGCATCCTCTCCAATGAACTGTATCGGCAGACGCTGCGCCCCGGCTACCAGTTCCGGCTGTTTTCCGATGCCGCCGGCACAAGGATCCTGAATGCGGCCGAAGCGGTGGGCGAATATGAGGCGCTGCTGGAAGAATTCTACCGCGTGCGCGAAACCGTGATCACCGGCTATGCGATGGGCACCACCAAATTCGATTGGGGCAACATCGTCTACGGTGCCCGCGTGGAGCATATCCGCAACAGCGGCACCGCCTTCGTGTTCATCGAGGATGAGGATGAACCGCTGCTGACCACGGTCAACACCAACCGCACGCTCGTCTATCCCAGCGCCCACATCAACTGGAACATCACCGACGAACACAAGCTGCGCCTGGGCTTCACCACCGGCGCCGCCCGCCCGGATTACACGGTGGCCCGTCCCAACTTCAACATCAACGACGGCGACGAGGAAATCTCCGGCGGCAACCCCTTTGCCGAACCGGAACGCGCCCGCGGTGTGGACCTCTACTGGGAATGGTATGGCCGCAATGGCGGCTTCCTCTCCGCCGGCGTGTTCTACAAGGATATTTCCAAGGCGCTGTTCTCCGCCAGCCGCCAGTTTGGCGATACCCGCTTTGACACCGCCGGCCTGCAGCGCAGCCAGTACACGTTCAACACCACGCTCAACGGCGGTGATGGCTATATCTGGGGTGCCGAAGGCGCCGTGCAGCTGCAGGTGGACAATTTTGCTCCCAATGCCGGCTGGCTGGGCGGCTTTGGCATCATCGGCAACGTGACCTGGAACAAGAGCCGGGTGACCACGCCCGATGGCCGCCGCATCAGCTTCCCCGGCACCTCGCGCTGGGTGTACAATATCGGCGGCTATTACGAGAAATATGGCGTGTCGGCCCGCGTGGTCTACCAGAAGCGCACCGAATGGCTGTCCGAACTGGGCGGGCCAGATACGGGCGGCGACATCTTCTGGGATACCGATGGCGAGCTGGATGCCTCCATCCGTTACGGCATCACCCCCAATTTCGAAATCTACGCCGAAGGCGGCAACCTGCTGAACGGCCCCGGCCGTCGCTATGCCGGCATCAAGGCCCGCACGCTGGAATTCGAAAAGTTCGGCCGCCGCTTCCAGGCCGGTATCCGGGTGACCTACTGATCCGATGACCGCCACAAGGAACCGCTGCGCCATGCGTTTGATCACCATCACCGCATGCGCGGCGGCCCTTGCCGGCCCGGTGCTGGCCCACCCGGCGCATGGTGGCCTGGCCGCCCGCTACCAGAACCGCCCCACCGCCGGTGCCGTGCCGGTGGCCGGGCGGCAGTGGCTGCCGGGCGATCACCATATCCATTCCGAATTTAGCGCCGATTACGAAGCCGATCCGGCCAGCCCGCAAACGGCGCCCATCCCGCTGCTGGGCAAGGATGGCCGCTACGCCATTGTGAAAAATGCCGAGATGGCGCGCCAGTTTGGTCTGCGCTGGATGGTCAGCACCGATCATGGCGGGCCCAACCATTCCAAGCTGAATTACCAGCAGGCCTGGCCGGCAGTGAACCAGGCCCGCGCCGCCGTGCCGGAACTGCTGATCTTCTACGGCATGGAATTCGATACGCCGGCCGGCGATCATTCCAGCCTGATCATCCCCTTCACCGGCAACGAGCGCGAGCAGTTGCGCAGCATCGAGGCCGGATTCTCCAAACGCGAGCCCTGGCCGCGCGACCCGGCGTGGGACAAGGAAGGCCGCATGATCGACGCGCTGAAGTTGATGCGCGACCAGAAGGCGCCGCCGGTGCTGATCGCCAATCACCCCAGCCGCTCCGCTACCGCGCCCTTTGCCTGGGGCCAGTATACGCCGGCCGAATTCCGCAATTGGCACGATACCGCGCCGCGCGTCGCCATTGGCATGGAAGGCGCGCCGGGCCACCAGGCCAGCGGCCTGAAGCCAGAAGGCAGCCGCGGCGGCTATCGCAACAGCCCGACCATGGGCGGCTTTGACCAGATGACCGCCACGCTGGGCGGCTTCTGGGATTCAATGCTGGCCGAAGGGCGGCACTGGTTCATCACCGCAACGTCTGACAGCCATGCCAACTGGCGCGATGGCGGCAATGATTTCTGGCCCGGCGAATATGCGAAAACCTATGTGCAGGCCCGGCCCACCCATGCGGACATCATCGACGGCCTGCGCAGTGGCCGCATCTTCGTGGCGACCGGCGATCTGGTTTCGGAAGTGGATGTGATCGCCAGCAGCGGCAAGGCACAGGCCGGCATCGGCGGCACGCTGAAAGCGCGGCCAGGCCAGCCGATCACGGTGACCATCCGCCTGCGCGATCCAGCTGGCGCCAATGCCGCCGGGCGCACACCGGAAGTGGCGCGCGTGGACCTGATCACCGGCGCCATCACTGGCCCGGCGGCCAACCGCAGCATTGATCGCGCGCCCGGCACGGCCGTGGCCCGGCGCTTCACCGCCGCCGATTGGCGCCGCGATGGCGAGATCATCACCATCACCCACCAGCTGCCCGCCGTTTCCGGCCCGATCCCAAGGGCGAAAATCCGTGGGATGATCTGTGGTTCTATGCCAATCCAATCTTCATCAGCGTGAAATGAGAGGCAGCCCGGTGCGCGCATCCATCCTGATCCCGGGCCTGCTGCTGGCCGCCTGCAATCCCCCCGTGGCGCAGGCCCCTGCCCCGCTGCGCACCGCCAGCGTGACCGCCAGCGGCGAAACCGTGGCGGTGGGCACCAGCGATGCCGATGCGGCCGATGATCCGGCGATCTGGCGCAATCCGGCCGATCCCGCGGCCAGCCTGATCGTGGGGACCGACAAGAAGGCCGGGCTCTACGTATATGGCCTCGATGGCCAGGTGCGGCACTTCCTGGATGCCGGGCGGGTCAACAATGTCGATCTGGCGGCAACGCCGGCCGGCATCATCGTGGCGGCCAGTGACCGCAACGATGAGGCCAATGCCCATATCGCGCTGTTCCGCCTCGATCCCGCCACGGCGCGGCTGCTGCCGCTGGGCCGGGTGAAGGCCGGCGCGGGCGAGGCCTATGGCATCTGCCTGTGGAGCACACCGGGTGGCAATGGGCCGGGCGCGCTCACGGCCTTCCTCACCCTGAAGGACGGCAGGGTGCGCCAGCTGGAGATTGATGCCGCTGCCCCCGCCGCGCGCATCGTGCGCACGCTCAAACTCGGCAGCCAGCCGGAAGGCTGCGTGGTCGATCCGCGCACCGCGCGGCTCTATGTGGGCGAGGAGGATGTGGGCATCTGGCGCTATGATGCGCGCGCCGGCAGCGGCACGCAGGGCCGCCTGATCGCCAGGGCCGATGGCCAGCGGCTGGTTGCCGATGTGGAAGGGCTGGCCATCGCCGCCGAAGGCCCCACCAACGGCGGCTGGCTGGTCGCCTCCAGCCAGGGCGACAATGGCTACAGCGTGTGGCGGCTGGCCGATGAACGCTACATGGGCCGCTTCCGCATTGCCGCCGGGGCGCTGGGCGCCACCGAGGAAACCGACGGCATCGAGGTGATGACCGGCAATTTCGGGCCGGCCTACCCC
>ERZ1066117.1614-NODE-1614-length-10706-cov-4.460426_pt1 | contig 10706 bp, 9 predicted proteins | sample MGYA00382764_ERZ1066117 | MGnify/ENA primary metagenome ERZ1066117 (study PRJEB33369, sample SAMEA5778347) | biofilm metagenome | biome: Industrial cooling water; feature: Water cooling tower basin; material: Biofilm | place: United Arab Emirates | collected...
CATCGATTCGGCCGGTGTTGCGGTGCGGCATGCGTTGAGGCGGGGGGGCGCAGCGCATACCATTGCGCGGTTTCCCGCACCGGAGGTCAGCATGCGCCAATCCGTCCACACCGCCGACGCGCCGCGTGCGCTCGGCACCTACTCCCAGGCGATCGTCGCCGGGAACACCGTGTACCTGTCGGGCCAGATCGGGCTCGACCCCGCTACCGGCGAACTCGCCGACGGCTTCGAGAACCAGCTCCATCGGGTGTTCCGCAATCTCTCGGCGGTCGCCGCGGAAGCCGGCACCAACCCCAACGCCACCGTGGCGCCTTCCTTCCGGGCCCCCTATCCGTCCCGTACGACCGTCCAGGTGTCGGCCCTGCCGAAGGGCGCGCGCGTCGAGGTCGACGTGATCCTCGCCAAGGGCTGACCGCCGGCCCGTGCGCGGTTCCCCGTCCGCCCGTCCGGAGGCCGACGCGCCACGGCTGCCGGGCGTGGCGCCGGCGCTCGCGGCCCGGCTGGCCAAGCTGGGCATCCGCCGCGGCTACGATCTCGTCCTGCATCTGCCTCTGCGCTACGAGGACGAGACCGTCTGCTATCCCATCGCGCAGGCGCCGCGCGTCGGCGACGTGCAGGTGGAGGCCGTCGTGGTCGAGGCCGACGTGAAGTACCGGCCCCGCCAGCAGCTCGTCGCGCGCGTGGCGGACGCCACCGGCGAACTCACGGTCCGCCTGCTGCACTTCTATCCGAACCAGCGCAAGCAGTTCATGCCGGGCAACCGGCTGCGACTGTGCGGCGAGCTTCGCGGCGGGTTCTTCGGACTGGAGATGGTGCACCCGCGGGTGCGCATCGTGAGCGAGGGCGCCCCTCTGCCCGACCGGCTCACGCCGGTCTATCCCACGACGGCGGGGTTGTCCCAGCACGCGCTGCGGCAGGCCGTGCGCGGCGCGCTCGGGCGCGAGGACCTGGCCGACACGCTGCCTCGCCCGCTGCTCGACCGGCTCGGGCTGCCGGGGTTCGCGGAGGCCGTACGGCTGCTGCACGATCCGCCGCCTGACGTGCCTCTCGACAGTCTCGCGGAGCGCACGCATCCGGCGTGGCAGCGCGTGAAGTTCGACGAACTCCTTGCGCAGCAGATTTCCATGCGCCAGCACCGCGCGCGTCGAGACACCACCCGCGCACACCCGTTGCAGGACTCCGGTGCGCTGACCGGGCGCCTGCGCCGGGCGCTGCCGTTCGCGCTGACCGGCGCGCAGGAGCGCGCGCTGGTCGACATCTGCGGCGACCTCGCGAGGCGGCACCCGATGCAGCGGCTGCTCCAGGGTGACGTGGGCAGCGGCAAGACGATCGTCTCGGCCCTGGCAGCGCTGATCGCCGTGGACAACGGCTTCCAGGTGGCCGTCATGGCCCCGACCGAGATCCTGGCGGAGCAGCATCACGTGTCGTTCCGTGCCTGGCTGGAGCCGCTCGGGCTCAAGGTGGTGTGGCTGTCCGGGAGTCTCGGTGCGCGGGATCGCCGGGCGGCGCTGGAGGCCGTGGCCTCGGGCGAGGCCGCGGTGGCGGTCGGCACCCACGCCCTGTTCCAGTCGGCGGTCATCTTCCACCGGCTCGCGCTCGCCATCATCGACGAGCAGCACCGGTTCGGCGTCCACCAGCGTCTGGCGCTGCGGATGAAGGGCGCGACCGGCGAGGAACTGCCGCACCAGCTCATGATGAGCGCGACGCCCATTCCGCGGACGCTCGCGATGAGCTACTACGCCGATCTCGACGTGTCCGTGATCGACGAACTGCCCCCAGGGCGCACCCCGGTCGTGACCAAGCTGGTGTCGGAGGGCCGTCGCGACGCCGTGCTCGACCGCGTCCGCGAGACCTGTGCCGGCGGCGGGCAGGCGTACTGGGTGTGCCCGCTCATCGAGGAGTCCGAGCAGCTGCAGCTCACGACCGCGCTGGAGACCCACGAGACGCTCTCGGCCGTGTTCGACGGACTGCGGGTGGGGCTCGTGCACGGCCGCATGCCTCCGGCCGAGAAGCAGGCCGTCATGCAGGCCTTCCAGTGCGGCGAGGTGCACGTCCTGGTCGCCACCACCGTGATCGAGGTGGGCGTCAACGTGCCCAACGCCTCGCTGATGGTGATCGAGCATGCCGAGCGCATGGGGCTCGCGCAGCTTCACCAGTTGCGCGGCCGCGTCGGACGCGGCGCGGCGGAGTCCGCCTGCATCCTGCTCTACCAGCAGCCGCTGTCGGAGACGGCCCGGGCGCGCCTGAAGATCATCTACGAGCACACCGACGGCTTCGTCATCGCCCAGAAGGACCTGGAGCTGCGCGGGCCCGGCGAGATGCTGGGCGCCCGCCAGAGCGGCACGCCGATGCTGCGCTTCGCGGATCTGGCGCAGGACGAGCCGCTGCTGGCCGTCGCGCGGCGCACGGCGGAGGAACTGCTCGCGCGGGACGAAGCCGCGGCCCAGCGTCACGTGGAACGCTGGCTCGGCGGACGCGAGGATCTGCTGCGCGTGTGACAGGTCCGCCCTTGGTTTCGCGCGAGGGGCCGGTGCTATCATCGATCGGTGAATCCGTTCCCATCGGCCATGAGCCTTGGAGCGCTGTCGCCACTGTCCGGCATCCTCGGGGTCCTCGCGTTCTGGCTCGCGCTCGGACTGACCGGGCTCGCCTTCGGCCGCGACCGCGACGGAGTGCGGTTCGTTTACCCCGCGACGGCGATCGGCGGTGCGCTCATCGCGTGGTTCGCGGGCACCGCGTTGGGGACGGATCCCGCGGGCGCCACGCTCCCTATCGGGCTTCCCGGCCTCCCGTTCCATCTCCGGCTCGACAGTCTTTCGGCGGTCTTCCTGCTGCTTCTCGGGCTCGCGGTGTGCGGTGTCTCGCTCGCGGCGACCGGTTACTTCCGCGCAGCCAGTTCGCCCTCGCCCGGCCTCACCTGTCTGCAATACCACGTGTTCATCGCCGCCATGGTTGCCGTGCTGCTGGCCGATGACGCGTATGCCTTTCTCGTCGCGTGGGAGACGATGGCGATCGCGTCGTATTTCCTCGTCACCACCGATCACGCGCATGCCGAGATTCGCGCGGCGGGCTTCCTGTACCTCGTGGTCGCTCATGTGGGCGCGGTTGCACTGCTTCTGTGCTTCGGGGTCCTCCACGGTCAGGCCGACTCGTTCCAGTTCGACGCCATGCGCCTGGCAACGGTCCCGCCCGGCCTGGCAACGGTCGCCTTCGGGCTTGCGCTGCTCGGCTTCGGTGCGAAGGCGGGCTTCCTGCCGCTGCATGCGTGGCTGCCCGAGGCGCACCCGGCGGCGCCCTCGCCGGTATCCGCCCTGATGAGCGGCGTGATGCTGAAGACCGCGATCTACGGGCTGCTGCGTGTCGTCTTCGACCTGCTGCACGCGCAGTCCGCCGCCTGGGGGGTGACGGCCCTCGGTGTCGGTCTCGTCACGGCGTTGTTCGGTGTGATGTTCGCGGCCGTGCAGACCGACATGAAGCGCCTGCTTGCGTACTCCTCCATCGAGAACGTCGGCATCATCCTGGGCGCCCTCGGTCTCGCGATCGTCTTCCGGGCACACGGCATGACCGCGCTTGCCGCGCTGTCACTGATCGCCGCGCTGTACCACTGTCTGAACCACGCGGTGGTGAAGAGTCTGCTCTTCGCGGCCACGGGTGCGGTCATGCACGCGACGGAGCAGCGCAGCCTCGGCCGGCTCGGCGGCCTGATCCATCGCATGCCGTGGGTTGCCTGGCTCGCGCTGGTGGGCGCCCTGTCTCTCGCCGGGCTGCCGCCGTTGAACGGCTTCGTGTCCGAGTGGCTGCTGCTCCAGGCCTTCCTGTTCTCGCCGGACATCCCCAACGGCTACCTGCGCATGCTGGTGCCCATCGCCACCGCCGCGCTCGTCCTGGCGGCTGCGTTCGCCGCGTACGTCATGGTGAAGTTCTACGGGGTCGTGTTCCTGGGCGCGCCGCGGGAGCCGTCGCTCGACCGGGCCCGCGATGCCGATCCGTGGCAGCGCGCGGGGCTCGTGTTCCTGGCCGTGTGGTGCGTGCTGCTGGGCCTGTTCCCAGCGCTGGTGATTCCCAGGCTCGACAGCGTCAGCATGCTTCTGTTCGGCGAGGGGCTCGGCCCCGGCGCCGCGCGCGACTGGTTGTTCGTCACGCCCATCGCTCCGGAGCGGGCGAGCTACGGCCCGGCGCTGTTCCTCGCGGTCATCGTGAGCACAGTGCTGGCCGTGTTCGCCTGCGTCCGTCTCCGGCATCACGGACGCCTGCGGCGCGCCCCGGCGTGGGATTGCGGCTTTCCCGCGCAGACGGCCCGCATGCAGGACACTGCCGAGGGCTTCGGCCAGCCGGTCAAGCAGATCTTCGAGCCCTTCTTCCGCATCGAACGGCACATGCCCGATCCGTTCGATCCGGCGCCGCGTTACTGGTCGCGCACCGAGGACCGCCTGTGGTACTGGCTGTACCTGCCGGTGGTGCGCGCAGTCTCGAAAGTGTCCGACTGGCTCGCGCCGCTGCAGCACGGCCGCATCCAGTGGTATCTGGTGTACAGCTTCGTCACGCTGCTCGCGCTGCTCGTCCTGATCCGGATCTAGCGTGATGACGATCTTCCGGCTGCTCCAGCAGATCCTCGAAGTCCTGGCCGCCGTGCTGCTGGCACCCATGCTGACCGGCTGGGTGAACCAGTGTCGGGCGTGGCTGCAGAACCGTACCGGACCGGGTGTCCTGCAGCCCTACCGCACGCTCGGCAAGCTGTTCCGCAAGGAGGCCGTCGTGGCGCACAACGCCTCCAGCCTGTTTCGCGTCACGCCCTACCTCGTGTTCGCCGCCATGGTCCTGGCGTCGAGCCTCGTGCCCATGCTCGCGACCGCGCTGCCCTTCGCCGGCGCGGCGGACGTGATCGCGCTCGTGGGGCTGCTCGCGCTCGCCCGGGTGTTCATGGCGCTCGCGGCCATGGACATCGGCACGGCGTTCGGTTCGCTTGGCGCCCGGCGCGAGATGCTCGTCGCGGCTCTCGCGGAGCCCGCCCTGCTGATGGTGTTCTTCATGCCGGCGCTGATCGCACGTTCCACGTCGCTGGGCACCATCGTCGAGTCGATCGCCTACGGGCCGTTCGTCCTGTACCCGAGCCTCGCGTTCGCGGCGGTTGCGTTCGTCATGGTGCTGCTCGCCGAGAACGCCCGCATTCCCATCGACAACCCGGCTACGCACCTCGAACTCACGATGATCCACGAGGCGATGATCCTCGAATACTCCGGCCGCCATCTGGCGCTCATGGAATGGGCGCACGCGCTCAAGCTGGTGGTGTACTCCGGGATCGGCATCGCGCTGTTCGTGCCCTGGGGCATCGCCGAGGCGGGCGACTGGGCCGCCTTTCCCGTGGCGCTGGTCGCCGCGGCTGTGAAATTCGGGCTCGGCGGCGCGGCGCTCGCGCTGCTGGAAACGGTCTCGGCCAAGCTCCGAATCTTCCGCGCGCCCGAGTTCCTCGCCTCCGCCTTCCTCTTCGCGGTGCTGGGCATGCTCACCCACCTGCTGCTGGGAGGTCGCCCGTGAGCCTCGCGGGACAGCTGGTCAACCTGGTCGCTGCCCTGCTTCTGCTCGTCGCATTCGCGATGCTTTCGCAGCGCCGTGTGCGCGACCTCGTGGACCTGCTCATGGTGCAGGGGGCCCTTCTCGCCGTGGCGACGCTCGTGACGGCGCTCGCCACCGGGCAGACGCACCTGTACTACTCGCTCGCGGTGACGCTTGCGCTCAAGGTGGTGCTGCTGCCGTACATCCTGCGGCGTATCGTCCGCCGCCTCGCGCTGGAGACCGATGTCGAGCTGCTCATCAACACGCCGACGACGCTGCTGGTGGGCATCGGTCTCGTCGTGGTCGCCTTCAACCTCGCCGTGCCCATCGCCCAGCTCGCAGGCACGATCACGCGGGGCGCGCTGGGCATCGCGCTCGCGTGCGTGCTGCTCGCCTTCCTCATGATCATCACCCGCCGCAAGGCGCTCGCGCAGGTGGTCGGGTTCCTGGCGATGGAGAATGGCCTGTTCTTCGCGGCCACCAGCGTGACGTACGGCATGCCCATGGTCGTGGAACTGGGCATCGCGCTCGACGTGCTCGTGGGCACGATCGTGTTCGGCGTGTTCTTCTTCCGCATCCGGGAGACCTTCGACAGTCTGGACACGCAGCACTTCGAGAAGCTTCCGGAGCGCTGATGAGCGAACTGGCGCTGCTGCTCGCGATTCCCTTCGTCGGTGCGGTGTGGCTCGGGTGGACGGGGCACGGTCCGCGTGCGGCGGCCGTCAACCTGCTGTTCTCCGGTGCCACCTTCGCGGCGTCGTGTGTGGTGGCGATGCGGGTGTTGGCCGATGGGTCCCGCATGGCCGCCGACGAACTCTTCTTCGTGGATGCCCTGAGCGGGTTTCTCGTGGTGCTCACCGCGCTCGTCGCGTTCACGACCGCGTGGTTCAGCCGGGCGTACATGCGCGTGGAGGCCGATCGCGGCAAGGTCGGCCGCAAGGCGCTGCGCCTCTACCACAGCATGTTCCAGCTGTTCGTGGGGATGATGCTGGTTGCACTCACCACCAACAACCTCGGCATTCTCTGGGTGGCGTTGGAGGCCGCGACGCTCGCGACCGTGCTGCTCGTGAGCCTGTACCGCACGCCCGCCAGCCTGGAAGCCGCCTGGAAATACTTCATCCTGTGCGGCGTCGGTATCGCACAGGCTCTGTTCGGGACGGTGCTGCTCTATCTCGCAGCGTCGCGTGTGATGGGCGAGGGCCCGATGTCGCTCCTGTGGACCCATCTCGACGCCGTGAAGGAACAGCTCGAGCCGTCCATCATGGGCATCGCCTTCGTGTTCCTGCTGGTGGGCTACGGGACCAAGGTGGGCCTGGCGCCTCTGCACAACTGGCTGCCGGACGCCCACGCCGAGGGTCCGACGCCCATTTCCGCCGTGCTCTCGGGCCTGCTCCTCAACGTCGCGCTGTACGCGCTCGTCCGCTGCAAGGTGCTGGTCGACGGCGCGCTCGGTACGCACCTCGCAGGGGGCCTCATGATGGCCTTCGGTCTCGCGAGCGTGGTACTGGCGGCATTCTTCCTCGGCCGGCAGCGCGACGTGAAGCGCCTGTTCGCGTATTCGTCGATCGAGCACATGGGGATCGTCACGCTCGCCTTCGGCATGGGCGGCGCGCTGGCGAGTTTCGCCGGGCTGCTGCACATGACGGTGCACTCCCTCACGAAATCCGCCATCTTTTTCGCGGTGGGCCACGCAGCCCAGAAGGCAGGTACGCAGATGATCGAGGACATCCGGGGCCTTTCGCACCTGAGTCCGGCAGTGGGCTGGGGTCTCATGGTGGGCACGCTCGCGATCCTGGGGCTGCCGCCGTTCGGTGTGTTCGCCTCCGAGTTCATGATCCTGTCGGCGGCCATGCAACAGCACCCCTGGGCGGCCGCCGTGCTGCTCGTGGCGCTTGGCGTGGCGTTCGCGTCGGTGTTCTTCAAGGTGCAGGGCATGGTGTTCGGCGAGACGACCCTGCAGCCGCTTCCGCACCGGCCGGCGATCTTCCCCGTGTTCCTGCATCTCGCGCTCGTGCTCATGCTCGGACTGTACGTGCCCCCCTATCTCGCCGCGTGGTACCGGGAAGCCGCGCGAATGATCGGCTGACGCGGCGATGCGCATCGGCGATCTCGATCTTCCCGCGCAGGTGCTGTCCGGTCCGTCCCGCGCGGAGCTTTGCGCCGTCGACGCCGCCACGTGGCGGGCGGTCGCGGACGCCGTTACCGACGCCGGCGGATCACTGGTCGCGCTCTGGGCGGCGGACGAACGCGACCGGCACGGCGGATTTCTTGTGCATGCGGCCTACGACCTGTGCGGGCCGATGCTCTGCGCGGTCCTCGAGCTCGACGCGGCCGCGCCCGCGTACCCGGACCTGGCGTACCGTTTCCCGGCGGCCGGGCGCATGCAGCGCGCCGCTTTCGATCTGCTCGGCGTGAAGCCGCTGGGCGCAGCCGACGAGCGCCCCTGGCTGCGGCACGCCGGGTGGGCGCCAGGCGTGCATCCGCTCCGCCGCGACGTGCCACCCGGCGACCGTCTCGCCCAGGCCGACGACTCATACGCGTTCGTGTCCGTCGCGGGCGAGGGCGTGCACGAGATTCCCGTGGGGCCGGTCCACGCGGGGACCATCGAACCGGGGCACTTCCGTTTCTCGATCATCGGCGAACGGGTGCTGCGGCTGGAAGAGCGTCTCGGCTACAAGCACAAGGGGGTCGAGAAGGCCTTCGAGGGCCTCGGTGTCGCCCAGGGTGCCCGGCTCGCCGGCCGCGTCAGCGGGGACTCCACCGTAGCCTATGCATGGGCCTACGCGATGGCGGTGGAGTCGGTGGCGGGTGTGGACATCAGCCCGCGTGCGGCCTGGCTGCGCGCCTACGCGCTAGAGCGCGAGCGCGTGGGCAATCACCTCGGCGACCTGGGCTTCATCGGCAACGACGCCGGTCTGGGGTTCGCCCTTGCGCAGTTCTCCCGGCTGCGCGAAGACTGGCTGCGCGTGGATCAGGCGGTGTTCGGGCATCGCCTCGTCATGGATTTCATCGTGCCAGGCGGCGTGGCGTCCGATTTCGACGAAGCCTTCGAGCGGGAACTGCGGCATCAGGCCCGCGCGATCGAGCACGAGGTGACGCGGTTGCGGGCTCTCTTCGCGGACCACGAAGGCCTGCAGGACCGCTTGCGCCGCTGCGGTGTGGTCACCCCGGAACTCGCGCGCCGCCTCGGGCTGACCGGGCTCGCAGGCCGGGCGAGCGGCGTTGCGCGCGATCTGCGCCTCGACGCGCCCGTGATGCCGTACGACCGCATCGCCCCGCGGCTTGCCACACGGACGGACGGCGACGTCGCGGCCCGGGTGGCCGTGCGATTCGACGAGATCCTCGAATCGCTGCAGGTGCTGCAGCGCCTGCTCGACACGCTGCCGCCGCCCGAGCCGCTGAGGGTTTCGCTGCCCGAGGCCGCGACCGGCTTCGGGATCGGCCGAGTGGAGGGCTGGCGCGGCGAGGTGCTCGTGGCGGTCGAACTGGAGGCGGGCCGCGTGCGGCGGGCCCACCCGCACGATCCGTCCTGGCAGAATTGGCCGGTCCTGGAGCATGCGATCCTCGGGAACATCGTTCCCGACTTCCCGCTCATCAACAAGTCGTTCAACCTGAGCTACGCCGGTGTGGATCTCTGACCGCCGGCGCCTTCGTCCATGATCCGCATCCTGTCGCAGATCGCCCGCACGGGCATCGTCACCGAGACGCCGCCCGCGCCCGACGACGCGCTGCGCGTCCTCCGCGACCGGCTCGAGACCGAGGTGCTTCGCGCCTTCGACGGCGCGCTGGCGATCCGTCACGTGGATGCCGGCTCCTGCAACGGATGCGAACTGGAGATCCACGCCGCGGGCAATCCGTACCACAACCTGGAGGGCCTGGGCATCCGGTTCGTCGCGAGTCCGCGCCACGCGGACATGCTGCTCGTCACCGGGCCCGTGGCCGTCAACATGGAAGAGGCGCTGCGTCGCACCTATGACGCCGTTCCCGAGCCGCGGCTGGTGGTCGCCATCGGGGACTGCGCTTGCACGGGTCGCGTCTTCGGCGAGAACTACGCCAGCCGCGGACGGGCCTCCACCGTGATTCCCGTCGACGTTGCGGTGCCCGGCTGTCCGCCACCGCCCGCCGCGATCCTCCAGGGCATCCTGACCGCCCTCACCCGAGCCCGATGAGCACGCCCGCCACGCCGCCCCTGTTGCCGATCTCGGAGCGGCTCGCCCTGTACGCGCGGCTGGTCCGCCTGGACAAGCCCATCGGCATCCTGCTGCTGCTGTGGCCCACGCTCTGGGCGCTGTGGTTCGCGGCAGACGGCCTGCCGCCGATGCACGTGCTCCTCGTGTTCATCGCCGGCACGGTGCTCATGCGATCTGCCGGCTGCGCGATCAACGACTACGCCGACCGCGACTTCGACCCGCACGTGGCGCGCACCCAGGCTCGTCCGCTCGCCGCCCGGCGCATCTCCACACGGGAGGCGCTGGCGGTCGCGGGCGTGCTGAGCCTGGTGGCCTTCGTGCTGGTCCTCCCGCTCAACGGCCTGGTGATCGCGCTGTCGTTCCCCGCGCTGTTCCTGGCCGCGAGCTACCCGTTCACCAAGCGGTTCTTCGCGATCCCGCAGGCATACCTGGGCATCGCGTTCGGCTTCGGCATCCCGATGGGGTTCGCGGCGGTGCTGGGCACGATCCCGGCGCTCGCGTGGTGGATGCTCGCCGCCAACATCCTGTGGACGATCGCGTACGACACCGAATACGCGATGGTGGACCGCGACGACGACCGTCACATCGGCATCCGCACCTCGGCCCTGCTGTTCGGCCGTGCGGACCTGCTCGCGGTGTCCGTGTGCCACGCGGGCTTCGTCGCGCTCATGGCGTGGTGCGGTGTGCTGGCCGGGCGCGGAGGCCCCTACGCCCTGGGGCTCGTCGCGGCTGCGGCAATGCTGGCGTGGCAGGTGTGGCAGATGCGGGACCGGTCGCGCGAGCGCTGCTTCCGCGCGTTCCTGCACAACAACTGGGTGGGGGCTGCCGTGTTCGCAGGGCTCGTGCTCGACACGCTTTTCTGAGGAGCAGGCGTTGGATCTCGGATTCGAAGGCAAGGTGGTGGTGGTGACGGGCGCGAGCCGCGGGATCGGCTTCGCGTGCGCAAGTGCGTTCCTCCAGGAG
>ERZ1066117.1619-NODE-1619-length-10694-cov-6.622897_pt1 | contig 10694 bp, 7 predicted proteins | sample MGYA00382764_ERZ1066117 | MGnify/ENA primary metagenome ERZ1066117 (study PRJEB33369, sample SAMEA5778347) | biofilm metagenome | biome: Industrial cooling water; feature: Water cooling tower basin; material: Biofilm | place: United Arab Emirates | collected...
AGCTTGTAGCGCCCGTGGGGCTTGCCGTTGAGCCGGGCCAGTTTGATGGCGGCTTCGTTGGCCTCGGTGCCCGAGTTGCAGAAAAAAGCCTGGGCCGGGAAGGTGGCGCGGGTGCAGAGCGCCTCGGCGAGCAGTCCCTGGGGTTCGGTATGCCAGGTGTTGGGAACGTGGATGAGTTTGGCGACCTGTTCCTGCACGGCCTCGACCAGACGTGGCGGGCAGTGACCGAGCAGGCCGCAGCCCCAACCGGGGAAGAAATCGAGGTAGGCGCGTCCTTGATCATCCCAGACGCGCGAGCCTTCGCCGCGTACCAGGCAAACCGGATAGCGGGTGTAGTTGGCGATGACGTATTTCTTGTAGCGTTCCACGGTCGCGGGGTTCATGCTTTGCTTCCCTCTTGAACGATCTCCGTCCCCACCCCCTGATCGGTGTATATCTCCAGCAATAACGAGTGCGGCACCCGGCCGTCGATCATATGCGTCTTCCCGACGCCGTCTCGCAACGCTTCCAGGCAGGCTTCCACCTTCGGGATCATTCCCGAGTCGATGATGCCCTGACGGATCAGTCCCTGACAGCCGGCGGCATCCAGATGCGGAATCAAGGTGCTTTCGTCGTGTCGATTGCTCAAAATACCGGGGGTGTCCGAAAGGAAGACCAGTTTCTCGGCCTTCATGTTCGCGGCCACGGCGGCTGCTGCGGTATCGGCATTGATGTTGAGCCAACCGTTGGAGGCATCGAGCGCGACGGAGGGCAAAACGGGGATGACGCCGCCCGCAGTAAACGAGCGAAGCAGATCGGTGTCTACCCGTGTGACACGGCCCACGAACCCCAGATCGGTGCCATCAATCATCAGGCGTTCGCCGAAGAGCGGAGCCAGGGGAGGCCGATGGAGGCCGACGGCACGTCCCCCGGCCTGGTGAATCTGCTGAACGATGTCGTGATTGATCTCGTCGATGAGCACCCGAACGACGATTTCTAGCGTGGCTGCATCGGTGTAGCGGCGTCCCAGCACCTTGCGGGGGGTGAGACCAGCGGCAGCCATGGCGCGGTCGATCGGTTTTCCGCCACCATGAACGAGAATGGGACGCAGGCCGACGGCAGCGAGGAAGACAACATCCTGAAGGGTGGTATGGAGGGCGGCGCGATCTTCCATGGCGCTGCCACCGAGCTTGATGACCACGAGCCGGTCACGAAAACGTCGCAGATAGGGCAACGCCTCAATCAGCGCGGCGGCCTTGCGAATCGCGTCGTTCATTCCGAGTGCGGCTCCGGAGCCGAAAATGCGTAAATGATCAGTATAAGGGACGCGCGAGGGGTGTCAAGGATGTCGCGAGAACGGAGGGTGGGAAAAAATCCGTGAATCTTTTCTCCGGGGGCGACGTCTAATGTGCCGTGAATGGTTGAGACAAGTCGAGAACGACGCGATCAACCACGATCTTTGACAGAACGGTAGAGGAAGACGTTGCAGCGAGCAACAATCACGGACCTTACGAGGTCGAGCCTGTTTCCTTGGTGGAACGGGTGAGACGGAGTGAGGGCCGAGGGATTGAGGAGGAAAGACGTGTTGTCGCAAGGCAGCATGGTTTTTCCTGCGAATGCGAGCCAATGAGAATAGAAACGTCTAAGGATCAATCGTTAACCTCACTAGCGGGGGTTACGTGTTGGTGGGATCTTGTGAGGGATGACCTCGCGGGGTGCGATCAATGCGGCCAAGCTAGTAAGAGCATGCGGGGGATGTCTTGGCGTCGAGAGGCGAAGAAGGGCGTGGAAGACTGCGAAAATCCCGGTGGAGCCGTCAAACGGGCGTTGAGGCCGGGGTACCCGAATTGACATGCACTGAATCCATAGGTGCATGTGGCGAACCCAGGGAACTGAAACATCTCAGTACCTGGAGGAAGAGAAAGAAACCTCGATTCCGTCAGTAGCGGCGAGCGAAAGCGGAATAGCCCAAACCTTCGGGACTCGTCCCGAAGGGGTTGTAGGACCAGACATAAAGGTTTTGGAAACTAGTCGAAGGCTCTGGAATGAGCCACCAAAGAGGGTGAAAGTCCCGTAGGCGACAGTGGAAGAGACCTGTTTGGCACCTGAGTAGGCCCGGACACGTGAAAGCCGGGCTGAATCGGCGGGGCCCATCCCGCAAGGCTAAATACTCCTCGACGACCGATAGCGTACCAGTAACGCGAGTGAAAGATGAGAAGAACCCCGACAAGGGGAGGATAGTGAACCTGAAACCGCATGCTTACAAGCGCTCAGAGCCCGACGCCGCAAGGCCGGGTGATGGGGTGCCTTTTGCATAATGATCCGGCGACTTACCGTCACCAGCAAGGTTAAGTGGCTACGCCACGGAGCCGAAGGGAAACCGAGTCTGAACAGGGCGACAAGTTGGGGGCGGTAGACGCGAAACCACGTGAACTACGCATGGGCAGGATGAAGCGGGAGTAACATCCCGTGGAGGTCCGAACTCACTAGTGTTGAAAAACTAGGGGATGACCTGTGTGGAGGATTGAAAGTATCATCAAACGTGGAGATAGCTCGTTCTCTCCGAAATAACTTTAGGGTTAACGTCGAGGTAGTTGGCATCGGGGGTAGAGCGACTGAATCGGGATGGGGGCCTACCCGGCTACCCACCTGAACCAAACTCCGAATACCGATGTACCAAGCTTCGGCAGCTAGACGGCGGGGGATAAGCTCCGTCGTCGAGAGGGGAACAACCCAGACCGCCTGTTAAGGTCCCTCAATCACGCTCAGTGCGAAAGGAAGTTGGGTTCCAGTGACAGCCAGGATGTTGGCTTAGAAGCAGCCATCATTTCAAAAGTGCGTAATAGCTTACTGGTCGAGGAACCCTGCGCCGATAATGAACGGGACTAAGCGTGATACCGAAGCAGCGGGCTCAAGCAATTGAGCGGTAGGAGAGCGTCGTGTTAGGGGAGAAGCGGTACGGTGACGGGCCGTGGACCAGACACGAGTGATCATGCCGGAATGAGTAACGATAAAACGGGTGAGAATCCCGTTCGCCGAAAGCCTAAGGTTTCCTGGGGAAGGTAAATCCGCCCAGGGTTAGTCGGCCCCTAAGACGAGGCCGAAAGGCGTAGTCGATGGATACTCGGTTAATATTCCGAGACCGACTGGAGAGGTTGAACACGTCAGGACACTGAACGGAAGGGGATCGGCCCGCTAGACTGGGCCGTTCGCAAGACGAGGGCACTTACGTTCCCGAAGTCCTCGGAAAGGCAGTCAAGAAAAGCCGACGTGGGACAAACCAGCGACCGTACTAAAACCGACACAGGTAGGCGAGATGAATATTCTCAGGCGCTCGAGAGAACGCTGGTGAAGGAACTCGGCAAATTGACCCCGTAACTTCGGGATAAGGGGTGCCTTTTGGGGTGTCAAAGCTCTGAGAGGCCGCAGAGAAATGGATCTAGCGACTGTTTACTAAAAACACAGGTCTGTGCGAACACGTAAGTGGAAGTATACAGACTGACGCCTGCCCGGTGCCGGTAGGTTAAGGAAGAGGGTTAGGTAACACGAAGCCCGCAACCGAAGCCCCGGTAAACGGCGGCCGTAACTATGACGGTCCTAAGGTAGCGAAATTCCTTGTCGGGTAAGTTCCGACCTGCATGAATGGCGTAACGACTGGATCACTGTCTCCACCAGCGACTCGGTGAAATTGTAGTTGTTGTGAAGATGCAACATACCCGCGACTAGACGGAAAGACCCCGTGAACCTTTACTGCAGCTTAGTATTGGGTTTAGGCCCAGCATGCGTAGCGTAGGTGGGAGACGTTGAAACATGGGTTCCGGCCCATGTGAGTCGACCAATGAAACACCACCCTTGTTGTGCTTGAATTCTAACCCCGTCCCGTGAATCCGGGCGGCGGACAGTGCTAAGTGGGCAGTTTGACTGGGGCGGTCTCCTCCCAAAGAGTAACGGAGGAGCCCAAAGGTACCCTCAGCCCGGTCGGCAATCGGGCAAAGAGCGTAAAGGTAGAAGGGTGCTTGACTGCGAGTCCCATCAGACGAGCAGGTGCGAAAGCAGGGCTTAGTGATCCGGCGGTGCTGGATGGAAAGGCCGTCGCTCAACAGATAAAAGGTACTCCGGGGATAACAGGCTTATCTCCTCTGAGCGTTCACAGCGGCGAGGAGGTTTGGCACCTCGATGTCGGCTCATCGCATCCTGGGGGTGGAGAAGCTCCCAAGGGTTTGGCTGTTCGCCAATGAAAGCGGTACGTGAGCTGGGTTTAGACCGTCGTGAGACAGGTCGGTCCCTATCTGTCGTGGGCGTAGGAAACTTGAGCGGATTTTTCTCTAGTACGAGAGGATTGAGAAGGACGTACCTCTGGTGTTCCAGTTGTCGCGCTAGCGGCATCGCTGGGTAGCTACGTACGGCCCGGATAAACGCTGAAAGCATCTAAGCGTGAAACCCCCCGCAAGACCAGGTTTCCCGTTCGCAAGAACAAAGGCTCCTGGAAGACCACCAGGTCGATAGGCCGGATGTGTAAGGCTAGTAATAGCTTCAGCTAACCGGTACTAACAGCCGATCGCTTCGCCGCATTGATCCTGCTCCGGTGGCATTATCCCCACCGTGGCTTGCTCATCGGCTCGCGAACATTCCCTACAACGTTGCCCAACGCTTCGTCTTCCTCTGCTTCTGTCTACCAAACTACCGCCACGCAAGTGGCCCATGCGATTCCCGGCCACGCAAGTGGCCTAAGTGATTCCCGGTGAACATACCCGAGTGGCCATACCCGTTCCCATCCCGAACACGGCCGTCAAGCACTCGGGGCCAATGGTAGTCCGTCAAGGGCGAGAGTAGGTCATCGCCGGGGTTTTTGAATCCCACCCGTGTATCCCACGGGTGGGATTCTCCTTTTGTATACTCTCATTCCTCGGAGAAAGCCTCATGTTTCTCCTGCCGTTACTCTTTCTCGCCGAGCCGACGGTCACGCTTCAGGAAGTGAATGCGCCTCTTGGAGAGTTGCTCCGCACTTTTGAACGACAGGCCGGGTTCCGACCGCGGACGACAGCCGATCCCAAGATGTCGCTTACCCTTCGCATCGACCGCCAAACTCCCTGGCAGGCCCTGGACCAGCTGGCTCTTGGTTTGAAGTCACGTGTCGATTTGAACGATCGCGCCGTCGCCCGGCTAGTGCCCCTGCGTCCCGGCGAACAGGTCCCACCGACCTCCTACGACGGACCTCTTCGCTTTCGCGTGGTTGAGGTTGCCTCGCAGCGCGATCTCTCGGGCGGCGATGGCAAAACCACCGTCGGATTCGAGGTCGCCTGGCTGCCTACCTTTCGTCCGATTTTTTTTGAGGCGGAGCCACTTTGTACTTTCGTTGATCGCGACGGTCGGAAGTTCCTCTCCCGGGAGAGTGGTGCTTCCCTGGTTCCCACCACCTCACGCGGGACGATCATGCTTTCCTCGTCCATCCCTTTGCTACCGCGTTCGCATGCGGAAATCGCCCGGATCGAGGGGAAACTGTCTGCTGTCGTCTTGCGAGATCTCCTGACCTTTGCGTTCGCGCCCTCTCTTGATCGCTTGCTCGTCGCCCCTCGAGACGGTGAGCAGCGTCAGGTCCGGCTTGGCGGCGTGTTGTGCTCCGTCGACAAGATCATCCTGAGCCGGGATCGGTGGAGTATCCGGATGCAACTGGATTATCCCGAGGGAGCCAACCGCGAATTTGAAAGCTATCAGGTTGGTAGCATGGTGGTGGCGAATGAGTTGGTTCTCGTCAGTGCCGACGGCAAGCGTCGGCTTGTCTCCAGCGCCTCCGTGGCCGAGGAGACCAGTTCAAGGCGGACCGTGGTCACGTTTCACTTCACGGACACGCCGACGCAGAAACGCGGAACGCCCGAGGGGTGGAACCTTCGCTACACCGCCCCGTCGGGAGTTGTGGATCGCTCGTTCTCGTTTCGGTTCGAGAAAGTACCGCTGCCCTGAGGGATGGGCTCGGCAGTGGGCTGGCGCATTTGCCGAACGATTGCGTATCCGAGGATCCCCAACGCGAGGTAAGGAACCGCGAGCATCAGATAGATGCTCCGGTTGTATCCCGACGCCAATTCGATGCTATCTTCCGCCTCCGAACCGGAGGACAGGGGGACGGCCTCCGCTCAGTTTGGGCAAGCGAGCACGGTGCGTGGTGCGACGATGGGCACCAGGAAAGTCACCACGAGCAGCCAGTGTGCGAGTCGGTTCATGGGGTTGCTCTTTCGTTCTAGCGATTGATCAAACGCAACTCGCGTGGGAGGGGGAAGTGAACATGTTCCTCCCGAATTGTACGGGATTCCACGCTCGCGCCAAAACGATTGACCAGGGTTTCCACGCAATGCTCGACGACTTCTTCGGGAGCACTGGCGCCGGCAGTGATCAGAATCGTCTCGTTCCCCTTGAACGCGTTGTCGGGAATCTCGTGCACCGAGTCCACCAGGTAGGCAACTCGTCCCGATGCCTGGGCCAACTCGGCCAATCTCATGCTGTTGCTACTATTCTGGCTGCCCAGCACAATGACGGCGTCGGCCTCGGGAACCAATTCGCGAACGGCCTCCTGGCGGTTCTGCGTGGCGTAGCAGATGTCGTCCTTGGAGGGCCCGATGATCTGAGGAAAGCGACGCTTCAAGACAGAAATGATCCGTTCGGCGTCGTCCACCGAGAGGGTTGTCTGCGTCAGGAAGGCCAGTTTGGCGTTGGGGGGTAGGTCGATTCGTTCGGCGTGGGCCTCGTCCTCGACCAGCACCATGCTCTCGGGTGCTTCTCCCATCGTGCCGATCACCTCGTCGTGGCCTTCGTGGCCGATGAGGATGATGGTGTACCCCTCGCGGGCAAAGCGGATGGCTTCGTTGTGAACCTTGGTGACCAGCGGACAGGTGGCATCGATGGCGCGAAGGTTGCGCTCAGTCGAGGCCGTCCGAATGGCCGGGGCGACGCCATGCGCGGAATAGAGAACGACGGCTCCGCTGGGAATCTCGTCGATGTGATCGACGAAAACAACGCCCTTGTTCCGGAAGCGTTCAACGACCGGACGATTGTGGACGATTTCGTGATAGACGTAGAGCGGCGTGCCGTAGACCTCCAGAGCACGCTCCAGGCTCTCGATCGCCATGTTCACCCCGGCACAGAACCCACGCGGATTGGCGAGGATAAGCTTCATTTCGATCCATCCTTCCGTTTGGAGCCTCTCGTTATCCAACCGGGAAATCAGTCAAACGTCAACGTCAGAAACAGGGCGAGGAGCCGAAACCCCGGAAACGATGAACGCCACCCCAGTCGGAGGTGGCGTGGTGCGAGCAAACCGTCGAAGCCGGCTCGGGAGGTGAAATCAATCGAACTTGACGCCGTCCTTCGAGGGCTTGATGAAGAACTTGTCGTCCTTCTTGGAGACGACGCCGGTCACCGAGCCGGGCTTGCCTTCGGTGCAGATCTTGCTGTGGTAGGGGGCCTTGGCCTCAGCGTCGATGAAGGTGTAGATCACTTCCTTGCCGTCCTGCTTCACCTTGATCGCGTTGGAGCACTTCTTGGCGATGCCGAAGACGCACTTCGGGCAGCCCAGTTCACCCTTCAGCGTCACTTCCTTCTCGGCCTTCTTGTCGGCCTTGTCGTCGGCGGCTTGGACCATGAAGACGATGCCCAGCACGATGGCCAGGCCGAGCAGCGATTTCATCACGTTCATTGGGTACTCCTGAGAAAGAGCGAACATTCGGGTCGATTGTTCGCGAAAGCCTAGTCGGTTATCCAACGACTATCAATAGCATCCTGCCCTCGGAGCCACAAGAGACGAACCAGGAAAAATTGGTGAGACGATTGCCACGCTCAAGCCGGCGCGGGTAAGATAATCCAAGGCGCGGTCAAACTCACCTCCTGTTCGCGCCTCGCTTTCCGATCCTGTTCCCTCCTGGGAGAGTGACATGACGCGCCTGTGGATCGTGCCCGCAGCCCTTCTTTGCCTCCTGCTCGCGGATTACTTTGTTACTCCGGTAATCTCGGCTCCTGCGCCGCCGATGCGCCGGCCCAAGGTGGAGATCGTCTTCGTGGTCGATACGACCGGGAGCATGTCTCTCATCGAGCCCATGAAGCAGAAGATCTACGGTCTGTGTAACCTGATTCTCAGCGCCCGGCCGACGCCGGAACTCCGGGTGGGGTTGGTGGCATTCAAGGATCGTGATTCGCCAGGAAATAAAGAAGAATACGTGATCAAACCGTTCGACCTCCGGGACAATCTCGATGAGGTGTTCGCCGAGTTCAAAACCTACTCGGCCACAGGTGGCGGCGATACGCCCGAAGCGGTCAACGAGGCACTCGATCACGCGCTTACCAAGCTGTCGTGGACGAAAGACCGCCGCACCGTCCGCATGATGTTTCTGATCGGCGACGCGGCACCGCACATGGATTACATGGACGATGTGAAATATCAGGTGACGTGCAAGCGGGCGGCCGACCTGGGGATTCCGATCCATGCGATTCAATCGGGCAGCGACAAGGAGTGCGACGAGCATTTTGCAGCGATCGCCCGGTTGAGCGGGGGGGTTCACCTCAAGGTCGATTCCAGTGGCGGCTTCAAAAACTGGAGCACCGACTACGACGTGAAAATGCGTGAATTGAGCCAGCAACTCTTCCGCTCGGCGATGCCCTTTGGCACGGGGGCCTCGCGTGATCAGGCAACCAAACGCATGCAACAACTGGTGGGGCTGACCGGGGAAGCCCAGCTGGATCGGGCGGCCCTGTTGAGTCGGACGCGACGGTTGGGGGACAACGACCTGCTGGATGCCGTGATGATGGGGCGCGTGCGGCTCGCGGAGATGAAGGCCGAGGACCTACCCGAGGCCTTGCGGTCCCTGCCGGAGAACCAGCGGGCGGCCCAACTGGAGAAATGGATTGATCAGCGACAGAAGCTGATCGAGGCGATCGGCGAGTTGGACCGCAAGCGTGTCGCAAGTTTGCTGAAACGGATCGAGGAGAATCCGAATGGGATGGACGCACAGATCTTCCTGACGTTCCGCAAACGGGCCGTGCCCCTGCTCAAGTACAGCAATGAGTGAGACGTTTCAGATGCGTTGCCGGGTCTGTGGGATGATCAGCGACCCGGCTCCGGTGCATTATTGTGTGGAGTGTTTCGGTCCGCTTGAGGTGGTCATCGAGCCGCCCAAACCGGAATCGGTGACGCTCCGTGGTTCCAGGTCCCTGATTCGCTATCAGGCCTGGTTGCCCATCGAGCCGACTCAGGGCATTCCGTCGAGCGCGACCGGCATGGTCCTGGCCGAGACCATGTCTCTCCAGCAGACTCCTCTTCACCGTGCAGAGCGACTGGGGGCGGCCTGGGGTCTTCGGCGGCTGTACCTGAAGGACGAAACCTCGCAACCTGCAGGCTCATTCAAGGATCGGCTCGTGACGGTGGCCCTGGAGCGGGCCCGCAGCTTTGGCTTCGACACCGTTGTTTGTGCGTCAACGGGTAATCTGGCCCGCAGCGTCCTGCACTGGGCCCCCGCGTTTCAGATCAAGGCCCATGTGCTAGTTCCCGAGACGCACCTGCACTCCGTTCCCGAGGGGGTGATCGCCGTGCGTGGCACCTACGACGAGGCCAATCGGCTGGCCATCGAGGTAGCCGAGGAGCGTGGCTGGGGCGTCGTGAATGTAACCCTGCACCCGTTTTATGCCGAGGGGGGCAAAACCATCGGCCACGAGATTGTCGAGCAACTCGGCGAGGTGCCGCGCCATCTGGTGTGTTGCATGGCCGGGGGCAGCCTGATCGGCAAGGTGCATCAGGGGCTGGAGGAAATGGCAGCGTATGGGCAAGTGCCGACAGGGCCGATCGCCTTGCACGGCGCCCAGGCGGCTGGTTGTGCACCGATCGTGCAGGCGTATGAGAGTGGCCAGGAGGAGATCACGCCTCTGCGCACCCCGACGACGCGGGTGCATTCGCTGGCGGTGGGCGATCCTGGCGATGGCTACTTCGCTCTGCGGCGCATCCGCGCCACGGGAGGCACGGCGACGGCCATTTCTGATGACGAAGCCGAGGCAGCCGCCCAGGAGTGCCGGGAACGGGAGGGGATCGAGACCGAGTTGGCGGGAGGCGTGACGCTGGCGACGGCGAGGCGCCTGGCCGAGCGGGGAATTCTGAGAGAAGACGAAGCGGTAGTGGTCGTTTTGACGGGGCGGGCGCATACAACAACTGTCACGGGGTTGCCCCGCGCGGTGATCGATCCGACACGGGAGGCCTTTCGGGGTCTCTCGCTCTAACCTTACCAGGATTGAACTCCAGGGCGTGCTCTCATGACCACTCTTGTTGAATGCCCTTTCTGTCATGCTTCCAACGACCCCGATCAGACGGGCGGCTACTGCGACAATTGCGGTCGGCGTCTCCCGCAGTCGGCCGCCTACACGACGCGCACGAAGAAGCAGCGGGTGCTCCGCGAGAGCGACGAGCCGACCGAGTCCCGGACCAAAAGGCCAACGGCCGAGGCGCTCTTCACCGCGGCGGTGCTGCGGCTGATCGTGGGCGGGGGGTTCTTGGTCCTGGGTCCAGCCGTCCTGCCGCAGGTGCCGACGTTTTTCCTGCCGGCCGTGATGGGGGTGACGATCGTGGGGGCGGCTCTGTTCGCCCTGACAGGGTTAATTGCCTACCGGAAGGCATTTCTGGCCGCGCTTTCTGCCTTCGTGGTGTTTATAATCACCTGGGCAATCATCTTGGTCAGCTTTACGCC
>ERZ1066117.1620-NODE-1620-length-10689-cov-5.768761_pt1 | contig 10689 bp, 9 predicted proteins | sample MGYA00382764_ERZ1066117 | MGnify/ENA primary metagenome ERZ1066117 (study PRJEB33369, sample SAMEA5778347) | biofilm metagenome | biome: Industrial cooling water; feature: Water cooling tower basin; material: Biofilm | place: United Arab Emirates | collected...
CATGATCGAGGGGGCCGCTCCCTTCGGTGAGCGCGACGAGGACGAATTGCCCCACTTCGACTACCTCGCCGTCGCCCGGCAGATGGCCCAGCGTCAGTATCCCCGGCTGTTCGACCTGGCCGAGGGGCTGACCCTGCTGTTCGAGTTGATCCATCCCGAGGCGCGTGTCATCACCAACTACGGCGACCGAACCGAACTCGTGCTCTTGGCGGCGTTCGACCGCACCCGCTATCGCTACCTCGATTATGTCGAGTTGGCCGAGGTGGCCGGGCGTTACGGACTGACTCGGGTGGACCTGTTCGCGCCTCAGGGAGACGACCTGGCCGCTCAGATCGAGTCCCTGGTCGCCTCGCTGCGGGGCACCGATCAGGAAGGCAGCGTGTTGTGCTTCGAGCGGCCGGGCGAGGTGATCTACCGCGTGAAGGTCAAGACGCCCGATTATCTGCATCTGCTGCGAGTGATGGCCTTCTGCACCTACGAGCGCACGGTCGAGATGATCGACACCTGGGGGATTACCTCGTGGGAGCGTCTGGAGACGCTGCTCAAGGAACAGGGCAACGATCGTGTGCCTGAGGAGGTTCTCGGCATCTATCGCGAATACTACGAGCGCTTCGTGGCCTACCTCGCCGATCTGGATCGCATCCGCCTGTGGGCCGAACAGGAACGCGACCGGGTGAATGCCCAGATCGGCGGACGAGCCGGCCGGGAGCCGGGCGAATACCGGCGGGCGTTCGCTCAGGCTGTCGCCACCCTGCCGCACAAGGCGTTTTTGTTCGCGGCTCTGGACGGCAAACTCGACACGCCTCGGCTGCGGAAGATGGTGCCGACCCCCGAAGAAGCGGCGGCAATTCCCGGATGAGCGATACGCTTTCCCACATCTGGGAATCGAAGCGGCGCAGCTGGGTTGAGATGCCTGGAATCGCGGGCTATAATTCAGGGTCGTTGGTCCGGGGCAATGCCCCCGTTTCGTTCGGACGGACCCTCATCATGCCAATACCGCCGATCCGACCTGCGGTTGCTCAGATGCAGTTTGCCGTGGTTGCACGCCCGCTCCACCCCGAACTCTTTGAGTTGCTCGCGTCGCGCACCATCCAGCATCGCGACTTCCACCTCAGCGTCTGGCTCACGCCCAACGGCCATGTGCTCTCGTGGAACGATGGCCGACAGTACCTGACCGAGGTGACGATGCCGCAGGACGAGGCACGCCTGCAGCGCGATTGTCTGGTGCGCGAGACCTTTGGGCACGAACGGAGCGTGCGACGCGATCTGGGACGTGGATTGTGCTATCAGTCCACCTTCCAGATGGAGCCACTCACGCCGGAGGTGTTCGACCTCATCCAGAGTGAAATTCGCCGCGATGGCAGCAAACGTGGCCTGTTCTTGTGCATGGGTTCCGACGAGGAGTTCGGCCCCGAACCGCTCTCGCACCTGACCGCAGAGTATCGCCCCGGGTGTCTGTTTCTGACGGCGTTTCACACCTTCCCCGAGGAACGAGTGGTGCTGAAGACGCAATCGCTCATCGAGCGGACGATCGAATAATCAACTCTTTCATATCCGCCACCGCCTGCTTCATTCCCACCAGCACGGCCCGACTCACGATACTGTGGCCGATGTTCAACTCCGCGATGTGGGGCAACCGACAAACAGCCTGGGTGTTGTGATAGTTGAGGCCGTGTCCCAGATGGACATGCAAACCCTGGGCGTGTGCTTCTTGAGCGGCCGCGTGCAGGATGCGTAGTTGTTCTGCCTGCTCCGCGGGCGTCTTGGCCTCGGAGTAGGTGGCCGTCTGGAGTTCCACGGCTTGCGCGCCCAAACGACGGGCCGTGTGGATCTGCTCGCGGTCGGGGTCGATGAATAACGAAACCTCGATGCCGGCGGTGCGAAGGGTCTCGACCACGGGGCCGACCGTGCTCGCATGCCGCACCACGTCCAGTCCGCCTTCGGTGGTCAGTTCCTCGCGCTTTTCGGGCACGAGAGTCGCCTCGGCGGGGCGCACTCGCAGGGCGATTGCCTGCATCTCTGCGGTTGCCGCCATCTCGAAATTCAGCCGACAGGTGAGGGTGGCGGCGAGGAGTTCGAGATCGCGATCCTGAATATGTCGGCGATCTTCACGGAGGTGTGCGGTGATGCCGTCGGCCCCGCCCAGAACCGCCAGAGCGGCAGCGATGATGGGGTCGGGTTCGGGAGCACGCCGCGCCTGACGAACGGTGGCGACGTGATCAATATTCACACCTAAACGAATCATCGCAGTGTTCCCTACAGGCGCAGGCTGGGTGGCAAATCCGGAGCGGTTTCGCGATAGCGTCGCGCTTCCCATTGTAGGGTGCGGATCAAGGCATAAGCCACCACCAGCTGAGCGGGCCGTTCGATGAGCCAACCGAGGAAGGTGGCACCGGGCACCCAGTAGTAGGGAAAGACGAAGAGGACCACGAGCACCAGAGGCACCAGACGACCAACCCAGGACAGGTTGTACCGTGGATCGACAAACATCCGCTGCATGGCCCGCATCTCGGCGAGCGTGTCCATCCACCACGCCGGTCGATTGGGATTGGTCGGACCGCCCGAGAGAAACGTGGGCAGGTAGCCCAGCGTCGTACCCAGAAACGTGAGGGTATTCCACCAGAGACCGTCGGTGGCCGGCGCGGCGGGCCGTGCCACAGCGGGTTGGGTGCCCTGCTGGGCATATTGCGATTCAATCAGCTTCATCTGCTGCTGGAGCACCTGCTCCAGGCGACGCAGCCGTTCTTCCAACGCAGGATCGCCGCTGGAGACGATAGCGGCAACAGGGGCCGTGGGAGCCCCCGGTCCGGATGGGGGTACAAGGATGGCAACGGGCACTTCGGGTGAAGAAGTGGGTGGAGTTGAATGGGTAGTCTCAGCAACGGCGGGAGACGGGGGCGCAGTCGAAGGGGTTTCCGCCGCGGACGAAGCTGGGGGCAACTCGGTTGCGGACGGCTCGTCAGAGAACGAGTCGTCCGGCACAGAGAGCCTCAGTTCAGTTGCTTTGTTCCTGGCCAAGGGGCCATCTCCGTGCGTCCTTGAGTCCATCCCACGGCACCGGACCGCGTCGCGCATGACGCGGTAGGCAAAGGGACGGTTACTTGTTCATTTCCTTCAGCGACTTCAGAATCACCGCCTTGACGCGGGTGCTGGCCGGCTTGGCAGCCACCTGCACTTCGCGACCGGCGACCATGCGCTTGCCCGCCTTGGTCGCGCCCTTCTTGACGAGCTTGAACTTGACCAGGTTGGGAATGGCGAACAGACCGGGCGACTTCTTTCCGGTGAGTTGTTCCTTGATCAGTTCCTCCAGCGCCTCGAACACCGCAGCCACCTGCTTGGGCTGCAGTTCGGTCTTCTCGGCAATCTCCTTGTAGACCGTCGATTTGGGCATGGCCTTGGGGCCGGCAGCCTTCTCTTTGGTTTCCTTGGTCTCTTTCGCCATGGTTTGCCTCGCTTGTCGAAGGATTCGCGGACCCATCGCCCGCTGGATATTGCGAGACTAGAGGCCTTTGAAGGGAAAGTCAACCGAACCACGAGCCGGAATCAGGCCTTTTCCCCAGGAAAAGTGGCAAAATTAGCGTTGTTCAATGCGATAGAGGTATTTGCTGGTCCGAATCAGGAGCGATTGCCCCACCACGGCGGGCGTGGCCTCGATACCCCCTTCGAGCGTGTTGGTGCCTACGAGTTTGCCTTCTCGGTCTGCAGTCAATACATGGCAGTTCCCATCGCGACTGCATACATAGAGATGACCACCCGCCAGAACCGGCGAGGAATAAAAGCTTTTTCCGGTGAGTCGGCGTCGCCAGAGTTCCTTGCCCGTTTTGGCATCATGGCCCGTGACGATACCGCCGTCGTTGACCATAAACAACAGATTTCCGGCAATCAGCGGCGCGGGGCGGGAGGGGGCCGAACCGATGCTCCAGCGCACGTGAGTCTCGCTCACATTTCCCTTGCCTCGCGGATCGACCGCATAGAGCTTGGCCGTGTGCCCGGACGTCAGGTACACCAAACCATGAGCATACAAGGGTGGGGTTGCCGCATTCATGCCGGCATACTCCACTTTCCAGAGTTCTTTGCCATCCTGCGGATCGTAGGCGACGGTGCCGCCGGCCGACGAACTGATCAGCTGCGGTTTACCATCGACATCAATCACGGTGCAAGTGGAGTAGGCTTTCTTGAGATCGCCATTTGTGGTCTTGTAGTCGATGCTGCGGGGTGTTTTCCAGGCGATTTTGCCGGTTTTCTTGTCAAACGCGACGACAAACTGGACATCGTAGCCGTCGAGTGCGACGAGGAGCAGATCCTTCCACAGGATGGGAGACGACCCCGGTGCCCGCCAGTGATTGCACTTGAGTTCGGTGTTGCGCCATAACTCCTTGCCCGTTTGCGTATCCAGACAGGCCGTCCCGATCGAACCAAAATGCACATACACCCGTCCCGGTTCGATCACCGGGGTCGGCGAAGCATGGCTATTGGCGTCGGGCAGGAACGTGTAAGGGGGCTTGGCATTCTCAAAAAGGAGAACGTCGTGCAGCACCTTGCCCGTTTCCAGATCCAGAGCGACGGCCCACTGTTTCGTGCCTGTCGCCGTGGCGGTGGTGAGCCAGACCTGTTTGTCCAGCACGACGGGCGACGACCAGCCTTTGTCGTGGATAGCGGTCTTCCAGCGGACATTTTTCTCCGGACCAAACTGGGTCGGTACTTCCTTGGTGGTGCCAATGCCGGTTCCCTGGGGGCCACGAAACTGCGTCCAGCGATCCTCGGCGTGGGCGAGCGGCAGGGCAACCACGGACGTCAGCGTGAGACCGATCAGAAAGGCGAGGGAGAGCAAGTTGCGCATGGGAGAGACTCTCATCGGTGGGAAACGTGGGAGTGGACGACCCAGAACGTGAAGGTTTGGGGTCACACAGTCTAGGATAGCGACCGGTGGCCCCAGGAGCAGGGGGAAAGGATGGGAAGTGCGAAAACGCGCGAGAAAACGACTTACTCTTCTGCGCTCGGGCGAGGGAGATTCAGCGAACTGCTTGGGCGGCCACTGCGGAACCGCTCCAGCACTTCGGACCGAATGGGCCGATTGCTCCCCCCTTGCTCCGAAATCCGACCCGGAAGCGGCGTTCGTGTGCTCGGAGCCACCGGAGGTGCAGTCGCAGGGCCTGCCGAAAGCAATTCCAGGTCGATGTTCTCCGTTCCCTGCCAGGTGGGTGGCTTTGCAACTACCTCTGCAACGGGCGGTTTCCAGGAGTCGAACAGTTCGGCCACCTCCGATTCCTTGGTCGGGTTGGTGAAGCTAAATGAGTCGATCGAGGCATAGGGAATGAAAAAGACCCGCCCCGAATCCTGGCTACCAGAAAGCCGACCCTTGATGATCGCGAAGTCGTTCTCCAGACGGAGAAAGCTCTGAATCGAGATCTCCGTCCCATTCATGGTAATCAGAGTGAATCGGGGATGGTGTTCCGGGGGAATGTGCCGGAACAACGTCATCCAGGTTTGTGCCAGCATCGGGAGAATCTCCACTGCGCAGTCCAGGGTTCTCCCTACTATAGCTTATTCTTCGACCGCCTTGAGAAAATTCGGTGGCTCTGGAATGCGAACGGGTTGCTTCAGCGTCGTCGTGCCGACGATCAGTCGCGCCTCGTACGTTCCCGGCTTCAGATCGCGAAGATCCCACACCTGCCGGTGAAGTCCTGCCCCGAGGGCCGAGGCTGCCTCGCGCACTTTGCGCTCGCCCTGCCATAATTCGAGTTTGGCCTGCCTGGCCAGGGGAGCATGAAGGCGATAAAATAGTTTGATCCCTGAGTCGGGGTTTCCGCCCGCGAAACTATTCTCCGGCGGGTTGCCAGGCCGTCCGGGCCAACGTGCCGCCCGCGGTTCCAGCAGCACGACGGCTTGCTGACGCACACGGGGCGTGAGCGCCTGGAGCGGGGCGATGTCGAGAATCCAGACTCCCCGCCCGTGGGTGCCGATCACCATTTCGTGCTCCACGGGATGGATATACAGATCATGAACGGCCACGGGGGGCAGCCCACAGGCGAGCGGTTGCCAGCGGTCCCCCTCGTCGAACGAAACGAACAGGCCAAACTCGGTCCCGGCGAACAACAGGCCCCGATTCCGTGCGTCGGCCCGCACCACATGCACCGGACCTTCCAGGGGTAAGGTGCCGTTCACGCGTTCAAAACTCTCGCCCCGATCGCGACTGCGGAAAATGTACGGTCGTTCGTCGTTTTGTCGGCGACGATCGAGCGTGACAAAGACCGTCTGCTCGTCGTAAGGCGCCTGCTCGACCCGGGTGATGTGGCTGGTCGCGGCCACACCCTTTCCAGTGGGAAGCCCCTTGAGTCGGCTGGTCAGATCGACCCAGGTTTTGCCATCGTCGGTGCTGCGGTGCAGTTTGCCGTCGTCCGTACCCACGAAAAGCTGCCCGGGCCGGACGGGCGATTCGCTCAGGACGGTAATGGTGTGCCCGTTGGTGAGGTACACCCTACCCCGTTCGCCACGCGTCAGGTCTGGGGAGATCACCTCCCAGTTGGTGCCACGGTCAGTCGACTTGAAAACAACATTGCCGCCGTAATACAGCGTCCGGGAGTTGTGCGGCGACAGAACCAGCGGGGCCGACCAGTTGTAACGGTAGTCGGTGGTGCCCATGGGGACGCGAGGACGAATGGAGGTGCCCTTCATCGTCCGCAGGTCGATCCGCGAGGGCCGACCATACTGCCCCTCGGCGTAGGCAGTAAATGGGTCATCAGGAGGGGCCTGGCAATAGAAGCCATCCATCCCCATGATGCGCTTCCAGTCGGCGTTGGTCACGCCAAAGGCGTTCGCCGTGCGCGAAGGCCCCATCCAGCTTCCGTTATCCTGCAAACCGCCGTACACGCGGTAGGGGGTCTGGCGATCGGCCGTGACCGCGTAGAACTGACTGATGGGGAGATTGCGAATAGGCGTCCACTCGGCCCCGCCATTGCGCGAATAGTACAGGCCCCCGTCGTTGCCGAGCACCAGGTGTTTGGGGTCACGCGGGTTGATCCACAGGGCATGATGGTCCACGTGCACCCCTCGCCCCGCCCCATTGCGAAATGTTCGGCCGCCGTCGCTGGAGACATTGAGCGGGATGCCAAGTACCCAGAGGCGTTTCTCGTCGGTGGGATCTACCCGAATTTTGCCGAAGTAAAAGGGTCGAGGCACCAGATCGTTGATCTTGGTCCAGGTCTCGCCCCGGTCGTCGCTGCGAAAGATGCCGCCCGTGTCCACGGCCCCAACCGCCGCTTTCACCGGGGTGAAGGGCTGACCCGCTAGTTTGCTGGCATCGGTTTTCTCGGTCTGGACGACCGCAAACAGCACCTTGGGATTCTTGGCGGCCACACTCAGACCAATGCGACCACAGGCCACGGTGGGCAGGCCATTCTTGCAGCGTACAAAGGTCGTGCCGCCATCCACGCTGCGGTAGATGCCTGCGAGCGGCCCAAACTGCACCGCAGGGTTCCCGCCCATGTACGGCCCGCGTCGCACCCGATACGCCGCCGCATACACATACTTTGGCTCTTGCGGATCGATCACCACATCGATGCATCCGGTATCCGCATCCAGTTTGATTACGTGTTCCCAGGTTTTGCCAGCATCGCGGGTGCGGAACAATCCACGCTCCGGATTTGGTCCCCAGGCGCGGCCCACCGCCGCCACAAACACCGTCTTTGGATCGGTCGGATGCACCGCGATGCGGCCAATGTGGCGCGTCTCGGCCAACCCAAGGTGCTTCCAGGTCTTGCCCGCATCTCGGCTCAGATAGACGCCGTTGCCCCAGGAGACGCTATTGCGCAGGTTGCCCTCACCGGTTCCAACATAGACGGTGCCGGCATCCGAGGGGGCAATGGCGACCGCGCCCATGGAGGCGTGCGGCGCACCCGTGAAAACGCATGTCCAACTCTTGCCTTCATCGGTGGTCTTCCACACGCCGCTCCCGGCCGATGCGATGTACTGGATCTTGGGGTTGTCGGCCACGACATCCAGAGCCGGGATGCGTCCTCCCATGGGCGCGGGGCCGATATTTCGGGCAACCAGTCCGGGCGTGGCCTCCACCCAGGGCGGCAGAACGGGGGGTGGCGCGACCCCGGTACCAAGCAACGGAGCAACCGTAAGGGCGAGCAATAGGAACGTCATGGGAGCCTGGCTCCGAGGGGCACAAGGGAGGAGAATGGAAGTTGTCTGCGATTGTATCACCCCAGAGCGCTCTGACGAGAGCGCCCCGGCTTTGCTACCCTGTCCGCGAAAGGATAAGTGGTGCGAGTCATGTCCAATCAACTTCTTCTGGGACCCCTCGCAGCGGAGCAATTTGCGGACTTGCCAGAGCCTACGGACGGATCGCAACAGGAACTCGTTCGTGGAAAGGTCTTTGTTAGGCCGCCTCCTGGCGGTTACCACGGTGCGGTTTGTAGCCGGATTGTTCGTCGGCTTTCGACCTGGATCGAAGATCGTGAACTGGGGATTCTCACCAGCAACGATTCTGGGGTGTTGCTGGAGCGTGATCCCGACACAGTGCGAGCGCCCGACATTGCCTTTTTCAGCAAGGAACAATTGCCAAACTTTCCCCGCACGGGGTATCCAGCCGTCCCGCCGGACCTAGCCATTGAGGTGCTCTCACCGAGTGATGTCTTTCTGCGGATGTTGGGCAAGGTCGAGATGTATCTTCGCGTGGGCGTTCGGCTTGTATGGGACATTGTTCCCGAGGACAACGGGGTGTCGGTTCATGTCCCTGATGCCCCCGTTCGTGTGCTTACCGCCGACGATCTCCTCGACGGCGGTACGGTCCTTCCGGGGTTCACCTGCCCCGTCCGGCAACTCTTCCCGTGACCAGGCCCGTTTCTCCCGAGCATCGGAAGATCATCATAGGGTTCCCTCAGATGAGCCAGAGTTGCTCTTGGCAGTGGCGTTCGCGATCGGTATCATACAACCTAAACAAAACGAGTACTAGGATCGAGAGGGCGTTGGACCGACGTCCACGCCTCCTCGCGCCCTCGCCAAGGAGACCGCCCTTGAGCAATCCCTTCGATTTCTCCGACGACCCGCCACCACGACCGGCCCGCCAGCCCGCCCGCCAACCATCGCGACCCGCGCCGCCACCGCCGCCCCCCGCACCGCGCAAGGGTCCACCGCCTCTGCCGCCGCAGGCCGCCCGTTCCCGGCGCGCGGCACCACCCGAGAACGACCTCGATTTCGACGACGACGATCGGACCACCTCCCGAAGCCGACGTCAGCGCCACTCCGGGCCACCCGCTCGCTTCAGCATCGGCGGCTGGATCATGCTCGGCGCATGCGGAGCCATGCTCTTCTCGCTCGTGCTTCCCTGGGAGGTGAGTCGTGGCGGCATCCTGGACGGCATGATGGGCTATTCCGATGGGTTCCGAGACAACGGCCCCGTATACAACATTCTTTTCGCCTCGCTCGTCGCCGGGTTCTTCTTGCGAATCAAGCCGCCGTTGCGACCCACCTTCCTGAGCCTCCCTTTGTCCATTGCGGGCCTGGTGGTCGCTTTTTTCACGGGCTTGTATGTGTTCGTGTATGGAGTTGGATGTTTTCTATTTGATATCCACCCGCAAGTACAACTGAATCCTTCCGTTGGCATCTATCTCACCATCCTCGCCGGGATCGTCTATGCCGGCGGGGCGGTCACGCGCTTCGTCGAGCGCATCTACTGGAGTGCGGTCGTCACCGCGAAAAAGGACAGGTGAGCCACCCTGGGAGCGTAGCCAACGGTCGAATCGAGGGAACCGTCACCCGTACGGCTCCCTCCCCTCCTCCGCTCACGACAGCTTCTTCAAAAACGTCACGCGCCCGGTGGCCACCCACTCCACGACGAAGATGTTGCCGTCCTTGTCGAAGCAGGCATCGTGCGGGTGAATGAACTTGCCCGGCTCGCACTTCTCGGGCGTTTGCCGCATCTTGAAGCCATCCAGCGCCTTCTTGCGCCATTCGGCGTCATCGCCCAGATGGGCCAGCACCTTGTTGTCCTTGCCGAAGAGCGACACACGTGCATGCAGATCGGGCACGAGCAGCACGTCACCGCGTGTCTCGCAGTGAGCCGGGAACAGCAACCCTTCGACAAACGACAGATGCTTGCCATCCAGGGTGAAATATTGCAGCCGCTTGTTGGCGCGGTCGGCGACGACGAGCGACGCCTCGCGTCCCGGCCGGTTATCGACCCAGATGCCGTGGGGCGTCTGCATCTGGCCCTTGCCCTTGCCCGATTCGCCGAAACTGCGAACGTGCTTTCCGGCCTTGTCGAACTGGTGGATGATGTTCGAGCCGTAGCCATCGCCGATGTAGAAGCCGCCATCGGGAGCGAAAGCGACATTGGTCGGGCTGTAGCGCTTCTTCTCGTACTTGGCCTCGGGCGGCGGTCCCTTCTTGGTCCACACATGCTCGCCCTTGAGGTCGGCCTTCACCACCACGCCCCCGTGCGCGGTATCGGTGAGATAGAGGTATTCCTTGCCGTCCTCCTTGCGAAGATCGATGCCGTGACCGCCGCCGTGGTACTCTTTACCAAAGCTTCGCACATGTTTGCCAGTGGCATCAAAGACATGCACGCAATCGACAGGCTTGCCTCCGGTACCTTGCTGCTTGATGTACACCAGGCCCTCGGCATCGACACACACGCCGTGCGTCGTCTGCCACTTCACGCCATCGGGTAGAGTGCCCCAG
>ERZ1066117.1625-NODE-1625-length-10668-cov-13.655799_pt1 | contig 10668 bp, 8 predicted proteins | sample MGYA00382764_ERZ1066117 | MGnify/ENA primary metagenome ERZ1066117 (study PRJEB33369, sample SAMEA5778347) | biofilm metagenome | biome: Industrial cooling water; feature: Water cooling tower basin; material: Biofilm | place: United Arab Emirates | collected...
AGCCTTTTATGACCGGATTTGGTTTACTCGAATCCGCTCCCTCACCTGTAAAGCTGGATGAAACTGCAACTCGCTGAGTTTTGTCAGGCAGTCAGGGTTTACGCACCATCTCCGCCGATTAAGAGTGCTATCAGTAGGCTGCTGTTACTGGTTTGAGGCGCTTGGAGATCTTTGTAAAGTTCTTCAGGATTTCTTAGATCTGGCGGATGGGCGGTTTTTTACTGCTATAAAGAGGAATAAACGCAAAAGCTTATTTCTGCATAGACAGGATTGACATGACAGAGACCTCGAACGTTAAGCTGACGATCGCCTTCAATGACCCGGATTTAGACAGCGAGGAGCTAGAAGAGCAAGCCCAAAATTTGCTGGCGCAACTGAGATGCCTAGACGAGATTGAAACGGTAGATCGCGTGCTTGACCCAAATCCACCCGTGGGGAATAAAGCGGTAGGTGGAATTTTGGTAGGTCTGCTGACGGCTCAGGTCAATAAAGAGAATGCCCAAAAAGTAATAGGTTTTTTAGGCGATCGCTTGGGCAATAAAGCGATTGAACTGGAGGTGGAAGCCAATGGCAAGAAGCTCAAGGTCAAAGCCAGCAGTCGAGAAGAGTTAGAAGCGGCAATCGAAGCAGCACAGAGATTTACAGCAGCATAGGACATTGAACTAGATTGCCACCAGGTGATGGTTCAAAAGACTCCTGGTGCGCCAGTTGAGTCGGTTGAGCTAACCACGCTGGAGTTTGAACTCCTCTACACCTTGGCCAAAAAGCCCAGACGGGTCTGGACTCGCACACAATTACTGGATGAGATTCGAGGGGCTTTGTTGCATGATTAGCCGCAGGGTTATCAGTTCTCACTGGCAGGAGATCGAGTGAGATTCTCTCTACAGCAGTCTTTGAAAAAGTCTCCCAGTGGTCAGTCTCGTTCACTGGGGCACTCAAACGCCGAGGAGAAGAATTAGAACTCACCTTTGAAATTCCGACACTGACCACTGCCGATCGCGTCATAGCAGCCCTCAAGGAAATCCGTCAGCAACTCCCCGATGCCGCTAACTTGACGGCCGCTCAAGTCAATCGCCTCTATGGTCAAGCCGTGGCCCGTGCCTGTGACCATCACTTTGCGGAGTTAGTCCCCAATAGGGAAGGAAAAGACAACCTCTACACCCACCTGTTTCGCGCTATCTACGCCACGATCGCTACCTTCTGGTACTGCCCACCCACGGTCAATGACACAGAGTTCAAGGCAGCAATTCAGGGTCACTTTGCCGTACTGGATGAAGCCAACTCGGAGCTTCGCCGTTCCCTGGCTGCGTCCCGTCATTACTCAGACTATGAAATTGCCGATGCCGTGATTGCCCACCACGAGGGGAAACGCAAAGGCATTAAGCTGGGCCAGTCGGGAATTAAACCCATTCAGATGTTTGCCGCTCCAACCCAGGAAGCAGAGTCCGAGCAAGTTGAACCCACGCCCCAACTCCCCCGCCATCGAGGACGGGATCGCACCTCCCTCCGCATCTGGAAGGACGACCGCGATCGGCTCCAGGCCATCCTCTCCCAACTCGATATTTCCCCAGACTATGGGCAGGCCGACCGCATCTCCCTCTTCCTCAACTGACTGGAAAACCACCTGGCCCAACCTGCCGCAGCGGAACCAACGGAAGACCAGGCAGCGGAGATAGCGGAAGACGCACCCCCACCCGCTGCCCAGGTCGAGGCCCAAGCACCTGCAGACCCACCCCTGCCCCAGACCTCCGACGAAATTCAGGGCTTACACCAGCAGGTCAACGAGCTACGCGGCTTGATTGAGCAAATGCAGAAGATGATGCAAGGTCATGCTCCCACCGACATTAACCGGGCGATCAACGCAATCATGGCCTACAACGACAATCAACCCCTCCATGATCTCAAGTGGGCCATCTCCCTCAATGCCATTCGGTCTTACGTGAATGATCCCAATGCAATTGAGAAGGTTCTCAAGGAACGGGCTCAGGAACTCGCTGACCATCATCAAAAACACCAGCTCGATCCCGTCAAACACAACCTCCGCCATCGCAGAAAACGCCAAATCAGCGACATGATTCACCTGGAGGACAATACCCCCTAACTAGGTGGGAGCGGAGAGGGCATCATTCAGTGTTATCATCCCTCCACTCGAACCCCTCTACGCAACACTGTCAGTTCAACCCCTCAAATCTCTTTGCACATCCCATAGGCTCATTCAAAAACCCCTCTACTGCCACCACTCTTCCTCCCTCAGCGTTGCGCATTTCGTGGGGCTAGAGAGCCCGTACAGAACTGTAAACAACACGAAACCCGATGTAGCAGTCCCAGAAGTCCAGTCTGCGCCAGACGCGATCGGCAGAACGGCAGTGCTGCGGAGGGTTGCCCCACGAGCCCCCGCGCAGTATCCGTTTTGAATCTCCTCTGGTCATCCAAGCACTCCCATCTCTGGGGGCACCCTCGTAATTCTCATGCCAGTGGTCTAAGCACCATTCCCACACATTCCCGTGCATATCGTATAAACCAAACCCATTTGGAGGGAAACTTCCTACTTCTGTCGTCTTCTCCCGGTACTCTCCCTTGAGTCCAACACCATATGAACCGGGGTAGGTTGTCCCTTGATATTCCCAGTCTGTTCCTCGGTAGTTAGCCAAATCAGTCGTGATCGTCTCGCCAAAATGAAAGGGGGTTGCCGTCCCTGCACGGCAAGCATATTCCCACTCGGCTTCACTGGGCAGGCGGTAGTTATGACCCGTCTTCTTCGATAACCGGGCACAAAACTCCATCGCATCATTCCAGGACACCTGCTCAACGGGGCGATTGCTTCCTTTGAAGTTGGAGGGGTCTGGATTGAGATCCCGATCCGCCTTCGGGAAGGCTGCTACCGCTTTCCATTGGGCCTGGGTGATTGGATACTTACCCATTAAAAAGGATGGGACGGTGACTCGATGCTGTGGACTTTCGGTGCCTTCACGTCCTTCTTCCGTATCTGGTGAACCCATTTGAAAAGTCCCACCTGGAATGGCTACCAGTTCCAGGTGGATTCCATTCTCCAAATCTTCTACCCGATATTCTGCCTTTCCGGGACGATGGCCCATACGGATTTTGGGTGCTCCCAGTCCTAACAAGCCTTTTTCAACGGAGATCGTTACCCCCTCAAACTCAAACATGGGAGCGGATGGCTTTACAGAAGGCGCAGGGGTGGTATCTCGTTGTCCTGAACTCATTGCAGGAGAGGGTGACTCTGGCACAGGGGAGGGTGAACCAGAGATTTTGCGGGCAATCCGTTCGATCGCTTCAAATGCCTGTCCATCTGGATACACGGCCAGCACACGTCGCCACAAATGACGCGCCTCCTGCCAATCTTCCCGGCTCTCTGCGGCAAAGGCTTCGATCTTTAATGCCTGAAGATCAGCAGGTTCCGCCTGCCTCGGTAACAAAATCAAATGCCGCTTGTGCATGGGTTCTGGAACCACATAGGGATGCTGGATCGGCTTACGGTACTGACGATTGACCGTCGGAACCTGCGATCGCAAATACTGATCCAGGCGATCGACTGTCGCGCAGTTACCCTGTCCCTGAATCTGTAACCCTTGCAGCAGGACGTAGGTAAAGGCTCCCTGTTCCAGATCGTCTATCTCATAAGACTGTTCTTCCGGGCTGCAGGAAAAGATCGAAACCACCCCCTGTTGCGTTTCTACCCCGATGCCCTGGCCTCCTCGATCGTCTTCATCCCGACACGCATCCAGGAGCAAAATCACATTACCCGCTCCACTGCGACGCAGGCGATCGCCAATCTCGCGGATTGAAAGGGCAGTTCGTTCGACATCCCCTGGATCTGCATCACTGGGAAGTAAGTAATCACACCCTTTGTACCGTTTGCCATGTCCGGCAAAGAAGAACCAAAAGTTATCCTCCGGATTCAGGAAATCCCGTTGCTCAAACCGGACTCTCAAAAACCGAGACAGAGCGGCATAGGTGGGTTGAGATTTAAAGACTCCCCGATCTCCTGGAATCGGAGCAGCATCGTCTGAGAAGGAGTAAATTTGTTCAAATTTTAGAGCGGTACGAAAAAAGCTGGAAACCGCTTCTGCATCTTTCTTCGCGTACTGAAGCGGTTTCAGATTATCGTAGCCGTTAATCCCAATCGTGATGGCCCAGTTTCGTCCCATACCTGTTTTATGGGGTGGCTCGCTTGAACTTCAACTTGATGGCTCCCTTGTTCCCCAGTTTGCCACTATTGCCCAGGATATTGACTTGTCCCTCTCCAGTGAGTTCGACCGCCAGTTCCACTTCATCTAATTGCAGCCCGCTCTGCTGGTTCGCTTTATCGGACACATCCCCCAAAATCTTCAGCAGGCCATTGAGTTGCTCTCTCAGGGCAGCGGCATCGAGTGGCACTCGCTTCTCGGCGATCGTTCGGATCTGCTCGGTCACTCGCTGCCTGAAGTCGCCACCAATATCCTCGCCTGACCGCTCTCCTCGCCGCACATCTTCAATCGTACGGGTTGTTTCAGTTTCAACGACAAACCAAATCTGGGATGCCTCTTCGGTCATATCTTTGACTCCAGCTTTTTCTTCTATCTTCGTCGAATTCTGAACAAATGGCATCTCTGGACTGGAGAATTGGGCAACCGTTCAGCAGGACTTACCAGGCTACCCAATTCAGGTTGATTTTCGGATGCCGTTACCCGCATCACCGGAGCAGGTCTGGACTCTTCTTTGGCGTGCCCAATGGTAAAGGGTAAAAAGGCAAGAGAAAAGAGAGCTATAGGGTCCACGCGGAACCGCAAACAACACGAAAACCGACGTCGTTGTCCCTGCCGTCTGGGAAGTACCTGCGTCGATAGACCGACCTGCAGGACCTCGGGCTGAAGGACCACGAACCACCACGCAGCAACCGGCCATTGGAATCACCCCCTGTTATCCAAGCACTCCCATCACTGGGGGCACCCTCGTAATTCCCATGCCAGTAGTCTAAGCACCATTCCAACACATTCCCGTGCATATCGTATAAACCAAACGCATTGGGGGGAAAACTGCCAACGTCAGTCGTCTGTTTTCGATACTCTCCTTCCGGTACCGACGCATAACTATAACTGCCATCGAAGTTTGACAAATCCGTAGTGATCGTCTCACCAAAATAGAAGGGGGTCGTAGTTCCAGCACGGCAACCATACTCCCACTCGGCTTCACTGGGCAGGCGGTAGTCATGACCTGTGTGCCTTGCTAACCGGGCACAGAACTCAACCGCATCATGCCACAACACTCGCTCTACAGGGCGGTTAGCACCCTTAAAGTGGGAAGGATCAGGGTCAAGATCACGATTGATTTTGGTGAAGGCGGCTACCGCCTGCCACTGTGCTTGTGTGACTGGATACTTGCCCATTAAGAACGGCTTGACAGCTACATCATGCTGCGGTCGTTCATCATCGTCTCCCTGGGCAGCGGGTGAACCCATCCGAAAGGTGCCACCCGGAATTGCAACCATGTCCAGCGTAACCCCATTGCCCAACTCCTCCGTGAAATACTGGGCCTGTCCTCGCTTGCGGTTTACCTCCTGGCCCTTGTGATCGACCGTAATCACATCAAACGCAAAGGTCGGTATTGAGGGCGTTGGTACTGGTGGCTGAGGTGCCACTGGATCAGCCGTCACTGCTGGGGCAGTCGTCGATCTACTCTGGGTGGTGGCAGGAACAGGTTCAACTTGAACCGGACGGGGCGGGGCGGTAGCGGCTCGAATTGCCACCCGTTTAATCGCTTTGATGGCTTGCTGGTCTCCTGGGAAGACAATCAGTACGCGGATCCATAGCTGTTCAGCTAGTTCCCAGTCTTGCTCAGCTTCGGCTTCTAGGGCATCGTTCTTCAAAATCGTGACATCAGCCAGAGTCGCCTCCTTGGGCAGCAGAATCAGGTGTAATTTGGTGGCAGGCTCGGCAATGGTATAAGGAGTCTGCCTCGGTTTTTGATACCGACGGTTTAGCTCGGGCACCTGGTAACGGAGATGCTGATAGAGCCGTTCCACAGTAGCGCAGTTCCCTTCACCCTGAATGCGTAGACCTTGCAGTAGCGCATGGGTAAAGGCTCCTTGCTGAAGTTCATCAATCTCATACGATCTCTCGCTGGGGCTACAAGCAAATAGGGTGACTACACCCTGTTGCATTTCAATCCCAATGCCTTCGCCATCGCGATCTCCTTCATTGCGGCAAGCATCGATCAGCAGAATGACGTTATCTGCTCCACAACGCCGGAGTCGTTCAGTCACATAATTAATTGGAATGGCCGTCTTTTCAATGTTGCCAGGATCAGCATCCATTGGCATCAGATAATCGCGATCTTGGTACCGTTTGCCATGTCCAGCAAAAAAGAACCAGAAGTTATCGCCAGAATCAAGGAAGGGTTGCTCAAATCGGACTCGCAGAAAGCGGGATAGTGTGCCAAAGGTCGGTTGAGATCGCAACGGAGGACCGGAGTTTGTGTCGATCGGCGGGGAGTCATCGGAAAAGTAGTAAACCGTTTCAAACCCAACATCCTGTAAACAAAAATCGCGCACGGCTTCCGCATCCCGCTTCGCATAGCGTAATGATTGCAGGTTGTCGTATTGGTTAATCCCGATCGCAATCGCCCAGTTCCGCCCCATTTAAGTCGCCACATCACTTTTTCTCCCAATCCCAGCGTAATCACTCAACTAAAATATTGACAAGGGTTACCTTCCACAATTCCTTCCCTCCTAGAACGGTTCGGCGATCCTAGAACCGCAAGCTATCTGTACATTCAGTCTCTGTTGGTTATTGCAGCGATCTCACCCTGTTCCACAAAATTCGCACAAAAGTCTAAAAATCGTGAAAAAGAATAGCAGCAGGCTAATGTAAGATTTGTCGATGTCACATTCCTCACCGAGTCTGAATGCTTAAACTGTACCTACCTCTGCCACCACAAGGAGGCAGATAAAGTTAACATCTTAAGTAGGTAGGCGTAATTAAACTGAAGATGGTTTCCAGGCCGTACAAGGGTTTCAAGCGAAGCCGTCTTACATTTAATTTGACCTAGCCACTTACGTTTAGCTTTAAAATCAAACCGACGTAATACTACTCCACTTCACTATCTCTCGGCCCTATACATTCTCATCTCAAGCCATTGCCTCAACCAAAATCTAGGATATTATCATCCCTCCACTCAAACCCATTAGAAACGCTCTATACAATACCCTCAACCCAATTCCTCCAACATCATTGTACTTTCCGGAAAAAGGGAATAATTCCCAGTACCTTGAAAAATGTTAGATACAGGTATAAGCGCTGGCAGCTTTTCTCAAGTTTCTTCTACACGACTTTGAACAATTGCGTCTAAAATTGTGGTTAATTCTTGTTTCGTCACAAATATTTTTTGAGCGTTCCTATCAACTCTACTTGAATTTTCTGCCCCTTCTAAATCGGATTTCATCCTTTTACAAGCATGTTCAAATTCGACCTTATGTTTAGGTGAGTAATTACTATATTTCTCATCAAAAATATTTTTGTATGCGCTGTTTACTTGTCGAAATTTGTAGATATCGTTTTCAACTTTTATTAAAAGTTTATGCCCATCATCGAAATACCGAAAGGATTTTGCTGGATCCATCTCCTGTAAAGCTCTGTACAAGAAAATCCTTGCTTGTTGAACATCGATATACGACGTATCATAATTACCTTTTTTTCCAGCTAGTGAATATGCAGTGTCAAAATACCTCTCTGCTATATCAAACTCTTTAAAGGTAATTCTTGCCATACCATATTGAAGCCAATAATGTGGATCCTCTCGCAGCCAAGGAACACAATTTTTTAGTTTTTCATAATAATTTACCAAGCTATTTTTCTTTTTTGTACTTGGAAGTATATTTTCAATAGTAGAAAATCTCAACAGAGATTTGAACAGTTCCTTCTCCTCACGACTGTTTTGGGGCAAACTATTGTACTTTTCAACAATTTCTAAAAGCTTACTAACAATAAAAGAAGGGGAAAAGAAATCTCCCCTCAGTAAACTTATTGAAAGAATTGGCGATTTTGAGCGTACTTTTCCATTATACAAAGGAAAAAGTTGTAGGAATAATTCATTCGAGTGAAGCTCACTACTATATATTACATCTGAATTAGAAACCTCAGAAATAAAGCTATAACTCAAAGGCAGATCAAGAACTTCCAAGAGACAAATTACAAAAATAGTACTTTTGAAACCTTCTTTCAGAAAAAGATTTTCTACTATTTCTTGAATACGGTTTTTTATTTGTGGAGCGTCAAATAATCTTAGAAGAACTAAAGAGAATTGAGATCCATAATCCTTTTTAACAATTTCTTCCTTGCGAAGAGAAGAATAGCGAGCCATATCACCCCAGTATCCTAAATTATCAATGATTTCCACTAGGCTTGATCTTTCTATACTAGTGAGAAAATCAATATATATTTCCTTGAAAATTATACTTACTTCTTGTAATCTCTTTCTATTACGCTCGTGATTAGATGTTCTAGAAGTAAGAATAAGTCGTATTTTCATAGGATTAAGCCGACCAAAATACTCAATCAAATCAAAATACTTTTCATATCCATCTAACACTAGAATAACTTCCGAATCTAGTCGGATAAATTCATCCAAATCACTAAGACAACTTGCTTCATCATCAAAAAGCTCAAATACTTGGGCGCCACTTAGAGTTAAGTATGACATTAGCTCTTTGACAAAAACCGTCTTACCATTTCCAAAATCACCAACTATCACAATATTGCTTTTAGAGTTTAAGATTTCAACAGCTTTTTGAAGCTCATCTCTAATAACAAGATATGGAGGATTTTGGCTGCTAGAAATAGCATTATCAATGTGGCAAGAATCTAGAGATCCATTTAATAGAAACGCCTCAATATCCTTGTCCCTAATCTCTTTGAACTCATCACATAATGAATATTTTGCAAAAGCATCAAAAATAATACTACTTTTAATATCCTCAAATTTATTAATTGAGGATAGCCTATTTGCAAACTCATCTATGCCTATAGAGAGAACAGTTCCAAAATTACATAGATTAAATATTTCTTTGTTAGAAGGATTTTTTCGTACTACAAAAAAAGTTTTCGCCTTATATTCATTGCAACCAAATAATATTTTTTGAATATCTATATCATAAAGAGAATATCCAACAAATACAATCGCGCTGGAACTTGCAAGATCCTTTTTGAATTGGTAGTACCAGGAAGAATCTACAAATGAGCCAGGATTAATATAGGATGAGTTAGAAAGCTTAAAATCTGACTCTAAAGCATCTTCATCTAAAGTTGATATAGACCCATTTATGTGGACGCAAATATTTTCTGATTGATAAATTTTTTTCAGATCTTTATTAAGATTAAGAGTGACACATTCAATTATTTTCCCTGCTTTTTGTGCAGAAAACTCTACTGAATTGTCATAGTTTGTAGTATATATTCTTTTCCATCTGAATGAACTTATGATTGTTTGGCTTTCAGTTGTTTCAATTAAGGTAAAATACGTTTTTAGAAGATCAATGAGATTATGATGATCACAATTCTGGATATAATAGTCAGCAACATACTTGAGATCGTTATCTTCCTCAAATTTTCCAAGTTTACAAATTAAATATGCGAGATCTGCTGCTTTGGGGGGTTCTTCACCCTTAATATTTTTCATGCCCGTAGAAAAACCTGCACCCGTAAAAAGGATTGCCTTCCCTGTACTGACGCGTCCTAACAATTCATTGAGAACGATTTCAAAATTTGATGTATTGTCATTCATTTCATTTCCCTCCAGAAACTCTTCTCGAACAAGTTTTCAATCTAGACAAATACTCGTGCAACAAGCCTACCCATAAAATGAGCAACAAGATGAACAGGAGCTTTATCACCAAAAAAGGTGTTAATCTTAACTTGTAGTTCATCTGCAGCTAGTTTTATATCTTTGCGTTATTTAAAGCAGAAAGTTCTTACAGTCCAGTTCTGAGCAAGAGAAAGTAGAAACGCACCATAATATCGCTTTAAAATTCTTCTTGCTCATATATCATACAGAAGGTCATACTCAATTCGTTCTGTCTCATCAAAACACAAGCAAGTTAAATCACCCTGTACAATCTGAGGAAGCTTGAGCCAAAGGTGTTGTTGAACTCCACATGTTTCGATGGTATTAAGCTCACCACCTAGAATTTCATGACTAACAACAACATTACTATTTGGCGATTTAACCATACGAGCAAGATCTTTACTTTTCAACGCTAAGAATCGCAATCGCTCATTTTGCTCGTCTCCAAAGTATGCTCGCGATATAAATTCTTCATCCAAATTAGGATAAAGCAGAAGTTGAATCAACTTATCGATGTTCACAGATTCAATTTGGTGGATTAGCTGTAGTGTATTTACCATAGAGAAATTTTGAATCTCTGCCATCTTTGGTGACAAGCTAACTTGCTAAATCGCAAAGTCCCTAATGATTGGAAACTTTAGACCTCTAGGCGAGGAGGCTCTACCAGTATTCCCTCTAATTTCCACCAAACATACAGGGAAAGCAAAATTTCTTTACAGGCAAAGTAAATGCTAAGTGTAATTAACCCCGAGATAGGATTCCGATTTAGATCACCACTTATACCAATTTGGAATGAAGACGCATAGAATATAGGAAGAATATGCAGCCTTG
>ERZ1066117.1626-NODE-1626-length-10664-cov-6.932039_pt1 | contig 10664 bp, 8 predicted proteins | sample MGYA00382764_ERZ1066117 | MGnify/ENA primary metagenome ERZ1066117 (study PRJEB33369, sample SAMEA5778347) | biofilm metagenome | biome: Industrial cooling water; feature: Water cooling tower basin; material: Biofilm | place: United Arab Emirates | collected...
CACGGCCTCGGCGCCGTTGCCCACCACCACGGGCTGGTGGCCCAGGTGGCGCAGGATGGACTCGATCAGCACCTGGTTGACGGCGTTGTCCTCGGCCACCAGCACCTGCAGCGGGCGCGCGCCCTCGCCCGCCGGGGCGGCCGCTGCGCCGTCGCCGTGGGCTGGCGTGCCGGCGGCCGCCGCCGTGTCGGCGCCGGTGACGATCTCGAAGGGCAGCTGCACGCGGAACCGGCTGCCGCGGCCGCGCTCGCTCTCGGCCTCGATCTGGCCGCCCATGCGCTGCACGACCTCGCGCGTGATGGCCAGGCCCAGGCCGCTGCCGCCGTAGCGCCGCGCCGTGCCCGCGTCGGCCTGCGTGAAGCGCTCGAACAGCTGCGGCAGGCGCTCGGGGTCGATGCCGATGCCGGTGTCCTCGACCTCCAGCCGCAGCCGGCCCATGGCACCGTCTTCGCCGCCCTGCCACTGCAGGCGCACCGTGACGCGCCCCTGGTCGGTGAACTTCAGCGCGTTGCCCAGCAGGTTGAACAGGACCTGGCGGAAGCGCACCGCGTCGCCGCGCAGCACGAGGCCCTCGGTGCCGCCGTCGTGCAGCTCCAGCTGCAGGCGCCGCGCCTCGGCGCGCTCGCGCAGCAGCTGCACCACCTCCTCGGCCACGGTGCGCGGTGCAAACGGCTCCTGGCGCAGCTCGAAGTGCCCGGCCTCGATGCGCGAGAGGTCCAGGATGTCGTTGATCAGCGAGAGCAGCAGCTGCCCCGAGCTGCGCACCAGCTCGGCCTGGCGGCGCTGGGCCGGCGCCAGCGCGCCCAGCAGCAGCAGCTCGTTGAGGCCGATGATGGCGTTCAGCGGCGTGCGGATCTCGTGGCTCATGTTGGCCAGGAACTGCGACTTCGCGGCGTTGGCGGCTTCGGCGTCGCGCTTGGCCGCGGCCAGGCGCTGCTCGGCGGCCGACATGTCGCGGTAGACGCTGACGATGCCGCCCTCGGGCGTGCGGCGCTCCAGGATGCTCAGCACCTTGCCGCTGTGCACGGCCTCCCAGACCTCGTGCTGGGTCTGGCGGCGCACGGCCATGCGGCCCTCGATCCAGGCCTCGCGCTCGGCGTCGCGGCTGCTGCCGAAGCGCGCCGCGGCGCCGGTCTCGACGAGGCGGCGGAAGGGCACGCCGACGCCGATGACGTGGCGCTGCCAGGGAAAGTAGTCGAGGTAGCGGCTGTTCCAGCGCACGATGCGGTCGTCGGCGTCGCAGAGCAGGAAGCCGTCGCCCATGGCCTCGAGCGCGAGGTCCAGCGTCTGGGCCGACGCCGCCAGGGCCCGCCGCGTGGCCGCGCCACGCTGCAGCTGGCGGTGCGCGAGCAGCGCCGCGGCCAGGATCATGAGCACGAAGACGCCGGCCGTGCCGGCGATGACGCGGCGGTCGGCCTGCCAGGCCGCGGTGGCCAGCGGCAGCGGGAGCAGCGCCGCCACGGTCAGGTCGCCGTAGCTCGACAGGCGCTCGGCCCGCCGCGCCTCGCCCGCGGCCGGGGCGGCCGTGTCCTCGGGCAGCCTGAACAGCACGCGGCCGCCGGCCCGCTCGAGCTGCACCACCAGGCCCGGCGTGAGCGCCGCCGTGCGCGCGATGGGCAGCAGGGCCGTGGCCGACACCAGCCCCACGGCCACGACGTCGCCGCCGTCGGGCCGGGCCGTGCGGCGCAGCAGCGGCAGCACGCGCTCGCCGCTGGACGGCGAGACGAGGGGATCGCCCACCAGCAGCCCCAGCGGCGCCGGCCGCGCCACGCGCGCGGCCAGGCGCGCCAGCTCGACCGTGGCCGCCTCGCCCGGCGGCAGCGCCACCGTGCCCGCCACCCAGCGGCCCTGGGGATCGAGCAGCAGGAAGTCGTCGAACACCAGCTGGCGGTCGGCGAAGTCGAAGACGATCTGCGCCGCGCGGACGTCGTCGACGCCGCCGCCGGGGCGCCAGGCCTCGCGCAGCAGCCCGGGCAGGCCGGTCAGCGCCAGTTCGGCGGCCAGCAGCTCGCGGCCGATGTCCTTGTCGGCCACGCGCACGACCTCGGCGACGCGCTCGTCGGCCTGCTGCAGCGCGCGGCGCAGGCCCGAGGCATCCAGCGCCAGCGCGGCGGCCACCACGGCCGTCACGAACAGCAGCGCCACCGCCCACACCGTCCGCAGCGGCGGGGCCGCGGCGGGCGCGGCAGGGCGGCTGGCGGCGGCCGGGTCGTCCACGGGCCGGTCAGCCTCCGTGCACCAGCCGGTGCGCCAGCCGTCGCTGGCGCTGCACCAGCGCGGGCAGCTCCACGGTCTGCAGCTCGCCGCCGCGCACGACGACGCGGCCGTTCACCACGTTGAAGCCCACGCGCGGCACCTGGCACAGCAGCAGCGCGGCCACGGGGTCGTCGGCGCCGGCCAGGGCCACGTCGGCCAGCGGCACGCCGATGAGGTCGGCCGCCATGCCGGGGGCCAGCGCGCCGATGTCGTCGCGGCCGAGCACACGGGCGCCGCCGAGCGTGCCGATCTCGAGCATCTCGCGGGCGCTCATCGCCTCGGCGCCCAGCGCCACGCGCTGCAGCAGCAGGCCCAGGCGCAGCTCGGCCAGCAGGTGGCCGCTGTCGTTGCTGGCCGATCCGTCCACGGCGATGGCCACCGGCACGCCGGCGTCGCGCATCGCGCGGATGGGCGCGATGCCCGAGCCCAGGCGCATGTTCGAGCCCGGGCAATGCGCCACGCCCGTGCCCGTGGCGGCGAAGCGCGCGATGCCGGCGGCGTCGAGCTTGACGCAGTGGGCGTGCCAGACGTCGGGGCCCAGCCAGCCCAGCTGCTCGGCGTACTCGGCCGGCGTGCAGTTGAACTTCTCGCGCGTGTAGGCGATGTCGCTGTCGTTCTCGGCCAGGTGGGTGTGCAGCGGCACGCCGTGGCGGCGCGCGAGCGCGGCGGCCTCGCGCATGAGCCGCGGGCTCACGCTGAACGGGCTGCAGGGCGCCACCACGATGCGGCGCATGGCGAAGCGCGCGGGGTCGTGGTGCTGGCGGATCAGGCGCTCGGTGTCGGCGAGGATGCTGTCCTCGTCCTCCACCACCTCGTCGGGCGGCAGGCCGCCGTCGCGCGCGCCCACGCTCATGGCGCCGCGCGCGGCGTGGAAGCGGATGCCGATCTCGCCGGCGGCATCGAGCGTGTCGTCGAGCCGGCTGCCGTTGGGGAACAGGTAGAGGTGGTCGCTGCTCGTGGTGCAGCCCGACAGCAGCAGCTCGGCCGCGGCCAGCTGCGTGCTCACGAGCAGCATCTCGGGCGTGAGCCGCGACCACACGGGGTACAGGCCCTGGAGCCAGGGGAACAGCGTCGCGTCCTGCACCGCGCCCAGCGCCCGCGTGAGCGTCTGGTACATGTGGTGGTGGGTGTTCACCAGGCCCGGCAGCACGACGTGGTCGCGCGCGTCGATCACGGTGTCGGCCCGGGCCGGCAGCTCGGCGCTGGGGCCCACGGCCTCGATCACGCCGTCGCGCACGAACACGGCGCCGTCGGCGATCTCGCGCCGGGTGCCGTCCATCGTCACCAGCCGTTCGGCGTGGTGCACGAGCAGGGTCGTCGCCATCGGGACTGCCTGGCGGTGGCTCAGCGCGGCGTGTCGGGGGCCGGCACCGGGCTGGGCGGTGGGGCCGGCGGGTCGCTCCACAGGCGGCCGGCGGTGGCCCAGTCGCCGCGCTGCACGTCGGTGAAGATGATGTCGACGGAGTCGGGCGTGGCGCCGATGGTGCGCACCGCGGCCTCGGTGACGGCCTGGGCGAAGGCGCGCTTCTGCTCGGCCGTGCGGCCGGCGAACAGGGAGACCTGGATCAGGGGCATGCGGGTTCCTCCGGGCCGGCCGCCGGGCCTGCCGCGGGCACGATGTTGACACGGGCCACGCGGGCCTGCGCCATGCCGTGTGGGCACGATCCCACGCTCCCGCCGGGGCGCCGCACCGGCCCCCGGGGCCCCTGCGACATCGACGTCAGGGCGGGTCGGCCCGGACCGGCGCCGTGCGGCCGTGTCGCGAGCCGGTCAGCCGAACTCGAAGCCCTCGAAGCCCAGCGCGCCCAGGCGGCGCCGGAACTCCGGCGTGTAGCCCGGCCAGATGGCCATGTTGCGGCCGCTGGCCGCCCGGTACCAGCTGCGGCACTGCATCCACACCGAGCCCTCGAGGCGCTGCTGCAGCTCGGTGTCGAAGCGCTCCAGCGTGTCGGCGCTCACCTCCAGCCAGCGCTGGCCGCGGTGCTCCAGCTCGGCCAGCGCACGCAGGGCGAAGCGCACCTGCGGCTCGATGAACAGCAGCGTGCTCGTGTGGCCCGTGGCCGTGTTCGGCCCGAGCATCAGGAAGAGGTTGGGGAAGCCCGCCACGCTGGTGCCGAAGTGGGCGCGCGGGCCGTCGCGCCAGGCGTCCTGCAGCGCCCCGCCGCCGCGGCCGCGCACGGGCAGGGCCAGCGAATGCTCGACGTCGAAGCCGGTGGCGCACACCAGCACGTCGAGCGCGTGCTCGCGGCCGTCGGCGGTGGCCACGCCCGTGGGCGTGATGTGCACGATGCCCTCGGTGACCAGCGCCACGCCCGGCGAGGCCAGCACGCGCAGCCACTCGTTGGAGAAGATGATGCGCTTGCAGCCGATGGGGTAGGGCGGCCGCAGGCGCTCGCGCAGGGCCGGGTCCTTCACCTGGCGCCGCAGGTGTTGCTCGGCCAGCGCGACCAGGCGGCGCTGCGCGGCCGAGCCGGGCTCGAAGCCGCGCCGGAAGGCCTCGGAGGTGCCGGCCCAGAACAGCCGCACGGCGCGGTTCCAGCCCGGCAGCGCGAACAGCAGGCGGTCCAGCGCGCCGTAGCGGCGGTCGAAGCGCGGCAGCACCCAGTTGGCCGTGCGCTGGAACACCGTCACCTGCGCGCCGCCGCGCACGAGCTCGGGCACCAGCTGCGCGGCGGTGGAGCCGGTGCCGATCACGCCCACGCGGCGGCCGGCCAGCGGCACGCCGGCGTCCCAGCGCGCGGTGTGCAGGCGCGGGCCGGCGAAGCGCGCCAGCCCGTCGATGGCGGGCCAGCGCGGCAGCGACAGCGGCCCGGTGCTGCAGACGAAGGCGCGCGCGTCGAGCACGCCGCCGTCGTCGAGCGGCAGGCGCCAGCGGCCGGTGGCCTCGTCGAAGGTGGCGCTCGTGAGGCAGCGGCCCAGCCGCAGGTGCGGCAGCAGGCCCTCGGCCTCGGCCAGGCGCTGCTGGTAAGCCAGGATCTCGGGCGCCGGCGCGAAGCGGCGGCTCCAGCGCGGGTTGGGGGCGAAGCTGAAGCTGTACAGCGGCGCCGGCACGTCCACGGCGGCGCCCGGGTAGCGGTTGTCCCACCAGGTGCCGCCCAGGCCGGCGCTGCGCTCGACGACGACGAAGTCGTGGCGACCGGCGCGCTTGAGCGCCGAGGCCATGGCCAGCCCCGACATGCCGGCGCCGAGGATGGCGACGTCGACGCGGTGCACGGCCGGGGTTTCGGGCATGCGCGCATTCTGGGCGCGCGCGGGCATGCCGCCTGCTAGCCTCTTCCCCAGGAGGCCCCGCCATGCTCGTGACCCGCCAGCCCGTCTTCCGCAAGTTCTGGCACCCGGTGATGCCGCTGGCGCTGCTGGCGGGCGGCACGCCCCAGCCCTTCACGCTGCTGGGCGAGGCCCTCGTGCTGTTCATCGGCGCCGACGGCCAGCCCAAGGCGCTGAAGGACCGCTGCTGCCACCGCACGGCCCGGCTCAGCAAGGGCCGCTGCGTGAACGGCGCGCTGGAGTGCGGCTACCACGGCTGGACCTACGACGGCACGGGCCGCGTCATCCGCATCCCGCAGTACGACGAGGGCCGCGAGATCCCGGCCGGCTACTGCACGCCGGCCTACCGCTGCCAGGCCGCCTACGGCTACGCCTGGGTGGCGCTGGAGGAGCCGATCGCCCCCATGCCCGAGATGCCCGAGTTCGGTGCGCCGGGCTGGCGCACCATCTTCCAGTTCCACGAGGTCTGGGCCACGAGCCCGGTGCGCGCGCTGGAGAACAGCTTCGACAACAGCCACTTCAGCTTCGTGCACCGCGCCACCTTCGGCGTGGCGGCGCAACCCAAACCGAGCAAGTACGAGCTGGTGGAGCGCGAGGGCGGCTTCCATGCCGAGACGGTGATCAAAGCCACCAACCCGCCGGCCTTCCACCGCGTGAGCGGCAGCACCGAGCCGATCACGCAGCGGCACATGCGCAACGCCTACTTCCTGCCCTTTGCACGGCGGCTGGACATCGAGTACCCGAGCGGCGTGCGCCACGTCATCCTGAACGGCTTCACGCCCATCGACGACGGGCACATCCAGCTGTGCCAGTGGCTGTTCCGCAACGACAGCGAGGCCGACTGCCCGGCGCAGCTGCTCATCGACTTCGACCACGTGATCACGCGCGAGGACAAGGACATCCTCGAGTCCACCGACCCCGACGCCGTGGTGGACCTGCGGCGGCGCGGCGTGGAGTTCAGCATGGACTCGGACCGGCCGGGTATCCTGATCCGCAAGCAGCTGATGGAGCTGCTGGCGCGGCATGGCGAGGCGGAGGTGCATCGCTGAGCCGGGCCTGCGGTGCCCCCGCCCGCACAGCCCTGGGCCGCGTGGTGCCACCCCCGCACGCTAGGATCGCCCGCATGCCCTGGGCCCACACCGTCGGCGGCACCCGCTACGTCTTCGACGACCTGAAGACCCTGCTCGCCCGCGCCACGCCCGAGCGCAGCGGCGACCAGCTCGCCGGCATCGCCGCCCGCTCCGCCGCCGAGCGCGTGGCCGCGCGCTGGGCGCTGGCCGACCTGCCGCTGGCGCACTTCCTCACCGATGCCGTCGTGCCCTACGAGGCCGACGAGGTCACGCGCCTCATCGTCGACACCCACGACGCCGCCGCCTTCGCGCCCGTGGCCCACCTCACCGTGGGGGGCTTCCGCGACTGGCTGCTGTCGGATGCCGCCGACAGCGCCGCGCTCGCCGCGCTGGCCCCGGGCCTGACGCCCGAGATGGCCGCCGCCGTCTCCAAGCTCATGCGCCACCAGGACCTGATGCTGGTGGCGAAGAAGTGCCGCGTCGTCACGCGCTTCCGCAACACCCTCGGCCTGCCCGGCCGCCTGGCCGTGCGGCTGCAGCCCAACCACCCCACGGACGACCTGCGCGGCGTGGCCGCCAGCATCCTCGACGGCCTGATGTACGGCTGCGGCGACGCCGTCATCGGCATCAACCCCGCGGGCGACCACCTCGGCGGCATCGCGGCGCTGCTGCGCCTGCTCGACGAGCTCATCCAGCGCCACGGCATCCCCACGCAGGGCTGCGTGCTCACGCACGTGACCAACACGCTGCAGCTCATCGGGCAGGGCTGCCCGGTCGACCTGGTGTTCCAGAGCGTCGCCGGCACCGAGCGCGCCAACGCCGGCTTCGGCATCACGCTGGCCATGCTGGCCGAGGCGCGCGAGGCCGCGCTGTCCTTGAAGCGCGGCACGCTGGGCGACCACGTCATGTACTTCGAGACGGGGCAGGGCAGCGCGCTGAGTGCCAACGCCCACCACGGCGTCGACCAGCAAACGATCGAGGCCCGCGCCCAGGCCGTGGCGCGGCACTTCAAGCCGCTGCTGGCCAACACCGTGGTCGGCTTCATCGGGCCCGAGTACCTGGCCGACGGCCGCCAGATCGTGCGCGCCGGGCTGGAGGACCACTTCACCGGCAAGCTGCTGGGCCTGCCCATCGGCTGCGACGTCTGCTACACCAACCACGCCGACGCCGACAGCGACGACATGGACACGCTGATGACGCTGCTGGCCAGCGCCGGCGTCACCTTCATCATGGGCGTGCCGGGGGCCGACGACGTGATGCTCAACTACCAGAGCACCAGCTTCCACGACGCCGCGGCGCTGCGGCGGCTGCTGGGCCTGCCGCGCGCGCCGGAGTTCGACGCCTGGCTGGCGCGCGTGGGCATCACCGCGGCCGACGGCACCCTGCTGCCGGCGCCGGCGCGACACGCGCTGCTGGCCGACCTGTCCGCGCCGCGCTGAGGCCCCTGCGGTGACCACGCCCGACCCCTGGACCGCGCTGCGCCAGCACACCCTGGCGCGCATCGCGCTGGGCCGCACCGGCGCCAGCCTGCCCACGGCCGAGTGGCTGCGCTTCGCCGAGGCCCACGCGCTGGCGCGCGACGCCGTGCACACGCCGCTGGACGTGCCCGCCCTGGTGGCCGCGCTGCGCCACCACGGCATCGAGCCCGCGGTGGTGGCCAGCGCCGCGCCCGACCGCGCCACCTACCTGCGCCGGCCCGACCTGGGCCGCCGCCTCGCCGATCCCTCGGCCGCCGCGCTGCAGGCCGGCCCGCCCGGTCTGGCCGTGGTGCTGGCCGACGGCCTGAGCGCGCGCGCCACCCAGGCCCACGCCCTGCCGCTGCTGCTGGCGCTGCGGGCGCACCTGGAAGCCGCGGGTGATGCGCTGGGCGCCGTGGTCGTGGCCACCCAGGCCCGCGTCGCCCTGGGCGACGAGGTCGGCGAGCGCCTGGCCGCGCGCGCCGTGCTGGTGCTCATCGGCGAACGGCCGGGGCTGTCGAGCCCCGACAGCCTGGGCGCCTACCTCACCTGGGCGCCGCGCCGCGGCCGCAGCGACGCCGAGCGCAACTGCGTGAGCAACATCCGCCCCGAGGGCCAGAGCCCGGCGCAGGCCGCGGCGCGCCTGGCCTGGCTGCTGGGCGCGGCGCGCCGGCTCGGCGCCACGGGCGTGGCGCTCAAGGACGAGAGCGCCGTGGCCGCGCCTATCGCGGTCATCGACAGCGCCGAAGGCGGCGCGCCGCGGCTTCCGGGACAATCCACCCCATGATCCGCCAGCGCACCCTGAAGACCGAGACCCGCGCCGTCGGCGTGGGCGTGCACAGCGGCCTCAAGACCGAGCTCGTGCTGCGCCCCGCGCCGCCCGACACCGGCGTGGTGTTCACGCGCACCGACCTGCCCGAGCGCACGCCCATCGCCGTGAACGCCTTTGCCGTGAGCGACACGCGCATGGCCAGCACCATCAGCCCCGGCGGCGACCCGACGCTGCCCAAGGTGCAGACCATCGAGCACCTGATGAGCGCCGTGGCCGGCCTGGGGATCGACAACCTGTACGTGGACATCTCCGCCGAGGAGGTGCCCATCCTCGACGGCAGCTCGGCCGCCTTCGTCTACGTGCTGCAGAGCGCCGGCGTGGTGATGCAGGACGCGCCCAAGCGCTTCATCCGCGTGAAGAAGGCGGTGGAGGTGCGCGAAGGCGAGGGCGCCACGCTCAAGTGGGCGCGGCTGGAGCCTTACCACGGCTACGCGCTGAGCTTCGAGATCGAGTTCAACCACCCGGCCGTGGACGCCACCGGCCGGCGCGTGGAGTTCGATTTCTCCACCGGCGTCTACAAGCGCGACATCGCGCGCGCCCGCACCTTCGGCTTCGCCAAGGACGTGGAGATGATGCGCGCGCGCGGCCTGGGCCGCGGCGGCAGCATGGAGAACGTGATCGTCGTCGACGAGCAGCGCGTGCTCAACGGCGAGGGCCTGCGCTACGACGACGAGTTCGTGAAGCACAAGCTGCTCGACGCCATCGGCGACCTGCACATCGCCGGCCGCCCGCTGCTGGCGCGCTACACCGCCTACAAGAGCGGCCACGCGCTCAACAACAAGCTGCTGCGCAAGCTGCTCGAGGACGACACGGCCCACGACACCGTGAGCTTCGAGCGCGACGCCGACGCGCCCGCCGGCTTTGCCGAGCTCGCGCCGGCCTGGTGACGCACCCGCCGGGAGCCTTGCCCCCATGCTGATCTTCCGCCTCATCTTCGGCCTGCTGCTCGTGAGCGGCCTGCTGTGCTTCGCCACCTACATCGCCACCGGCAAGGCCGTGTGGCGGCAGCGCGGCATCGTCATCGTCAAGTGGACGGTGATCGCCGGCCTGGGCTTCTTCGCGGTGCTGATCCTGGAGCGCCTGCCGCGCTTCCTGTAGCGCGCCGGGCCGGCGTCAGCGCGGGCGCGCGTCGCGCGAGCGGTCGCCCACCTGCACCCGCAGCGTCAGCGTCTCGCGGCCGCGCTGCACCACCAGCGGCGCGGTGCTGCCGGGCTCCAGCGCCGCCACGGCGGCGAACAGGTCGCTGGCCACGCGCACCGGGCGATCGGCCACCTGCACGAGCACGTCGCCGGGCCTGAGGCCCGCGCGCGCCGCCGGGCCGTTCTGCAGCACGCCGGCGATGAGCACGCCGCTGCGCGCCTGCAGCGCCAGGCTCTCGGCCAGTTCGGGCGTGATTTCGCGCGGCTCCACACCGATCCAGCCGCGCCGCACGGCGCCGCCGGCGATGAGTTGCTCCATCACGCTGCGTGCCGTGTCCACCGGCACCGCGAAGCCGATGCCCATGCTGCCGCCGCTGCGCGAGAAGATGGCCGTGTTGATGCCCACCAGCGCACCGCTGGCGTCCACCAGCGCGCCGCCCGAGTTGCCCGGGTTGATGGCGGCGTCGGTCTGGATGAAGTTCTGGAACTGCGAGCCCGCGCCCGTGCGGTCGAGCGCGCTCACGATGCCCGAGGTCACCGTCTGGCCCACGTTGAAGGGGTTGCCGATGGCCAGCACGGGGTCGCCCACGCGCAGCGCGCGCACGTCGCCCAGGCGCATCACGGGCAGGGCGCCGGCGAGCTC
>ERZ1066117.1627-NODE-1627-length-10651-cov-14.876746_pt1 | contig 10651 bp, 5 predicted proteins | sample MGYA00382764_ERZ1066117 | MGnify/ENA primary metagenome ERZ1066117 (study PRJEB33369, sample SAMEA5778347) | biofilm metagenome | biome: Industrial cooling water; feature: Water cooling tower basin; material: Biofilm | place: United Arab Emirates | collected...
GGGCTGGGCCGCGGGCGCAGCGGGTGCGGCCGGCGCCGGGGCCGCGGGAGCCGCGGCAGCCGCCGCGGCGGGCTTCGCCGGGGCGGCGACGGCGCTGCGCTGCAGCGTCTGCGTCTGGTGCACGGCCGCAGCCGCCACCGGTGCGGGCTTCGGCATGCTGCCGGAGCCGCTGCCGACGACGACTTCGCTGCGCATGTCGACGAAGCGGAAGCGCTGCTCGCCCATCCAGACTTCGTCGCCTTCGTTCAGGCGGATCGAGCCGCGCAGTTCGAGGAACGTGCCGTTGCGGCTGGTGTCGCGGATGCGCGCGACGCCGCCGGCGTCGGTCGCCGAGATGTGGCTGCGCGACAGCGCGTAGTCGCGCGGATCGAGGTCGTCGCGGCCGATGCTGCGTTCTTCGCGCGCCAGCGGCAGCTGCCGGGCGACGTTGCCCTGCGCGTCGAGCCGCGCCAGCACCACCTTGCCTTCGACGACGTCGACGCGCAGCCGCTGCCGGCCGACGACGACGACGGTGCCTGGCTGCAGCGTGCGCTCGGCGCTGATGCGCACGTAGCACTCGCCGCCATACGGCTGGTTGGTGACGTAGCACTCCTCGCCGTCGATGCGGAACGCGGCGTGCTGGTCCTGCAGCAGCGCGTCGCCGCTGACGACGACGCGGCCCTGCGCGCGGCCGACGACGCTGTCGCCGACGGGGAAGAAGTGCTCGGTCTTGGTCGGGTTCTCGCCCGGACCGATGTGCACGAACGCAGCGCCCATCTGCGGCAGCGCTGGCGCCGCCTCGACCGGTGCTGCGACCACGGGCTTCGGCGCCGGCGGCGGCGCCGTCTGGCTCTGCTTGACCAGCTGCTCGCGGATCGCCTCGTCGGAGACGCCCTGCTTGCCGCGCTTCCACACCGTCTCGGCGATGGCGACGCCTTCGATCATCGCCCGCTTGAAGCAGGTGTCACTCTCCTTGACCGTCGACTGCAGCGCGTCGGGACGGAAGTCGGAGGTCTCGATGTAGGCCGGGTGCAGCAGGCCGCCGGCCAGGAACACCTGCTTGACCTGCGACTCGCGCAGCGGGTTGACCGCGAGGCGCTTCTTCGCCGGCGCGTCGGCGGCGGTGAACTCCTTGATGCCGATCGACGACAGCAGGTCGACCGGACGCTCGCTGCCGATCAGCGCCAGCACCTGCTTCTTCTCGAACTCGTAGCAGACGAGCTCCGGCGGCTGGTTCTGCTGCTCGACGCGCTTGGTCTTGACGGCGACGAGCTCCTTGCCCTTCTCGTCCTTGAACACCGCCAGCGGCTCGCTGAGCGGCAGGTAGCGGATGTTGCCCTGCGTCCAGGCTTCGTAGAACTTCGCCGCGAGCGCCTTGCCCTGCGCGACCTTCGGCATGCCGCGGCCGCGGTAGCACCAGAACACGTCGCTGTTGTCCTTCGCCGCGGCCTTGCTGAGCGCGATCGTCACCACGGCTTCGGCCGCCGACATGCCGCCGCCGACGACGCACGCCGGCGCGCCGACGAAGTCGTTCGAGTCGCCGAGCTTGTAGCGGATGCCGAGGCCGTCGCCCATCAGCCGCACCTTGGTCGGCGAGCCGCTGCCGAGCGCCAGCAGGATGTTCTTCGCGTAGACCTTGGTCTTCGCCTGCGTCTGCAGCTCCATGCACTCGGCCGCGAGCACGCCGTTCGCCAGGCGCTCGACGCCGCCGAGCTCGACGCCGTTGCGGTACGGCACCTTGTTGTCGTCGTAGACCTTCTGCCACTTGGCGAACAGCTCGGTCGACGGCGTCTGGTCCGGATACGGCAGCTGCGAGATCAAGGCACCGCCGGTCGGGAACTGCAGGTCGGTGCACTCGCCGTAGTCGGCGTCGACGATCTTCGGCGGCACGTGCTCGGACCACTCCTTGACGATGCTGAGCACGCAGTCGCGGTCGATCACCAGCAGCGACATGCCGAGTTCGTGGGCGCGCCACGCGGCGGCGGTGCCACACGGGCCGCCACCGACGATCAACAGGTCCAACGGGGAATCAGGGCTCTGGCCTTTCATGGGAGGCAACGGTGCGGAGCGAACGGGTGGAGTGCTTGCTTGGCGCCACCGCGCGAACGCGGCGGCGCCCCTTCACATCGGGTCACTTCTTGCCAGCCGACGGCATGACCGCCGGCGGCTTCCAGCCGGCCGGCACGTCGTCGGACACCGGCATCAGGCTGCCGTCGGCGCGCAGATACAGCTTCTGCATCTCCGCCAGGGTGAACGGCCGGCCGCCGATGCGGCCGAAGATCGACACCTGGTGGCCCGACTCGTCGACGGCGCGATCGCGTTCGAGACCCTTGGCGATCGCCAGCGCCGGACCGCGCGTCCGGTGGCCGGCGATCCACTTCGGCCGCGGCTCCGGCGAGAAGCCGTAGGCGCTGCGGCCGCCGTCCTCCGGCGTCACCAGCTGCAGCACGTGGAAGCCCGAGCGGCCGTCGGCGACGAGGCCGTAGACGCTGTCGTTGACCATGCCGACCTTGACCTGGTTGGTGTCGGCCAGCGCGCCGTCGGCGGTGAACTTCGTCAGCAGCCGCGGCTGCTCCGGCTTCTGCACGTCGACGATCGCGAGGCCGTCCTTGCCCGCACCGACGTAGGCGTACTCACGCGCCACGTAGACGTCGCGCGCGTCGGCCAGCGGCACGCCGGCACCGGCGACCAGCTTCGCCTTCGCCGGCAGCGTCACGTCGACGACCTTGAGGCCGTCGGCGTCGACGACGAACGCGTAGCGGAACTGGATCGCGGCGGCGCGCGGCTTGTTCAGCGGCACCGTGGCGACGAGCTTCGGCGCCAGCGGGTCCATGACGTCGATCACGGCGAGGCCGCGATCGCAGCAGACGTAGACCGTGGCGCCGGCGATGGCGACGTGCTCGGCGCCGGCCAGCGCGCCGTCCGGATTGAACGTCAGCGCGCGCTTGGTGAAGTTGTTGTCCGGGTCGCCGTCGGTCAGGCAGTCGATGTCGACCAGCACCAGGCCTTCGAACCGGTCGCTGACGTAGGCGTAGCGGTAGGTCTCGTGCAGGTTCTGGTCGCGACCCTGGTACGGGTAGTTCTGCTCGCGGTTCTCGGGGATCCACGGCCGCGCCATGCTGATCGACATGTTGGTCGGCAGCGCCACGCAGGTGGCGAAACGCGTCTTCACGTGCGTGTCCTGGCCCAGCGGCGACACCGGCGCGGTGACGATGCGTTCGCTGAAGTTCTTGTTGGCGACGTTGGCGATGTCGTAGACGCGGAAGCCGTCCTCGCCGCTCGCCGTGTAGAGGTACTCGCCGCGGACCTCGAGGCTGCGCACGCTGCCGCCGTGGTGGTGCGCCTCGGAGAGCTCGCGCCCGGCCTTCTCGTGCGCCTTGTACTCGTCCGGGAAGGCCATGCGGTGCAGGTTGCTGCCGATCATCGCCTGCGGCTCCGGCCACTCGGTGATCTTCACCGCCTCGAGGCCGCCCGCCCCCTCGCCGACGTAGGCATACATGCCGAAGAAGTTCACGTAGTTGGTGCCCATCAGGTAGGTCTGGGCCAGCCACGCGTTGTTGTCGTTCTTGTCGCTCAGGTGGCAGTCCGAGCACTTGCGCGTCTCGGTCTTGCGCACCGTGTGGGCGAAGTGCGTGTTGAAGCACTGCCCGTTCATGCCGTTGGCGGCGATCGTCAGCTGCTGCTTGTAGGCGATCGCCCGCTGGGCGTCGGTCGACGACACCATGACCGCCGACGACGAACGCACGACGGCGACCTTGTTGTCCTTCACGTCCGGCGACACGCCGAGCATGAACACGTCGTCGCGCGCCACCTGCGGGTTGTAGCTCGCCCAGTTGCGCAGCTTCTTGTCCTCGAAGTGGTGCATGTCGGTGCGCCAGTTCGCCTCCTGCGGCAGGTGGCAACCGAAGCACGACGTCATCCACGACGTGTGGCAGGCCGCGCAGTCCATCTTCTCGGCGGTGTGCGCGCAGCTGCCGTCGGCCTTGGTCTGCAGCTTCGCGTAGGCCGACTTCGGGTTGTACTCCGGGTCGCCTTCGGTGCAGCTGTTCTTGACCTGCGAGATCTCCCACTCGAGGCCCGGGATCAGCATCGAGCGCTGCACGTAGGTGCGGCGGCCGCCCTTGTCGACGACCTCGAAGCGCTTCTGCCGCCACGGCGTCTGCACTTCCGAACGGTCCTTCAGGCGCCGGTCCATGCGCTGCTTCTTGCCGTCGGCAGCACTCGCGTCCTCGGCCTTCGCCGCCGGGCCGCTGAAGCGCAGCGTCGCGTACTCGGTGGCGGTGCCGTGGCAGTCCTGGCACTGGATCTGGATCGCCGCCTGGTACTCGGAGTAGAGGTGCGTGTCGCCGTGCACGTCCTGCTCGAAGTGGCAGTCGACGCAGTGCATGCCGCGCTCGGCGTGCACGTCCTTCAGGTGCACCGGCTGGCCCGGCTGCGGCACGAAGCAACCGCGCGCGATCGCCGCGGCGTCGACCTTCTGGCCCAGCGCCGGGATCACGCCGGCGAACTTGTCCTTCTTGTCGTACGGCACGATCGCGCCGTCCTTGTCGAGCAGGTTGCCCTTGCGGTCCATCTTGAAGACCGCGCGGAAGATCCAGCCGTGGCCGTGGTAGTCGGCGAACTGCGTGTGCTCGAGCTTCGGGTTGATCTCCTGCGCGACGCCGGCGAGGAACGAACGGTCTCCCCACTTGCCGCGCGACGCCGCCCCTTCCGGGTTGCGGTCGTTGATCTCGCGCACTTCCTCGTGGCCCTTGTCCGGCTGCGTCTCCGGCCACATGTGCTGGCCGTCGGTCTCGTACGACCACATCTGGTAGCCGTAGTAGGTGTTCAGGAAGCTGTTCGGCTGGTGCATGTGGCAGACCATGCACGTGCTCGACGGGATCGCGCGGGTGAAGCGGTGCGCGATCGGGTGGCCGCTCTTGTCCTGCGCGATCGTCGGATCGACGCCGAGCGGCTCCTTGTGGTCGTCGCGCTGCAGGAAGGACGCGGCGGCGCCGACGTTGCCCTGGCCGAGGTTGCCGAACTGCGCGAACAGGCCGCTGTGCACCGGATCGCGGTCGTTGGCGTAGACGACGTGGCAGGCGGTGCAGCCGCTGCTGCGGAAGTCACCGGGGCCGTCGTTGGTGCCGAAGAACGACAGGTGCGGGTCGTTCAGGCGCGTCTTGTGCACGTTCAGCGTCGGCAGGTCGACGCGGTTCAGCGTGCCGAGGCCGCGGTCCGACGACTTGTTGTTCGGGCGACCCGGGTCCTCGAACTTGTCCGGCAGGCCGGGCACCGGCGAGTTCAGGCCGTTCAGGCCGAGCGCGGCGGTGCCGAGGCGGCTGCCCTTCTCGAAGATGCGGAACACGTTGCTCGGCTGCGTGACCTCCCAGTGCGGCAGCGGCAGCGCCACCGCCGACCAGCTGTTCGCCGCCAGTTCCTCGGCGGTCGGCAGGCGGTCGGGCTTGCCCGGCTCGCGGATCACGTGCTGGACCATCTGCGGCGTGCCGTCCGGTCCGTACGACTCCCCCAGGATCGAACGCTTCGTGCTGACGATGCCGTTGGCGTAGGTGACCGTGCCCCAGAAGTGCTGCGACGTCGTCATCAGCGACTTCATGACGCGCAGCACTTCGTCCTGGTGGCACGGACCGCACGTCTTGTTGGCGACGCGCAAGTCGCCCGGATTGACGAACTGGATCCAAGCCTCGCTCTCGCGCATCGTCAGCACGTAGGTGCGCTCGGGATTGGCGGAGTCGGGCCAACGCTTCGGGAAGCTCGGCTGCGGGTGCGCACCGACGACGTCGGTCTTGCTGGCGTCACCGCCGTGGCAGAACACGCACGACGCCTGGCGCGCGCCCGGGTGCGGGTCGCTGCAGCTGGTGTGGCAGCCGACGCAGGAGCCGTCCTCGGCATAGGTGCCGTCCGCCGCCAACACCAGGTCGGTCGCCTTGATGCCGCCCTCGGGGCGCTCGTAGGGGCGCCACGTCGACGGCGTGCGGCAGCCGAAGAACTGGAACAACCCGAGGGCTGCCAGGGCCGCGACACCGAGGCGCAGACCGCGGCCGCGGGGCGCGGCGTTCGCCGGCGACGCGGGAGCAGACGAAGAGGGACGAACGGACGGCGACGAGTGTGAGACCATGCAGAGGGCGCGCTCCAGTCCAGCTGGCCGATGCTAGCGGCGCTTCCGGGGCGGTGCCACGGCGGAGACCGCACCCTTTCCGTCGCCGCCTGCGCATTTTTCCGGCTCGCATGTCGCGGCCGCGCGAGCTCGTTCGTCTGTTCGCCGACCGCCGGTGCCCGCCCACTCCGAGGGCCCGGCCCAACCCGAGAACGACTGCGATGCCCAAGTTCCTGCTGATCCTGCGTGGCGACGTGACCGCCGACTTCTCCGCCATGACCCCCGACGACTTCGCCAAGATCCTCGGCGAGTACGAAGCCTGGGGGAACAAGCTCGCCGCCGAGGGCCGCCTCGACGGCGGCAACAAGCTGACCGACCAGGGCGGCAAGGTGATCTGGCCGCGCGGCAAGAAGGTCGAGGTCAAGGACGGCCCCTACGTCGAGTCCAAGGAAGTCGTCGGCGGCTACTACATCCTGAAGGCCGACAGCTACGAGCACGCCGTGCGGCTGTGCGACGGGCATCCGAACCTGCGCTTTGGCAGCATCGAGGTCCGCGAAGTGGACTTCATGGGCGGCCCCGAGGATTGATGCGGGTGCGGCCGGCCCGGCTGGCGCCGACGGCCGGCCCGCCCGTTCTTCCGTTCGCAGCCACGTTCGCAGCCAGAACGATGACGCCCGCCCCGCTGCCCCCCGACCTCGTCGACGGCCTGTTCCGCCACCGCTACGGCCAGCTGGTCGCCCAGCTGTGCCGAGCGCTCGGTCCGGGGCGCCTCGACCTCTGCGAGGACGTCGTGCAGGAGGCGGTGCTGCGCGCGCTGCGCACGTGGCCGGCGGCGGGCGTGCCCGACGATCCGGCCGCGTGGTTGTTCCGCGTCGCCAGGAACGCCGCCTTCGACGCGCTGCGCCGGCAGCGGCTCGGCGACACGGTGCACGAACGGCTCGCCGCCGAACGCCCCGAGGCCTCCCCACCACCGCCGGAGTCGCCGATCGCCGACGACACGCTGCGGCTGCTGTTCGTCTGCGCGCATCCCGACGTGCCGGCCGACGCGCGCGTGCCGCTGCTGCTGAAGACCGTCTGCGGCCTCGGCGTGCCCGCGATCGCGCGCGGCCTGCTGCTCGGCGAAGCGGCGGTGGCGCAACGGCTCGTGCGCGCGAAGGCGAAGCTGCAGCAGGGCGCCCGCTTCGCGCTGCCGGAGCCGCACGAACTGCCGCCGCGGCTCGAACTGGTGCAGCAGGCGCTCTACCTGCTGTTCAACGAGGGCTACTGCGCCCACGCCGGGGCCTCGCTGCAGTCGCGCGAACTGCTCGACGAAGCGGTGCGGCTGCAGGCGCTGCTGCTGCAGCAGCCGGCGCTGGCGACGCCGGCCGGCGAAGCGCTGCTGGCGCTGATGTTGCTGCAGGGCGCGCGTTCGCCGGCGCGCAGCGACGAACACGGCGACCTGGTGCCGCTCGCGTGCCAGGACCGGAAGCTCTGGGACCGCGCATGGCTGGCGGCGGGCTTCGCCCACTTCCGCCGCTCGATCGGCGGCCCGGTGCGCAGTCCGTTCCACGTCGAGGCGGCGATCGCTTCGGTGCACGCGCTGGCGCCGACCTACGCCGACACCGACTGGGCGCGCATCCTCGGCCACTACGAGGACCTGCTGGCGTTGGCACCGTCGCCGGTGGTGCGGCTGAACCGCGCCGTCGCCGTCGGCAAGGTGCACGGCGCCGCGGCGGGCCTCGCGGCGCTGGCCGGCCTCGCCGACGACCGTGCGTTCGCCGACTACGCGCTGCTGCACGCGGTCACCGCACAGCTGCGCTGGGAACGTGGCGACCAGGCGGCGGCAGCGACGGCGCTGCGGACAGCGCTCGCTTGCGCGATGAGCGAACCGGAGCGGCGGCTGCTGCAGCGGCGGCTGCAGGCCTGCGAGCGCGGCGAGGCGGTCGGGCCCTGGTGAGCGAGCGGGCGAGCCAACGCCTACAGAACGTCGCGCGAAGCTTCGCGTTCGACAGGCATCGACTCTTCGGCCCGCGCCGCTCCGAGCGCCGCAGCGACACCCTACGACAGCCCTCGCTTCGTCACTCCGGCAGGTCGCTCGGCCGCTGCGCGTAGCCCCAGAGTTCGCGGAACTTCGGCTGCACGTAGGGGTGCAGCTGGTCGCCGAAGTGTTCGCCGAGGGTGTTGGCGCGGATCAGGCGGATGACGTCGTCGAAGTCGCGCGGTCGATCCGGGGCCGACAACCCGCTGGCGAGCTTCATCTCGATCAGCTTCGCCAGCGTGACGTACTTCCGTCCCGCGATCTCGGTCGCAACCGCGGCCGGATCCGGGAACACCACCCCTCGCGGCGTGCCGTCGCCCGGGATCCCGCCGCTGAGCAGGAAGTCGATCGGCACACGGTTGGAGGCATCGCGGACGCCGCGACTGCCTGGGTGCTTCTCGATCCATCCGAGGCCGAGAGCCGCAGCCTTGAACCGTGCCAGCCCTTCGGCTGTCAGCAGCAGATCGACGTCGGTCGTCGCACGCTGCAGGCCGTGCGCATTGACGGCGAGGCCACCGCACACGGCATACGGAATGGCCAGTTGATCCAACTTCTCGGTGACCCGCGCCAGCGCCTGGTGCACATCGGACGTGCCCATGAAGAACCTCCCAAGCTGTTCGAAGCGCGCGGCGAACTCGGGATCCGACGTGGACACCGCAGCATCTTGGCGCGCCACCTTGCTAGTGCGCAACCGGGGGCAACCGAGCGCGAGAATCTTCGAGGTCACCTGCCCGTGGTGCACAGTGCTCGGCGGCCGAAGCCAAGCTCCGTCGCCCGCGGCTTCGTGCTCGCCCGCAGCGAGCGCCGCCGGCTGCGCCCAGTTCCGGCGGTGGTGCCAAAGTCCGTGACTGCCTACCTTGCTCGACACTTCACAAAGTGCCTACCTAACTAGGCACAACCAGGAACGCCGATAGCATGGCTGCCGAATGGACGCCCTGGATCCGAAGCTCCTGATGGAGATCGCCGCCGACTGGAGTCACTGGACTTCGGCGCCACCCGCCACCACGGCTCGAAACCTGGCACTGCCAAGCGAACTGCGTGCCGACCTGGCGCTCGCGATCCAGGGCGTGCGTCGTTGTGGCAAGTCGACCCTGATGACCCAACTGATGCGGCGCTACAAGCTCGACCGCCGCCGCTGCATGTTCGTCAACTTCGAGGATCCCCGTCTTTCTCGACACCTCGACCACACGCTGTTGCAGGGTCTGGTCACGGTGTTCGAGAAGGAACGTGGGGCCGGCTGCACCTGGTTCCTGGACGAGATCCAGCTGGTCGACGGCTGGCAACGCTGGCTGCGCAGCCAACTCGATCGTCCGAAGGACCGCCGCTTCGTCGTCACCGGATCCAACTCGCAACTGCTCGCCGGCGAACTGGGCTCGACGCTCACCGGCCGCCATCATCTCGTCGAGCTGTACCCGTTCGACTTCGCCGAGTTCCGCAGCCTGAAGCCAAAGGCGTCGGTCGAGGACTACCTCAGCTCAGGTGGTTTCCCGGCGCCACTGCAGATGGAGGAAGGGGACCGCCTGCTCGCCAGCTACTTCAACGACATCGTCGAGCGAGACATGCGCGAACGCGTCGCAGCCCGCTCGACGATGCCACTGCGCCAGCTCGTGCAGATCCTGTACGAATCCGCCGGCTCGGAACTCAGCGCGCGCCGCGCTGCGACCGCGATCGGCGTCACCGACGACACCACCGCGCTCTACCTCGATGCCGCGGAGACGGCCTTCCTCGCCTTCGCGTGCCCGTTCTTCGCGTGGTCCGCGCGGCAGCGATCCGCCCGCCAGCGCAAGTGGTACCCGATCGATCCCGGCCTGCGCCGCGTCGTCGTCACCCGCACCGGCAAGGACCGCGGCAAGCAGCTCGAGTGCGCGACCTTCCTCGTGCTGCGACGCCGCTACCGCGACGTCTACTACTGGCGGAACGGCGGCGAAGTCGACTTCGTCGTGCTGCAGGAAGGCCACCCGGTGCCGGTCCAAGTCACCTGGGACGAGCCGCTCGAACGGCACCATAAGGGCATCGACTCGTTCTACAAGGCCCACCGCGACGCCGGCGAAGCCGTGTTCGTCACGGCGGAGTCGTTCGCGGATGGCTTGCCGGAGCTGCCAGGACCGCGAGGCTGAACGAACGCAGGCCGCAAACCACCCCGACTCCCGGATACTCCTTGCCATGCCACAGCAGAACACCCAAGAGCAACCATGCAGGATACGCACCGGATGTGCAGCATCTACGTCTTGCCGGACGTCTACTTCATTCACCCATTGAGCCGGACAAAGAATGGGTTCTGGCTGTTCCACGGCCCCACATCTCGCGTCGACCGGACCTCCGATGCAGCTGCCCTTGGACAAGCCGTCCTTGACATTCTGAGAGAATCCAGAACAGAAGTACCTGCCCCGACAGACACGAAGTCGTTCAGCGCCTCCTGCTCCCAGATTCTCAAGCAATCCGGCGTCAAGTCATTCCTGCACCTGCAACGGAATGCGCACATGATTCAGGTTGAAGGGAACCATAGAAGTCGTTTCGTAAATCGTACTTGTACTTTTTCCCGGATCATGGCATCAGCT
>ERZ1066117.1628-NODE-1628-length-10649-cov-5.792146_pt1 | contig 10649 bp, 7 predicted proteins | sample MGYA00382764_ERZ1066117 | MGnify/ENA primary metagenome ERZ1066117 (study PRJEB33369, sample SAMEA5778347) | biofilm metagenome | biome: Industrial cooling water; feature: Water cooling tower basin; material: Biofilm | place: United Arab Emirates | collected...
CTCCCCACAATAACCCCTCACACCTGGAGGGGCGATCGGATGCAATTCACCACCCGTCACGGGGCGCTGTTGGCCGGCCTGATCCTCATGGTTTCCACGGCCACGGCCCAGCCCGAACCACCTCTGAAAGAAGGGAAGACAGTCCGCGAGTGGGCCGAACGCTTACAGTCGCGTGATCTCGACGAGCAGCGAATTGCCGCACTGAGCCTCAGCAAGCTGGGCCGCGAATCGCTGGGCGCCCTCAAGGAGTTGCGCGGGGCACTCTCAGCCAAGGATAACGCGGTGCGATTTTACGCCATGCGCGCCATCGCCAACGGGGGACCGGCGGCCAAGGCCGCAATCCCCGACATCGTGCGCATCGTCGAGGAAGACCATCCCCTCCTGGCTCGCCCCGCGGCGCTGTCGCTGGCACAGCTTGGCAAGGACGTGGTCGCACCGGCAAGCAAACTGCTGGACCACCCCAACCCACGCATTCGGCGTAACGCCGTGCTCACTCTGGGCAAGTTGGGTGGCCTCGCCGAGACCGCTTACCCGGCGATCTTCAAACGTCTCACCGACGACGAGAGCTTCCTGGTCCGGCGGCGGGTGGCCGAGTCGTTGGAGCAAAATCCGATCAACACCCCAGCGGCGCGGATGGCCCTGGTCAAGGCGATCCGCTCTGACAGCGATCCAGATGTCGCCGCCTCGGCCGCGCTTTCGCTGGGGAAGCTGGGCACCGAGGCGCTGCCCGACCTGCTGAAACTGCTCGACGATCCCTCGGCCGATACGCGTTACCATGCCGCCCTGGCGCTACGGCAACTGCGTTCGGAGGCGGTCCCTGCGGTGAAGGCGCTCGCCAAACTGCTCACCGAGCAGGATGCCGAACTGCGACAGGCGGCCACTCGCGCACTCGCGGCCATCGGCGAGCCCGCCCTACCCGCGCTGATGAAAACGCTGGAGGATCCAAAGCCGGAACTCCGCGAGGGAGCACTCATCGGCCTGACGGAGATGGGCACCTCCGCCAGCCGTGCGCTCAAGCCGATCCTCGCCGCACTGGACGACAAGGAGATCACCGTCGCGCGGCAGGCGGCGCTGGCGCTGGGTGCGATCGCCGACGCGCAGGGAGTCAAGCCGCTCATCAAGGCATTGGAATCGCGCGACGCGGTGTTGCGGAGCAATGCCGCGCAGTCGCTGGGCCGACTCGGACCCGCGGCCGCGGAGGCGGTACCCGGGTTGGCCGGCTTGCTCCGCAGTGGTAATCGCGAGCAGCGCGACCGTAGCGCTCTGGCGTTACTGCAAATCGGCAAGGCGTCTCGTCCGGGGCTCCAGAAATTGCTGGTCGAGAAGGAACCACGGGTACGCATCCTCAGCCTGATCGTCCTGGGACGCCTCGGCGGCAGCGAAGCCGTGGCAGATATCGCGGCCCGACTCAAGGACGCGGATGTCGAGGTTCAACTCTTCGCGGCTCGTGCCCTGCGCGAACTGGGTCGCGATGCGAGCTCGGCCCGAGAGGCACTTCAGGCCGCGCTCACGGCCACCAAGGACCCGGAGGTGCGCAAGGAGATCGTTGAGGCGCTCGCCGCTATCAGTAGTTCGCCGAAGGACTGAGAAGCAGTCGGCCCCCAGAAACCACCAATCAGGCATCTTGCTGCGAAGAGGAACGACGGATGAGCGTACGTCCGGTCCACTGGGACGAGGGAATGTTTCTGCGGCCTCACCACTTTCAGGCGGCCAGCCGATTCACCTCCATGGAATTGACCCGTGGGGACAAGTGGGATCTGCACTACAACTGGGGGCTTCGTCGCATCACCATCGACACTGATGCCCTGGCGAATCACCGCATGGTCATTCGATCGCTTCAGGCACGCTTTCGTGATGGCACACTAGTGGATCTGCCTGAAGATGGCGATGTGCCGGCGCTCGATTTCAAGGCCGCCCTGGAGAAATCGCCCTCGATCACGGTGTTTCTCGCTGTGCCGTCTGTTCATCTGGGACGCGCGAACGTGGCTGGGGACCGGGGAGACAACGCCCGCTACCTGGTCGATTCGCAAGAAATCGAGGATGAGAACACGGGAGTGAACCCGCAACGCGTCAAGATCCGTCTCTTGAACATCCGGCTGCTGCTTCCCGGTCAGGATCAGGCGGGCTACGAGGTGCTGCCCCTGGGCCGGATCGAGAAGAGCGCACGAGCCGATGCCGCCCCGATTCTTGAATTTGCTTATATTCCTCCTTTGCTTGCATGCGACGCCTGGGCCCCTCTTCAGGCGGGCATTCTCCAGGCAGCACACGATCGTATTGGCAAGAAACTGGAACTTCTCACCGAGCAACTCCTTTCGCGACGCATCGATTTTGACAGCGCGGCTCAGGGCGAACGCATGCTCTTTGAACAGACTCGCGAACTCAACGAGGCACATGCTCGGCTTGGCGTCCTGGCCTTTGCCGACGGCATCCACCCCCTGACGGCGTACGTCGAGTTGTGCGGGATTGTCGGCCGGTTGGCCATCTTCGGCGAGGCTCGGCGAGTGCCCGCGCTGCCGCACTACCAGCACGACGATCTGGGGGGCTGCTTCCTGCGGGTCAAGAACTACTTCGACGACCTTCTGGATGCTTTCGTCGAGCCGGCGTACAAGGAACGGCCCTTTGTGGGCACCGGCCTTCGGGTGCAGGTTGCGCTCGAACCGCTTTGGCTGGAAGCCGGCTGGGAGATGTATATCGGGGTCGAATCGCCTCTGGAAACCGAGGAATGCGTGCGCTTGCTGACAAAGCCGGGCCAACTCGACATGAAGGTCGGCGCGAGCGATCGGGTCGATCAGATCTTCCGGATGGGTCAGGCTGGCCTCAAGTTCACGCACACGCCGCAGCGGCCTGCGGCCTTGCCTGTGCGTCCGGGGCTGCTGTTCTTCCGGGTAGACAAGACTTCCAGCACCAGCGAATGGCTGAACGTGCAAAAGTCGCTGAGCCTCGCGGTGCGCCTCAATGAAACACGCATCGTCGGTGGCATTCAGGGGCAGCGACGGCTCACCATCAAGCTTGGCGAGCAGACGACCACACTGTCCTTCACGCTGTTCGTGGTGGCCGGGGAATAGATCTCAGTATTCCGCTACCAGAAGGGTGCCCCCGGCGGCGTGGAAGCCCACGTCGTCGATCTGGTAAATCCCATCGACTTGTGTCGCCAACCACTGGCACAGGTCACGGCAAAGGCGCTCCGCACGGGCCTCGTCGGGACAGTCGATCGGCTTCCGCAGGATAAACAATTGCCGGGACTGGATCACCCACTCCATGAGCCGAGTGTGGTGAGTGCTGTAATCGCATGTTTCCAGATACGCCGCCCAGGTGTTGAGTTCGGCTCGGAAACCGTCGTCTTCGAGGGCGTAACGCTCCAGGGACAACGGCCCCCCGGGACCGATGCGCAGATCAATGCGATACCACCCGGTCTCATCGGCGTGCACGGTGGCCTCTGCCGACGCTCCCAGGTGGTCGTGAATCCTCTCGGCCGGGGGAACCAAGTCGCCCCGGCCAAAGACACGGTAGAATAAACCCACCGCTGGTTTCCTTACTTGGCCGTCGGCGGCATCAGTTTGGCGTCTGCGACCAGCGGATCGGCGTTATCGCCCTGGAGCGCCCGCATGAAGAGCACCAGATCCTGTTTCTCCTCGGCGGTCAGGCCCAGCTTTCGCGGCACGATCGGTCGGCCGTCGTACACGAAGACGGCTGGTCCCTCGTACTTCTTTCCGCTGGCCTGGGCGGCGAGCCAGGCACGCTCGGCATCTTCGTCCCGCATGCGAATATCCAGATACGGGTTCGGGTTGCCGCCCTTGTCGTAGAAGTCCACGACGGCCAGAAGGTCCTTTTCGCTGCCGTCGTGCAGATACGGTGCCGTACCGAGCAGGTGCCGCAGCGTGGGCGTCTTGAACGCGCCAAACAACGCCGGATCCTTGTGCCCTGTGGGCAACGAGGCATAGCGACCCGCTGCACTGGCCGGCATCTTGCCCTCCTTGGCCCCGACGCCGAGGTTGTGGAAGGCATTGTCGGTCCAGTTGTCGCCGACATGGCAACTGTTGCAACGGGCCTTGTTGTGGAACAGCGTCCGTCCATTGGCCAACCGCTTGGCCATGTCGGGGATCTTGTCGCTGTCCTTTTCGGGGTCGAGTTGCAGAGCCTTCAGGGCATAGGTGTCCTTGGCCTCGAACGCTGCCTTCAGCACCTTGCTGTAGTCCGAGGCGCGGGGCGTCGGATCGCCGACACCCTTTTCGGCGAAGCGAGCGCGACCGGCGGCCTCGGCCCGGTCCTGAATCGAGTTGCCCGACAGCACCGTACGCTCAAACGCCGCGATTGCCTTGGCCACGGTGTCGCGCGTCGGCGGTGTGCCAAAGACGGCCTTGAACTCGGCGACGTAGTCTGCCTTGTCGCGAAGGCGCTTGACGCAGCGCTTCCAGGCGTGACCGTCGCCATCAAACATTTCCAGAGCATTCTGCACCGGTCCCTGCGACTGATCTTCCAGCGAGGCGGCCCGGCCATCCCAGAATTGCTGCGCGTTGTAGGCGCTGTTGAACACGGTGGGGGCGCTCATGCCACCCTTGTTCCCACGGATGCCCACGCTCACCCCAGACTGGTCCGTGAACCCCTTGGCCGGGTCGTGGCAAGTGGCGCACGAAACGGTACCGTCCGACGAGAGCAGAGTATCGTAATAGAGCCGACGACCCAGCAACCATTTTTGGACGGTCATGGGGTTCTCGGCAGGCACCGGCGGATTGGTGGTAAGGCCAAGCGGCACCTTGATTTTGACGATATTGCGGGTCACCTTGGCCCCGTCTGGAGCAGTGACCTCTTCGGTGCCCGGGTTCCAGAACTTGTCGAGCTTGGACCACTCGGGCATGTTCATATTGACGAAATAGATCGGCTGCACCTCACGGAAGGGCAGCATCTGCGTCGGGTTCGACAGGGCGAACTCTGCATCCGCCAGGCCGTCCTCCACCACTTTCTTGTCGGCTTTCTCGGTCTGCGCGTTCAAACCGGTCACGATCGCCGAGGTACAAACAATGGCGGCCAGGAGGCCGCCGAGCAGGATTTTGGACCTGCAACACATGGGTCTTCCCCCCTCGAAACACTGTGCGTGGGCATATCATTAGTATAGTGGCTTCTGGGGGCAACCGGCGACTGTGCCCGGAGCAACAACTGGCACTCTGCGGGATGGGAGCGGCAATGGACACCCTTGGCTGGAACTGGCAACATACCTACGCTCAGTTGCCGCGACACTTTTTCTCACGCACCCGCCCGACGCCCGTACGTGCCCCGGAACTCGTGCTCTGGAATGCGCCGCTTGCCACGTCGCTCGGCCTGCCCGTGGAGGGTGTCCCCCCGGCAACCCTGGCCGCATGGTTTGCGGGCAATGTCGTGCCCGAGGGTGCGCAACCCCTCGCTCAGGCCTACGCCGGCCATCAGTTTGGGCATTTCACGATGCTGGGCGATGGGCGAGCGATTCTGCTGGGTGAGATCGACACTCCCCAGGGCCGGCGGGTCGATTTACAACTCAAGGGGGCCGGCCCCACGCCGTTTTCTCGGGGGGGTGATGGACGGGCAGCCCTGGGGCCCATGCTCCGTGAGTACATCATCAGCGAAGCAATGCACGCTCTGGGTATTCCCACGACGCGGAGCCTGGCTGTTGTCCGCACGGGACAACCCGTGTACCGTGAAAATCCTCTGCCCGGTGCCGTGCTCACCCGCGTTGCCGCCAGCAACATCCGCGTCGGCACCTTCGAGTATCTCCGAGGGCAAGGGGATCTCGCGGGTTTGCGGCAACTCGCCGACTACACCATCGCACGTCACTATCCCGGCGTCGAGGGCAACGAGCGACCCTACCTGGCGTTTCTGGAACAGGTCTGCGAGCGACAGGCGCGATTGATCGCCCAGTGGATGCTCGTCGGTTTCGTCCACGGCGTCATGAACACCGATAACATGTCGCTGGCCGGTGAGACCATTGATTACGGCCCGTGTGCCTTCCTTGAACACTACGACCCGACCACGGTGTTTAGCTCGATCGATCGCGGGGGGCGCTATTCCTACTCGAATCAACCCGGGATCGCGCTGTGGAACCTGACTCGTCTGGCGGAGGCGCTCTTGCCCCTGCTCCACGACGACACCGACACCGCCGTCCGTGAGGCCACCGAGGTTCTGGAGCGGTTTCCGCTTCGGTATGGTGAAGCCTGGCTTGCCGGGATGCGGTCGAAACTGGGGCTAAGGCACACGGAACCGGCGGATCAGGAACTCGCCGAAGCCCTGCTCGGTTGGATGGAATCGTCCCGGGCCGACTTTACCAACACGTTCCGCTCGTTGAAGGCCAACCCGAACCACCGATCCCCTGCCACACCGACGACAGACCCGCGGTGTGGAGGGGCGGACTTCGAGGCGTGGTACCAGCGGTGGCAGGCTCGACTGGAGCGCGAGCAACGGCCCCGCGGCGAGATTCAGGCGGAGATGGATTCAGCGAATCCCGCCGTGATCCCCCGCAACCACCGGGTGGAAGAAGCGCTGGCGGCCGCTCAGCAGGACGACCTGCACCCCGTGACGGAGTTGCTTGAGGCGCTGCGAGATCCGTACACCGAGCGCCCCGAACACGCCCGCTTTCGCGAGCCTTCCACCGATCCCCGGCCCTACCGGACATTCTGTGGCACGTGAGCCGATTCGGGCCGTTACGATGGCAACGGTCTCCCTTACGCCCCGGTGGTCTCCAGACCGCGTAGGGTGCCCTTGGCATAGGCGAATTGCTGGGTTTCGACACCCATTTGCTGGGCGATGCTCACGAACAGGCTCGCGAACGGAGCGTTGTTCTTGGCATCGAAGGCCAGATGCTGCCCGTGCTTGAAGCCACCGCCCGCCAGCACGATCGGCAGGTTGGTCGCGTCGTGACTGCTCGCGTTGCTCAGGTTGCTGCCAATCATCACCGTCGAGCGGTCGAGCAGCGTGGTCCCGTCTTCCTTCTGCTGGGCCAGCAATCCCAAAAACCGACCGATCTCGCGGAACTCGGCCAGTTCGATCAGCTTGAGTTCGGCGATCTTCTCCGGATCCTGACCGTGGTGCGAGAGTTCATGCCAGCCGGTCTGCACGCCGGTAATCTTGGGCACGGGGTTAAAGCCGCCCGCCTTGTAGGCGATGACCCGGGTCGAATCGGTCTGCACCGCCAGAGCCATCAGATCGTGCATCAGTCGGGTTTTGGCCAGGATGTCATAACGGTCGGTCACATCCACGGGTGGCTTCACCTTCACCACGGGCTTGGGTTTCGTCGCCCAGGCCTCCGAGGCGTGGAGCCGCGTCTCCAGATCGCGCACCGCCGTGAAGTATTGCCCCAGCTTGTGTCGGTCGGCCGCACTCAGGTCGCGCTCCAACTTCTTCGCCTCGCCGCGCACCGTGTCGAGGATGCTTCGGCCGCGCTGAAGTTCGCCGAGTTGTCGCTTTACCTCGGCGGGTGTGCCCTGGACGAACAGGGCCGTGAACACCTTCGAGGGCGACGATTCCGCTGGCAGGTTGACGCCGTTGGACGACCACGAGAGACTCTCGCCCCCCATGACGGAGAGCGTCAGGAACGGAAACCGAGTCTGCGGCCCGAGTTTCGCCGCCAGATACTGGTCAAGCGAGATGGTATTGCGGAAGCCCGGCAGCCCAGGGTGCCGCGCTCCGGTGAGCCAGGTCAGTTCCGAAGTGTGGCCGTTGGCACCGCGTTGCTCGGGGTGAGCGATCCCCGAGATGAGCGTGAAGCGATCGCGCTGTGCCTTGAGCGGCTCCAGGTAGGGCGTGAGCGCGTACTCCTTGCCTGCCTTGGCCGGGACCAGAAACGGCAGATGGAAGCCCAGGCCATACTGCATCGCAAGGAAGCGACGTGGCGGGGCGACGGCCTTCTTTTCGGCGGCATTGGCACAGGCGGGCAGCATGCCATCGAGCAGCGGCAGCCCGAGGAGCACGCCCGCGCCACGTAGCAGCGTCCGCCGGGAAAGATGAACCTTGCGAACAGCCTGGGTCGTCATTGTCGCGTCTCCTGTCCGTTCTTGGGACGTCCCCAAAACCCTACTTGTTCCCAAAAAGCTCCGATTGCACCAACCGATGAATCAGATCGCGGAAGCCACGCCCGGCCTTCGCGTTGCCGTGCACCAGTTCGTCCAGGGCAGGGCGGTCCGAGAAGCCCATTACCCGGCCCGTGGCGAACACGGCCAACTTCTCCGCCAGGGCATGCGCGAAGCGATCGGGATGCTTCATCAGCACGCGTTTGTATTCATCCGGGCCGCTGAACCGCTCGCCCGTGGCCGTCTCGCCGCTGGCGTCGACCTTCGGTCCCAGGCTCACGCTCCGATTGGGCACCGGACGGATGCGGTCTGCGGGATTCTTGGCCATTCCCACCACACGATAGCGCTCGCGCCAGCCGCCAATGACATCAAACGCCTCCAGAGCAAACCCCGGTGGGTCAATGGTTTTGTGGCACGAGGCACAACTCGCCAGGTTGCGGTGCTTGTCCAGTTGCTCACGGATGGTGGTCGCGCCGCGGATATCGGGTTCCACACCCGGAATCCCTGGTGGCGGAGGCGCCGGCGGCTCGCCCAGCAGTCGCTCCAACACCCATGCCCCGCGCGTCACCGGCGAGGTGCTGGTGCCGTTCGCCGACACCTTGAGGATGCTGGCCTGGGTGAGCAGGCCACCTCGATGTGATTCCGGCTTGAGCGTGACTTTGCGAAGTTCCGGCCCCTTGACGTCCGCGATGCCATAATGGCGGGCGAGTCGCTCGTTGAGGATCGTCCAGTCGGAATGGAGAAAATCGGTTACCGGCCGATCGCGATGCAGCATCTCGCGGAAGAAACCCTCCGTTTCTCCACGCATGGCGTGGAGCAGAGCCGTGTCGTACTCGGGATAGAGCTTTTCGTCCGGCGTGGTCGCTTCCAGTTCGCGCAGGTTCAGCCACAGGGCGACGAAATCGCTCACGAACCGCTCCGAGCGGGGATCTTTCAGCAGTCGTTCCGTCTGGGCTCGCAGCACGGCCGGCTTGCTCAGTTCGCCCTTGTCGGCCAGGGCACGCAATTCGGCATCGGGCATGGAACGCCACAGGAAGTACGACAACCGGGTTGCCAGCGCGTGATCGTCCAGCTTGCCCGCCGGCTCGATGCGATAGAGAAATTCCGGCGAGCAGAGCAGGGCCTTGTATGCGGTCCGCATCGCCTGCTCGAAGGGCACCCCTGCCGCCAGTTCGGCCGTGGCCAAGCGCACATACGGAGCGAGGCCATCGTCCCGTAGCGGACGACGGTACACGGCCTGAGCGAAGCCGCGAAGCAGGGTTTCGGCATCGCGCTGGGGCATTTTGGAGCGAACCATCCCCGGCTGCGCCCGTGGTCCCTTGCCCGTGGGCGGATCGATCGGCAACGAGCCAAACAGCAGCCGATGCCCCTTGCCCGGCCAATCGTCGCCCGAGATGGGTCCCGTCACCTCGATGGATTCCATGGCCAGACCAGCACCGGTGTATTTCGCGGGCCCAATCTTCGGCAAGTTCGGCGAGGAGAGCCCCTGCGGAATCAGGCGGATCGTTTCGCCCTTGAGAAGCGTGGCCGTGATTTCGATGGACTGCGGCTCGCCGGGCGGCAGCGCGAAATAGCCCAGCAGGCGAGTGCCTCCCTCGCGGAACGGCGGGTTCGCATACACGGCGAAGGTCACTGGCTCCTTGCTCTGGTAGGCGAAGCCCCGCAACTTTAGTTGGTAGCGCCCCTCGGTCGTCACCTGCAGCCCTGAAGGGGTGATGCGTGGGAAGCCTCCGGCGTTGAAGAACACCACCGCTCCGCCGGGCAATTGATGCCAGTGCTTGCCAATGTGATCGGCATTGCGGCCCTCGGAGAAACGATGAACCGTCGTCTTGCTCACCGGTCGGGGCATCTTTCGCACGGCCGCATCAAACGCCTTGTCGGCCGCCTGAAGGTAGCGCTCGAGTTGAGCGGCTGAGAGATCAAGCGCCTGGCCGACGGTATCGAAACCGTGGGCCTTGCCATCCTCAGGGAGCAGTTCGGCGAGCGGAGTCTCGATCCCGAGCAGATCGTGCAAGGTATGCTCATATTCGAGGCGATTGAGCCGTCGCAACACCGTCGCCCGGCTGTCCTTCTCCGCAACAGTCAGGTCCCGGGCCAACTCCTTGAGAAACGCGGCCTTCTCAGCCGCACCGGGCTTGCGTTTGCCCGGCGGCATCTCGCCCTTGGCGACGCGATCGTGAAGGCGAATCCATCGGGCGATTTCCGCCGCCTCCTTGCCCTGGAACGCGACGCTCAGGTCCAGTCCGCCCTTCTTGTTGTCGGCGTTGTGGCAATCCAGACAGTGCGTCTCCAGGAACGCCTGCCGAGGCTTGGCGGTCTCTTCAGCACGGAGCGGGGCCCCACCCATCGACAAGGCCACCATCCCGGCGAGGACGAGGCCTCGTAGAACGTGCGATGCGTTCACTTCTTCTCCCCCGACTTCAGGTACGTTTGCGCCTCGGCACTGGCCCACTTTAACACACCACGGGCGTTGGGAGTCGCCAGAATCTCGGCCGGTGTCGAGGTTTCGATCTTGAGCCGCGGCAACGCTTTTTGCAAGCGGGCGACATCGGCCGGCAGCACGAGCGAATGCTTGAGCGACAGCGATTCCAGCGGTTGCTTCGCCTCGGCCAGATG
>ERZ1066117.1629-NODE-1629-length-10646-cov-6.999150_pt1 | contig 10646 bp, 5 predicted proteins | sample MGYA00382764_ERZ1066117 | MGnify/ENA primary metagenome ERZ1066117 (study PRJEB33369, sample SAMEA5778347) | biofilm metagenome | biome: Industrial cooling water; feature: Water cooling tower basin; material: Biofilm | place: United Arab Emirates | collected...
GTCCACGGCGAAGACGCTGATGCCGGCGTCGCTGGCCAGCAGCGAGTTCGACAGCAGCACGCTGTTGCCCGCCATCGTCATGGGGCCGCCGCTGCTGAGGCTGCTGAACTCCAGCTTCAGGCCCGCGCCGCCGGCGCCGCCGCCGTTGGCGCGCAGCTCCAGCGGCGAGGTGTCGCTGAGCTGCGGCCCGATCAGCCGCGCGTGGAACAGCTGCAGCCCGGTGCCCGTGCCGCCCGTGGCCGCGTCGAGCTCGACCGCGCCGTCCAGCCGCAGCTGGCGCGCCAGCGCGGCGCTCACGAGCACGCCGCCCGAGCCGGCGGCGCTGCCGCGCAGCACCAGCCCGCTGCCGCTGCCGGCCTGGCCGTTGATGAGCGCGTCGGCGCCCTCGATGCTGAGCCGCGTCTCGTTGCCGCTGCCCACGGCGCCGCCCTCGATGACGAGGCCGATGCCGTCGCCGAGCTTGCGGCCCGTGAGCTCCAGGCGCGAGCCGGCGTCGTTGGTCGGGTCCAGCAGCTGCAGCGTCGAGCGCTCGCCGATGACGAGACCCTGCGCCGTGGGCGGGAAGTTGCCCGCGCTCTCGCCCGTGAGCGCCAGCACCCGCGTGGCGCGCAGCGTGCTCTCGTCGTGGCGCAGGCCCTGGGCGTAGTCGCTGCGGCCGGCCAGCTCGATGCGCGCGGCGTCGAGCACGCTGCGGAACAGCACGATGCCGGGCCGGTCGAAGCCCGAGGCGCCGATGGCGCCACCACCGACGATGCGGCCGCCGCCGGCGTCGATGACGCTGTCGCGGATGGACAGCGCCGCCTCGGTGTCGGAGCTGTCGCTCTCGAGCCAGAAACCCGCCGTGGCGGTGGCGCCGAGCAGCGGCGAGGTCACGGTGCGCAGGTCGCCGAAGCGCACGTCGCCGCCGCGTGTCTCGATGATGGTGTTGCTGATCGCCAGGCCCGAGGGCGAAGGGCCCGGTGTCGCGAAGTCCAGCGCCAGCGGCCCGGCGGTGCTGCTGAACACGCTGTTCTCGACCACCAGGCCCGGCGCCGCCAGGCTCAGCGCGCCGCCCGCGCCGCTGACGAACACCTCGTTGAGGTTGAGGGCGCCCGCCGCCGACAGCGTGAGCGTGCCGGCCGCGGGCGGCACGATGTCCACGCCCGTGGCCACCAGGTTGGCGCCCGCGTCCGCCGCCGCCAGCGACGACGCGCCCGTGGCCGCGGCCAGGTCCAGCAGCGGCCCTGCGGCGCCCAGCTGGTTGTCGAGCAGCAGCCCCGTGCCGCCGAAGGCCGAGCGGCCGCTGGCATTCAGCGCGCCGCCGACCACGGTGAGCGTCGTGCCGCGCCCGGGCGTGTCGGTGTCCACGTCCCAGGACACCAGGGCCAGGCCCTCGCGCGCGCCGCCGCGGCCGTCCAGCACCACGCTGCCGGCGCCTGTGCCGGCCAGGCGCACGCGCGCGCCGCTCTCGATGGCGCCACCGGCGTCTCCCGCGGCCTGCACCAGCAGGAACGTGGTGGCCACGACCTCGGTGTTCTGGCCGCCGACGATGACGCCGATGCGGTCGAGGTCCACCGCGTCGGGCGCCGGGCTGTGGCCGATGAGCTCCACGCGCGCGGCGCTCAGGCGCATGAGGCCGCCGCTGTCGGACGACAGCACGACGCCGTCGCGCGCGTCGAGCGCGCCTTCGCCCACGGCGCGGAAGGTGCCGGCGCCGAGCTCGATGACGCTGGACTCCACGCGCACGGCGTCGAGCCCGCCGCCCAGCGCGGTGCTGCTGCCGCCGGTGGCGCTGCTGTAGGCGCGCGCCGGCCGGAACGTGGCCGTGGTGAGGCCGCCGCCGGGCAGCGGCAGCGCGCGCTCCACGCTGCCGCCCAGCGTCAGGTTGCCGCCGGCGGTGGTGATGCTGCTGTTGGCGATGGAGACGACGCCAAAGGCGTCGTTGCCCGCGGCGCGGAAGTCCAGGTTGAGCGGCGCGCCGGTGCTGGTGAGGCTGCTGTCGCGCACGACGATGTCGCGCGTGGCGTTGAGCGTCAGGCTCACGCCCGTGGGCGGCGCCACCAGCAGGTTGGCGCCCACCATGAGGATGTCGCCGGCCTCGGTGCCCCCCGTCAGCGCCGTGGTCAGCGTGACCGAGGTGCCCGCGTTCAGCGCCGCGGCGATGGTGGCCGTGGTGATGACGGCGCCGTCGCCCGTGGTGCCGAAGCTCGGGCCGCCGGTGATGGCGGTGTCGGGGCCGGTGTCGCTGATCGTGAGGTTGTTGGGGTCGATCAGCCAGGTGCCGGCGCGGCCGCCGCGGCTGGCCACGTCGATGCCCGCGGGGCGCGCGTCGAGCCAGCCGCCCGAGGTCTCGATGAAGCCGCCGTCGCCCGCGGCCGCGCCGCCGCGCGCACTGAAGCGGCCATAGGCGCGCGTGGCCTCGTCGGACCAGACGATGAGCGAGCCGCCCGCGCCGGCCGCCCCGGCGGCGTCGGCGCGCAGCGTGGCCTGGGGGCCGATGTAGACGGCGCGCGCGTTGTCCACGCTGCGGTCCTGACCCATGAGGCCGCCGCCCACGCGCACCGCGCCGCCGCCGGCGTCGCCCGAGGCGTCGACGAGCGCGTCGCCCACCAGCCCGACCTGGGCGCCGAGCAGGTCGATGGCGCCGCCGCGGCTGCCCGCGGCCGCGCCGGCGGCCTGCGTGGTGCTGCCCGCGGCCAGCATCAGCGTGTCGGCGGCCTTCAGCACGATGCGGCCCTGGGCATCGAGGCCCACCGTGTCGGCGCGCACCAGGCCCTGCTGGTTGACGACCGCGGCGTAGACGTCGACCACGCCGCCGTCGGCCGCGGCGCGGCCCAGGTTCAGCACCTCGCCCGCGGGCACCACGGCGGCCAGGTGCGGCAGCGCGCTGTCCACCAGCGTGGCCGTGCGCGCGCCGCCGAGGTGCAGCGCACCGCCGGGCGCGTCGAGCGTGCCGGTGTTGTGCACGTTCTCGCCCAGCAGCACCAGGTGGCCGCCGTGCGCCGTGCGGATGGCGCCCTCGTTGCGCACCGTGGCGCCGGCCGCGCCCTCGGCGAAGCTGAAGCGGCCGCTGCGCAGGCCGTCGAGGAAGGCGTGGTCGTCCAGGCGCAGCGTGCTGGCCACGAGGCCGGCCACGTCCACGCGCGCGCCGGCGCCGAAGAGCACGCCCTGCGGGTTGAGCAGCCAGACCTGGCCGTTGCTCGTGAGCGAGCCCAGGATGCGGCTGGGGTCGCTGCCGGTCACGCGGTTGAGCACCTTGCTCGCGGCGTCGGCCTGCTGGAAGTGCACGCCGGCCTGCGCGCCGATGTCGAAGCTGCGCCAGTCGAGGATGGCGCCGGCGGTGTTGCGCACCGTCATCTGCGCCGCCGTGCCCTTGAGCACCGTGGCCACCTCGGCCTGGCCGTGCACGACGGTCAGCCCCGTGGGCATCGTGGTCGGCGCCGGGCCGGCCGCCTGCAGGGGCTGCGCCATCAGGCCCAGGGCGGAGGCGGCGGCCAGCGAGACGGGGCGCCACACGGGGCGCAGGCGGGGGGCGACACGGCGGGCGGGGTTCTTCACGGCGGGGCTTCCGGTGGGCGGCGGGGCGCGGGTGGGGCGCGGTCGCGTGGGCTCAGTGGTTCAGCAGCAGGGCCAGGTGGGCGCGCACGTCGCCCTGCGCGGTGGTGGTGGCGGTGCTGAAGGCGCGCGCCACGTCGAGCCGCAGCTGCCAGGGGCCGCGCGCGGCGCGAAGGCCCAGGCCCAGGCTGCCCATGCGGCAGTCGCTGCGGCCGGCCAGGCAGGCGGCCTCGCCCTGGTTGGCCACGTAGCCGGCGTCGGCGAACAGCAGCAGGCGCAGGTCGCCGCCGCGCAGCACGGCCAGGGCCGGCCAGCGGGCGGCCAGGTTGGGGGTCTGCGCCTCCAGGCTGACCGAGACGCCGCTGTCGCCGGCGAGCTCGCGCTCCTCGAAGCCGCGCACGCTCTGCGCGCCGCCGATGCCGAACAGCTCGCCCGGGATCAGCGGCTGGCCGGCCTGCTGCAGCGCCACGCGCGCGCCCAGCGAACCCCACTCGCCCACCGGCACGGCCAGCTGTCCGTTGGCGCGCCACAGCGCGTAGCGCGGCTTGCTGCCGGCGCGCACGGCCTCGAAGTCGGCCGCCTCGCCGTGGCGGCCGCCGGCCGCGAGGTTGGCGTGCAGGCCCAGGCTCAGGCCCCAGCGCCACTCGCCGCTGGCCTGCGCGGTGTAGAGCAGCGACAGCGGCTGCGCCGACACGCTGGCCCCGGCCGAGCCGCAGGCGCCGTCGGGCAGGCCGGCGATGCGGCACTCGTTGTCGTACTCGCGCAGCTCCAGGCCCACGATGAGCCGCTGGTCGACGTTGCCCTGGCGCGGCAGGTACCAGCCCAGGCGCGCGCCGGCGATGCCGCCCTGGCCCGAGAAGCTCAGGTCGCCCGCCGCCGTGTCCACGGTGCCGGCGTCGACGTTGCTGTAGGCGCCGTACAGGTCGAGCGCCAGGCCCTGGGCGTAGAAGGGCACGCGGTAGCTGCCCGACAGCACGGCCACGGCGTCGGCGTTCTCGGGCGCGGTCTGCAGCTCGAGCGCGCCGATGTGGTCGCGGCCCAGCAGGTTGGCGTGGCTCAGGCCCACGGCCGCGCGCCAGCGGCCGATGCTGCGGCCGCCGGTGTTGTCGACGCGGCCGGTGACGCGCAGCACCTCGGCCTCCTGCACCGTGACCTTGGCCAGCACCTCGCCGGGCTGGGCCCCGGGCTGCAGCAGCACCTGCGTGCTCTTGGCCGGGTTCTCGTTGGCCATCTGGATCTGGGCGTCGATGCGCCGCACCTCGGGCGTGCGGCCCTCCTGCAGCGACGGCAAACTGGCGCGCACGTTCGCGGCGCTGAAGGCGCGGTGGCCGCTCAGCTCCACGCGCGCCAGCCGGCCCTCGACGACACGGATGCGCACCACGCCGGCGTCCAGCGCCTGCTCGGGCAGGAAGGCCACCACGCCGCCGTAGCCGGCGTCGCGGTACAGCGCCTGCACGGCGGCGGCGGCCTCGCGCAGGCGGGCGATGGTGACGCGGCCGGTGTGCGGCGCCGTGGCGGCGTCGAGCGCCGCCTGCGGCAGCAGGGTGTTGCCCTGCACCTCGTAGCGCTGCACCGACAGCGCCTGGGGCAGCGGCACGGCCGCGGGGCTCTGCGCCCGGCCGGGGCCGGGCATCAGCCCGCCCAGCAGCGCCGCGCACACGAGCACGACCCCCGATGCCAGCGGCCGTGGCCGCCCCTGCACGTTCCCCCACATGGGCTGTTCTCCTGGCCCGACGTCCGCGGGCTGCATGGCGGGGCGGCGCATCAGGGATGCAACCGCCGCCGGTGATGACCCGGTTCTACCAAAGGCCTTTGCCGCCGCGCAGGCGGTCTTCCACAGGGTTGAGGGGGCGGGTGAGCCCGCGGGTGCGGCCCGGGCCGCGGCCGGCTCAGGCGGCGGCGGGCAGCACGCCCAGCGCCCCCAGCAGCGCCAGCCAGCCCGCGGCCGTGGCCACGAAGGCCACGGTGGAGACGACGATGGCCGCCGTGGCCTCGGCCTCCTGCACGCGGTAGCGCTGCGCGAAGATGAGCGCGTTGCTGCCCACGGGCAGGGCCGCGAGCATCACGATCACGGCCAGCGGCAGGCCGTCCAGGCCGAACACGAAGCGCCCGGCCAGCAGCACCAGGGCCGGCGCCACCAGCAGCTTCAGCAGCACGAGGCCGAGCGCGCCGCGCCAGTGCGCCTTGAGCCCGTGGGCCGCCAGCGACAGGCCGATCAGCACCAGGCACAGCGGCACCACGGCGCTGGCCAGCAGCGCCAGCACCTCGTCGACCACGGGGTGCAGGCCCAGGCCCGTGAGGTTCCAGGCCAGCCCGGCCAGGATGGGCAGCACCACGGGGTGCACCACGGTCTGGCGCGCGGTCTGCGCGAGCGTGCGCGCCAGGCCGCCGGCGCCACCCTGGCGGGCGTGCTCGCGCGCCCGCCCAAGCTCGGCCAGCGCGGTGGCCACGCTCAGCAGCACCAGGGCGTGCAGGCTCACGAGCGCGATGTGCAGCGCCAGGCCGGCCTCGCCGAACAGCGCCGCCGCCATGGGGATGCCCAGCTGCACCGAGTTGGCGAAGGTGGCCGTCACGGCGCGCGTGGCCGTCACGGCGGGCTCGCCGCGCCGGCGCCGCGCCACGGCCGCGTGCACGGCCAGCAGCAGCAACGTCACCGGCACGAAGAAGGCCGCGAGCAGCGGCACGGGCAGGCTGGCCAGGTCCAGCCGCACCGTGGTGCGGAACAGCAGCGCCGGCACGAAGACCATGAAGGCGGCGTCCGAGAGCACGCGCGCCGCGGCCACGCGGTCGACGCCGGCCGAGCCCAGCCAGTTCAGGCGCCCGGCCAGCCAGCCCAGCGCCACCGTGGCCAGGATGGCCAGCAGCTTGAAGGCGATGGCCGTGCTCACGGCCGCGCGGGCCTCACCCCCTCAGGCGGCGCTCAGGCCTTGGCGGCCTTCTTGGCCGGGGCCTTCTTGGCCGCGGCGCCCGGCTTGCGCTCGGGCCGCGGCTCGAACTCGAAGCCCACCTTGCCCTCCTTGGCGTCCCACACGAGGAAGGCCTTGAAGGCGCGGCGCGTCTTGTTCGACACGAAGCCCTGCAGCAGCGAGGTCTTGCCGGTGCTCAGCAGCTTGCCGAACTCCTCGTGCGACACCGGCTGCTGCAGGATGATCTTGCCGCTCTTGAAGTCGCAGGTCACGTGCGCGCCCACGGCGTGCTCGCAGACGTAGTTGCTGCCGTGCTCGTAGACGTGGCCCTTGCACTTGGGGCAGGCGCCCAGGCTCTGCTGGCCGGAGAAGTCCACGGGCTCGCCGTCGGCCTGGCCCTGCGCCGCGTCGTCGCCGAAGTCGAACTCCAGCTTCCAGTTGGCGATCTCGTCGTCGCGCACGAGCTTGAGCTCGGCCGTGAAGGGCCAGCCCGCCTTGCTGCGGAAGCCCTCCAGCGGGCCGATCTTCCGGTCGCGGATGAAGGCCTCGGCCTCGGCGATCTCGAAGGCCCGGCCGGCCGGGATCTTGGTGATGCTGAAGCCGCAGCCTTCCTCCGCCCCGCCGGCGCCCGCGCAGGCGAAGCGGCGGTAGTTCTCCTTGACCACGCCGCCGCAGTTGGGGCACGGCACCGCGAGCGTGGCGTAGTCGCCGGGGATGGTGTCGCGGTCGTACTCCTTGGCCTTGCGCACGATCCGCTCGGCCATCTTGGCGATCTCGGCCATGAAGGCGTCGCGGCTCAGGCGCCCGTGCTCCATCTCGGCCAGCTGGTGCTCCCACTGGCCGGTGAGCTCGGGCTTGGTCAGGTCCTCGATGGCCAGGCCGCGCAGCAGCGTCATGAGCTGGAAGGCCTTGGCCGTGGGCACGAGCTCGCGGCCGTCGCGCAGCATGTACTTCTCGTTGATCAGGCCCTCGATGGTGGCGGCGCGCGTGGCCGGGGTGCCCAGGCCCTTCTCCTTCATGGCGTCGCGCAGCTCCTCGTCGTCGATGAGCTTGCCGGCGCTCTCCATGGCGCTCAGCAGCGTGGCCTCGGTGTAGCGCGCGGGCGGGCGCGTCTTCTGCGCCAGCACCTCGACGCTCTCCGTGCGCACGAGCTCGCCCGGCGCCACGGCCACGAGGTTGGCGTCGTCGTCCTGCGCCTCCTTGCCGTACACCGCCAGCCAGCCGGGGTTGACGAGCACCTTGCCGTTGGTCTGGAAGCGGTGCTCCGCCGCGCCCACCTTCACGGTGCTGGTGCGCGTGGTGACCATGAACTCCGCACTCGGGTAGAACACCGCGATGAAGCGCTTGACCACCATGTCGTAGAGCTTGAGCTCGATCTCGGTGAGCGACTTCGGCGCCTGCAGCGTGGGGATGATGGCGAAGTGGTCCGACACCTTGGTGTTGTCGAACACGCGCTTGACCGGCTTCACGTAGCCGTCGTTGAGGCTCTTGCGCGCGTGGCCGCTCAGCTCGCGCAGCGGGCCCGGCAGGTCCTCGTCCGCCAGCATCTCCAGCGTCTTCTTCACCGTGCCCACGTAGTCCTCGGGCAGGGCACGGCTGTCGGTTCGCGGGTAGGTGAGCACCTTGTGCTTCTCGTACAGCGCCTGCGCGATGCTCAGCGTGGTCTTGGCGCTGAAGCCGAAGCGCGAGTTGGCCTCGCGCTGCAGCGTCGTCAGGTCGTACAGCAGCGGGCTGGCCTGCGTGCTGGGCTTGGCCTCGTCCACCACGCTGGCGGGTTGGCCGCGCACGGCCTGCTCGATGGCGCGGGCGTCGGCCTCGTTCCAGAGGCGGTCGGCGCGCGCGTCCGCGTCGTCGCCCTTCTTGAACTTCGGGTCGAACCACTTGCCCTCGTACTGGCCGGCGGTGGCGTCGAAGCTGGCCTTCACCTCCCAGTAGGGGCGGCTCACGTGCTTGCGGATCTTTTCCTCGCGCTCGACCACGATGCTCAGCGTGGGCGTCTGCACGCGGCCCACGGTGGTGAGGAAGAAGCCGCCGTCGCGCGAGTTGAAGGCCGTCATGGCGCGCGTGCCGTTGATGCCCACGAGCCAGTCGGCTTCACTGCGGCTGCGCGCGGCGTCGGCCAGGCCCAGCATCTGCGAATCGCTGCGCAGCTTGTCGAAGCCCTCGCGGATGGCCTGCGGCGTCATGCTCTGCAGCCACAGGCGGCTGATGGGCTTGCCGTGCGGCTTGTCGCCGAAGGCGTACTGCAGGATGAGGCGGAAGATCAGCTCGCCCTCGCGGCCCGCGTCGCAGGCGTTGATGATGGCGCCGACGTCCTTGCGCTTGACGAGCTTGACCACGGCGTTGAGCCGCGTCTTGGCCTTGTCGATGGGCGCCACGTCGAAGTGCGGCGGCACCACGGGCAGGTTGGCGAAGCTCCACTTGCCGCGCTTGACGTCGTAGTCGTCGGGGGCCTTGATCTCCACCAGGTGGCCCACGGCGCTCGTGACGACCCAGCGGTCGTTCTCGAAGTGGTCGGCGTGCTTCTCGAACTTGCCGTCGGCGTTGCCGAGGGCTCGAACGATGTCCTGGGCCACGCTGGGCTTCTCGGCAATGATGATGGTCTTGGTCATGGTCGTGTCGTGTTCTGGTGGCGGCGCCCGCTCCCTACAATGCGCCGCCCTCGCGCACGTGTGTACACGCGCGCACCCGCATGATTTCAATGTACCGAATGAAGAAGACCCCGCAAGAGCGTTCCGCGCAGAAGGCCGATTCAAGCCGGGCCGTTCCCCCCCGGGGCCGCCGCATCCAGGTGCGCCGCAGCGGCGTGCACGGCAAGGGCGTGTTCGCGCTGCAGCCCATCCGCGCCGGCCAGCGCATCATCGAGTACACGGGCGAGACCATCACCTGGCCCGAGGCGCTGCGCCGCCACCCGCACGACCCCACGGACCCGCACCACACCTTCTACTTCAGCCTCGACGACGGCAGCCACGTCATCGACGCCAAGTTCGGCGGCAACGCCGCGCGCTGGATCAACCACGCCTGCGAGCCCAACTGCAAGGCCGAGGAGACCGACGAGGGCCGGGTGTTCATCCACGCGCTGCGCGACCTCTCGCCGGGCGAGGAACTGTTCTACGACTACGGCCTCGTGATCGACGAACGTTACACGCCGAAGCTCAAGAAACAGTACGAGTGCCGCTGCGGCAGCCCGCGCTGCCGGCGCACGATGCTCGCACCCAAGCGCTGAAGCCGCCCATGGACCGGCCCGCCCTCCCGCCGCCGCACCTGGCCTGGGGCGCCGACGCGCTCTGGCAGGCGCTGCAGCCGGTGCTGCCGGGCGTGAGCATGGAGGTGGTCTCGCGGGTCGACAGCACCAACACGCGGCTGCTCGACCTGGCGCGCGCCGCCGGCGGCGACCTGCAGGCGCCGATCACGCGGCCGGGCGAGCTCGACGCGCAGGCCGCCGGCCCGCGCGAGCGCACGCCGCTGGGCCGGCGCGCCGCCGACCTGTCGCCCTGCCTGCTGGTGGCCGAGGAGCAGACCGCCGGCCGCGGCCGCCTGGGGCGCGACTGGGTCAGCCAGCCGGGGCGCTCGCTCACCTTCTCGCTGGCCCTGCCGCTGGCGCCGGCGCAGTGGGGCGGCCTGTCGCTGGCCGTGGGCGTGGCCCTGGCCGAGGCGCTGGAGCCCGCGCCCGCCGCCCCGCCGCGCCTGGGCCTGAAGTGGCCCAACGACCTCTGGCTGCGCGACGAGGCCGCGACGGCCGGCGGGCGCAAGCTGGGCGGCATCCTCATCGAGACCGTGGCCGTGGGCAGCCGCCGCATGGCCGTGATCGGCGTCGGCCTGAACGTGCTGCCGCTGCCGGCCCCCGCCGCGCCGATGGCCGGGCCCGCCCTGGCGCATGGCCATGCCTGCCTGCAGGAGCTGGACGCCGGCGCCAGCGCGCCCGCGGCCCTGGCCGCCGTGGCCGTGCCGCTGGCGCGGGCCGTGCGGCGCTTCGAGGCCGAGGGCCTGGGGCCCTTCCTGCCCGGCTTCGCCGCGCGCGACCTGCTGCGCGGCCGCGCCGTGCGCATCAGCGGCGGCGTGCCGCTGGAAGGCGTGGCCGACGGCATCGACGCCCAGGGCACGCTGCGCGTGCAGCCGGCCGACGGCGGCGCCTGCCAGCTCGTGGGCAGCGGCGAGGCCAGCGTGCGGCTGGCCACCTGACGCCCATGTTGCGGGCCCTGGTGC
>ERZ1066117.1631-NODE-1631-length-10638-cov-31.633091_pt1 | contig 10638 bp, 8 predicted proteins | sample MGYA00382764_ERZ1066117 | MGnify/ENA primary metagenome ERZ1066117 (study PRJEB33369, sample SAMEA5778347) | biofilm metagenome | biome: Industrial cooling water; feature: Water cooling tower basin; material: Biofilm | place: United Arab Emirates | collected...
CGTGATTTCCACCCGCCCCTTGCGGTGCCGCTTACACCGTTCTTCTGACACTCCCTCTGCATCAGTGGCACGGGCAACCGAAGGTCCTTCGAACCCTCCTTGCCAGCAGCTAACCCGCCGCTACGCCGCCCCCTGCGCCGCCACGCTGGCGGCATGACCGAGACTCCCCCGACTCCCTCTGCCGCGGCCACGACGCCGCCGGCGCCCCAGTTCCGCCTGATCCGCGCCGGCCTGCCCGAGCTGCTCGGCACGCTGATCACCTACGCCGTCCCGGCGACGCAGCACCTCGACGAGGCGATCCGCCAGCGGGTCGAGGCGGCGCAGCTGACGCCGAACGACGCCGTGCGCGACACGCCGCACTTCGACACGATCGAGGAGTGGTGCAAGCAGCACCCGACCGACGCCGCGCGCGTCGTGCTGTGCGCGGTCTACCTGGCCAGCGGCCGGTTCGCGGTGCAGGACATGCTGGCGCCCGAGCCGGCGCCGAACCCGACTCTGGACGCCGCCGCCACGGTCGCGGCGGAGGCCTCCGTCGCGGCGCCCGTCTCCGCGGAGCCGGACGGCAGCTGATGGCCTCGCGCCGGGGCAAGAAGAACATGACACCAGAGCAGGAGCGAACGCTCCTGCAGATGGTGCTGTTCGGCTTGTACCCGGCGCAGGCTGCGCGCAAGCTGGGGCTGGCGCCGTCCGCTGTCTCCATGCGGAAGTCGCGCGACTCGGCGTTCCGCGAAGCGCTTGAGGCGGCAGAGGCCGGCTACGAGTTCGGGCTGATCGCCGGCATCCGCAAGGCAGCGGAGGGCAAGGACGGCGACTGGAAGGCCCTCGCCTGGCTGGCCGAGAGGCGGTTCCCCGAGCGCTGGTCGAAGCCCGAGACCCGCGCGCAGCTGACCGCGGTCAACGTCGACACGACCGAACTGGCGCGCGCGATCACCGCCGGCCTCGCGCTCGTTGCCGCCCGGCACGCCAACTGGGACGAACCGGACCAGGACGGCGACGACGAGCCGGGCAGCGGCACCGGCCCGCCAGAGGCGCCGCGGGCGGGCGTCTCGCGCTCGTGAAGCCGGTCACCGTCCTCGACGACGGCGGCCTCGACCTCGGCGTGTTCGCCAACGCGCCGCGGATGAAGATGCACCGCCAGCGCCGGCGCTACCTGCGCTCGCGGAAGCGCTACGGGATCATCGCCGGCGGCCGCCGCAGCGGGAAAACGGTCGAGGCGAGGCACCGGCTGATCTACGGGTCGAAGCACCTCGGCGGCATCCACCACGGCTGCCTCACGCCGCCTACGGACGTCGCCGACCCGACGTTCGCCTACTGCGCGCCAACGCGCGACCAGGCGAAGCGCATCATCTGGGAGAAGCTGAAGGCCGAGATCCCGAAGTGGGCGATCCGGAAGGTCTCGGAGACCGAGCTCAGCATCACGTTCATCACCGGCGCGAAGCTCTACGTCGTCGGCATGGACCAGCCGCAGCGCATCGAGGGCATCCCGCTCGATGGCGTCGTGCTCGACGAGCTGGCCGACATGAAGCCGACGGCCTGGACGTCGTCGATCCGCCCTGCGCTGTCGACGCCGGGCCGGCCGCCTGGCTGGGCGCTCTTCATCGGGCGCCCGCGAGGCAAGAACCACTTCTGGAAGCTCGTGCAGGACGCGCGGAAGCCGGACAACGCCGCCGACTGGGACGTGTTCACGCCGTGGCCGTCGTGGGTGGTCATGGACCCGGCGGAGGTGGCGGCCGCGCGGCGCGACCTCGACCCGCGGTCGTTCCGGCAGGAGTATGGCGGCGAGTTCCTCGACGACGCCGGCCGCGCCTACTACCAGTTCGGACCCTGGAACCTGCGGCAGGTCGCCTACAACCCGCAGCGCGCGCTGCTGCTGTCGTTCGACTTCAACGTGTCGCCGGGCGTCGCCGTCGTGGCGCAGGACTTCGACGTCGAGGTCGACGTGGTCGCATGCCACCGGTGCGCGGCGCCGATGCCCGGGCGCTCGGGCCGGCCGTGCCGAATCTGCGGGGTGCCGCAGGCCTTCGAGGTCGTGACGGCAGTCATCGGCGAGGTCTGGATCGAGGACGACAGCAACACCCGGCGCGTGTGCGAGCGCATCCTCGAGCTGTGGGGCGGCGTGCACCACGGCAAGGTGCTGTGCTACGGCGACCCGACCGGCGGCGCCCGGAAGACCAGCTCGGAGCGCTCAGACTGGCAGACGATCGAGGACTACCTCGGGCGCCGGTGGGGGAACCTCGAGGTCGATCTGGCGAGCGACCACCCGTCGCCGCGGGACCGCGTCGTCGTGACGAACAGCCGTTTGAAGAACGCCGCCGACGTGGTCCGGGTCTACGTGGACCCGGCGAAGGCGCCGCACCTGGTCGAGGACCTCGAGCTGACGCAGCTGGACGACAACGGCGAGTTGGACGAGGGACCGGAACGGAAGCGCACGCACATCAGCGACGCCCTGGCCTACCTGCTGTTCCAGCGGTGTGGGTCGCCGGTGCTGGGGCGGCGGGGCGTCAGCAGCCGGGCGATGTAGGAATTCGATCAGGAGAGCGCGCTAGCTCGGCTATAATGGAGTGAACCAATGGGGTCCTTCGGGGCCGCCAGGAGCGGATCGTCCGCTCCGTGAACTGGGGCGGTGGTTCCGTCTCACGCAGAACGACGCCACCTACGGCCGGGTCAAGGGGCGAGGAAGACTCAGGACCACGGAAAGGAGGGTCCAATGCAAATCCGCATTGAGATCCGTTGCTTCGGCTACGTGATCAACTTCGAGCTTTCGAAGTAACCCACCTGGGGGCCTTGGCTGACGAAGCCAGGGCCCCTTTTCATTCGGCGAACCCAAGCCACTCGCCGTGGCCGAAGGTCACTCTCCGTGGGTGGACCCGAACACCGTCACCCAGACCTTCGACCTGACCTCCGCAGTCTCGGCTCTCCCCGCCGAGAACGACATCGGCAAGGACTCGCCCCGCCCAGACCTCGCGCGCCCCGAGCTCGCCGAGATGCGCGAGGCGGCGAAGCTCCCCGACGCGCTGCTCGGCGGCAACCGCCGCATGCGGCGTGAGTCGGACGAGTGGCTGCCGAAGGAGGAAGAGGAGAGCGAGACCAACTACCGGATCCGGGTCGGCCGCTCGACCTGCTTCCCGTTCTACCGCGACACGCTGCTCGACCTGGCGGCCCGCCCGTTCGGGCGCGACATCACGTGGGAGAGGGAGCCGGGCGACGGCAACCCGGGCTTCGCCGAGTTCCTGCGCGACGTCGACGGCACCGGCAAGACGCTGACCGTGTTCGGGAAGGACACGTTGTTCCACGGCATGCACCGCGGCATGACGCACGTGCTGGTCGACGCCAGCAGCAAGAGCGGCGCGACGCGCGAGACCACCGACGGCCGCCGCGTCTACGCCCAGCGCATCGACGCACTGTCGATGCTCGACATCCGCGACACCGCCGACGAGACCGGCCGGAAGCGCGTCACCTACTGTCGGTTCGTGATGCGGAAGACGCTCGACCCGGACGCGTTCGCGCCGAAGCACGAGGTCGTGATCGTCGAGCTGCAGAAGAAGCTCGGCGAGGAGGACGGCTGGAAGCTCGAGTGGCGGTTCGACCCGAAGGGCCGCAAGTGGGTTGCCGGCGCCAAGGTCGCCTACAACCCGGGCAAGAACGGCATCCCGCTGTTCACCCTGTTCACGCAGCAGACCGGGCACTACGCCGCCGAGCCGCTGCTCGAGGACTTGGCGTGGGTGAACCTGGCGCACTTCCAGTCGCGCAGCGACCACGCGCACGTGATGCGCATCGCGCGCCTGATCACGCTGGTGACGCTGGGCTTCCCCGACCCGGAAAGCGCGTCGCCGCTGGAGGCGAAGCGGCACGACAAGATCGTGCTCGGCCCGCTGTCCCGCGTGAACTCGGCCCGCACCCCCAAGGACGTCTCCGTGTCGTTCCTGGAGCCGAACGGCAAGTCGATCGAGCTGTCGTTCCAGGACATGGAGCAGTTGGCTGCAGAGTGCGAGCGCCTTGGGGCAAGGCACCGGATCAGCAAGACCGGCAACGTGACGGCGCGTGCCGTGGCGAGCGACGACGCCAAGTCGACGAACAACCTGCAGACGTTCTGCGGGCGCCTCGAGGTGCTGCTGCGCCAGGTGTGCGAGGCCGCGGCCGAGTGGCTGTCGATGGGCGAGCTGCCGGCGGACGTGCAGCCGAAGGTCAACCGCGAGTTCGCCAACGACGTCACGCCCGAGAACGGCGCCCGCGCGCTGCAGGCGCTGTCGCAGTACCTGTCGCCGAAGCAGGTGACGATCGAGGCGGTCCGGCACCGAATCCTGCGGCCCGACTTCCCGGTCGAGGACAACCTGAAGGAGCTGCAGGACTGGGCAAAGCAGAACGCCGGGCTCGACGCGGCGATCGCGGAGGCGGCGGGCGGCGGGCCGGACCCGGCGGGCGGCGGCGACGGCGCGGCCGAGGGTGAGGGCGAGGCCGCGTGACCAGCTCCGCCATCCCGCGCCGCCGCGGCGGCGGTCCCTCGAACCGCTCCCGCGCCGAACTGCAGGCCGAGTGGGAGAACCGCGAACTGATGCACGCCGTGCTGAAGGCGCAGTTCGGCAACGGCGCGGCGATCCGCGTCGGCGCAGTGTTCGAGCGCCACGTCCTGCAGGACGTCGCAGACGAGGTCGCGCGGCGCATCGTCAACATCCCGCGCGGCCGCCAGTTCATGGAGCACCGGCGCGCCCGGTTCTTGGTCGACGCGGTGAAGCAGATTGTGCGCGAGGGCTCCGAACGCGCGAAGACCAAGCTGCTCGAAGAGGCAAAGGCCCTCGCCGGCCTCGAGGTGCGGTTCCTGCGGAAGGCCGGCAAGGACATCCTCGGGGCGCAGTTCCGCACCGCGGCGCCGTCGCTGGTCGAGGCGGCGATTACGCGGCAGCCGATGCTGGGCCGGCCGTTCGGCGAGTGGTTCTCGGACTGGGTGCCGAAGGCGACCGAGGCCCGCATCGTGTCGCGCGTGCGCGCGGGCATGGTCGCCGGCGAGGCGGCGCCGCAGATCGTGCGCAGCCTGCAGGGAACTCGGGCGCTGCATTACACCGACGGCGTGATGGCGCAGTCGCGCCGCGGCGTCGCGATGCTGACGCGCACCACGATGACGCACACGTCGTCGGTGGCGCGCGACCTGACGTTCGAACGGAACACCGACGTCGTCGAGAAGGTGCGCTGGATCGCGACGCTGGACCTACGCACCACGCCGCTGTGCGCCAGCCTCGACGGCAAGACGTGGTCGCCGGACGAGCCACACCCGTCGCCGCCGGCGCACCCGAACTGCCGCAGCACGCTGGCGCCGGCGATCGGCCCGGTGGTGGGGAAGCGCGCGGCGCTGGGCGGGCGCGTGGACGCCAAGACCGACTTCGACACCTGGCTGCGCGGGCGCTCGGTCGCCGACCAGAACCTCGTGCTTGGGAAGACCAAGGCCGAGGCCTGGCGCGAGGGCAAGCTGGCGCTGGGTGACATGGTCGACACGGCGCTCGGCCGGACGCTGTCGCTCGACGATCTGAGGGCCGCGGGCAAGCTCTGAAAAATCCGAGCGAACCCGCCCGCTTGCACTTGCAACCGTCGGTAGACCCGTTCTCGACACCGAGAACCACCCTCCCCCGACCGATTCCGACATGGCCAAGCTGAAGCTGCGCGTTCCGACTCTCGATGGGCTCCCGAAGGAGCTCCAGGCCTTCTACCGCCAGATGGAAGGCGGCGGGTTCATCCTGGACCACGATGAAGACCCGGACGGCTACGGCATCGACAAGCTGCCGGTGATCCGCGGCAAGCTGGCCGAGAAGGAGCGCGACCTCGAGCGCCTGAACGAGCGACTGAAGCTTCTGCGCAAGCCGGATGGTTCGCTCTACACGGCCGAGGAGCTGCAGGCCAACGAGGCCAAGGCGGCCCAGGTCGCGAAGGAACTGGAGATCCTGAAGGACAAGTCGAAGACCGACGAGCAGAAGCTCGCCGAGATGGTCTCGCAGGCGAAGCGCCCGCTGGAGACGGAGCTGGCCAAGTTCAAGGCCGAGCGCGAGACCTATCGCGCCCGCGTGATCCAGGCCGAGAAGGCGAAGCTGATTGCGAAGGCGAAGTCGATCCTGAAGCCACTCCCCGAGTGGGAGGACGCGATCGAAGACGCGATCGCCCGCCGTCTCGACATCCGCGAGAAGGACGGCGGCGAGTTCGAGCACGTCATCATGGAGGACGGCAGGCCGCGCATGTCGAGCCTCATGGGCAACGACGGCCCGATGAGCGTCGACGAGTTCGTGAAGTCGGGCGACTTCCGCACCAAGTACGGCAAGTACCTCGCCGGCGACGGCAAGAAGGGCGCGGACGTCGGCGGCCAGGAGCAGCCGGCCAGCGGCGAGACGCGCCGTTCGGGCGGCGCCGACATCACCCTCCCCAAGGGCTACACCCAGGCGCAGTTCGAACAGGCCTTCAAGCAGGCCAAGGAGAGCGGCGGCCAGGTCCTGTTCGCCGACCAAGGAGGCGAATCCGGTAGCTGACCGGACGACAGACAGGCGTGACGACGGGCCGGAGAGACGGCAAGTGCCGCACGCAGCTGCGAGAGGAATCCGCAGCGTGCCACGGTGCGACCGACAGGCCGGATAGACGGCAAGCCCCGGAGAGGAATCCCGGTGCGGACCGCCCAGAGGAATCGGGCGGGGTGCGAGACGAGCGAGCGCTGAACGCAGCCGCGCGAGGAATCCGCGGCGTGCCCCAGTTCCCGAGATCGACGCCAACGCGAAGCCGCGCACGAGCGCGCCGCGACACGCACACGACATCCGCAGGAACCAAGGAGGGCCACTGTGCCCAATCGTCTTCTCAACTACAGCCCGGAGTACTACGCCCGCACGGCCCTGATGTGGCTGCGCAACCGCCGCGGCATGCTGCCGCGCGTCTACCGCACGTTCGAAGAGGAGCGCCGCGAGTTCAACCTCGGCGAGACCATCCGCATCCGCAAGCCGGCGACGTTCGTGTCGCAGCAGGCGCCCAGCTCCACCGCGCAGGACATCAAGCCCGGCACGATGGAGGTCAACCTCGACATCTACCGCGAGGTGAAGATCTCGGCGTCGGACATCGAGACCGCCAAGACGGGTGACCGGCTGATCAACGAGCACATCGGCCCGATGATCGACGCGATCGCCGACGACTTCGAGGCACGACTGCTCGCGCTCGCGGCGCACGTCCCGCACACCTACGACTTCGCCAACGACACCAACGTCGGCAAGAAGTGCGCGGCCATGCGGCGCATCATGGTCGAGAACAAGGTGCCGAAGGGCTCGCGCATCGAGTACATGGCATCGCCGCTGACCATCGAGCGGGCGATCGGCGCGACCGAGTTCTCGCAGAACCAGGGCGCGGGCGACCGCGGCGTCGACACGCAGACGACCGGCGAGATCGGCCCGAAGTACGGCTTCCACTTCTTCGAGTCCACGCTGTCGCCGGTGTTCGAGGGCGACGCGATCCTCTCGATCTCGGGAACCAGGACCGTCGGCGGCACCCCGACGAAGAACACGACGACCGTGTCGCTGAACACGTCGGTGGCGCAGACCGAGACCCTGCACCGCGGCGCGGTCATCGCGATCACCGACACCACGACCGGCATCACCGAGCGCTACACGCTCACCGCGGATGCGGCCCCGACGGGCAACAACTGGGTGAACGTGCCCATCAGCCCGCGGCTGCGGCGTGACCTCGGTGCGTCGTCGACGTGGAACGTCGTCTCGACGGTTGGCCTCGTCGGCACGGTGCCGACCTACCAGGCGGACCTCGCGTTCCACCGGAACGCGTTCGCCGCGGTGACGGTGCCGCTGCCGATGTACGACGAGGGCGGCATCAAGATGTACGTCGCCTCGGACCCGGACACGGGCCTGAGCGTGCGTGCTCGCCGCTTCGCGGACGGCCACTCGGCCACGCGCTTCATCGTGCTCGACATGTGGGGCGGCGTCGCTGCCCTCGATCCGGACCTCGCGCTGCGCGTCTGCGCGCGCTGATCCGTGACGTCGCCGGCCTGGGGATGAGCTCCGGGCCGGCGGCACTCCCAACTGCTGTCTCAACCGAACCTCCAACCCCAGAACCACCGTGACCAACGATCTCGTGCAGCCCAAGCAGAACAACTTCATCCCCATGCAGGACGCGGAGGGCAACCGCTGCTTCGTGAACGCGTGGGACGTCCCGAACCGCAAGGCCGAAGGCTGGAAGGTCGTCGGCGACCTCGCGTTCCACGCCTCGTCGACGCGCGCCCCGATCGAAGCCCTCGAGGGCAAGGGCGGCCAGGCCGCCGCCGCCCCGGCCGCTCCCGTCGACCCCGCCGCCGAGCGCACCCGCGTGAAGGCGATCGCGCGCGCCGCCGACGAAGACCAGGAGGCGCTCGCCGACAAGCTGATCGCCGACGGCGTCCCCGAGGCGGACGCGTTGAAGGCGCTCGCCGCCGACCGCGCGGCGAAGAAGGCGAAGACGGCGAAGCCCGCGAAGGGCGACGCCGAGAAGCCGGCCGCGCCGCAGGCCTGATCGACCACGTGAGGCTGCTCGTCGGGGGACGGGCAGGTCTCGGTGCACGCCCCGAATGGGGCACGGCCGGCGCGGCACTCACCGCGCCGGCCACTTTTCCCCTCGCGCCCTGAGCCATGCCGAACACGCACTACTACGCCATCGTCGGGGACGCGCACGTTCGCGGCCGTCGCTTTCCGGCACCGCTGACGATCGACCGCGTCTACGGGCAGCGACTCGCCGTGGTGGCGCCGCCGTCGCCGCCGGTGCAGCTGAACACCATCGTGCGCGGATCGGTGTCCGGCTCGATGGCGCGCGTCGTGCGCATCGTCAGCCCGACCGAGTGGATCGTGGAGTCGCTGCCAGGCGCCACCGGGTTCCCGGGCTTCGCGTTCGCGCAGAACTACAACTTGGCCGGGTTCCCGCTGACCGGCGAGACGCTGAACCTCGACACGGGCGGCACCGCGGTGTTGTCATTCTTCGGCAGCTCGCAGGACATCCCGGGAGAACGCCAGTTCATCCCCCAGCACCACGATCGGTGGCTGAACGACATCGTGCCGCCGGACGGCAGCGACTTCGTCTGGTGGGACGGCAACGCGAAGCCGGCGCAGACCATCGAGCTGAGCGGTCTCACCGGCACCTGGAGCACTGGCGACCGCGTGCAGACCAGCGCCGGCGGCCAGTTCACGATTCTCTTCAGGTCGGCGCCGACCACGTGGGCCATCGTGCGCAAGACCGGCGCCGCGATCGCGCCGAGTCAGACGATCACGAACCTGACGAACCCCGGCGGCACCGGCACCGTCGCGTCGGTAGTCGCCGACCCGGTCCGCGGGCAGTGGGTGCCGTTCACGCAGATGCCGAACGGCTCCGGCGTGCGTCCGGACAACACGATCGTGCCCGACACGTCGTGGGAGTTCGCACGCAACGGCAACGGCACCGACGGCGGCGAGGCCGGCATCGGCCCGGAGAACCGGCTGATCCACCGCGCGTTCGAACGGTGGCAGCAGCAGCCCGAAGTCGACGACCGCGCGATCCGCGTGCTGACGTTCTCGTCGAACGATGGGCAGACGTTCCCCGTGGGCAACATTGGCGGCGTCGGCGTGCAGGTCGTGACCTGCAGCGGCACGTTCCCCGGCACGTGGGCGCCTGGCGAGACCGTGACTGGCCCGGGCGGCTGGAGCGGCAAGGTGCTAGGGCACAACGTCATCCAGCGGATGATCTACGTGCACTCGACCAACGGCGCGACACTCGGCGCCGGCGCGGTCGTGGGTGCGCTCTCTGGCAGCACCGCAACTTCCACCGGCGCCGCGCTCGGCTGGCAGCCAGGCAGTGCCTACTGGAACGCCTTCGTCGCCGAGAAGAACGAGGCGATGGCCTCACCAGTGGCGCTGTGGAGGAACGGCAGCGGCGTGCCGTCGCCGGCGCGCTGGGAAGGTGTCGCGCTGATGTGCTGGGAGACCGAGATCGCGGTGCACAGCAGCGACTACGGTTGCCCGCCGGTGCCGACCGAGCTGGCGCAACAGCAGTGGGTCAACTTCATCACGAAGTTGCGCGAGCATCTCGGCCGCGACGATCTGACGGTGGCAGTCTGGAAGCACCGCCTCGAGTCGCAGCGTGCCGTGTCGTTCTTCGGCATCCCGTTCAGCTACCTCGTCCATTTGGCGATCGACAAGCTGCCCGACCTGCTGCCGAACGTCGTGGTGGTGGACTCGGCTTCCTACGAGATGGCGGCGCCGCCGGTAGGAGATTCGGACCCGAACCTGTGGCTGCAGACGGAAGCCTACGTCAGCCTCGGCGACGACTTCTGGCGCGCCTTCGGCTTCGGCAACACGGTGGTGGAGCCAGCGGACTGGGTGCGTGTCCCGATCGTGTTCTACCTGGGGCAAAGCCAGGCGACCGGCTTCATGTCGGCGCAGCTGGCGATGACCTTGGACCTCGACCCGGTGTTGTGGCCGTCGACGACGTTCCCGGTTGGCGTCGGCATCGACACGACCGACCCGAAGTGCCTGAGCTGGAACACGCGCACGCTGGCGCTGCAGCCGCTGCACGCCGGCGTGAACTGCAACGGCTTCTGGGGCACGGATCCGTCTACGTGCGGCAGCGAGATCCCGATCATGTCGCGCTTCAAGATGCGCGTCTCCAACG
>ERZ1066117.1632-NODE-1632-length-10638-cov-5.266654_pt1 | contig 10638 bp, 6 predicted proteins | sample MGYA00382764_ERZ1066117 | MGnify/ENA primary metagenome ERZ1066117 (study PRJEB33369, sample SAMEA5778347) | biofilm metagenome | biome: Industrial cooling water; feature: Water cooling tower basin; material: Biofilm | place: United Arab Emirates | collected...
GGGTGCGGATAGGACGACAGCCCTTTGCCGTCGACCTCCTGGCGGAAGTTGGCCATCTGCTCTTCGGTCAGCCGGCCCAGCATGAATGCCCGGGCGTACACGCCAGGGGCGGAATGCCCCTGCACGAACACGAGGTCACCACCGTGCTTCTCGGAGGGCGCGTGCCAGAAATGGTTGTAGCCGACGTCGTAGAGGGTCGCGGCAGACGCGAAGCTCGCGATATGGCCGCCGACGTTCGTGTCCTTGTTGGCACGAAGCACCATCGCGGCGGCGTTCCAGCGCACGTAGGAGCGGATGTGGTGCTCCAGTTCGTGGTCGCCGGGAGACTTCTCCTCCTGGCCGGGCGGGATGGTGTTGATGTAAGCAGTGTTGGCGCTGTAGGGCAGATATGCCCCCGCACGGCGGGCGCGCTCGACGAGCCGTTCGAGCAGATAGTGCGCGCGTTCGATGCCCTCGTTGCGGAGGACGCCATCGAGCGCGTCGAGCCATTCGTCGGTTTCCTGGGGATCGTAGTCCGGCAGCGCAGCCATGAGACACCTTTTGGATGGTCGAGGAAACCACAGGGGCCGGCTGGTGGCCAACCCGATGCGGGTCTTGAATTATATGCCGGCCGGGTGGGAGACGGACCGGACGTGCGGCCCATGTTTTTCGAAGCGCCGGACCCCCACCCCGCTCGATATGCGGGTCGGGCGTATGCCGCCTACCCCTTCTTGGGGGGCACACGGCCCATGAGATAGAACTCGTCGTTGGGGCGCATGCCGATGAGGTGGGCCATGCGGTTGGAGAGCGCGAAGAAAGCGGTGATGCCGCCGATGTCCCAGATGTCCTCCTCCGAGAAACCCGCGGCCTGGAGCGCTGCGTGATCCGCTGGCGTCACCGACTCCGGCGTGCGGGCGAGCTTCACCGCGAACTCCAGCATCGCCTTCTGCCGGTCGGTGATGTCCGCCTTGCGGAAGTCCACCGCGACCTGATCGGCGATCTGCGAATTCTTCGCGTAGATGCGCAGGATGGCGCCATGGGCGACCACGCAGTACAGGCAGTGGTTCACGCCGCTCGTCGCGACCACGATCATCTCGCGTTCGGCCTTGGTGAGGCCCGAGTCACGCAGCATCAGCGCGTCGTGGTAGGCGAAGAAGGCGCGGAACTCGTCCGGCCGGTGTGCGAGGGTGAGGAACACGTTCGGGACGAAACCTGCCTTCTTCTGGACCTCGAGCATCGTGTCGCGGATGTCCTCGGGAAGATCGGACAGTTCGGGGACGGGGTACTTGCCGGGCGCGGGTGTGGTCATGAGTGTCGTGGTTCGCAGACGGGGAAGTCGGTGATTATCGATGATCCGCGCATGGACAAGTCAGAATGTCGAGGCGCGTGCAGGCAGATGCGACATTTCCCGGAACCGGGGCAGGGTCGGGGAGTCGGAGACGGTTCCTGACGGGGTGGCGTCGGGTGTTTCCTCCACAACCCTCCCAGGAGTGCTCCATGAAATTCTTCCGTCACATCGCTGCCATCGTCCTGTCGGTTGCGTCGCTGTCCGCGTTCGCCAACCCCAAAGGCGACATCGTCGATACCGCCGTTGCTGCGGGTTCGTTCAAGACACTCGTTGCCGCGGTCCAAGCCGCCGGGCTCGTCGATACGCTGAAGGGCAAGGGTCCGTTCACCGTGTTCGCGCCCACCGACGAAGCCTTCGCGAAACTGCCGGCGGGCACGGTCGACGCGCTGCTCAAGGACAAGGCAAAGCTCACCAAGATCCTGACCTACCATGTCGTGGCCGGGCAGGTTCTCGCCAAGGACGTGAAGTCCGGCATGGTCAAGTCCGTCGAGGGCTCGTCGATCACCGTGAAGGCCGGCGCCGAAGGCGTGATGGTCGACAACGCGAAGGTCGTCGCGACCGACGTGATGACCACGAACGGTGTGATCCACGTCATCGATACCGTGATCATTCCCCAGTAATCCGTCCCGCCGACCCCGCGCCCCTCGCGCGGGGTCGTTCCCCGTCAGCAGCGGCCGGCGGCGCGGGCCCGTGTTCCGAGGCTCGTGGCGCTGCGCCGACGACGCTCCGGAGGTGTCATCGACCCGAGAGCAATTCCAGGAGTTCGTCGCCGTAGCGGTCCAGCTTGCGTTCGCCGATCCCCGAGATCGACCCCAGCGCCGTCCGGGACCTGGGTGTGCGCCTCGCGATCTCCGCGAGCGTGGCATCGTGAAAGATGACGTAAGGGGGCACCCCCTGACTGCGCGCCTGATCCATGCGCCACGCCTTGAGGCGATCGAGCAGTGCGAGTTGTTCTTCCGACAGGTCTTCGGCGCCCTTCGTCGTTCGGGCGCCCCGCCTGGCAGCAGACTTCCCCGCGCGCCGCATCTGAACCGTCTGTTCGCCCTTCAGCACCGGCCGGCTGGCCTCCGTGAGCTTGAGCGCCCCGTATGCCTCGTGGTCGACGGCAATGAAACCCAGCGCCACCAGCTGCCGGAAGACGGTCCGCCATTCGGCGTCGTCGAGGTCCGCCCCGACTCCAAACACGGCCAGGCGGTCGTGACCCCAGCGCTGGACGCGTTCGCCCGATTTTCCGCGCAGCACGTCGATGACATGGCCGGCCCCGAAACGCTGGTCGGTGCGGTAGACGGCCGACAGCGCCTTGCGCGCCGCGTCGGTGGCGTCCCAGGTCTCGGGCGGTGACAGGCAGGTGTCGCAGTTGCCGCAGGGCTCCGCCGCCTCGCCGAAGTAGGCCAGCAGACGCACTCGACGGCACCCCGCGGTCTCGCACAAGCCGAGCAGCGCATCCAGCTTGGCGGTCGCCACGCGCTTGAACTCCGCTTCGGCCTCCGACTCGTCGATCATCCGTCGCTGCTGTACCACGTCCTGCAGTCCATAGGCCATCCAGGCGTCGGCGGGTTCGCCGTCGCGCCCGGCGCGGCCGGTCTCCTGGTAGTAGGCCTCGATGCTCTTCGGGAGATCCAGATGCGCGACGAAGCGCACGTCGGGCTTGTCGATGCCCATGCCGAACGCGATGGTCGCGACCATCACGATGCCCTCCTCGCGCTGGAACCGGGTCTGGTGCTCGGCACGCCGCGCGGCGTCCATGCCTGCGTGGTAGGGCAGCGCGCGCAACCCCTGCGCGGTGAGCCACTCGGCCGTCTCGTCCACCTTGCGGCGCGAGAGGCAGTAGACGATCCCGGCGTCGCCGGCGTGCTCCGACCGAATGAAGCGCAGCAGCTGCGTCCGCGGGTCCGCCTTGTCGACGATGGTGTAGCGGATGTTCGGCCGGTCGAAGCTCGACAGGAAGACCTGCGCGTCGTCCAGCGCGAGCCGGCGGATGATCTCCTCGCGTGTGAGCGGGTCCGCCGTCGCCGTGAGCGCCACGCGCGGAATGGCGGGGAACTGCTCGTGCAGCACCGAGAGCTGGAGGTACTCCGGACGGAAGTCGTGTCCCCACTGCGACACGCAGTGCGCCTCGTCGATGGCGAACAGGGCGACAGTCCCGCGGGCCAGCAACTCCAGCATGCGCGGCAGCACCAGCCGCTCGGGGGCGACGTACAGCAGTTCCAGTTCGCCCCGGAGAAAGGCACGCTCCACGTCGCGCACCTCGTCCGGCGCCAGCGTGGAGTTCAGCATGGCCGCAGGCACCCCGGCCTGCCGCAGAGCCGCCACCTGGTCCGCCATCAGCGCGATCAGCGGCGACACCACCACACCCGTGCCCTCCCGGAGCATCGCGGGAATCTGGTAGCAGAGGGACTTGCCACCGCCGGTGGGCATCAGCACCAGCGCATCGCCGCCTGCCGCGACGCGAGCCACGATGTCGGACTGAGGTCCGCGGAAGGCCGGGTAGCCGAAGGTATTCCGCAGCACGGTGAGTGCGCGGTCGTGGACGTCGGATGAATTCATGGAGTGGCTGGAACGCGGACCGCGCAAGGATAGCGCCTCGGCATCACATCACCGAACCCTCGCGGCGGCGAATTCGGTAGCATTGCGATCGCATGCCGCGCGCCGTCGTGCACCCCTTCCACCTCCTCCCCCCCATGTCGTGAGCATCGAGAACACGCGTCTGCTCGACCTGATCGAGTACGTTTCGCAGGTCGCTTCCCAACGGCCGCGCGGCGCCGCCGTCGCCGGTCCGGGTCGTTTCGCCTGGACCGCCCAGCAACTGAGCGGCATCGCGGGCGCGGAACTCGGCGACGGCGAGGGCGCGTCGTCCGGGACGCCCTGGCTCACGGTCGCGCGGCCGCCGCATCCGCAGCTCCCGCCCACCCCCGACAGCCCCTGGCTCGCACCTTGGCTCGAGATCGGCGACGTGATGCTCGCGGCGCCCACGCTCGCCGCAGCGGTGGAAGGCGCCGCGCTCATCGCCGCCGGCACGCACCGCGATGCCGCCGCGGGCGACGGCACGCTCGTCGATGCCTCGCTGCCGGCCGTGGCGGCCGACACCAGGGTTGCACTCGAGGACTATTCCTACCGGGCGGAAGTGCTCCGACAGCTCGAGCGCTATCTCTCCGATCGCTTCGAGCCCTGGGCCGAGGCGGAGCGCGACCGGCGCCGGAACTCTCGCCTGTACATGCAGCTCGTGACGCTCCACCAGGAGCTCACGGGCAGCGCGTCCGACGGCCAGCTCGAAGTGGTTTGGGGGGCGGGTCTCGTCACCGTGGGCGAGGAGATTCATCCGCTGGTCGTGCAGACGGTCGACCTGCAGGTGGACGCCGTGACGGGTCGTATCCGCGTGCTGCCGCGCAACGCCGACCCCCGGCTCGAACTGGACGGTCTGCCCGGCGTGGAGCGGGCATCGGCCGTGGGCGCCGAACGCGCCGCCGCCGACTACTTCGCGAACGCCGAGGCCGAGTTCTCGCCCTTCCGCACCGACACCTACGAGACGGTGCTCGCGGCCCTGCGGCCGATGGTGCAGGCGGCGCTCGGTGGCGGCCCTGCCGACATCCGCCGGGACTGGGTGCTGCTGGCGCGGCCGCGCACCTCGACGCCGCTCGTGCAGGACCTCGACCGCTTCGCCGCGCAATTGCGCGCGCCCGACCGGTCCCCCTCGTTGCCCGCTGCCGTCGCCATGCTCGTGTCCGACCCCGGACACGAATCGCCGTCCGGCGTGCTGCCCCGCTATCGCGGCATCAGCGCCCGGGGGGGCGGTGTCGGCGAAGGCGAGACGCGAGACCTCTACTTTCCCCTGCCGTTCAACGACGAGCAGATGCGCATCGTGCAGCTGCTCGAGGCCCGCACGGGTGTCACCGTGCAGGGGCCGCCCGGGACCGGCAAGACCCACACGATCGCCAACATCATCTGCCACTGGCTGGCGCACGGCCGCCGCGTGCTCGTGACCTCCATGAAGGAGCCTGCGCTCGCCGTTCTCCGCGACAAGCTCCCGCCCGAGATCCAGCCGCTCGCGCTCGCCATGCTCGCCGGCGACACCGACGGACTGCAGGCGCTGGAGCAGGCCGTGCAGCACATCGCCTCCCAGGTGCAAGGGCTCGACCCCGTGGCCGAGACCGCCGACTGCGTCCGCCTCGAGGAGGAGATCGACGCCCTGCAGGAGCGCATCGCCCACCTCGACGAGGAAGCCGCCGCAGTGGCGTCCCGGCAGCTTGCGCCGATCGCCCTGGGCGACGAGACGCTGGATCCGCTCGATGCCGCGACCGACGTCGCGGCCGCCCTGCCGTCCCTGGGCTGGCTGCCCGACACGCTGGGTCTCGACGAGCGCTTCACGCCGCGTTTCGACGACAACGACCTGGCGCAACTGTTTACCGCACGCGCGCGTCTGGGCGAGGACGTCCGCCACGCCGGCTCTCCGCTGGCTCCGCCCGATAGCCTGCCGAGCCCCGAAGCCCTGCTCGATGCGCACCGTCGCCTCGTGCGACTCGCGCAGCTGTCCGCGGAAAGCCGCGCCACGGATACACCGATCCTCGCTCAGGTGACCCCGCACACCTTCGACGATCTGAAGGAAGCGGTGCACCTCGTGGACACCGTGCGCGCGCTGCGGGCCGAACTCTCCACCCAAGCCCCCGACTGGGTCGCGCCCGCTGCGGCCCGTCTGCTGGAGGCCCCGGACTCCCCGGCCTCTTCCGCCTTCGAGTCGCTGGCCCGCGAAGTGGACGAATCGGCCGCGACGCTGGCCACCCTGTCCACGCGAGCGGTCTCACTGCCCGCCGGGGCCGAGTTCGACACCGACCTCGCGCAGGCCGTGCGCAATCTCGCGGCCGGCAAGCGCGCCTTCGGTCTCACCACGCTGTTCCGGCCCGAGGCCCGCAGTCGTCTCGCGTCGCTCACCATCGACGACCACCTGCCGGCCAGCACGGCCGACTGGCAGCATGTGTCCGACGCTCTTGCGGCGCGCGCGAGGTGGCGCGGTCTGGTCATCCGCTGGAACACCCTCGCGATGGAACTCGGCCTGCCGAAGGCCGGCATCGACGACACGCAGGGCGTACCCGACACCGCTCGCGCGGTCGCGTGGATACGCAAGTCGCTCGAGCTGGTCCTCACCGAAGTGGAGCTGTCGGAGGCCGCGCAGGCCCTGTTTCCAGGATGGAGCCTTGCGCGCCGCGTACGCGAGGAGCCCGCAGTCATCCGCGGACTGGAACGTGCGCTCGACCACTATCTCAACGCGCAGTCGCTCGCCGACGTCTGGCAGGTGCGCGAGGCGCTGCGTGAAGCGTCGGCTCATGGCGAAGGCGGCGTCTTCGAGGAGATGCAACGTTTCTCGCTGGAGAAACTGGGCAACCCGGACGTGCAGGACAACGCGCTCGTCGACCGGTGGCATGCGCTCGTCGGGGGCTGGAAGCGCCTGTACGCCTTGTCCGAACCACTCGCAACGGTGGCACGCGTCACGGAGGCCATCGAGGCATCCGGCGCACCCCTTCTCGCCGCGCGCCTCCGGCTTCCGTCACTGCAGCCGCGCGCAGCGCTCGTCCCCGACAACTGGCGCATGGGCTGGCGCGCGAAGCGACTCGCGGCGCATCTCGCACAGGTCGAGGCCGGGTCCCGCATCCTGGAGCTGTCCGCGCAGCGGTCCGAGGTGGAGCACGATCTCACGCGCGCCTACCGGCAGCTCGTCGTGCGGCGCGCGTGGCTACGCCTCGCGGAACAGGCCACCCCCGGCGTGCGCGCGGCTCTGCAGGCGTATCTCAGCGCCGTCCAGCGCATGGGCAAGGGCGCCGGCAAGCGCGCGGCGCGCTACCGCCAGGACGCCCGGGAGGCCGCCGCGCAGGCGCAGGCCGCCGTCCCGTGCTGGATCATGCCGCACTACCGCATCTCCGAATCGCTGCCGCCGGACTTCGGCGCCTTCGATCTGGTGATCATCGACGAGGCCTCGCAGTCCGATCTGTCCGCGCTGCCCGCGCTGCTGCGCGGTAAGCGCCTGCTCATCGTCGGCGACGACCGGCAGGTGTCGCCCGATCCCATCGGGCTGGAGGAAGACCGCATCCGCGCCCTCATGCAGCGGCACCTCTCCAATCAGGTGCCCATCTACCGGATGCAGATGTCGCCCGAGCGCTCCATCTACGATCTCGCGCGCGTGGCGTTCGCGTCCGACAGCGTGATGCTGAAGGAGCACTTCCGCTGCGTGGCGCCCATCATCGAGTACGCGAAGCGCGAGTTCTACGGGGACGAACTGCGTCCGCTGCGCCTGCCCACGCGATCACGCCGCCTCGATCCGCCGCTCATCGACGTGCGCATCGACGGGGCGCAACGCCGGGGCGACGTGAATCTCGCCGAGGCCGACTACATCGTGGGCGAGATCCGCCGCATCGCGGAAGATCCATCCCTGCGCGGCCGCACGGTGGGCGTCGTGTCGCTGCTCGGCGAGGAGCAGGCCAACGTCATCTGGGACCGCCTCGCCGAGACGCTCGGTCCGGCCACGCTGCAGGCACACGCGGTGGCCTGCGGCGATGCCAAGGCCTTCCAGGGCCGCGAGCGCGACATCGTGTTCCTGTCGATGGTGGTCACGCCCGGACAGGTCGGCTCGCCCCTCGCACGGGACCGCTTCGCCCAGCGCTTCAATGTGGCCGCCTCGCGTGCGCGTGACCGCATGGTGCTCGTGCGCAGCGTCGGCCCCGAGCACCTGTCCGACGCGGACCACCTCCGGTCAGGCCTCATCGCGCACTTCGCCCGGCCCTTCGCGACGCCGGTCGAGTCCGGCGGATCGCTGCGCGGACGCTGCGAGACGACGCTCGAAAGAGCACTGTTCGACTGGCTGACGGAACGCGGCTATCGGGCGCTGCCTCGGGTGCAGGTCGGCACCTACCGCATCGATCTCGTGGTGGAGGGGGCGGGAGACACTCGCATCGCCGTGGAGTGCGACGGAGACCGCCATCTGGGCTCGGCCCACTGGCTCGACGACATCCGGCGGCAGCGGGTGCTGGAACGGGCGGGCTGGGTGTTCTGGCGCTGCTTCGCGACGCGCTACCTGCTCGACCGGGACACCGTGCTGGCCGAACTCGAAGCCGTCCTCGCATCGCACGGCATCCGGCCGCTGCGCGAATCGGCCGACGCGCCCGACCGCCTCACGGAACACCGGGTCATCGTCGTCAGGCGCGAGACCGACGCTGACGCAGCCCTGGCCAGCTGATCGCCGTCAAGCGGAGGACGGGTGGCGTCCGAGCGCGCCGGGCCTCATTTCTTCTTGCAGTTGCCGAGACGCTTGGCGGTCATGGTCTCGGCCGTCTTCATGGGCTTGCCCTGCATGACGCCCTCGGATTCGACCGAAATGGTGTAGGCGCTGTCGTTCTCGACGGTGAGCACGCTGCGCGCCACGGTCTTGCCGACGTCGGGGACATCGCACCGGGCCACATAGGTGTAGACCTTGCCCGCCACCTGAGGCGGATCGAACTTGCATCCCACCTTCTCGAGCATGGCGTTCTGGTCGCGCATGGACCGCCCGGGATCGAGGCATTCCCGCATGGACAGGCTCTGGACGTTGGCCGCCTGCCCGGGCACGGACCGGGTGAACTCCCATTCGCCGTAGCGCAGCTTCGGGAAGGCATCGGCTGCGAGCGCCACGCCGGGGGCCGCCAGGGCGGCAAGGCAAAGGGCCGCGCGGGCCAGCCGGCGGAGGGAATGACGGGGAGAGGCGATGGGCATGGCAGGAGGCTCGGAAGCGCGGGAAAGGAAGGCCGCGGAGTATCCCGCAAAACGGCACGCGGGACGAACCGGTGCACACCGGCGGGGTAAACGAGGCATACTCCCGGCCCATCGACCCACGGACCACACCCGCCAGAGGACAACACTACATGGCTCAACCCAACTACGGTTTCGAGAAGCGGCAGCGCGAGCTCGCCAAGAAGCGGAAGAAGGAAGAGAAGCTCAAGCGCAAGGCCGAAGCCGCGGCTGCGCCGCCAGAAGGTACCGAAGGCCAGGAACCCGAGGCCACGACGCCTCCCCAAGAAACCGAGGGTTGACCGGTTCCGCCTCGCCCCGCCGCCTCGCCATCGTAGGCGGCGGTCCCGCGGGCCTGATGGCCGCCCAGGCCGCCCTGGCTGGCGGCCTCGATGTCACGCTGTACGAAGCCATGCCGTCCGTCGGCCGCAAGTTCCTTCTGGCCGGCCGCGGCGGCCTCAATCTCTCCCACTCGGAACCTTTTCCCACCTTCTGCGGGCGCTACCGCGAAGCCGCTCCCTGGCTGCGACCGCGCCTCGAAGCGTTCGACGCTGCCGCCGTCGTCCGGTGGTGCGAATCCCTGGGCATCGGCACGTTCGTCGGCACGTCAGGACGCATCTTCCCGACTGACTTCAAGGCCGCCCCCCTCCTGCGCGCCTGGCTGCACCAGCTGAAGGAATCGGGACTCCACGTCCGCGTGCGTCACCGGCTCACCCGCCTGTCCGCCCCGCGGACGATGCACCTGGAGACGCCGCATGGTCCCGAATCCGTGACCCCCGACGCGGTCATCCTGGCACTGGGGGGCGGCAGCTGGCCGCATCTCGGGTCGGACGGCAGCTGGGTCGAGCCGCTGCGCGCGCTGGGTGTGCCCGTGGCGGCCCTGCGGCCTAGCAATTGCGGCTTCCACGTCGCCTGGAGCCCGTATTTCGCCGACCGCTTCGCCGGCGCCCCGGTAAAGTCCGTTCGCGCATCCACGACAGACGTGGACGGCCAACCCGTCGAGGCCATGGGCGAATTGACCGTGACCGCCGCCGGCATCGAGGGCGGACTGGTGTATCAGCTGTCGGCTCCGCTGCGGCACGCCCTCGAAACCCGCGGCACCGCAACCTTGCAGCTCGACCTCGTGCCTGGGCGCCCCCTCGAACAGGTCCGGGCGGCACTCGCGAAACCGCGGGGCCGGAAGTCCCTCTCGAGGCATCTGGAGTCCGTCGTCGGACTCAAGGGCGTGAAGGTCGCTCTGCTCCACGAAGTGCTGGACCGCGACGCGCTCGCCGACCTCGGACGGGTCGCCGCCACCCTCAAGGCCTTGCCCATCACCGTCACCGCGACCCGCCCCCTCGACGAGGCCATCAGCTCGGCAGGCGGCATCGGGCTCGATGCGCTGGACGGCGGGCAGATGGTCCAGAGCCTCCCCGGCGTGTTCTGCGCGGGTGAGATGCTCGACTGGGAAGCGCCGACCGGGGGCTATCTGCTGACGGCCTGCTTTGCCACGGGCGTGGCTGCTGCGCAGGGTGCACTTGCGTGGCTCGCCCGCGATACCGACGGCATGGCGCCGGAAGACC
>ERZ1066117.1633-NODE-1633-length-10634-cov-10.991587_pt1 | contig 10634 bp, 12 predicted proteins | sample MGYA00382764_ERZ1066117 | MGnify/ENA primary metagenome ERZ1066117 (study PRJEB33369, sample SAMEA5778347) | biofilm metagenome | biome: Industrial cooling water; feature: Water cooling tower basin; material: Biofilm | place: United Arab Emirates | collected...
TGCCCCGCCGCCCGCTCCACCCGGTGCTCGGGCGCCAGCCAGTCGTTTATCGCCCCCCGGCGTCCGCGCCATGATCGCTGGACAGGCGTTCCGCTTCGTCCTCGTAGGCCTCGCCCAGATCGCCGTGGACGCCGCGGCGTTCGTCGCACTGACCTACGCCGGCGCGCCGGTGGCGCCCTCCAACATCGCGGCACGCGTGTCGGGCGCCGCCCTCGGATTCGCGCTGAATCGCCGCTTCACCTTCCGTGGCGGTGGTCGAGGGCTCGGAGGCGCCGGCCTGCGTTTCGCCACGCTCTGGGGGGTGATGACCTGCGTCAGCACGGTGCTGGTCGGCTGGACATCCGGCGCCCTCGGCCTCGAAGCCGCGTGGCTTGCCAAACCCTTGGTCGATGGTGCGCTCGCGGCGATCAGCTTCGTCGCCACGAAGTGGTGGGTCTTCCGCGCATGACGACGCTCGCGGCGAAGCGATCGATCGCGGCTGTCATGCTCTCGACGGTTCTTGCCATGGCGGCTGCGTCGAGCGTCGCCGGCAGCGGCCACCTCAGCCTGGATTCCGTGCAGCATGTGTACGAGGCGAGCGTCGGCCGCTCGGTCAGCACGCAGCCGCCCGCCGTGGCGGCGTACCTGTCCTGGTTGGGCGGCGCCACCACGCCCGATCAGGCGGTTCGACGGCTGCTGGCCCTGTCCGGCCTGGCCACGTTCCTCGGCCTGCTCCTGCCCCTCGCCGCCCGGCCCGAGGCGCTGCGGTCGCGCGCGTGGCTCCCGGTGGTGGTTGCCACGCCGTGGAGCCCGCTGCTCCTGCTCTACGCCGGGATTCTGTGGAAGGACGTGGTGTTCGGCGCTGTGATGACTTTCGCGCTGGGTTCCCTGGCGTTCCTGCGCCTTCATCCGTCTCCGCGGCGCCACGTCACGGTCCTCGTGCTTTCCGCGGTGCTCGTGTGCTTCGCCGTTCTGTCGACGCTGCGGCCGCAAGCGTGGCTGCTGCTTCCGCTGATCGCCGCCGCCTCGGCGTGGGGGCGGTCAGTGCATCCGTGGCGCGCGATGGCGGCCGGCGTCGTGGCCGGCGTCGTCGCGGCGTTCAGCCTGTCGACGGCCGTCGAGCGCACGATCGGCGGCCATGACGGTCGTTCGACGCGCGCGTCGATGGTCAATCTGGTCCGCTTCGATCTCGCGGGGATCGAACGGTTTTCCGGTGCGGGAACGTTGGTGGCACTGGGGGTTCCTCGGGAGGCCGCCGCCGAGGCCGGTGCGCACTATGCTCCCGACCGCGGTGACGGGCTTGGCCAAGCCAAGGCCTATGTCGATTGGCTTCGCGCCCAATCGACCGCGGCCCTTGCGACGCTGTGGGTTCGAGCCCTCGCCGCCGAACCCCGCGCCTATGCGGCGCACCGGATCGAAGCGGCCCGATGGCTTTGGGGCACTCGTGATCCCCGCGCCTGCCTGCCCCTGCACCTTGGGGTCGAAGGACTGCCCGCGCAGACGGATGCGCTGTCGCTTCGCACCGGCCTGTCCGCGCGCGACCAAGCGCTGTTCGCAGCGCTGCAACCCTGGCTGACGTCGGCGGTGTTCCGCCCGGTGACCTATGCGGCGGCGCTCTGCCTCGTCGCGATCCTCGTGGTTCGCCGCAACGATGGTGAGGCGCGGACCGTCGCCGCTGGGCTGTTGGCCGTCGGCGCGGCCTACGGGGGGGCGACCACGATCGTCAGCTTCGCCTGCGATCTCCGATACCTGTATCCCCTCGTGCCCCTGGTGTCGCTTGCGGGGGTGGTGGCGGCCTTCCGCTGGAGTCCGAGCCGCGTACCCGAAAGGGCGATCTCACCGGCACAGGCAAATCGCTAGAATTCGGCGACGCTCCCGATCGCACCGATGCCCAACATGACGGCCGAACGCCCCAGAAAGCTCTTCCCTTCCGCCGCCGAAGCCCTTGCCGGCCTCGTCGCCGATGGCCAGACCCTCGCGGTCGGCGGTTTCGGGCTGTGCGGCATCCCCGAGGCCCTGATCGCCGCGCTCCGCGACTCGGGCGTCAAGAACCTCACCGCGATCTCGAACAACGCGGGCGTCGATGGCTTCGGCCTCGGCCAGCTGCTCGCCACGCGGCAGATCCGCAAGATGATTTCGAGCTACGTGGGCGAGAACAAGGAGTTCGAGCGCCAGTTCCTCGCCGGCGAGCTCGAGCTGGAGTTCAATCCGCAGGGCACGCTGGCCGAGCGCCTGCGCGCCGGCGGTGCCGGCATCCCGGCGTTCTACGTGCGCACCGGCTACGGCACGGTGGTGGCCGAAGGCAAGGAGACGCGGCAGTTCGGCGAGCACTGGTACGTCATGGAGACGGCGCTGCAGGCCGACGTCTCGCTGGTGAAGGCGTGGAAGGCCGACGCCGCCGGCAACCTTGTGTTCCGCAAGACCTCGCGCAACTTCAACCCGGCCTGCGCGATGGCCGGCAGGGTCTGCGTGGCCGAAGTGGAGGAGCTCGTCGAGGTCGGCGCGATCGACCCCGACCACGTGCACCTGCCGGGCATCTACGTCGACCGCATCGTGGTGAACGCCACGCCCGAGAAGCGCATCGAGCAACGGACGACGCGCGCCTGATCTTCCTTCCGGGCCGGCGAACCGCCGTCCCGCCCACTGAAACGGAGTTGCGAACATGGCCTGGACCCGCGACGAGATGGCGCAGCGCGCCGCCCGCGAACTCACCGATGGTGCCTACGTGAACCTCGGCATCGGCCTGCCCACGCTGGTGGCCAACCACATCCCGGAGGGCATCGACGTGTGGCTGCAGAGCGAGAACGGGCTGCTGGGCATCGGTCCGTTTCCCACCGAGTCGGAAGTCGACGCCGACCTCATCAATGCCGGCAAGCAGACGGTGACGGCGCGCGCCGGCGCCAGCTTCTTCGGCAGCCACGACAGCTTCGCGATGATCCGCGGCGGCCACATCGACCTCGCCATCCTCGGCGCCATGCAGGTCACCGACACGGGCGACCTCGCCAACTGGATGGTGCCCGGCAAGATGGTGAAGGGCATGGGCGGCGCGATGGACCTCGTGGCCGGCGTCAAGCGCGTCGTCGTGCTGATGGAGCACACGGCCAAGGGCGGCGAGCACAAGATCGTCCCCCAGTGCACGCTGCCGCTGACCGGCGTCGGCGTGGTCAACCGCATCATCACCGAGCTCGGCGTGTTCGACGTGACGCAACAGGGGCTGAAGGTGGCCGAGCTGGCGCCGGGCGTCTCGCGTGACGAGGTGGCCACGAAGACCGGCGTGGCGCTGCAGGCATGAGCGAGGCTCGCGCGGCGCGTTTTTTCGACGCCTATCCGCGCTTCTTCCAGACCAGCCAGACCAGCCCCTGGCCCGATCGCCTGAACGCCCGCCACGAGGCGATCGTCGACGCGCACCGAGCCGAGATCGCCGGTGCGCGGGTGCTCGACATCGCCAGCCACGACGGCCGCTGGAGTTTCGCGGCCCTTGCGGCCGGCGCGGCGCACGTCACCGGCATCGAGCCGCGCGCCGAACTGGTCGCCGAGGCCGAGGCGTCGCTGCGGGCTTACGGTATCGCCGAGGATCGTTTCCGCTACATCACGGGCGACGTCTTCGAGCACATCGACGGGCTCCGGTTCGACGTCGTGCTGTGCCTCGGCTTCTACTACCACACGCTGCGCCATGCCGAGCTCCTCGACCGCATCGAACGCACCGGCGCCCGCCTTGTCGTCATCGATACCGAGGTGACGCCGGCCGCGGAACTGCCGCCCGACGCGCCCAGCGGCGATCCGCGCCGCGTGTACGGCAATCCGTTCGGACTGCAGTTGCTGCGTGAGGCCGTGGACGACCAGCGCATGGGTTGGCAGGACCGGCTCACCCGCGACGGACACACGCTGGTGGCGCGCCCGTCGCGCGCGGCGATCCGCTTAATGGGCGAGCACTTCGGCTATGCCTTGAGCGAGTACGACTGGCCGTCGCATTTCCTCCGTCGCCCCGACGACGCGAAGGCGATGGTCGATTACGCGGAAGGCTGGCGCAGCACGTACACGCTGCGGCGCTGAGACGTGCGATCGCCGTTCATCGCGGGTCGTACACCCCGAGACAGGCGTTGACCAGGATCCGCAGCACGCGCGCATTACCGCTCAGCGCCGAGATCTTCGTCGGGACTTCCCCGGCCGGATATCGACGCGCGGTCGGGAGCTCGACGCAGCAAAGCCCCAGTCGCGGCGCCCGCGCGCTGACGTGTGCAAGCAGCTCATAGCTGTCGAAGACCTCGCGGAACAGCGAGAGCCCTGGATGCGCCAGCAGGGCGGCGCTGTAGCCCCGGAAGCCCTGCGTCGTGTCCGTCCATGGGAACCCGGACGCGAAGCGGAGCAGCGGCGCGTGGATCGCCCGGATCGCGACGTGCCGGAGCAGAGGCGTGTTCTCCGCCACGCCGCCCGGCACGAAGCGCGAGCCTTGGACGAAGTCCACGCCCTCCGCGAGGGCGTCGACGAAGGACGGGATGGCGGACGGATCGTCCTTGTCGTTGCCGTCGATGGTGATGACACCGTCGTAGCCTTTGCCCAGGGCGTGCGCGTAGGCGCAGCGCAGCTGCGCCGACAGCCGTCCTGGACCGGTCTTCACGATCAGGGTCTGGACGTCCAGCGCTCGCAAGCGCTCGACCGCCACCGAGCCGTCGCGGCTGCCGCCGTCGACCACGCACACGTCCACGCGGTCGCGCAGGCCGAGGCGCTGCATGCGCCCGAGCAGGCGGTGCAGGCGCGCGCCCTCGTCGATCACTGGCACCACCACCAGCCAGCGATGGCGGCGTGGCGCCTCGAGCCGAAGTTCGTGCGCAGGCACCTCGGCGGGCGGCGGCAGGGTCATCGGGAGGGCGCGACGGTGACCAGCACGACGCCTGCGACGATGAGCAGGATGCCCATCACCCACGTCACGCTGACGCTCTCGCGAAGCCACAGGGCCGAGACCAGGGCGACGACGGCGATCGCGCCCGCCGTCATCACCGGATGGACGACGCCCAAGGGCATCCGTGACAGCGCCCACGCATAAAGAGCGAACGCCAGCCCGTAGCAGGCCAGTCCACCCACCAGCGAGCCGTTCGCGAGCAGCTGCCACGGTTCGCTGATCGGCAGCGGTCCGGCGCTGACGGCTTTCTTGACCAGCAGGCTGGCCGCCGCATTGGCGAGAATGCCTGCGAGCAGGATCAGCGCTCCCACGTTGACCGTCCCGTGTCGCCATAGTGCGCCGAGGCGAGGGCCAGCGCGGCGTCGATGCCGGGCACCGGATCGACCGCGTCGGGCGGCAGCATTTCGATGCTGGCCACGGCGTCCGGGCATCGCTGTCGCACGGTGCGCCCCCACGCTGCCAGCGGGGTACCCGCGGTTCCGAGCGGCGCGAGGTCCGGTTCGCTGAGATGAACGTGCGCCACGAGGTCGGCCCAGTCGTCGAGGCCCGCATCGAGGGATTCCCCGTTGAGGTGGATCGCGCCAAGGTCGCACTGAAGGCGGACGGCGGGATGGCCGGTGGCGCGGACGATGGCGGCGGCCTCCGCCGTGGTGGTCATGAAGTTCGACCCGTAGCGCGGCGGATTGGGCTCGAGGCACAGCGTCATGCCACAGGCGGCGGCGCGGTCGCCCGCCTGGCCGAAGAAGTCGACGGCCATGGCGTATGTCGTCGCATCATCGAGTCCGCTCCGGTCACGCTGGCGCGGTGAGCCGAACACCGCCATGCGGGCGCCCAGGCCTTCGCCGATGCGGAACACCGCGGACAGGTGCGCCAACATGGCGCCTTGGGTCGAGGCGGCGAAGAGGTTCAGGCCCTGCGTGCCGAACAGCAGCGCCTGCAGGCCGACGATGCCCACGCCGTGCGCGGCCCAGTAGCGTCGTACCCGGGCGACATCGTCGTTCGGGGTGTCAGCCGGGGCGGCGAAGTAGCGGCCGGGCGCGATGTCGATGGCGTCGACGCCATGCGCGCGGAGTCGGGCGGCGACGGCGTCGTCGTGCCGCCGTTCCCACGCGAGGTTCGAGATACCGATGCGCATGCTCAGCGACTCGTCTCGCGGACGTGCTGAGCGTAGGCACGGATCGCGAGCAGCGACTCCCGGGCGCTGTACACGTATCCGCCAGATCCGCCGAGGGCATCGGCATGCTGGCTGCGAAGGTCGTAGCGCGGCGGGGCCTGCATCGCGATCGCGTCCGGGACGTCGAGCGGCAGCGAGAAGGCGTCGTGGGCGACGGCGCCGAGCGCGAGGGGTTCGGCGGTCAGGTGCGCGGTATCCATCCCGGCGTCGAGGATCGCCCGAACATCGGTCCACAGGTTCACCATCGGATAGAACTGGAACACGGCGCGGGGGTCGAGGTGGGCGATCCGGTGGCCGTGTGCAAGGTCGTAGAGCGCGTTCTTCCGGAGGCCGGGACCGACGAGCCCCGGAAGGCGGACCACCACGCAGCCGCGGAAGCGCTCGCGCAGCGCGCGTTCGGCGTCGAGCCGGTGGCGCCCGTAGGGCTCCACGGCGTCGGGGAGGGCGCGCTCGTCGACGCCCTGTGGACGGGCGAAGACGTCCACCGTGCTGATCAGCACGAAGCGTCGGCATTCGATCTTCTCCAGGGCGCGCAGCAGACGGTCGATCGCCCCGCGGTCCTCCTCGGGCGCGCGGTTCGCCTGCCACTTGGTGGCGCTGATGCCGGCGCACACCACCGTGTCGAAACTCCCGCCCGCGATGTGCTCGATATCGGTCGAGCGGAAGCAGGCGTCGAAGCGCCGCTGGCGGAGCAGCGTGCTCCCGACGAAGCCGCTGTGGCCGATCAGCGCGTCCATCCCGGCTCCGTGGGCAGCGGGGCGTCGCCAAGGCGCTCGAGGACGTCCTCGATATTGTCGAGCTTGCTGCCGAGGATCGAATGCACGCCGGGGAAACCGGGGTGCCGGGTGAACAGGATCGGTCGCCCGTCATCCGTTTCGTTGCGCAGCGGTACCGTCTTGATTTCCATCATCGAACCCTCGTACCGCACGTCGGCGAGCATTGGAACGTAGAGCGCGGCGTCACGCCGCATCCGTTCGAAGCGCGACGGCTCGTCGTGGCCGGCGAGTGCGGCGTACGGATCCACGGCACCGTCCTCGACCCAAGCCCGGTGCGGGGTGTAGCGCACGTGGGACAGCGTGTGCAAGCCGGTGGCCGGCGACGGCATCAAGGAGAAGTAGGGCCCGTCCATCACGGTGATGGCGACATCCGACAGCGGCGCCGGAGGGCGCACGAGGGCCATCTCGGTGATCTCGTGCTTCAGCGCCGTCCCCAGGGCCGCGGCGTCGCCAAGGGCGTGGGCCAGTCCGGCGTACGCGCAGTTGACGACGCGTCCGGCGCGCCACCGGCCGGTCCCGTCCGCACGCGACCAATCGACCGCGAGCCCGCCGCGTTCGTGCGTCAGGACGCCCGTCACGCGCGTGCCGAACGACACGGCGACGCCGGCCGAATCCAGCTCATCGCTCGCCTGCGCGGCGAGCATGCGCGCATCGAACACGGCTTCCTCCACCTCATATACGCGCTCCACGCGCCGCGGATCGAACCACCCGGCCTGCTCGGGACGGGCGGGCGCCAGCGGCGCGCCAATGTCATGGACGAAACGTTCGAACTGTCGCGCAGTGACCTTCGAATCGCCGCGGGCGACGGCGTAGAGCGCACTCTGGAGGCGGCGGGTCGCCGTGGGCCAGTCAGCGAGAAAACGGGGGTAGTTGACGCGGCTGCGGAACGCCGTGGTGTAGCTGCGCGGGTAGTGGTATCCGGCGTGAACGCGCGCCTGGTTCCTCCAGGAGGCCCGCTGCATCAGGGCGTCTTCCCGCTCGGCGACCAGCACGCGATCCAGCCGCCAGCGCCGCGCGGCGTGCAGGGCGACGGCGCAGCCATAGAACCCGCCGCCGACGACGACGAGGTCCCAGTCGGTGCCGGCCGCGGCGGTCACGGGCGATCGGGCGACGGCGTTGGCGTCGTTGCGACGTTCAGCCGCTGTCGGCGCGTCAGCGTCGCGCTGAGGTGTTCCGACGCGACGTGGTACGGCGGCCCCTCGTTCGACATCGAGGCCATCTGCAGCACGTACTCGCCAAGGACGAGCAGGGTCAGGGAAATCAGGAAGAACATCCCCGACTGCTGAAGGGACAGGCTCACCCAGCCCGGCTCGACGTCGCTCTTGAAGACGGCGACTGCAACGACGTAGATCGAGTACAGGACGTTCGCGACCGCGCCGAAGAGGGAGAACAGCGTGACGAGTCGCATGGGTGCGCGGGTGCTCGTCGCGATCAGCCGCATGCCGCGATCGATGCGCTCGAACAGCGGCGCGCGTGCCCGGCGCGTCCGTCCGGCGTAATCGAGCGAGGTGCGGCGGTAGCCTCCGCCGCCGGGCAACAGGCGGTAAGCGACCGTCGGCGTCCGGTGCTGGAGGAGGTGGTTGACGACGCGACGACTGAGCACGCGGAAGCGCGGGGCATCCCGGCGCACGTCGATGCCCGTGGCCATGCGGAACGCCCCTTGGAACGCACGCTCGACCAGGCCGTCCTTGGCGAGGGCGGCGGTGTCGCGGGCGAACACCGCGTCGCACCCCTGCCGGGCTTCGTCCAGCATGCGGCCGACCATGTCGACCTCGTCAGCGGCCGGGTCGAGCACGACGACGAAATCCCCGAGCGCGTGCTCCAGGCCGCAGCAAGCGGCGGCGTCGAATTCCACCGGCTTGAGCAGCCGTAGGACGAGGAGATTCGGCAGCCCCGTCGGACCGGTGAGCGCCGCCAGTGCCGCATCGTCGAGGGACCCATGGCCATCGACCACGACGAGCTCATAGTCATCGGCGACCGCGGCCAGCGTCGCGTTGGCATGGTACAGCCAAGACCCGACGCCGGCATCGGCGCGGTCGACGACGGCGATGACGGACAGGAACACCGGCGAAGCGGTCATGGCGTGGTCTCCGGCAGGCGCTGCTGCCACCGCCACGCATCCGCGCACATCGCGTCCAGCGTGCGCGTCGCCCTCCAGCCGAGCCGCGATTCAGCCCGCGAGGGATCCGCCCAATACTGCGGCACGTCGCCATCGCGCCGGGCGGCCCGCCGCTGCGGGATGGGCTGGCCCACGGCGCGGCTGAATGCCCCGAGGACCTCGAGGACGGAGTAGCCCTCGCCTGTGCCGAGGTTCACGGTGATCTCGCGCGTCTCGCCGTCGCGCAGCGCGCGCAGCGCCGCCACGTGGGCCTGGGCAAGGTCGACGACGTGGATGTAGTCGCGCACCCCGGTGCCGTCGCGGGTCGGGTAGTCGTCGCCGAACACCTGCACTTCCTCGCGCAGTCCCGCGGCGACTTGGGCGACGAAGGGCACCAGGTTGTTCGGCACGCCGCGCGGCAGTTCGCCGATCAGGCCGCTTTCGTGCGCGCCGGCCGGGTTGAAGTAGCGGAGGATCGCCGCGGTCAGCGAGCTACCGGGTGCCGCCACGGCGTGCTGGATCAGCTGCTCGGCCATCCGCTTGCTCCAGCCGTAGGGGCTCGCGGGCCGCAGGGCCGCGTCTTCGGTGATGGGATTCCGGTCCGGGTCTCCGTAGACGGTCGCCGAGCTGCTGAACACGAGGTGCCGGCAGTCGTGGCGGTGCATGGCCTGCAGCAGCGCCAGCGTGCCGCTCACGTTGTTCCGGTAGTAGCGCAGCGGCTGCTGCACGCTTTCGCCGACCGCTTTGAGCGCGGCGAAATGGATCACGGCGTCCGGCTGGACCTCGGCGAAGCAGGCGTCCAACGCCGCCTCGTCGAGCACGTCGAGCTCGGTGTGCGGGAGGTCGCGCCCGCACAGCGCGGCGAGGCGCTGGAGGATCCAGCGCTCGCTGTTGCAGAAGTTGTCGACGATGTGCACGTCGAAGCCGGCGGCGACCAGCTCGACGACGGTGTGCGAGCCGATGTAGCCCGCACCTCCGGTGACCAGCACTTTCATCGACGACGCGCTCAGCCCAGCGCCTTCTCGAGCTCCGGCACGAGGGTGAACAGGTCACCGACGAGGCCGATGTCCGCGATCTCGAAGATCGGCGCGTCGCCGTCCTTGTTGATCGCGACGATGGTGCCGGCGTCCTTGATGCCCGTCAGGTGCTGGATGGCGCCCGAGATGCCGATGGCGACGTAGAGCTCCGGCGCGATGATCTTGCCCGTCTGGCCGACCTGCATGTCGTTCGGCACGTAGCCGGCATCGACCGCGGCGCGCGAGGCGCCGACGCCCGCGCCCATCTTGTCGGCGAGCGAGTAGATGATCTTGAACGCTTCCGCCGAGCCCAGCGCGCGGCCGCCGGAGACGACCTTGGAAGCACTCTGCAGATCCGGCCGGTCGCTCTTGCCGCTCTGCAGGCCCTTGAAGCGCGTGTGCGTCGGCAGGGCGACATCGACCGTCGCGGCTTCGATCGCCGCACTGCCGCCGTTGCCGGTGGCCGGCCACGAGGCCGGGCGCACGGTGGCGACGACGGTGCGGTCGCCCGGGGCGGTGACCGAGATGATGGCGTTGCCTGCGTAGATCGGGCGCTTGAAGGCGTGCGGGCCGTCGACGGCCATCAGGTCGGAGACCTGGGCCACGCCGAGCAGGGCGGCGACGCAGGGCGCGACGTCCTTGCCGAAGGTGGTCGAGGGCAGCAGCACGTGCGAGTAGCCGGCGGCGAGCT